>Ga0126371_10000977_pt1 | contig 23810 bp, 19 predicted proteins | sample PanSoiMetaPlot_4_FD_110145 | JGI IMG/M metagenome (GOLD analysis project Ga0126371, IMG submission 110145) | Tropical forest soil microbial communities from Panama - MetaG Plot_4 | ecosystem: Environmental > Terrestrial > Soil > Tropical forest > Bulk soil | place: Panama | collected 2016-02-17 | reverse complement strand
TCATCACGCGGATTTCATCAGGCGTGCCGGCACGGGGCGCATTGAAATCGCGATGCGTTGCGGGCATGGTCCGCCGCGTTCGTTCAGTGAAGCCCCCGAGGAAACGTCATGTCCTACTCGCTATCGCAAGCCGCCCTTCCCGTCTTCGAGATCGGGCTCAACGCGCTCTCGGGCGTGCTCGACAAGGCGGCGGCGTTCGCCACTGCCAAGAAGCTCGACCCGGCTGTGCTGCCGCAGTATCGGCTGGCGCCCGACATGTTCGCGCTGACGCGCCAGGTGCAGGTCGCATGCGACCAGGCGAAGAACGGCGCCTCGCGCCTCGCCGGCGTCGAGCCGCCGAAATTCGAGGACAACGAGAAGACGCTCGAGGATCTCAAGGCCCGCATTGCCAAGACGCTCGCGCACGTGAAGTCGCTCGACAAGGCGAAGATCGACGCGGCGGCCGACCGCGAAATCACCTTCCCGCTCGGGCCCGTCAACAAGGGCCACATGAAGGCGGACGACTACCTCACCCACTTCGTGCTGCCGAACTTCTATTTCCACCTCACCGCCGCCTACGCGATCCTGCGCCATGCGGGCGTCGAGATCGGCAAGCGCGATTTCCTCGGGCAGATCCCCATGCGGATGACCTGACGGCCACGCGGCCGCGTGGAATCGAACTATCGTGAGATGTCGGTGTCCGCGTCGAGCGGAAGACGTTCCGCGTCGGTTCGGCGATCGGAGATGGGGCGGCTTCCCGTCAGTAGGGTCACGGCTCGATCAGCTTGCCGATCGCGGCTTTGGTCGCGGCCTGGGTTCGCGTTGTTGCCCTGAGCTTCGTGCAGGCGTTTTCGATGTGATAGTCGACGGTGCGCTTGCTCGTGCCGAGGATGCTGGCGATCTCGGAGGAGGTCCTTCCCTGTGCAACCAACGTCAGGGCCTGGATTTCGCGCGCACTCAGTTTCACTTTTTTCGGCCAGACCGCCTCGCGGGCAACCCGCGTCAAGCGCGCAAGGATGATCGCGTTGAGGATGTCGAAATCTACCGGCTTCGTGACATAGTCGTCAGCGCCGAGTTGACGGCCCTTCAGCTCGCTGTCGCGATCATCGAGGCCGGTGAGGAACACGAACGGAATGTGTCCGAGTCGCGGGGCGATGGCGCTCAGCCGCTCGAGCACCTCGAAGCCCGACATCCGCGGCATGCCGATGTCGCAGAGAACGAGGTCGGGCATGTCCTTCAGGATCGCCGCGAACCCCTCGATTCCGTCGTAGGCGATGCTCACCTGGAACTTGCGATCTGCGAGCTCCTCGGCGATCAGCGCGGCCGTTTCGTGATCGTCCTCGATGCAGAGAATTCTTCTGCGCTGTTGCGTCATTCGATGTCGAGGCCGCGCGTGCGTCGCCTGCCCCTGCCCCTGCCGCATCGCGTCGCGTGGCCGCGACCGAAACCGAATCGGAGCGCAGGCTAGCGGGCGATGAGGCCGCGTAAACTGTGATTAGCCGCGAAATTCACTGTGATTAATCACAGGCAAGGCTCCGCCGGCCCGTGAGATCGCCGCTTGTGACAAATGACAGTAAACGCCGTGACGCGTCCCAGTGGCTCGATGCGGGCTCGCCGGTCATCATCGTGCCACGCAATCCGCCAAGCGCGCAAAAAAGCGATACGATGCTGATTCGACGGACGACGCGACGCGTGGGGGCCGCGCGTGCTTAAGAGCCTTCTGGTCTTCGGTCTGACCCGCCGTGCGATCGTCATCCTTTTCCTTCTCGTCTTCGTCGCGGGAGGCCTCTTTGCCTTCAGCCGTCTCAACATCGAGGCCTATCCCAATCCGGCGCCGGTCATCCTGGAAATCACCGCGCAGGCGGCGGGCCAGTCGGCCGAGGAAATGGAGCGTTACTACACGATCCCGATGGAGGTCGGTCTCGCGACAACGCCGGGCGTGGACAATATCCGCTCCACGTCCTTCTACGGTCTGTCGTTCGTTCGCGTCACCTTCAAGTACGGTGTCGACTACTACTTTGCGGTCACCCAGGCCGCGCTCAACCTGCAGCAGAATGTCAGCCTGCCGAACGGGGCGGTGCCGACGATCCAAGGATCGAGTCTGGTCGGCGAGGTCTATCGCTATCAGGTCGTCGGGCCGCCACAGATCGGATTGAGCAACCTGCGCACCATTCAGGATTGGGTGCTGCAGCGCCGATTGTTGACCGTTCCCGGAGTGGTCCAGGTCAATACCTGGGGCGGCACCACCAAGCAATACGAGGTCGAAGTCGATCTACACAAGCTTGATGCCTACAACGTCACACTGCCTCAGGTGCTCGCCGCGATCGGCAATTCCAACATCAATGTCGGCGGGCGCACGATCAATATCGGGCAGCAGTCCGTGAACGTTCGCGGTGTCGGCCTCATCGACTCCGGCGGCGCTTCCGATCTGACGCAGGGGTGGAAGGTCAGCGATATCGAACGCATCGTGCTCGTGCAGTCAAACGGGGTGCCGGTGCAAGTGAAGGACGTGGCGCGAGTCCACCTCGGAAACATCCCGCGGCTCGGCAAGGCGGGACGCGATGAGCAGGACGACGTGGTGGTCGCCATCGTCGTCATGAACCGTACGCTGCACACCAATGACGTCGTGCCACGCATCAAGGCGGAGGTCGACAAGATCAACACCGACGGCACCCTCCCTCCGGGAGTCAAGCTCGTACCCTTCTACGATCGCACCACGCTCGTGTCGGTCACGACGCGTACGGTTCTGCACAATCTCGTCTTTGGATGTCTGCTGGTATTCGTCATCCAATGGGTGTTTCTCGGCGACCTGCGCAGCGCCATCATCGTCGGCGCAAACATTCCCTTTGCGTTGTTTTTCAGCGTCATTCTGCTGGTGTTACGGGACGAGGACGCAAACCTTCTGTCGGTCGGCGCAATCGACTTCGGGATCATCGTCGATTCCGCCGTCATCCTCGTCGAGAACATTTTTCGCAATTTCCAGACGACCAGCTCGCAGCGGCAAAGCCTCATACAGCAGCTCGCGGAGGGCCGCTGGGGAGCCGATCCCACCCGGTCCAGCCATCCCGGAATGGCTTTCGCGTGGACCGAGCGCCTGCGTTTGATCTTATTGAGCGCACTGCAGGTGGATCGGGCGGTGTTCTTCTCAGCCGCGATCACGGTGGCGGCTTTCGCGCCCTTGTTCACCATGCAGGGCGTCGAGGGCCAGATCTTCAATCCGATGGCGCGCACCTACGGCTACGCGCTGGTCGGCGCGTTGATCGCGACCTTTACGGTAACCCCGGTGCTGGCGTCCTTCGTGCTCGCGGAGCACGCTCGGGAAGCCGAGACTGCCGTGGTGCGCGCCATCCAACGCATCTACACGCCCGTCCTCAACTGGTCGCTCGGCCATCGCAAGGCGATGGTGGCGGTTGGAGTGGGATTCCTCGCTGTCGTGGGCATGCTGCTTCCGCGGCTCGGCACCGAGTTCCTTCCCGCCCTCGAGGAAGGCAATCTATGGATTCGCGCCTCGATGCCGCCCACCATCTCGCTCGAAAGCGCGATGCCCTACGTGACGAAAATGCGCCGGATTCTGCTCGCGCATCCCGAGGTGATCACGGTCGTGTCGCAACACGGCCGACCCGACAATGGCAGCGACGCCGCCGGCTTCTTCAATGCCGAGTTCTTCGTGCCGCTCAAGCCATTCGACCAATGGGCGCCAGGGATGACCAAGGACAGGCTGATCGAGCAGCTGCAGAGGGAATTCGCGCGCGAGTTCGTTGGAATCGGTTTCAATTTCTCGCAGTACATCCAGGATAATATCGAGGAGGGCTTGTCCGGCGTGAAGGGAGCCAACTCGGTCAAGATCATCGGCCGTGATCTGGCGACGCTGGAACGGCTCGCCGAACGGGTGTTTCAGGAGATGGGGCAGATCAAGGGCGTGGCCGATCTCGGGGTCTTTCGCGTGCTCGGTCAGCCCAACCTCAACGTCACCATCGACCGCGAGCAAGCGTCGCGCTACGGGCTCAATGCCGGCGACATCAACAGCGTCGTGCAGGCCGCATTGGGCGGGACGGTCGCGACCACACTGCTCGAGGCGGACCGCCAGTTCAACGTCACCGTCAGGCTTGCGCCGCAGTACCGCGACAGCCTCGACGCCGTGCGCAGCATCAAGGTGGCTGTTGCGATCCCGAGCGGCAGCAATGCGTATATCCCGCTCGGCGAACTCGCGGCGATCACGCTCGACACCGGCGCCTCCTACATCTTCCACGAGCGGAATCAGCGCTTCATCCCGATCAAGTTCAGCGTGCGCGGACGCGATCTCGGCGGCACGGTCGCCGAGGCGCAGCGGCGGCTCGCCGAGAACGTGAAACTGCCGAGCGGTTATCGGTTCGAATGGGCCGGAGAGTTCGACGAGTTGCAGCAGGCCAAGCAACGCCTCGCGATCATGGTTCCCGTGAGCCTCATCCTCATCCTGACGCTGCTGTACGCTCTGTTCAATTCCTTTCGCGACAGCCTGTTGGCTTTGGCCGGAATACCCTTCTCGGTCGCCGGCGGCGCAGTCGCGCTCTATGTCACCGGTCTCGACTTCAGCATTTCCGCCGCCATCGGCTTTGTTTCGCTGTTCGGCGTGTCGGTCATGAACGGAATCCTGATCATCACCTACTACAATCAAGTCAGGATGACGGGCGTGGGCACGATCGATGCGATGCGCCATGCGGCCGAGCAGCGAATGCGGCCAATGCTCATGACCGCCCTGTCGGCCTGCATCGGCCTCCTTCCGGCCGCCGTCTCGACCGGCATTGGCAGCCAGGTGCAGCGGCCGCTTGCAACCGTCGTGGTCGGCGGAATGTTCATTGGACCAGTCATCCTGCTTGTGGTCGTTCCTGCGCTGCAGACCCTCTTTCTCGGACCGGAGCGCGACGCGGCGCGGGACACAGGGCCAGACGGGCTCGCGCGGCTCGATGGCTGAGACGTGGGCTGCCGCCGCGCTACGAGGAGAACGAGATGACGATCGAGGAGCTCAAGGCGCGCGTCGCCAAAACGGTCGCCGACGTGAAGTCCCTCGATCGGGACGTCTGCGCAGCTGGCGCTAGCGCGAGGTCTCCGTCTCTGCGACAACGGAAGCGTCTTGCGCTTCCGCCTGCGCGTGCGACGACGGCTTCGCTTGCACGGGGAGACCCGTGGGCAGCCGCAGGATGAACCGCGTTCCTTCGCCCTCCCGGCTGTCGACCGCGATCGCGCCGCCGTGCAGGTCTGCCACGATCTTCACCAGGTAGAGGCCGACGCCGGTACCGACCACGCCGGAGACGTTGCTGCCGCGGTAGTATCGCTCGAACAGCCGGCCGAGGTCGCTCGCCGGAATGCCGATGCCGTGGTCCGCCACGGTGACGACGACGTCATCGCCCTCGATGCGGGCCTTGATCGTGACGGGCCCGCCGCCCGGAGAATACTTGATCGCATTGGACAGGAGATTGCTGACGGCCTGCAAGAGCAGGTTGCGGTCGCCCGACATCGTCAGCGGCTGCGGCCCCAGGTCCTCCACCAGATTCGCCTTCGGCGAGATTTCCCGGTGCATCTGGCAGACCTCGCGCAGCACCGCCGCGAGATCGATCTCGGCGGGATGGAAATAGAGCCCGACCCCCTCGAGCACGCGCGCGGCGTTGAGCAGATTGTCGATCAGGTGTGTCAGCCGCTGGACGGCGGCGCGGATTTTCCCGGCACGTTCGGGGATTTCGTCGCTCCGCGGACGGTCGGTCGCCTTGATCAGGCGCTGAGCGTGTCCATCGATGATGGTGAGGGGCGTGCGGAACTCGTGCGAAGCCATCGACACGAAGTTCCGCTGCAGCATGGTCAGGCGGCGTTCGGCCTCGAGCTTCTCCTCCAGCATGGAGGCTTGCTGCGCCAGCCCGCGCCGGCCGACCATCAGCTCGACGGTGTTGTCGCGAAACACGACCGCTGCTCGTGCGATCTCGCCGATTTCGTCGCGCCGCTCGGTGCCGCGAATGTCGACGTCGGTGTCGTTGGCGGCGAGCCGACGCATGCGGTTGGCGAGAGCAAGCAACGGAGCGGAGATCCAGGTGCCGATGTAGATCAGCGCAGCCGCGACCACCAGGCCGGCGATGGCGATGGCGATTCCGATCAGCCGCATCGATTCGCGATAGACCGAGGCGGTGCGGCCGCTCGCCGCCTGGGCGTTCTCGACGTTGCCACGGGTGAGCTGCCCGAGCGTGTCGCTCGCCTCGTCATAGGCGGCCCGCGAGCTCGTCATATAGGCCGCGATCGCCTCGTCCGTGCGGCCGGCGTGCGCGAGCGCGAGGACCCGGTCGACGCCGTCGCGGTAGGCGCTCCAGAACGTCTTGAAGCGCGCGTAAAGGGCGCTTTCCGCCTCGCCGTGCGGGATCCGCTCGTAGCTCGCCTCGGCTTCGCCGATCGAGCGGTCCAGCTCCCGCATTTCGGCTTCGAGGGCCGCGATGTCGGTCGCGCGCGTCGACAGGAGCCTGCTGCCCTCGGCGGCGCGAAAATCGGACGTGAAATTATTGAGGTCGCCCAGCACGCGGGTGTTGGGCAGCCACAGATCGACGATATCCGACGATACCTTGTCGAACTCGCTCAGCCGCGTCGCACTGAAGAAGCCGAGAGCGGCGATCAGCAGAAAAAAGAAGAAGATCATCGCCGAAAGCTGGAAACGGATCGAGCGCGATTGCCTCATGGCGGTCTCTCGCCGCGGACGTGTCGAAAAAGGGAGCCAAATTCCTATCACATCTTGCTTTCGGCCGCAGTGCGCTATAGTGAGCGCCTGGTCGAGCCGCGCCTCGTTCCGATACGGCCGGCTCAAATTTGCCGCACCTCATGGCCAGCGTCCGCAAGAGAATTCTTTGCGTCGAAGACGATCACGAGACGGCCGCCTTGATCGCGGAGGAACTCGTCGAGCGCGGCTACGAGGTGAGCGTCGCCCATGACGGACGCGAGGGGTTCGCGGCGATCCTGAAGAGCGCCCCCGATATCGTGCTGTCCGACATAAGAATGACGGTGATGTCGGGATTCGAGCTGCTGGAACGGCTGACCGCCGTCGCGCCCCGCTTCGGCAACATGCCATTCGTCTTCCTGACGGCGCTCACCGACCGGGACGACGAGCTCAAGGGGCGCCAGCTCGGCGCCGACGACTATGTGACGAAGCCGATCGATTTCGACGTGCTCGACGCCATCATCAAGGCGCGCCTCGCGCGCGTCGCGCGCACGGAGGTGTGGCCGCGCCATGTCGAGCTGAACGATCGCGAAGTAGAGACGCTGACCTGGGCGGCGCGGGGAAAGACCTCGGCCGAGATCGCGCGGCTCCTCGGGCTGAGCAAGCGAACGGTCGACTTTCATATCGAGAATGCGCGGGCGAAGCTCGGCGTTTCGACCCGCATCCAGGCGGCCGTCAAGGCGACGACCGGCCGTCTGATCGAGCCCTGATCGCGCTCGGTCACCAGATCATGACCGCGCAGATGACCGCGAAAGGCAGCAGGACCGGGCCGAGATAGAACCACGTCCGGTAGGCGCTCGCATCCTTCGGCGGCATGAAGACGTGGACCAGAATCCACCCGCCGGCCACGAGCCCCAACGCCATCCTGACCAGATCCTCCGGGGTCTCGTACGCCGACCAGATGGTCTCGCTTTGCGGGAGGCTGACGCGAATGACCACGGCCAGCAGGACGCACATGAACAGCACGCGGACGATCGCACCCGCGAGCTTCAACCCTGGCGATACGTTCTGATCTCTCAGCTGCGCGTCAGGGGCAGCCTCGAAAAGGGCGCCTCGCGGCGTCTGCTGGATCGGCGCCCTGTCTGGTGTCCTCGGTGGTCATGCGGCCAATTCCCTCGTTTTGCCATTCGGGTCCGAAGCATGCCCGCGGCATCCACAAGCAAATCATAAACCACCCAACAAAGAGAAATAATTTTTGGCGCACGGTGCGCAAGAGGCGGGCCCTCGCACGGATGGAGGCTGCTCTCTTCCGCAATTGCGTACGCTGCGACGGTATTTCCGGACGGCTAATTTCCTTGCCTGGTTTGCATGCCCGTCCCGTTGATGCCGGTCGTGCTGCGGGCGGGGCCCCCAATCGCGGTCGGTCCCGAGCCGCTGCGGACCATTGCGGTGCCATTGATCCCAACGCGCTGCGGAGCGGCAGGTGCGACCGCGGCCGGCGAATACACGGGCGCGCTCTGTCGGAGCACCGGCTTGGCTGCGAGCCCGGGTGCGCCGCCCACGACTGCGGCCGATGGCATCGTCACCGCGGGGGCCGGGGTCGGCGCAGCCTGGCTCGCATTGATCGTGCGGGCCGGCGCCGGCAGCATCAGTCCGACCGAATTTCTGGCAGGGATTTCGGCTCGCGGATGGTCCGACGGGGACAGGCGGTTCGCACCTCTTTGCGGCTTCGGAAAGGCATCTCGGAGCACCTGCCGCAACATCTGCTGGCCGGGGGATGCCCTGGCTTCGCCCGCGTTGGCGGCGGTTGGCCCGCCCCGCGTCGCCTGCGCGCTTGCGCGCGCATCCGCTCGCTGAGCCAGCCCACCGGTCGAGGACATTGCCGCAAGCAGCAAGGTGGCGAGCGCCGCCAGGGCGATCTTCGCCCGGTATCGCGTGCCGCGCGCGTTCGATCGTTTCGCCGTCATGGCTCGGCATCCGGTGGCGGGGCCGATTCGCCGGCCGGACCGGCCGGGCTGCGACTCTGCCGTTCGAGGAAGATACTCTGCAATGCCGGCACGACAACCAGCAGCATGATCGGCCCGATCAGCATTCCGGCCACGATGACGGTCGCGAGCGGACGCTGAACCTGACTGCCGATTCCGGTGGAGATGGCGGCCGGCAACAACCCGATGCAGGCCGATAATGCCATCATCAGGATCGGCCGCATCTGCTGCTCGACGACCCGGAACATGGTTTCGACGGCCGATGTTTCCGGCGTGGCCAGCCGGTGATAGCTGCTGACGATCAGGATGCCGCTCATCACCGACACTCCGAACAGCGAGATGAATCCGATCGCCGCCGAGATGCTGAAGTCCAGTCCCGCGACGTACAGACCCAGGATGCCGCCGCAAACCGCGAACGGGATTCCGAGAAGCGCCATGAGGCTGTCGCGCAAGGAGTTGAACAGCCCGTAGAGAAGCACCAGTATCAGAACCAAGGTGATCGGAACAATGATCGCCAGCCGCTTCTTGGCGTCTTGGAGTCCCTGGAATTCTCCGGCCCATTCGATCCGGTAGCCGGTCGGCAACGTCACGTTCTTCGCGATCCGCTCCTGCCCTTCCGCGACCGCCCCGGCGAGGTCGCGGCCGCGCACGCTGAATTTGATCGGAATGAAGCGCTGATTGCGCTCGCGGAAGATATAGGAGGCGCCGGTATCGAGCGAGATCGACGCGAGCGAGCTCAGCGGAATGAAGGCGTTGCCGCCGGCGTTCTGGACCCCGACCTTGACGTTTTGGGCGCCCTCGATGCTGTCGCGATATTGGGGCGCGAGCCGCACCGTGACGTGGAATTGCCGATCGCCCTCGAGCAGCGTGGTCGCCACCGTGCCGCCCAGAGCGGCTTGCACGACGGAGTTGACGTCGCTCACGTTGAGCCCGTAGCGCGCCGCCCGTTGCCGGTCGACCCGGATATTCAGGTTCGGCTGGCCGAGCACGCGGAAGATGCCGAGGTCGGTGACGCCTGCGACCTGCTCCATCTGCCTCTTCACGTCGCCGGCAATCCGCTCCAAGGTCGCCAGATCAGGGCCGATGATCTTGATCGAATTCGCGCCCTTGACGCCCGAGAGCCCTTCTTCGACGTTGTCCTGGATATATTGGGAGAAATTGAAGTCGATCCCGACGAACTCCCGTTCGAACTCCTTCTGCAGATCGGCGATCAGCTTGTCTTTCGTATAGTTCTTCGGCCACGTCTCGAATGGCTTCAGCGGCACAAAGAACTCCGCATTGAAGAAGCCGGCGGCGTCGCTGCCGTTGTCCGGTCGGCCATGTTGCGAGACGACCGTGATCACCTCGGGGTGGCGCAGGAGGATCTCGCGAATTCTGTTGACGACCGGCATCCCTGCTTCCAGCGAGATCGTCGACGGCATCGATGCCCGAATCCAGAGGTTGCCCTCCTCCAACGCCGGAAGGAACTCGCTTCCCAACCGCGAGCCGACGATCGCGACGAGGGCAAGGAACATGAAGCCGGCCGCAATCGTGACCTTCCGATAGGCGAGCGACCATCGGATCACGGGGTTGTAGAGCGAACGCAGCGCCCTGACCAGGATGGTCTCGACCTCGCTGACGTGATCGGGGACCAGCAGCGAGGCGAGGCACGGCGTGACGGTGAAGGTCGCGATCAGCGCGCCCACCAGCGCGTATCCGTAGGTTCGCGCCATCGGGCCGAAGATCTGTCCTTCCACGCCTTGCATCGTGAACAGCGGAATGAAGGCCGCCACGATGATCGCCGTCGAGAACAGCACCGCCTTGTCGATCTGCAGCGCGCTGATGAGAATCAGGCGAAGCCGGTCGGTCCAATCCGATGCGTCCGTCGAATCCGATGCGCGCGTCGGATCGAGGCCCCATTTGCGATCCGCCAGCTGCTCGAGCAGGGTGCGCCGCTGGTCGGGGCTCGCCTGGAAGTTCCGATAGATGTTCTCCACCAGGATGACGGCCCCGTCGACGATGATCCCGAAATCGACCGCCCCGACGGACAGCAGGTTCGCATCCTCGCCCCGCGCGACCAGGATCACGATGCTGAAGAACAACGCGAACGGAATATTGGCGCCGACGATGATCGCGCTGCGCAGGTCGCCGAGAAACATCCATTGGATCAGGAAAATGAGAATGCAGCCGAACACGAGATTGTGCAGCACCGTGTTGGTCGTCACCGCGACAAGGTTGGTGCGGTCGTAGAAAGGCACGAGCTTCACCCCGGGCGGCAGGGTGCCGTCGCGATTGATCTTGTCGATTTCCGCCTTGACGGCCGCCACCACCGTGTTCGTGTGAAGCGTGCGATTCATGATGACGATCGCGGCGACCACGTCTTCTTCCCCGTCGCGGCCGGCCTTTCCCAGTCGCGGCACGTTGCCGACATAGACCTTGGCAACGTCCCTCACGAAGACGGGGACTCCGTTCGATTGGGACAGCACCACGTTTTCGATATCGTCGACCCGGAAACCCTGCGTGAGATCCCCGGCGCCGCCGCTGTCCATGAGACCGACGCCGCGGACATTCGCGGACTGCTGGCCGATATTGATCGTGCGCCCGCCGACGTTGAGATTGGCGTTGCCGATCGCGCCGATCACCTGCGGCAGGGTGACGCTGTAGGCATCGAGCTTCTGCAGGTCGACTTCGACCTCGTATTCTTTCGTCGTGCCGCCCCAGGTATTGACCTGCACGACGCCCGGCACGGTGAGCAGACGGCGCTGCAGGATCCAGTCCTGAACGGTGCGAAGGTTGGTCAGGCCGAAATGCGGCGGGCCGACCAGCTGGTAGCGAAAGATCTCGCCCACCAGGCTGCCGCCCTGGATCTGCGGCGTCACGCCGTTCGGCAGGGTGACGTTCTGCTGCAGGCTGATTTCCGCCTGGGTCAGCGCGAAATAGTAGTCGACGCCGTATTGAAACACGACCCGAACGAAAGACAGTCCGTAAAACGAGGTGGAGCGGATCACGTCTACGCCCGGCGTGGCGGCGAGCCCGACTTCCATCGGAATGGTGTAGTAGCGCTCCATCTCCTCGGCCGACTGACCGGGGGCTTGCGCCGTGATCTCCAGGATGACGGGCGCCGGGTTGGGATACGCCTCGATGTTCAACCGGGAGAAAGCTAAAAGGCCGGCGCCGACGAACACCAGCAAGCCGAGCAGCACGATCGGCCGCCGGGTCAGTCCGAATGTGATCAGGCCCTTGAGCACGAGCGGTTCTCTGGCGGCACGCCTCTCGACGCTGCGCCGTCAACGGTTGGCGGTCGAGAGCGCATTACTGAGAAAAAGCGCGCCTTCGGTGGCGACCAGTTCTCCAGGCCGCAGGCCTTCGAGAATCTGAGTGTATCCGTCATGCCGCAGCCCGTCCTTGATGGTGCGCTTGACGAAGCGCCGGCGGTCGGTGGTGACCCAGACCGTCATGGAGCCGTCGCCCTCGCGGACCACTCCGTCATAGGGGACCGCCGGGGACCGCTGGGGCTCGCCGATGCGGATGACGAAGTTGGCGAACATGCCCGAGCGCAGCTCATGCTGGGGATCGCTGATCTCGGATCGGACCAGGACCCGACGCGTGCCGGGATCGACCGTCGAGCCGATGGTCGAAATCTTTCCCTCGAACACCCGATTCGGGAAGGCCAGCACGCTGACCCGGACTTCCTGTCCGACATGGAAGGCCGGACTGTCGCTCTCGGCCACGTTGGCGATCATCCACATGGTCGAGATATCGGCCACCGCAAAGGGCGCTGGGGCGTTGCCCGGCTGCACCAGAAGTCCGGGCGCGGCGTTTCGCGCCGTCACCCGCCCGCTGATCGGGGTCGGCACGACCAGGGTCGAATCGGCGATTCGTTCGGCGACGATACGATCGACTTCGGCGTCGGTCTTGCCGAACAGGCGGACGGCGTCGCGCGCCGCCCGCAACGCGCCCTCGGCGGCCTGCTGGTCGGAGGTCCCCTGGTCCAGGTCCTTTTGCGAGACCGCCCTTGTCTTGTAGAGCTCGCGGAGGCGCTCGAGGTTGCGGGTCGTCAACTGCAGCACGCCCGTCGCGGCGATCAGCGTCGATTCCGCCTGGAGGAGATCGGGACTGTCGATGGTGAACAGGGTCTGGCCCTTCTTCACGTCATCACCGACCCTGGCGAATAATCCGATGATTCGGCCCTGGTAGGGCGTGAAGACCTGCACGGTCATCTCTTCGTTGAAATCTATGCTGCCGACCGACGTCTTCTCGATCGGAAATTCGCGCTCCTCGACCGCTGCGACCTTCACCGAGGCCAGTTGAGTGGCGGAAAGCTCGACCGTGTTGGGGTCGGGCGGCGGCTCGGATGGCGCCGCGGTGGTCGCAGCGGTCGCCTTCGTCGGCGCACTGTCGAGATCCACAAGGAAGTACGCCCCCGCGGTGAGCCCGACGACCGTCGCTGCCACGGCGGCGCCGACCACGAGCGTTTTCTTCTCGGCGGTCATGGATCGCGCGGCTCGGAACAGCCCCTAGGCAGATTGCGGTGCATGACGATTTGCCGTCCGGGCCATGGCGGGTCTACTGTTACAAATAACAGTTCCAGGGTAGGGTAGCTCTCCCTAACATCGACGCCGGTCGCTTGCTGTCTAGTCCGCTTGCTGGTGGTGAGTCAGTGCAGTCGTCTGTTGGGAAACAGTATGTCGGTCAAGCGTTTTTCACTGGCCGCCGCCATGTTGACCGTCGCCGCGCTGGCATCGAGCTGCGCGGTCGGACCGGATTTCAACGTCCCAGCCCCTCCCAGCGACGATCGCTACACACGTGAACCCCTGCGGGCGCGAACTGCCGCAGCGGATAGTCCTTTTGGTGCGGCGCAGCATTTCGTTCCGGGCCGGGATATCCCCGGCCGCTGGTGGACGTTCTTCGGCTCGCGGCAGCTCGACGCGCTGGTTGAAGAGGCCCTGACGGCGAATTCGAATCTGCAATCGACGCTGGCTTCGCTGCGCGCCGCCAACGAGACCGTCCTTGCCCAACAGGGCAAGTTCTTTCCCACCGTCCAGGGCAATTTCACCCCGAGCCGGCAGCTCACCTCGCAGTCGATATCCCCGGTGCTGGCGTCCGGGGACAATCCTTTCAATCTCTACACCGCCCAGCTGCTCGTCTCCTACACGTTCGACGTCTGGGGGCTGAACCGCCGGACGGTCGAGTCGCAGCAGGCGCTTGCCGATGTCCAGCGCTTTCAGGCCGAGGCCGCGTACCTGACCCTGACCTCGAACGTGGTAGTCGCGGCGATCCAGGAGGCGTCGCTGCGCGGGCAGATCGACGCCACGAACGAGCTGATCGCGATCAGCACCCGCGTGCTCAAGCTCCTCAACGATCAGTTCAGCCACGGCTATATCAATCGCAGCGACGTGGCCGCCCAGGAGGCGGCCCTTGCGCAGATCAAGGCGACGCTGCCGCCGTTGCGCAGGCAGCTCGCGGTCCAACGCGATCTCCTGACCGCCCTGCTGGGGCGCACGCCGAGCCACGAGCCGGCCGAGACCTTCCGGCTCGCGGGCCTGCGCCTGCCGCACAACATTCCGCTGAGCGTGCCGTCGAAGCTCGTCGAGCAGAGGCCTGACGTCCGCGCGGCCGAGGAACAGCTGCACTCGACGAGCGCGTTGGTCGGCGTCGCCATCGCCAACATGCTGCCGAACGTTACGTTGAGCGCGAACGGCGGCTACACCGCGACCCAGCTTGCCGAGCTTTTCTCGCCCATGAACAAGTTCTGGACGCTGACGGGAAGCGCCACGCAGACGCTGTTCGACGGGTTCACGCTCCTGCATCAGGAGCGCGCCGCCGAGGCCACGTACCAGCAGGCCGCCTGGGCTTACCGGACCATCGTCATTGCGGCCTTCCAGAACGTCGCCGACGCGTTGCACGCCTTGCAGAACGATGCCGACGCGCTCAGGGCCGCGCGGGACTTCGAGCGCGCCGCAAAGGTCAGCCGCGACCTTGCGCAGGAGCAGTTCACGGCCGGCAACATCAATTTCATCGTGCTTCTCAGCGCGCAGCAGACCTATCAGCAGGCGCGGATCGCGTTGGTCCAGGCGCAGGCGAATCGCCTGTCCGACACCGCGGCGCTCTTCCAGGCCCTGGGCGGCGGCTGGTGGAACCGGGACGAGCTGGTCGAGCAGAAGCTCGACGTTGCAACGATGCGGGCCGAGCCGCGCGAGGACAAGCGCGAGTGACCGCGCGGAGAGGGGTCGTGAAGGCTTTCGTCGTCGCCGGAGTGTGGTGCGCGGCGCTTGCCGCGGGCGCCGATGCGGCGCGCCTCGGCGCGCCGATCGGGCTCGACTTGGCGGCCGGTCCGGGCCGCGCGATCCTCGTCGACTGGCAGGATCCGGCGGCGCTGCCGCGCCAATTGCGCAATCACTGCACGACCGAGAGCTGGTCGAGAAGGCCCTATTGCGCCGATCATTGTGGGCGCGGCTTCCAAGTTTATTACTGCTCGCGCGATTCGTTCGGATGTTGCCGGGTTGGGCACGGCTATTGCGACGATCGCGGTCACCTGCGGTGTCACCCTTGAACATGACGGACCGCGCCAGCGCGCCGGCATGCCTCAAAATTCGGCGTGCAGCCGGGCCGAGAAGATCGACACCGGGCCACGGTCGGCGTTGTAGGCCGGGTTGGCGACGAACTGGTAGTCGAAGGTCAGCCAGGTCGTGTCGAGCAGCGCATATGAATAATAGGTTTCGAGGATGCGCTCCGTCCGGTAGTTCAGCGCGCTGTCGCCGATCAGAATTGCGAGGCCGCCGGCCGCAATGAAGTCGCGATGGTCGTGCGAGAGGGCGTTGACGGCGCCACCGATGCCGATGGTGTCGTTCGCCCGGCCCCACGACCTGCCTTTGATCGAGAAACCGCCCGACAGGCTGCGGTCGGCGTGTCCGCTTCAGGTCCGCTCTGCGGGGGTGAAACGGACTCGATATGCTCGACCTGAGTCCTTCACAACAGCGGACGTTGGGGTGGCGGCTCTGAAGCCCTGCGAGTCTCACGTCATGGCCGGGTATGGCCGTTCGAACGGCATCGCTTCGCCTGCCTGTGTCCCGACCATCCACGCCTTGCTTGCCGAGTCCGCGGCAACTGTGAACGCCCTCATCCCGAGGGTTCGTCGTCGCGCAGCGACAGCTGGCGCGAGTGGACACATTGGGCGTAGTCTAGTGGATCTCTCGCCGCGCGCAGCTCGATCCACGGCTTGTCCGAACGGAGACATCGGTATGATCGAAGGCACCGTCACGCGACGTGGCTTTGCAATGACGCTGAGCGTGGCCGGCGCTGCGGCAGCCCTGCCCATGGTGTTGATGCGGCAAGCGCAGGCGGCTGACACGTTTCGCGAAGGCCTTCAAATCGGCGCCATGGGCGCGTTGCGGACGACCCTGCCGGGCGCCGACAAGAAATACGATCTGACGTTCGATGCCAAGGACTTCCGGGACAGCACGTCTGTTCTGCTGGCCATCGAGCAGGGAGAGCTCGAGATCGGCAACACCACGACCCAGCATCTCGTCAGGGCTATCAGCGAGAAGATTCCCGTAAAGTGGGTGTGCGGATGGGCTGGCGGTTACAACGTCCTCGTCTCCCGGAAAGGGCTCAACCTCAAACCAAACGACGTCGCTGCGCTGAAGTCGGAGGCGGTCTCACGCAAGCAGTCGGGCAAGCCGCTGGTGTTCGGCGTTCCCACCGGCTCGCTCCAGCATGCGAAACTGGCGATCTATCTGAAATCGATCGGGATCGATCCCGACAAGGACGTTCAGATCGCCAACATCCCATTTCCGAACCATCCCCGTGCACTAGAGGCGGCCGAAGTGGATATGGCCATGACGCTTTCCGCCTTCGGCGCGATCTCCATCGACAAAGGCGACGCGGTCTTGTTCCTGCACCTGTTCGGCGGAAACTTCGGCAAGCAGGAGGTTGGCTTCATCGTGACGGAGAAACTGATCAAGCAAAAGCCCGCGCTGGTGCAGCGGATCGTGAACGCGCATGTCGACGCCATCAAGATGTTCATGGACCAACCCGACAAGCAGATCGAGTTCGAAAGGAAATATTCGAGGCTCCCTGACCCCGTCATCGTCATGCAGGAGCGTGAGTTCCTGCGGTACAATTTCCGAACGAACGTCGCCGACATCAAGGCGATGGCCAAAGAGCTGCACCAGCTGGGCTGGGTCAAGGAGGATTTCGGCCCGACGGTGGAGGGCTTCATCGACATGTCGTTTGTCGCGAAGGCATCGGGCTTGTCCGCCGCCGAACTGTCCACGTGGTGATGGAGCGGCAAACGACATCTGCGGGGGCTCAACTCTCCCGGGTCGGGAACCGGAAGTATCCGCGGCGGCGCGTATCCATCGTTCTGCAATACGCGATATTTCCCGCGGCGATCCTCCTGTTGTGGCAGGTCTGCAGCGAGATCGGCTTCGTGCGGCGTAATGTTTTTCCGCCGCCATCGGCGGTGCTCGCGGTCTGGTACGATCTGGTGACGGGCTCGACCGATGCGGCGGCTCGATATTCAGGCACTTGGCTCGACCATGCGTGGGCGAGTACGTGGCGCGTTTTTGCCGGTTTCGGCTGGGGTGTCGCGCTGGGGATATTCGTCGGCCTGCTGATCGGCCTTTCACGAGCGATGGAGCGCGTCTTCGATCCGACGATCCAGGTTCTGCGCAACATACCGGTGACGGCGTGGGTTCCCTTGTCGCTGGTCTTTTTCGGCATCGGAAACGCACCGGCCATATTTCTGATCGGGCTTGGTGCGTTTTTCCCGGCGGCCATCAATTCCACTCATGGCGTTCGCCAGATCGACATCACGCTATACAAGGTCGCGCGGATGATGGGCGCCAACGAACGGGAGCTTCTCGCGCGCGTCATACTTCCTGCGGCGCTGCCGTCGATCCTGACCGGTGCCCGACTGGCAATGGGCATCGCCTGGGTGCTGGTGGTGGTCGCGGAGATTCTCGCCGTCAGGAGCGGCCTCGGTTACCTGCTGAACGATGCGTACCTGTTTTACCGCAACGACGTCGTGATCGCGGCGATGCTCAGCATCGGCTTGCTCGGTTTCCTGAGCGATCGGCTTGTTGTTGTCGTTCGCGACTTTCTGCTCACCTGGAACAAGCGGGAGACCTTCGGTGGCGAGAATTAGTCTCGCGTCGGTCACCAAGCGATTTGAGACGGGCGATTCCGTCGTCACTGCGCTGGATGATGTGAGTCTGGCGGTGCAGGACAGGGAAATCGTCACGCTGGTCGGCGCGAGCGGCTGCGGCAAATCCACTCTGTTGAATCTCATTGCCGGTTTCGAGACGCCAACCGCAGGACAGGTTCTCGTGGACGATCATCCGGTCGAAGGTCCGGGGCCGGATCGGGGCGTGGTCTTTCAGCAGACGGCATTGTTTCCGTGGCTGTCCGTCGAGGACAACATTGCGTTCGGTCTGTCGCTGCGTGCCAATCGGGCCAAGGCTGATCCGCAACAGGTCGTCGAACATCTGCTGCAGAAGACGGGGCTGTCGGCATTTCGGAACCGCCATCCGGCCGAATTATCCGGTGGCATGCGTCAGCGCGCGGCGATTGCAAGCGTGCTGGCGATCAATCCATCCACTCTTTTGATGGACGAGCCGTTCGGTGCCCTTGATTCATTGACTCGCTCCATCATGCAGGACTTTCTGCTGGAAATTTGGGAGGAGCAGCGAAAAACGATCGTGCTGGTGACGCACGACATCGATGAGGCGATCTACCTGGCGGATAAAACAGTCGTCATGACGGCTCATCCGGGCAGGATCCGCGAAGTGATCGAGGTCAATCTGCAGAGGCCAAGGCGATATGACATGCGAAGTGAGTCGCCATATATCGCCTTGCGCGACCATGTCACGCGGATCGTGCGCACTGAAGCCATCAAGGATAGCGGTCTGTCGGCGGTGAACTGAAGGCAGGGTCGATGAAAATGCTCCCGAAATCGAACCCCATTCGCGACTCGAAAAATCGCGTCAAGCTGGGTGTGTTCGCCACCAACGGTAATGGTGCCGCCTTCACGTTTCATCCCGATCGCTTCAAGTGTACATGGGATGCCAACGTGCGGCTGGCGCAAAAAGCCGAGAAGCTCGGCTTCGAGGGGTTTGTTTCTGCGGCGCACTGGAAGTCGTTCGGCGGCGACGATCATTACAGCGGCGATTTGATGGAAACGTTTACCTGGGCGGGCGCGGTCGCTGCCGTGACCGACCGTATCGGCATCATCAGCACGGTGCATGTCACGCTCAACCATCCCGTCTTCGTCGCCAAGGCGGAGGCGACCGTGGATCTGATCTCCAACGGTCGGGCGGGCATGAACCTTGTTCTCGGCTGGTATCCCCCGGATATGCAGCTCTTCGGATACGAGGTGAAAGAACACAGCGATCGATTCGAGCTCGCCGAAGAGTGGATGTACATCTTCGACCGCTTGTGGGCAGGCCGGGAAAGCTTCGACTACGCGGGAAAGAACTACAATCTGAAAGCGGCGTTCAGCCAGCCGCACGGTGTGCAGGCACGCCCCGTGCTGCTCAACGCGGGCCGTTCCCCACGGGGCCGGGAATTTGCGGCAAAGCACTGCGACATTGCTTTTTGCTCCGCGCACAACCCCACGGCCCTGAAGGAGCAGATTGCGGCTCAGCGGGACGAGGCCCGCGCAAAATTCGGCAACGAGATCCAGGTCTGGATGTCGGCTTATGTGGTGCTGAAGGATACAGTGCGTGAAGCCGAAGCCTACGCCCACGACTACATCGTCACGCAAGGCGACGACGCCGCCGTTCAGACGATCATCGACCACAACGCCATCGACACCAAATCGATGCCGGCCGAAGCGGCGGCAAAACTCGCGTACGCGTTGAAGGCCGGGTTTGCCGGCTATCCGCTGGTCGGAGACGCGGATCGCATTGCCGAACTCTTCGCGAACCTCTCGGTGGCAGGGGTCGACGGCTTCCTGCTGACCTGGCTGGATTACGAGGGCGGCCTCGATCGCTTCGGCCGGGAAGTGCTCCCGCGCCTGGAGAAAGCGGGTCTACGCGCACCCGCGACGCTCTGAAACGGCTTGCTCAGTTCATCAAACGTCATTCCCACCGCGGAGGCTGCATGCCCAAGCAGATCATCACCTCATCTTCGGCGCCCACCACCGGCTTCACACCCGGCGGGTCAGTCTCGCCGCTCGCTCAGGCAATTCGGTTCGGCAACATGTTGTTCGTGTCGGGGCAGGGCTCGCTCGACCCCGCGACCGGTGCCGTTGTTCAGGGCGACATCGTGGTTCAGACGCGCCAGACGCTCGATAACCTGATGAACATCCTCGAAGCCGCTGGCGCAACCAAGAAGAACATCGTGAACATGCGAGTCATTCTGCGGGACGCCGCCGATTTCCCGCGCTTCAACGAAGCCTTTCGCGAATATATGGCCGGCGAGAAGGTCACACGGACGTGTGCTGGCGGTGTGCCGCACCGAGCCGGTATCAATGTCGAGATCGACTGCGTCGCGATGTTCGACTAGGCTCCGTCAGCCGCCTGGCCAGGCAGCAGCCTTACTCCGAGCGACCGCAGCGCTTCCCAGTAGCCAGGATAGGTCTTGCCCACGCAATCGGGCTCGAGGATCGTGATACCGCCGACCCTGAGGCCCGCGAGCGCAAGGCTCATCGCGATCCGGTGGTCTTGATAGGTCTCGATGCGCGCGGGCAGCGACTGGCCCGCGAGCCTGGGGTCGGATGCGACCACGAGGTCGTCGCCCTGCTGATGGGCGAGGCCCGGGCGGATCCGGCTGAGCTCGCTGGCGAGCGCGCTGATGCGGTCGCACTCCTTGACGCGCAGGTTCGAGATGCCCGTGAAGCGCACGGGCGTGTCGTTGAACGCCGCCAGCACCGCCAGCGTTGGAACGGCGTCCTGCATTTGCGAGCCGTCGATGACCGCCGGCATGCGGGGGAACATGTTGATGAACTTCGCCGCCGCGGCATCGGGCTGGGTGAAGGCCTCCATCGGCACGCCGAGGTCGATCTTCCCTTGGCTGAGCGCTTCGGCAGCCCAGAGGTAGGTCGCGGCGGAGGCGTCGGGCTCGATGACGAAGTCGGTCGCGCGATATCGCGTAGGCTCGACCCGCCAGGTGGTGTGATCGACCAGCGCGACGCTGGCCCCGAACACCGCCATGGCGGCGACAGTGAGATCGACATAGCCCCGCGCGTCGAGGTCCTTGCCCGTAAGCGCCACATCGATCGGGCCATCCCCGAACGGCGCCGCCATCAGCAGCGCCGACACGTACTGCGAAGAGAGCCCGCCATCGATCTCGACCCGGCCTTTGCCGATCGAGCCGCGGCCCCTGATGGTCACCGGCGGGCAGCCGGTCGGCGCGCCCGCATCGATCCCGAGCGAGCGCAGCGCGGTGACCAGCGGCGCGATGGGGCGCTTGCGCATCGCCTCGTCGCCATCGACGACCACGGTGCCGTCCACCAGCGCGACCGCCGCGGTCAAAAAGCGCGTCGCCGTGCCGGCATTGCCGAGCATCAACGGGGCGGTGGGACGCTCCAGCGCACCCGTGCCGGTCACGACGAAACTCGTCTGGTCCGGCTCCTCGATGCCGACACCCATCTGCCGCAAGGCGGCGGCCATGAGCGATGTGTCCTCGCTCTTGAGCGCCCCGGTCAGCCGGCTCGTGCCGCTCGCCAACCCCGCAATCAGCAACGCGCGATTGGTGATCGACTTGCTGCCCGGGGGCGTGACGCGCCCGACGAGCGGCCGGTCAGGCGGGATGATGGTGAGAGGCGGCGAGGACATGAGGCGCAGGTGGCACGCCAACGCTTTGCGCGCAAGTCCCGCGCACCGTCAGTCCACCTTGATGTCGGCGGCCTGGACGACCTTCCCCCATTTTTCGGTCTCGGCGGCGATGAGGTCCGCGAATTCCGCGGACGTCATCGCGATCGGATCGATACCCAGGGTGGAGAAGCGCGCCTTCACGCTTGCATCGGCCACGACCGCACGGATCTCCTTGTTGAGCCGCTGCGTCGCCTCGGCGGGTGTGCCTTTCGGCGCGCTTATGCCGTACCACTGGGTGGCCACATAGCCCGGCACGAATTCGACGACCGCCGGGACGTCCGGCAGTTCGCTGGACCGCGTCGCGCCGGTCACCGCGAGCGCGCGAAGCGCGCCGCTTCTCACGTGCTGGACGCATGACGATATGGTGCCGAAAACGACCTGCACCCGCCCGGCAACCAGGTCGGAAACGTAACCGCCGCGATAGGGAACGTGGACCAGCTGTATTCCGACCGTCGCCTTGAACAGCTCGCCGAAGACATGGGAGACGGACCCGGCGCCGGACGATCCCATGTTCATCCTGCCCGCATTGGCCTTGGCGTAGGCGATGAACTCCGGGACCGTGTTTGCCGGAACGGAGGGATGGACCACCATCAGATAGGGGCTGCCGCCGATGCTCGCGACCGGCGCCGTGTCGCGGATGAAATTGAAATTGAGTTTCTTGTAGAGCGTCGCGTTCACCGCGTTGGTCAGGCTGGAAAGCAGGAGCGTGTAGCCGTCGGGCGCGGCCCGCACGACCGCCTCGGTGCCGATATTGCCGCCGGCGCCCGTTCGGTTCTCGATCACCACCGGCTGCCCGAGCCGCTCCGACAGCGATTGACCGGCGAGCCGCGCGACCGTGTCGGATGCCTGGCCGGCGGGAAACGGGACCACGAGCCGCACCGGCCGTGTCGGATAGGCTTGCGCCCAGGCGATGCGGGACGCGGCGGGCAGCGCGGCAGCGCCCGCGGCGAGATGGAGAAACCGACGACGCGGAAGATTCATGAGAGTACCCTCCGACACGTTCTCGACTGCGAAATGCCAGCGGCCGACGCTAGCCAACAGGGCGATCGGTTGGAAGAGGCTGATGACCGTTCGTGGCGTCCAGCAGACTGTCGGCAAGGGTGGCCGCGCATGTCTGCTTGCGGGGCCGCGCGCGAATTGTCATTGACGCGATTGAGCGAGTGAACGTTCTCGGTGTTGGGGCTTCCATGGCGTCTCATTTTTCGACGATCGGCCTGCCGGTTGCGTCCGCGAAGGACATGAATGCGCTGGCGAATCGCGTTGGCCCCCTTGCGGAACGGTTGGCCGCTCCGAGTGGCGAGTACTTTCGCTGGTCGGACCCGAGCGGTGCGGAAATATGGCTTCAGATAAACGCGAACAACGAACTCGTCGGGATGAACCCCCACTACGTTGGCCGGTCAGCCGTCCGGGTTGGGTTGACCGCTCGGCTCCCTTCGGCCGGGCCGAGCGAACTGGACGGCTCCTTCCACGGTTGGGCCGACCCCGCGGGCGACGCGCCCGACACCGGGTGTTACCCGTTCGTTTTCGATGCGCCGGACTACCGACTGCACGAAGATCTGTCGCTGCCGGCGCTAAAGGAGATTCAGATTGCGGCGTTCGCTCACGAGATCGCCGCGTTCGAGACCGTAGCCGCGTACGAGGCGAGCGAGACGGGCGACCCCAAGTCTGCGTCGCAGTCGTTCATCCCTTCGGGGCTGTTCACACCGGCTGGTGATTCCACCGTCCCGCCCCAGGCGCGGGCGATTTTCGCTGGTCACGTGCTTGCCGCGGACGAGAAGATCAATGTGCTGACGGGCCACGCGTTCTATTGGGCTCTCGTCGAAACATTCGGCGGGGCCTATGACGTAGTGATCGACTCAGATCTACTCCCCGGCGTGCCTGTGGTAGGTGGCGTGATATCCGGTTCATTCTGGCTATCCGGCCGGATCATTGCCCGGGATCAGAGGTGATTGTCGCCCCGGTCGGCTCAAGCTGGCCGGGGCTTGCGGCGTTTTCTCGAAGCGCTCTCACTGCCTCGCGCCCGCGACTCGCTACCGCAAATGGCCCCTAGCGTGTCAAATCGCTGATAGGCGGGAGGAATTATTTTGACGCGCGCTTGACGATGCTTGTCTAGGATCAGTGTCATCGCGGGCGCGCCACACTTGCGGTGACGCAATTTGAAGGAGAGTGAGATGTCTGTTTGGCAAGCGAAACTGTTCAATCAATCCGCATTGATCGTAGTGCCGCGAACCCGAAGTCCGCACGATTTCTCGACGGGCACGGTTGCGAACTTCGGGTTCAAAAGCGGCACTAGAATCATAAAGTTGCTAGTGTCCTCTTCGATTCCGAAGTTCGCTCAGAGGTCGCTGCGAATGCTTGCGAACTTCGGAATCGGGACACTAG
>Ga0126371_10000976_pt1 | contig 23822 bp, 24 predicted proteins | sample PanSoiMetaPlot_4_FD_110145 | JGI IMG/M metagenome (GOLD analysis project Ga0126371, IMG submission 110145) | Tropical forest soil microbial communities from Panama - MetaG Plot_4 | ecosystem: Environmental > Terrestrial > Soil > Tropical forest > Bulk soil | place: Panama | collected 2016-02-17 | reverse complement strand
GACCTGAAAGCGATCCGGCGATTATATTGCTCCGAAGCCTCAAACATCCAAGCGGAGGCCTCCTGAAATTTCAACCAGGCTGCTTCCCCTTTCTTACCAAAGTGCCGGAGTAGATTCCGATCCTCCGCCACCGCAGCCACCTGATGTGCCTGCGTCTCGCTTATGGTCCCCTGAGTAACAGCTTCGCTAAGAGCACGGCTAATAAAGTTAGCAGGAGTATTTGGCTCTCCAGGTTTTGGGGCTCGATCAACGAGGGTTCCTTTCTTGTAAAAGTTCTGTAAATCCGTATTAGCTTTCGCAAGTGCGGAAATTGTTTTCACATCCCCAAACTTGCTTGCCAGGAACGGATAGGTCATCAGTGGGGTTTGGGTTAGGTTATTGAGGGCGGTCGCCGGATTGAAGCCCAAATACCAATGGAACATCAGCCCCCGCATGGTCGCCCAATCCGACTTCGGATCAACCCACGCGGCGTAATGCTCATCCATATAGTTCACGATCTGGTCGAGCTTGTTGGCCCCCGTCGGATTCCCCGCCCGGGTTAGCCGCACCTTCTTATCCCGCAGCCCGGCAATCATATCTCGCATATGATCACCGAAGCTAACGCGGGCCAAGTGGTTGGCTCCGTGGAAGAAGAAATTAGCATAGTTTCGCAAGAAATCCGTGCTATAACCGGGGACTTTATCGGCCTCGCTAAACTGGTGCTTGAAGCTGTGCCCAGGCGCATAATCAAAGCGGAGTTGGTCAACCATTGCTCTTTGGTCATCACTCAAATTCAACTTCTCTGCTAGAAGATCAATCATCCCGGGGGGCATTCCCAAAAATGGGGTGGCAGCTTTTGGCACCTCACCCATAAGGACGGTGTCGTTTGGAAGCCGATCCACATGCTTATTGAGGGCTTCATAGATCTTCTTCTGTTGCCTCAAGCTGTTGGTTTGCTCGAAATGCTTAATATTATGATTCTCATCATATACGGTAATGGTATATTTCCCAAACCGCGTGAGTGGCATGAAGGGCCGTTCGAGATACTTATCAATCCTATTATTGATATTTGTTAAGGAATTTTGCCGACGGATAGGGTCTTTGATCTTCTGCGCATCTTTAGTAAGGACCGCCCGGTAGCGCTCCAGAAACATATCAAAATCCTGCCGGACCCCATCGAATAGACGGACGCTCTGATCCGTGAGGCCCCACTTTTTCACCGCACGAGTAAATTCTGCCGGGGTGGGCCGCCGAAATTGGCCATCCTGGATATCCTTTTCAATTCGTCCATTCGCATACTCGTCAATAAACCCGGTGAGTTGGGTTTGTTGCTTCTTATCTCGAATAGAGGACCACTGCTGCATCCTTCTTTGGGTAGCGGCCATAATTTCGTTTTTCATCGTATTCGCCATACGATGATCGTCGGTATAATAGGCAAGCTCGGGAATCCCCTTATTAAGCTGCTGAATCTGAGGAAGACCAAGGAACAGCTTAAAGAATCTGTTCATCCGGTCCCCGTGAGAGGCCATCGCATCCCCACCTTTATTGCTCAAGCCGAGCGCTTTGAATATCGACCGGCCCCCGTTAGAACTAGCCTCTTGGGGCACAGCTTTGGTTTCGGGGGCCCCCTCGCGATCGAATGCGGCCTTCGCCGCCTTCTGCGTATCCATATCATGCTGTTCTTGGAGCGGCTCCAGGAAATCCGGTCGGGAGGACCAGCGCCGATTCAGGAAATCCGCCACCGCCTGATCGGGGGTCCCAATTCCCGGATGAGCCTTACTGAACACAGTAAACATTTTGCGAAGCGCATTCCCGATCCGTTTGAAGAAGCTATCGACCACCCCAAGCGGTTTGGCATCCGTAGTCATCCATTTGGCGACTTGTTCCGCAAACCACTCCTGTTGACCAAGAAAATAATCTTGCGATTTCTGAGTAAGATCACTAACTCGTAGGCCGTCATGGGAGGCCCGGGCCCCCGACTTGAGGCTGACCCAGTTATCCCTCATCCTTCTCACCGCACCGACCATTGCGGTGTTCGGATCGATCTGAGCTATATAATCATTATATGCCTTGTAAATTGAGGCCTTCTCCGCCGCGCTGGCAGTTTTCATCTTGTCTGCCTCGATTACATGGCCAAATTCATGCGACATCGAGGCATAAAGATCGGTTTCATTAAAGATTCGGCTAAGATTTACCTCGACCACATAATTGCCAGTCGCGGGATTGACATCCGGAAGCATCCGCCCCCGCCAATCCTGATCTGGCATGGGGCGGGCCCGAAACTCAACCGCTCGAGTAAGGCCAAGTTCACTCCCAATCTGATTTATCGTTTTATCAATTTTATTCGCCGCTTTAACCAAATGCTGCGCATTTGGATTGAGCTTCATCATATCGCTGAGCGTGCGGCCCCCCGCAACACGGGGCGCCTTCGCATCGAGATCCTTATCATACGGCATCCCTTTGCGAATTGTTTCGCTTGCATTGGAATTTAGTTTCAGAACCAACACATTATTATTGAATGGCTTGGCATCCTTGCCAATTAACTTCATATTCTCAAAAGCTTTCGTCATATTGTTTCCGAGACCGCTAGCCTCGTAGTTCTGCAACTGCGTTTCAGGCGTTACATCGGCGAATTTGCGGACCTCCGTTTCCATTCCCAGGGTCTTCGCCCACTTTTTGGCAATCTTCCATGTGTTGGCATAACTGGCCCGCGCCCCGTCAAGCTGTTGCCTGGTACCAAGGCGCAGCCCTGCCATATCTCCGTTAATAAAGCCGATTTCGGGGAACCCATTATCTACAGCATAACGGAGGGCCCGCTTAACCGCCAACTCCTGCCAATCCGACTTGAATGGCAGATCTAGCGATACCACCCGCTCTTCATCGCTGATTTTGGACTTTCTATGTTCATTAAAAAGGGTCTGGTATCTTTGAATTGCCTGCTTCTCATCTGTGTTTAGTGGAAGATCGTTCCAAGCTGTCTGTTGTAGCAAAAATGAACGCTTATCCTGAGGCACGTACTTTGCTCTAATTGTGCGCGCCAACTCAGCCGCGGGAGATAGCTCATTTAATATCTCCATCTCCGGTCGGCTTTTTTCCCCAATATAGCCTTCTTTTCTCGCCTCCTGATGCAAACTCTGATTCTCAATATTGACTAGAGTTTCCTGTCCCGTGGGGCCTCGGCGGACCTCAAACCGCTGGTGCGCGATGGGGTTCGGCAATTCGCCCCAATGGGGGAAATCCCGAGTTACATATGGTACCTCTTTATCCCCATACTCAGCTACTGCCTGCTTGTAATATATATCTTTTCCCTCCCCAGAACCTGCGCGCCGCTTGCCAAGCGCCTCATATCCTTGGGCCCCGAGTGCGGCTTCCCCCAATTGGCGGGCCCGAATATCAATCGGGCTCTCCATGTACATAACCAGCTCCCTCCGCCCCACTTGGGGACCCGGGAGCCAATAATACGGTTGATCGTGCTCTAAAGCTTGTATCCCCGAAGCCTTCGCAGCCTTAAAATCCTCGTAGAGCCCCTGTACACGGTCGATCTCTTCCGGAGTCCACTGCGCGCGGGGTTTGTTTCTCAATTCCTCCCAAGCACTCTCATACATGCTCCGAAGATCGTCTATCCGCCCCCCGGTCTCGAAATCCTTAATCTGAATAGCGTTAGCCTCAATGTGGGCAAGCAGTTCCTTCTTATTTACCGGACCCCCATTTTGGTCCTCCAACCATTGGGGAACAAAAGATCGATCCAGCACTTCCTGCGGAAGATGACTGTTTCTCAAGATTCCCCAAACCTGATCAATTGAAGCGTTAGCAGGCATCTTCTCATCAATCACCCGACCAACCTGACTATACCATTGGGGGTGTGGTTCATTTGTAACCGGATCTCGATCATAGCTGGGCTCGGGGGCCCCTCCCTCCTCCTGCTGCTGGATAGGAAGACCGGGGACCGCCGGCTCGACCCTTTTTCCCAAGTTCTGGAATCTAATCCCCCGCGCCGCTTGACCCTCCGCTGCTTGGGTCATGGTTTGCTCGGAAGCAAGGCCCGCCTTACGCTGTTCCGCGGCCTCCCTCCGCATCTCCGCAATCTTATCCACCCCCTTATATACGTTATGCACCCCAATTCCGATTGCAGAACCAATAATCATATCGGTAGCAATATCTCCGGCCCCCGGCATACCTTTGCCTTGAAGTTCACTAGTAGCAATATCTTGTCCCGCCATCAGAGATGGTTGAATAATCCCCATTTGGACCATCGCTTCGCGAGGGCCTTTTTCTAGAATAGGCATCAATTTAGTCAAGGGTAACTTGCCCGCGAACCCCATCGCGGTAGCAAACGCGGCGGCGGTCCCAGAATCAGTAAGTGCCCGTCGAAGCGCCAGCTCGTCGGAGAGGCCCTCTTTTTTAGCCTGTACGTATGAGGGCACAATATTAGAAAGGGCGGCTTCACCAGCAAACGCTGCGACACCTGCCACCGGGGAGATAGCAGGCCCAACGCCCGGAATTGCTGCCGTAGCCGCCCCCGCTCCGAGTGCATACCCAAGCCCGGGAGTCATTGCTCCCACGTTGCTACCGAGCTTCTGCATCCACCACGGAACACTGGTCCACCCTTCCGCGAGACTTTTATCGTTAAGGCGGTCAATTGCGTCTTTCTGCTCGGGGGTCCGGAGGGCCTCTTGCGCAAAATCGTCAAGCGTTTTCTGACCAGTGAATACCTGGAGACCTGAGGCCTCATTAACCATCTGCTTAGCGACCCCGCGCGCGTAAGACTTGCGCAGAGTTTCAACGATTCCGGGAGTATCATCCTCTTCACTTGTACGAGTTGGAGTTTGCTCAGGCGCTTGCTCTGGCTGCTTGCCAGCAGGGTTCGGCGGCGCAGTCTGCGCCAACCAAGCATCAGGGTCGAATGGTTTCGGGCCCCCCGTATCATCGGGAGGGGCCGCTGATCCCGCTGGAGGATTCGCTGCTAACCAAGCATCAGGGTCAAAATCACTCACCACCACCACCCATACCTAGACGTTCCAAAATAGCCTTTGCCTTCGGGTTCTCCGGATGGGACTTTGCCCATATGAGAGCGTCCTGAGCACTTCCAACACCACCGGAATCCCCGGAATCCATCGTGGTTCCAGAACCCAATATCCCCCCAGTATATTGATCCCCTTTTGGTGTCATGTATTGGAGCACTTCCCGAGAGAGATTAGGGTTCGCCATAATTTGCGCTTTAGTGAGCTTTCCCCCCAATTCGGGATGCCGCTGATTCATCATATTAACAATATTATCTCCAGCAATAATATCCGGTGCCTTACCTGCCCAGGTATTGTATGCTTTCTGTCCGAGTACACTCATCTCGATCGGAGATAGCTTCCGCATCCCCTTATTTGCGACCGCCTGCCCGTAAAATTGGGTCTCCTGCTCCTTGCGGGATTCCTCCCGTTCTTTGAGCGCCTCAGCCTCCTCGTATTTCTCCCGTTCCTCTTGCGCGGCCACATTACGTTGCATTCCCTCCGCACCGGCCCCGATTGCCTGCCCAAAGTGGCCCATCGCACTCTGACCCATCCCCCGAGGCTGCATCATTTGGAGGCCGAAATTGATCAGGGCAGCATTGTTCTCTGGATGGGAGGTCCAAGAATCCCACATCTTTTTTAGCGCCCCCGAATCACTGGCATCCGAACTTTGCCCCTGTGGGCCCGCAGGCAATGATGCATCGTTGTCTGGTTCTTCCTGAATATTCTGTGCCATTAGTAGGCCCTCCCGAGTAACCTCATCAGAGAAGCAGTTTGCAACGCCGGATGCTGTTGGCCGATTAGGCCAAGCAGGTTTGCGGCAGTGGGACTAATCGCCGTTGGATGAGGGGCGCTGGGAGTACCTGGAAATTGCACCTTCGGCGCCTCCGGCATCTTGACCCCTTGAAGGGACTTAGCTAAAAAGCTTAGTCGGTCCTCCTCTTTTTTCTTATCTGGAGTCTCTGGGGTCTTAGGATTAAGGGCATCCCCTTCCGGAGCCTCTTTAGGCACCTCCCCAGGCCGCGGACCAACCGTGACTGGGGCGGGAAGAGGTGGAGCTGGATGGTAGCCAGCCTTGTCTTTGGGGACCCCAAGTTTCTCTTCCTCCTCCGCTGACATAGCTTCCGCAGGCTTCGGCCCAACGCCACCCCCAATTTTTGAAAAAGGTTCTTGAAGCCTCTTCTTCGCCTCTGCAGGATCTCTAGGGAAGTTCTTTACTACCGGAGCAAGAGGACCCTTAGACTCGCCAACTCCAAACGGCCCCCCGGAATCTGGCGCCGGAGCGGGAGCTGGAGCCGGAGCTGCAGGCGGCTTATACTTATACTTATCCGAAACGTTGTCCTCCGGCCTCGGCGGGGGCGGGTCTCCCGGAGCAAACGCCGTTGCCTGCCCTAGCACGCCGCCCGGAGGACTAAGGGAATCCCCGGTAATGATTGAGGGAAGCCCCCCTCTCGTAATCGGCTGCCCGGTCTGCCGATTCACCGCTTGCAATCCCGTCGGCCCCGCCACATGGTCGAAATCGGGAGGGGGCTTGCCCTCCGCAACCCGATTTTTAATAAACCCATCGGGATCGTGAACATATTGGAAAGCATCCTGAGGCTTGAGGTTACTCCCCCAATCAATCAGAGGATTATCATTACTAATTCCCCCCATCGGAGTCACGGTCCCCGGAGGATTAGGGTCAAACGCCCCGAAATCTGAATCAAAATCAGCCATAATTGCCTCCTATAGAAGGGGGAGCAAAGCTGCCAAACCACCACTTCCGCCAAGTGCTCCCACTCCACCCATCAAGCCGCCGAGGGCGCTAGCTCCACCAAGGATATCGCTAAACATGCTCGGGGTCGTTGTCGCGGTCCCAGTGGCGGTAGTGCCACCTCCTGGGAGACCGGCAGCCCCTTGGGCCAGCGTCTGAGCTTTCAACATAGGCAGCATTTGCTGGAACCAATCCGCCTGATTATTGGCATTGAGTACGTTCTGCTCCTGACTCTGCTGCTGTTGACCCACAGCTTCCTGAGTAGCACCCGGAATCGCTAGACTGCTCGCCGTAGTCGGCGCCTGCGCCACCGCTTGGCCGGTAGCTTGGAGGCCTTGACCAAGGGCAGTGCTCTCAATCCCAGCCGCAGTTTGCCCCGCGGCGCGCTCTGCCCCCTCGGTAGCGAGACCTTCCGCGATACCCTGTCTGCTTCCGCCGAAATTCTGCCCCGCGCCCGTGGCTGCCGAGCCCCCGATCTGTGGGAGGACGCTTGTCTGCAACTGCCTATAAATCGGATCGGTTGCTGCTTTGACGGCATTCTGGACGTAAGGGTTACTTCCAGGATCAAGAAATGCCCCCGAACTCAAATATTGATTTGTATTCGCGGCAGTGCCAACGGTGTTTCCCATATTCCCCGTGGAGCCAATCACCGCATTCTGTCCCGCGACCTGATTGGGATTGAAGCCAGCGACCGCCTGAGCCCCCGTAGGCATCGTCGGATTTGATCCCGCGAATTGCATATAGTTGCCGGTTGCGGCCTTCATCAACTCCGTTTGTTCGGGAGTTAGCTGCTGCGTGGTCTGGGTTTGTGATTGCTGCGTCCCGCCGCCCATTACTGCCTCCGTATTGGCTCAACTGGCCGATAAAGCCAGACTGCGTATTTCAACACATGCTTTTTGCGAAGCAATCGCTCCAGCCCCGGCCTGCACCGTGCCATGACAGTCTTGCACCCCGCATCCGCGGCGATGTATTCGAACACTTTCTCCATTTCGTCGAAGAAGTTCAACATATCCATCCCGGCGACCCCGAGGATCTCAAACACCTTCTGAGCCGGAAACACCATGATCTGAGTGACCACAATCCCCCGAATCATATCATCGCTGAGGGCCCAGAGTTGCAGATCCCCCCTTTGCGCGGCCGCGTAGGTCCATTCGGGGGTGTAGAAATCATAATATCCGGGACAGGTCCCCATCAGCGCTTGGATATTCGGCCAATGCTCATCGATTTGCTGTTTGCTCATCAGAAACACTGATTTCTGGACCGAACTATCCCTATCCATTACCACCTCAAGCATAGCGGGCCCTCCTAGAACATCTTGGTCCACACCGTTCCGTTGAAGAAATAGGGACCTTCCCCGGAACCGGGATTCCAATGGGTCCCATCCGCGTAGGCAATAGTCCCTCGCCTCGGTTTGGGGGGCACCTTATTCCATATATATTCGGGTTCAGTTCCCTGAAGTGTGCTCGCCACTTCATTCAATTCATCTTCCGCCCATTTTGATAAATCAATTACACTCTTCCCTAAACCTCCTAGGGAATCCGTATTGATCGGAGTTGGTTTCTTTACCTTAAACGGCATCAGAACCTGCCAAGTGTTACCAGATCAAGCTTGTATCCGTCTAGCTTCCACCCATTTTGACCAGAAATCTCAACACAGATCGCTGCGCCTTCGGCGAACACATCACACCACTTTTGGGTGCTTGGATCGAAGGGGGTTAGGCTACTCCATCTCACCGGCCCTCCGACCACATCCTGACCCCCGAGCCGGATATTAACGGGGGACCCAGACATCTTTGGCCAGATCCGATGGCACATCTTTCTGGTCTCGTAATCCACAATCCATTCGCCGGACCGGCGATTCCGTCCCACCATACTAAGCCCAGTTCTTTGTACAAGTCCAGTGAAGACGGTGCCGTCCCTCGTAATGCCAAGATCGAGCTGTTCAAACGAAGGCACGGTTGGCTTACATAGCACAATCTTCCTTCGTTGGCTGGAATCCCATGGTACCGTGTCCGCGGTCCACGCCCCGGATACGGAGGCCCAGGTCTCCGAGTCTGTGGTATTCACCGTCCCAATCGCGGCAGCCTGCCAATCCACATCACACTCAGTAACCGCAAAGGTGTCATAATTAACAATCATCGCCCGGTTTGGTTGAACGGCGCCAAGAGATGGATAGCAGAACCATCCTTCCCTGCGGGCCGAATTAACAAACACAAAACTATTAGCATAATTGCTAACATCAAGTGCATTAAATAGATATCGCCTCGTATGTTTATCTAAGAGGGGTTTTGCACTATTCCCATCATGGGTGAAGATGTTGTCCTGACCCACAAAGAAATGCCTCTGTCCATCTCCGGTGATGGCAACACATCGTGGGGCGAGTAGTCCGGTATTCTCAAGGAATGCATCCTCATCAAAGATGAATTGACCACCAACATTGCGAAAACGCCAACAACTATTTTCCTTATATACATAGAATCTCCCTTGAAGCGATAATCCGTCAACTATTTGGCCGGAATCAACATCGCTCAACGATACCTGTCCGGCGTTGTGAGTAGGATCAGTAATGTCCCAAGAAACAGGAACAGTACCAGGGTCAGCAGGATGAGACCACCTAACGTCATAGGGTTTCAGGACCCCCGAATCAGTTAAATTAAGGGCGAGCATAACCGGACCGAGGACCCGGATAACTTTACAAGTCAGGGTCGAGGGCCAATTGGCCAAATTAGCCATGTGGGTGGTGCTGGTAAACGCGGACCAATATTGCGGAACATCCACCCCATTATTAATGACCGGGATTCCGCCAATATTGGTCCCATTCCACTGAGGGGCCCCGGTAGCGTTGTAGGTGGCCCCATCGGTTGTTCGGGTTACATCGAAATGGGTGACTCCATTATATGCAATGATCTTATTCAGACCAGCATACAACCACCACGGCTGCCCGGGTGCAGACACGAACTGCGCGAAATAAGGTGCAACACTGGGGGTCCCGAATACCGGACTATACCCCAACAGTTGCACTACGCTATCGTCTTCAAATCGGACATTCTCAGCTAGGGTCCATGCCTCGGGGGGCAGTTCCCACGGAGGCATGTCCCTAATCACGCCGAGTGTGCCGACGTCGTTTATGTCGATCTGGACTTCGGGCACTCTTACTTCCCTTTATACTGCTTGGGTGCTTCTTTGCCTTCCGGGGCTGGTGCCGGGTGCTGCGTTGGCTCCGACCGTCCTTGCGGAAGAGGGGGCGGCGGCACATCCTTGTCTATGTGATGTTCAAGGTCTGAACAGAGCGCCTTGACCGCCACTACGAGCTTCTTAACCTGATCATAATCTTCCTTACTCGCCCGCCACGGCGGCGCGGCCGCTTTAGCCTCACTTACACTCTCATGTGTGGGGTTGCTTACTCCCTCAGGAGGGGTCACCCTCTCCAACATCCCCACAAGCGCGATGGTTTGCCCATTCAATCTCCCGACAAGATCTGCAACTTCTTTACTCATTTCCATTCTCCCTTCATTTTGCCATTTCTAGCACTTCCATACACGTTTCCCGAACTGGGGTAAATTTCCCATCCACCGTATTTATTACGCAATGCACTTTCGAGGACATGTGGCCCTCGTTGCCCTGGGGCTCCCGAATAGATACTATCTCCCCCTTATTCAGATCGATCTCATGCCCGTCCGGGGAATGGAGGACGAGAAGCTTAAAAAGGATCGGGATCAAAGTTATCATTCGACCACCAAAAGCTTGCCCACCATGATTGTAGGTTGGAGATTGGAGTGCGACAAACTATTTCCAGATGAATAGGTAGTATTGTTTCCATTCGTGCTACTGGTTATAAAAGCGCCGGTGGTACTACTGGAGATGCCGAGGGTCGCAGCGCCATTCGGCGCTGTTATGCCAACGCCGGAACCGAAGTTGTTATAGGAGCCGATGCCGATAACTGAACCGCCAGTAACCGCATGCGAATGTCCCGGATCAGATAATGTACAGCCATGATAATGGCTTGGCATTTGGCTGACATTCAACACCACCGCATCCACACCTCCAACATTGCCCACAGATGTCGGGGTAATAATGCCAGAAGGCAACCGACCAGCACTGCTTCCGCCAAGATTATCCAAGGTCGCGCACACATACCCCCTCAAATCCGGGGTCGCCAGATTACCCATGATTGTATTGTATTCTGGATAATTGACCGCGGAGGATAACGTTTGCCCATTCGGCCACTCAAACCCAGCAGGCAAACTGCTGCCATAATAGTCGATTAATGATCCGATTGGGATAGCCAGCGCTCGACTAACGACGTAGGTGGCGCCGGTCCAGAATACCGAAATCCGGACCCCCGGGATGCACCGGCGGGCCTTCGCCACCACAGAGGGGCCGGAATAAATATTCCCTCCCGGGTTCACAACAAAGATCGGATTGGTGTCTGTGCTATATTTTGTGAAAAATATCCTCCACCCAGCATCCGCTGCGGCGAGGGTGGGAAGTGTAAGCGTCACGGCCCCGGCGCCCGTGTTTACAAAACATTCATTCTCCCCCATCGCCTTAGTTATTGTGGTGGTAACACTAAAGCTGCTAAACGAGGGAAACTGCCACTGCCTTGTGGCGCCACCAAAGGTGTTCTGCAACACCGACTTAATCAGCCGGAGATGATCATCCCCCTGACTCCGCGGATCGGTGCTCGGCGGATTGGTCGCCTGAAGATCATTGATGTAAGTTGCGACCTCAATACTCATAGCCTGCTCCCCATCGAGCGCCGCTTGCCCGCCTCGCCACGATTAATCGTAGCGTTGAATAGATTCGTAGCCGCTGATTGGCTGAGGGCCATCGCGGTCTGCGCCCCCTGCTGATTGCCGAGATCCATACAAATTTTGGTAGCCGCATCTCCAATCAGCAACCAGGGGGCATTTTTCAACCATTTATTCTCCACCCCAATCTGCTGAGCGGCATCCTGCGCCCAATAGCGCCAGGAGATATAATACACCCCATCAGGGGGAGGATAAAGTTGCACAAAACTATCACCTAGATAATATTCACGCGGCACGCCGGGCGGCAAATTCTGACTAGTATCATATAGGAATCCGGCAGTATTTGCATAAACGTAGGGCCATTCCCCAAAATAGCGCGTTTGGGCGTGCTGGAAACTCTGCTTCTTTAAAAAGATGGTGCGGGAGTTGGGCACCCCCGGTATATTGGGGGGCATCGCGCCCCCTCCCGAATCTGTGAGCACCGCCCCATCCGCACCGTAGAGGACCGCTCCATCTGCTCCGGTTAGGATACTCGCGGTGGGGCCGGCCCCCGGACCCGGACTACTTAGCAGATAGATAAATAGATTCCCATCCAGCTCCTCCGTATCCTCAATATAATCCGAGGGAATCGGATACGCCATTTGCTGCGCAACTGTAACGATGGCGAGATCGTTCTGCTTTCGCAAAAACCATGGATAAGTGCGATTGGGTTTCTCCCTCTCCGTTTGCGCATACTGAAGCGCCGCGGTGATCTCCGCCACCTTATCCGATCGCCACCCAGCGATTTGTTGCACTTCCTTAATCGCCTGATCGAGGATCATGAGGTTACACCCTTGATAACTGCGAAGTTGATAACTGGCGAATCACTAGACACCCCGCTCTGGGAGACCGTTGTTACCTGAAAACTACCAGCGCCAACTGCTGAAACATACGCCAAATAGTTATTTGTTGCAGACTTTACTGATAGAACAACACAATCGGTTGCTGCTACGGAGCTATTGGTCACCGTAAATGAATATAAGGTGCCGACCACTGGAGCAAACGCAAACAAGGTAATCGCGCCGGTGACTTTGTTGATAGTCACACCGGTCGTGCGGGAGGTACCCTGCGTGACCGTGCCTCCCGCCCCGGTAGCATAACCAACGCCACCGGCTGGGGTGTTTGAGGTCATCGCGCCGCCGGCACTAAACGCCCCCGCTGTACTGGTTACTGAGGTGGAGGGTGTTCCCGTACCTGTGGCCGCGATCACATTAGCGATACTAATACTATTCGATCCGAACCCGGTGGCACTGGTACCAATTACAATACTCTTAGTATCAGTAGGATTTTGGGGCTCAGCATTCGTGCCAATTATCACGTTGCCGACGCCTGAGGAGATAAGGGCTCCCGCCTGATACCCGACCGCAACGTTGGAGTTGCCAGTCATATGGGTGCCGCCAGAACCAACCAGTGCCGCCGCGCCCACTGCGGTGTTGGTATTCACGGAACCATCAGCCCACATCATAGCTGAATAGCCGACCGCAGTGTTGTTTCCGGTCCCCGCCGCCGCGACCCCAGATGACATCGAATACGCGCCAATACTCACGTTAGCCTGATTAGAGGTGATGGTATATCCTGCTTTGTAGCCAAAGGCGTCGCTGATAACGGTAGCATTGTTGAGTGCGTTCCACCCGACTGCAGTGGCACCAACTGTGCTGCCTATAGCTCCTAATGTAGCATAACCGACGGCGGTGTTCGAGGTCCCCGTCGTAATCCCCGAGCCGGCAAAGTTACCATAGACCGTATTAGCACTGCTATCAGATCCAGTGGTTTTCCTACAGACCCCTCCCGCATCTTCCCCATAGGACTCCGCCAGAGTGGCTGCGCCCCCTAAACCGAACACCCCACTGATATCTTGCGAAGCAATCTGGCGGTAGCCCATGGCTTACTCCTTATTTCCTTTTCCCCTTCTTTGCCCTTTTGGGCAACTTTCCCCCTTTATCGGCGGCAACAAACTCAGCACCCACCTTTTTAGGGATGCCAAGAGTGCTTTTGCCCTCTTTTGCCGCATACATCGCTTTACGTTGCTGTTGGCTGACGGGAGGCATTTAGGGGGCCCCCCTTCGTTTTTTCATGGGTGGAGGACCGCCCATCGGGGCGGAGGCTGGACCGCCTGCTCCGAGGCCGCCCCCCGAGGGTGCTCCGAGGGCAGCCAGAAGCTCCGGTGGGGGTCCTCCTTCCATTCCACCAGGGCCGCCAAGGGGCGGCCCTTTCTTGCTCGGCGGGCCCTTTTTATCTTTTGAGCCCGAAGATTTCCCTTTCGGCTTACCTTTAGTAAATGCCATCGCTTACCTCCCACTAAGGGATGGGGACAAAATCACCCTGATAATGTCCCCAAGCCAGCCTACCTTCTACCCTGCGGAGTGGGGGTTCCACCCTCCGGAACACTATTGTCCGGCGGAGAGCCAGGCGGAGGGGTCGGGAGACTATTATCCACCGTTGGCGGAGGCATGTCCGGGGGAACGGGGACCGAATCCACCGGGTCAGGATGGATAGTCAGATTCCCCACGCAGTGGATGGTCATAGACTTATCGGCGGTAACACCAACAAGGGTAACGCCGTGAACTTGTTTTCCTGTAGTCATTTAGTTCTCCTATGCGCTAAGCAGACAGATCCACTCGGGAGTGGAGGCATAAAGATTCCAGACCACCTCCCCTCGTTTGCCTTGGGCAATGGTGCCGATAGTCGGATTGCCCGTGTTTGCCCCCTTCAGCGTAATGCTGTTAGCGGCAGTAGAGGCATTCACAATCTCATGACACCACATCAGATTGGCAGGACTGGGCATGTACATCGTCACGTTCTGCGCCGCCCCCAGACTAAACACCATGCAGTAGGGAGGGCTCTGGCCCCCCGCACCTCCGGGAACCGTATAAGCCCCAGAGAGCGTGAGGAACGAACTGCTCATTGCAAACGGACCATCCCAAAGGGATTTCCTGATTTTGCATGATTCAATCGACTCGCCTTGCATTGTTGCCTCCTTTCAGGTCGCAGTGATGCCGCCCAGGTAGGCGCACGAGAGTCCGCCTCCGTCGACCAGCAGGCTGCAATCGGTTTGAATGTATCCACGGCGAACGTCTTCGTCGGGGAGCTGCACATCATCCTTGATCTTGGCGTCCGGCCGCCCCTTCATCGTCGTATACTTGATTGCACTAAAATCCAGCACAAACAAGGACCTCTGATAGAGGGGGTGCTGGCTGAGCAAGGGATGGGATTTCAGGAGCAACCTACCCATCGGGAGGATAAATTCCTGAAAGTCGATACCAAACAGCTTAACTGGATTACCGAGCTCGATCTTAATACCAGTGGCTGCCTGGATCACCTTGCCCAGCTCCACACGGGCTTTGTTCCCGCAGAACCCGATGCGGGTATCTCCGCCGCCCATGTCGAACAGGAATGCAGGAGTGAGGGCATCAGCAAAGTTTGCCGCGGTCGTGGCTCCTGCACCGGAAGTAAAGATAGTGGTGTTTGCCGTGGGGATGAAGGACCTGAACCCACCCATGAAGCGGAGGGGCTTACCATTATCGCCGGTCAGCTCTACCGGGGCCGCATTAAAGAGGAACGACATCTCAATCGCGCGAGCATGGTCGAACATTTTGCGCTTCTTATCGTTGCTCCACGCATTCCCAGTACGGGCAAACGTCTCAGCTGCCGTGCCAGTTAATTCATAAGTATCCTTGAAGATCTGAATATAATTCTGGAACTTCACAGGATTCCTTGCCACCGCCCGCGGGGCAGACGTGCCTTCGGAGAAGGCCGAGCCAACCAAGGTGAGGCCAGCGCCGTTGCTAATCGAGGCGGCGGTGCTACCACCTTGACCTCGACGGACGGTCATTTGGGTATCACTAATAACCGTGTCGACCATCAGCATCTCATTCGTATACGTCTGCGCATCCGCTGACGGCTCGACAAGGAGGACATCTCCCGACTTCAAATTGGTACACGCTCCATAGAGATTATTGAGCGCTCCCGCAGTAGGATCAACTCCATTCACGGTAATGGTGGTATCAGTCGTGCCAAGCGCACCATTAACCACCAGGCGGACCAGATTCTGCGACTCTGCCCACCATGAGAACTGAGGATCGTTTACGCTATATTTGCCCGCTTTGCTGGTAAGAGCAAAGATGGGCGCATTTCCATTCGGAGAAATGAAGAGAATTCTCTCCCTAAAATTGGTTGGACGCTCTGAGGTGCCCCAATCGCCCGTTCCGCGGAGGCCTGCAACGCCACTCATAGTGTGGCTCCTTTATTCCTGATCGTACTCCATATCCATCCCCTCATATGGATCATGATGGGGGGATGCTTGAGGAGCCCTCGTGCCGGGACGAGCAGGCGCGAAAGGCGCGGCCCGCTTCGCGGGACCGCCATTTACATGTGCAGCAACTCCAAGCTCAGCACTGACCGCATTACCGACAAATTTGATGGCATCGCTTCGCGATGCTTGAGGATTCGCGGCCCGAAAAGCGCGGGCCCACTTATCGACTAATGCCCCATGCTGCTGTGGATTCAGATGACTATTTGCTGCATAAAACTCTTGCAGCGCCTCAGAAGCCTTAGCAGATCGGGCGTTGGTAGCTACGACCCCCTCATTAATCATTTGGGGGACGAAGTTCTTCATCAAATTTACGGTAGCTTGAAGTGCTTGACTATATACCCTTCCCATTAGGAGTGGTATGGTCGCCACGGCGTTGGTTTCTAGTCCGTTGCTCTCTTCTTCCGTCAGCGCAAACAGGTTGCTAGAGGCCCACTTCGACAACTCGTTGTGATTGGTCCTAAAGCCCTCGATTGCCTGTTCAAGCGGAGACCGTGGAGTAGCAGGCACGTTATCCGCAGGCGGCGGCGCCGGAGGTTTAGCTTCCTGCGGCACCGCCGGAGCGGTGGTGGCAGACTGCTGAACCGGCGGCGAAGCCGGGGGTGCCGACGTCGGCTGCTTACCGGGCTCGTCACCCGTTAAGTCAGCATCGGTCGGAAGCTCTACAAGATCGAAATCATTATCCTCCATCCCAGCAAAGCTGTCATGGGATGGGGTTGGATCTGGCGGGGAATCAGGAATCGGACTAACAGGCGCCCCATCCCCGCCTGCAGCGGGCGCCGCTGGCGCCGCTGGCGCGGAAGAGGGTGCGGGCGCGCCTCCTGTAGCATTATCATCAAACAGGGTTTGGGGACCGAACAGCCAATTCATTCTTCATCCTCCTCTAAAGCTAGGCCGAGCTGTCCACGAAGGATTTTTTCATTTGCGATTATACCATCGGGGATTGATAATGCCAAGCGTAATCCCATGATGGCCCCTTTTGCGGACTCAGACCTCAATAATTGTGCAATCCCATCTCCGCTATGGGGCCCCGCTTCAACGGGGGCCTCATATTCATTCCGCTTACCTTGAAGATGGGTTTCCAAGATGGTTTTGTAGACCTTCCACCCATCTGTGTTCATCATCCGGCGGATCACTCGGGCGGTTTGCAGTTCTGCCCGCTCATCACGGGTAAGATCGCGCCCCCGGTGCTCCGATTTCGCTGGCTGCTCCAGACTCACTATTCTCTCCCGCTAAATCCCCTCCTGCGCTTGGCATCTGAGCAACATTGCTATTAAATGACATGCCAGGAGCGGTAGCTGTTTGCTGCCTCATAGGAATTACGTTTCCCGCCTGCATCTGCGCCGCAAGCATTGCATCGGGGACCACCTGAATTTTGAACTGATTGATGTTACGTATTCCACCAAGCTGCGCCACATGGGTGAACACCTTTCCGATATCGAACTGTATCATCAATTGGGGGAAGTTTCTCATTTGACCCATGATGTTCTGCCAAAGCGTCGCCATAGCCATGCGATCGATCGGAAGGGTGCCATCCACGGGCACGAAGTCGTAGTCCCCGGATATGGACTCCGGATCAACCTGCATAAAGGCGGGACCGGCCATTTGGGCCAGGTCACCCACAATTTTGAACTTCTTTTCTTGATCATAGAATTGCTGGCTATCCAAAACCATCCGGGACGCGAGGGTGCTGATCCCCATCGCACTAATATATTCGGTCACCGTCTTCAGGCGGTTGACCCCGAATCCCGTACTTGTCCTAACCTCGGTCGCCGTTGTACGAGATTTTGATATTCCTCCGAACATTTGCTCATTAATCCCGGTGATTCTTTCTCCGATGGTTTGCATAGATTCCAGGTCAGACATATGAGCGCGCGTAATATCTGTGACCGGGATTTGATAGAAGAACTTCGTAATATCTGTTCCATATGCTTCGGGTCGGAGACGATAAATGAAGCCAGGTCCGCCATCTTCGGTGTCATCGATGACAATTTTGCTTGGGTCGATGACGAACTGATTATTAAGTGACGCTCTAACGTTGTAGAAGTGTGAGTTGATAAGCCAGTCCATTGTTCGTTGAATAGGATCAATAATTTCAGGAATTCCTCGACTGTACAATCCGTAGCCTTCGATTTCGGTTTCGATGACAGAGAATGGGAATTTTCCATGTGCGTTCCCCAACGGTTCCGCTCCGAGTAGCACTCCATAGTCGGAGCTGATTGTAAAGACCCACTTCTCGGGGAAGGTGCTATCCCCCACTTTCCATTCGCTCTGAATCAGATCAACATACACCTCAAAAATGTCAATGCTAGTAGGATGCTTAAGATCATCATTGGCAGCACCCATTGTTTGCTGGTAGACCCGATCAGGGCGAAGTAAAGCACTGCTACCCTCTTGGACCTGCGCAGTATGCGGCGGACGGGCCGGGAGTCTAGCAATCCCATCCTTGGTGTAGTATCCTGCATATTGTCTTTTTTTGAGTTCGTTCCATCCGATCGTTTTTCGCACATAAGCGTATTCGCCCTCCTGGAATCGGTAGAGGGGATAGTGCGGATCATGGCCGAAATCGAACGGACTGATATTATAGACCCGAGAGCCGGTATACCCTGCCGATTTAAAGGTTTGTTGGATCTTTTTCTCTGATCCCGGAATCGGCTGGCCATCAATACCGACTAGTGACATCTGGTTAACGCTACTGTATTGTGTTTGCTCCTCTGCCCAATAGTTGCCAAGGATTCCACAACCATACTTACCGGCGTCGTAGAGCCAGATATAGTACGGGACGAGATGATATCCGGACTCGACCTGATAGGAGACTAGGGCCTCAAGCGCACTCACCTGTTGTTCAGTTTCGCCGTGGCGCCCGGCAAACTGGTGTACTGGTGATCTGGAGAAAAAGACGCTGGTCATATATGTATGGGCGGTCATTAATGTAGCATACGTATAGGGTATCTGCAGGGTCGTATATGATTGGGTGCCCTTCTGCTCCCGCGCACTTCTGCGGATCGCATCCTCATCACTCTCGTGCAGGTAGGCGAGGGCTTTATCCTCCGCTTGCTCCCACCATTTAATGCGGTCCGCCCTTTTTTGCATCGAATACTTGACCCGCGCCTCAAGGCGCTGAAGAAGGAAATTTTCAATATCTCGACTAAAGGTTCGGGTGACCATTTACTTCTTCCCTGCTTCCGACTGCCTGCGGCGGACCGCTTCATTCATCTCACGCATCTTGTCCAATTGCGCCGCCCAAGCATCGGCTAAATAGGTATTCTTTATATCCCTAATCCCCAGCGCAACAGAAAGAGGATTTAGCCAATCGCCAACCTGCTCTCCTCGAACCCCACTAAAATCAAACTGGTGATTCGCAAGGATCGGATCGAGCGGGACTTGATACTTATCGCTGCGAGGAACATTTGCTACTCCAATAGAAGACCAGATCCCTCTATCGGGTAAGAAGCCAGGGTCCCCCCGTTCATCTTGAACTCGCAAATCCCTGAACGCATCTCCCACCCGACCCGCAGACAACTGCTGCGCATAGGCGGCACGATCTGCGCTGGACGGCGGGTCCCACACCGGGGAGGACGGAGGGCCCGCCGCCACTGGCCCCGGGCGATTCTTGGGATTCCAAGGATCGTCCTCAGCAATTAGATCGCCAATAGTTTTTTCAGCTCCGGCCATCCTGCTCTTTATCCTTCCACAGACTATCGTCCCACAAGGACTCACCGCGGTCTAGCTTGCCAGATTCCCCCTTCCAATTCGAAGCGGCCTGCTCCGCATCCCGATCGGTTCCCGCTTCGGAACCCTCACACGCTACGCGATTCTTTTTCACGCTCTGCTTCCTCTTCCAATAGGCATTTGCATTGTAGTCACCATCGTCTGCCATCATGGTATCTCCTATGTTATCGATCAGAAGGATAGGGATTGGTAGATCATTCAAGGGGCCGTCCTCCTCAACCTCATCTTGATTACATTGTCGTCGTTGCGCTCATTCTCCAAATAAGCATTGCCAAGACCAATAGCGGCCATAGCTGCAAAGTCAAGCACATCATCAAACTCCACCGCCGGATATTTTGACCATTGCTCGATAAATCCCGTCATAGACCGCTTCACGAACAGTCTTCCATTTGATGCGATGCCATGAAGCGCGCTCTGGATTCGGATCTCCTTGCTCTTGATATCGTTGAACGGTTCGATCGTGGTCCACTGGCCCCTCTTTGTCATCTCCTGCTCGAGAATCCATTTTAGCGTTGCCTGGTAAGCCACGGATTCTACGACGCACTTGTAAGGCCTCCACATATAGCGCATTTCGAAGAACTTGGTTATCAGCCATTCGGGGGGCGCCGCTTGAAGGGCCGCATAGTCTAATAGGTAATAGTTCCCACCAAACTTTCGCATAGCTCCGATAACCTGGTAGTCCTTCTTCATAATCTGCCGAAGCTCTAGGCGCTTGACCGGCGGAGGGGCCGGATCGATCGCGAGGACGGTGGCCCCCTGATCGGGCGCCTCATCATAGAATCGCAACCAATCTTCCCGGAAGAACGCGGTCTCCTTACTGATGACCCGGACTTCCTTCTCTTTACTGAATATAGATAACCGATTAAGTGAGATTGCCGCTCGCTTCTCAGCGCGTCTAGTATCGGTAGGATGCCGCGATTCCCAACTGCTGATCTGCTGACTAACGTCCAGGCCTTGAGTCTCGGGCGTCCAGCACGAATACCGGACCGTTGTGAATTCAAGATCTCTTTCCGCAATGTGGACAACATCGTCGACCGCTTGGGGGGTATTAAGCATAACGAGTTTGGCTTGCGTCGCCTCGGTCGCGGGGGCCAGAGATCCCTTAAGCGCGCCCATAACCAGATCGGTGACTTTCTCTCTCTGTTCCAGTGTAGCCCCATTCTCATCGGTAAGGATGTCGTCCAAGACGATAAGGTCGGGCCGGTAGTCGTCAAAATTGATCCCACGTACGTTCCCGGTAATACCGGCCCCCAAAATCCAAATTGGCGTAGTATCAATTCCGTGGAAAATCTCAAGCTCAGTATCCGTCCATTTCGCGCCGGGCCGGAGACCGAAGGTCTGGGCGAAAAATTCAGGACGCTCCTTCCCATCCTGTCCCATCTTTGGCTCAATACGGTTCCGAATCCACCGAATGGAGCGAGCGGCATGCGCCTCGCTTGCCCCAATATAGAGGATAGTTTTGCTAATGTTGTATGCGACCCGCTTCCCAGTAAACATACGAAGAATAGTGGTCTTGGCACTGTCGCGAAAACAAATAAGATTAAGATACCGCTTACTTGGATCATTTAGGTGCCTCCAGATATCCGCATGGAAGGGCGCGGGGGGCTGCCGCGCCGCTTTAGGAAAAAAGGTCGTACAGAATAGATTCTCATCAATGGCGCAGAGTTGTACCAGATCATCGACTGAGACCTTGGCTGTATTTGGGTCCTTTATCGCCACGATAATATCCCCAAATTACGGCAACATCCTAAACAGCGCAGATTTCTGCGTCGGATTCCCGCCATCATAGGCGAAGATCACTTGAACTAACGCGTCATGAGCCGCGTGAACATCCGCTGCTACAATATCACTTCGGGCTCCCGGCTCAGCAAAATACCGATCCACCAGTGTGCTATCTGCATCTAGCATTGAGTTAGTGGCTCGCAAATCTTCCATCTGCGCAATCAAGCTTTGGATCTTCGAGACATACAGACTCATGAAACTCATCGGATTAGACATCATCCAACTCCCATCATCTGCAAGGTTGCACCCTTCTTCGGCGCCGCAGCCGCCGAGCCCAAATAACCGCACGAATTCCATCTCTGGTTCGATGGCAACGTCACTGCAGTCCACGTCGTCCCGTCAGGCGAAATGACACCAATGCTACCTGTTCCACCGGCACCAGCATTACTGCCCTGTCCAGTGGCAAAAAACAGGTTCAAGTTCGGGTCCCACGTGACGCAATTGCACCAGATGTCCAGCGGCAACGTGCGCTGCGTCCATGTGGTGCCGTCCGGCGATGTCGAGATAAGCGTACTGGCACCGGAGACATTTTGTATAGATGTGACAACAAACAGAGACCCGTTCCACACGATGTCTCCATAAAAGCGGGCAGCGATGGGAAAGGTGCGCCCGGTCCACGTCGTGCCATCCGGCGACGTGGCGTAAAGCGAATATGAATTATTGATCCCACCAGCCACCGCGACAAACAGGGGCGTCGGACTACCCCCGTATGCGACAGCCATCCAGCCAATACTGTACGGCATCGTGCGGCGAGTCCAAGTCGTCCCATCAAGCGACGAGGCTGCAATATTCGAGGTGGTGAACGACCCGGCAACGGCGACAAAAACCGTGTTGCCCCAGCATAGATCCTCCCAGTTCGCAGCAACCGGCAACACACGCGCAGTCCACGTCGTACCATCAGCCGATGTCGCCGCAGCGGTGCTGGTCCCAGAGTTACCACCGGAGATAGCGCAAAACAACGACTTGGGGCTGCTCCAAGCGAGCGATGTCCAGCCCTGTGCCGAAGGCAATGTGCGGATGGTCCACGTCGTGCCATCGGGCGATGACGCACACAGTGACGGGTTGTTGCCAGACCCCTCGTAAACGTTGCAGCCGGACAGCCCAACAACGACGCTGCCATTCCAGACAAAGTCAGTCCATGCGGTGAACCCTCCCGCGGGCGCAGTTACTGGGAAAGTACGTGCCGTCCACACGGTGCCGTCAGGCGAGGTCGCGCCGATCGTGGCTGCAACCGTTCCAGTGACACCGTAGGCCGTGATAATCATAGCTCAATGCTTTCCAGAACCTCGCGCCAACTCTGCCCCTTGAGCTGACGATGCAGCACCACCGAGTCAAACCACGGCGACCTATTGCAGTGGTGCATCCACCTCCAGTCAACGCCACCATAGGGCAGGATGACGTGGCACGCCTTGCCCATCGCACCACATAAATTGGCTACGCCAGTATCGACGCAGACCACAACGTCCAGCGCTTCGACTAGCGAGGCCGTGTCATGCCAATCGTTGATGGGCAGCCACTGCATCAGCCCCATCTCGCCAACCAGACTGCTATCAACCTGCTGGTTGCTGACCTGAAGCGAGTAAAGTTCAATACCCGGCCGCGCCAATGCCGCAACGAAGTCCTCCGGCGTCGATGATCGATACCTGTCGTTGCTGTGCTTCGGATCACCGGACCAGACCACACCCACCGTCTTGCGGATATGCTTGGGCCTCACAATATCGGCTGGCTTGGCGAAGATGTACGGCTTGCCCTCGATCGTGATCGCCCCACCGCGCCGCAGCACTCGGTTCGGGATCGAGGCCAGCGGCAGGCAGAAGTCTGTCACCGGGATCTCGGTCCCGGCATTGTTGAATACCACCGGAAGCTTGATGTTTCGTTCCAGCAGCCGCCGCATCTCCCTCGGCACCATCATATGCAGATGGCAGGGCGGCAATAGCTCGACGAAGCGCATGAACAGGACGATATCGCCGAAGCCCTGCTCGCTGTAGAGGTACAACGACTTGCCTGCAAGATCCTCGTCACCCTGCCACAGTGGCATCGTCGGCATCTCGCCTGCCTTGCCGTCCGGCCGGTCCCGCAGCTGCAGCGCAGCCCGCACCTCGTAATTGTCCGAGAAGCCCTTCTCCCAATCGCCAACCGAAAGCGCCAGCGTCGCCGACAGATATTTCATGTCGATGATGTCGGGCTCCAGTTCGAGCGCCCGTTCGATGAAGTCGCGCGCCTCGTCACTGCGCCCCTCCGCCATCCGCATATAGGCGAGGCCATACCATGCCTTGGTCAGCCTGCGATCGAGCATGATCGCCTTCCGATAATGGACCTCAGCCTCCTCGAACTGCAGTAACACCGCGAGCGCATTGCCATAACGCAAATGCTGCGCAGCGCTCGGGTCCAGCGCCAGCGCCTTGCGATGACAGATCGCGCTTAGCTCCAGCTTCCCCGCCGCCCGCAGCGCATCCCCAAGATTGATCCATGCCTCGG
>Ga0126371_10000975_pt1 | contig 23829 bp, 18 predicted proteins | sample PanSoiMetaPlot_4_FD_110145 | JGI IMG/M metagenome (GOLD analysis project Ga0126371, IMG submission 110145) | Tropical forest soil microbial communities from Panama - MetaG Plot_4 | ecosystem: Environmental > Terrestrial > Soil > Tropical forest > Bulk soil | place: Panama | collected 2016-02-17 | reverse complement strand
CTTCTTGGTCGGAATCGTCGTGTTGCGAGGAATCATCGGCGTCGCCACGCCGCCCAGCGTTTCAATCGCCAGCGACAGCGGAGTCACGTCGAGCAGAAGCAGGTCTTTCACCTCGCCCTTGAGCACGCCGCCCTGGATGGCCGCGCCGACTGCCACAACTTCGTCCGGGTTGACGCCCTTGTGGGGCTCCTTGCCGAACAGCTCTTTCACGAGCGCCTGGATGCGCGGCATACGAGTCTGTCCGCCGACCAGCACGACTTCGTTGATCTTGCTGGCGTCGACGCCTGCGTCTTTCATGCACTGCTTGCAGGGCCCAACCGACTTCTGAATCAGGTCCTCGACCATCGATTCGAGCTTCGCCCGGGTGAGTTTCTTCACCAGGTGCTTCGGCCCAGTCGCATCCGCCGTGATGAAGGGCAGATTGATCTCGGTTTCCATGGTTGTGGAGAGTTCGATCTTCGCGCGCTCGGCTGCGTCGCGCAGACGCTGCAAAGCCATCTCATTGCCCTTGCCTCGCAGGTCGAGTCCTTCATCTTTCTTGAATTCGTCGATCAGCCATTCCACGATCCGCTGGTCGAGGTTGTCACCGCCGAGGTGCGTGTCGCCATTGGTCGCCTTCACCTCGATGACGCCTTCGCCGACTTCGAGAATCGAGATATCGAACGTACCGCCACCGAAGTCGTACACGGCGATGGTCTCGTCCTTACCTTTATCGAGCCCGTAGGCCAGCGCGGCAGCCGTCGGCTCGTTGATGATTCGCTTCACATCGAGGCCAGCAATCTTGCCGGCGTCTTTGGTCGCCTGCCGCTGTGCATCGTTGAAGTACGCCGGAACCGTAATAACGGCTTCGGTCACCTTTTCGCCCAGGTAGTCTTCCGCAGCCTTCTTCAGCTTCTGAAGAATCATTGCGGAGATCTCGGGTGGGGTGTACTTCTTGCCCTGCGCAACAACCGCGACGTGATCGCCGTCGCGCTCAACCTTGTAGGGCACCATCTTCATTTCTTCGCTGACTTCGTCGTACCGGCGTCCCATGAATCGTTTGATCGAGAAGATCGTGTTCTCGGGATTGGTGATCGCCTGCCGCTTGGCCACCTGTCCAACAAGCCGTTCGCCGGTCTTGGTGAACGCCACTACTGACGGGGTGGTCCGCCCGCCTTCTTCGTTCGAAATAACCTTGGGTTCGCCGCCTTCCATGACGGCAACCACCGAGTTGGTGGTTCCCAAGTCAATTCCTATTATCTTGGCCATTTCCTGACCCTCCTAAGCCTTATAAGTCCATTAAAATCTTTTGTTTGACCGCTATGTACGCAGCCATAATAAGACTTGAGTGTATTACTGTCAAGGTTTTAGATGCGCGCTGGCCAAGGCTGGATGCAGAGACTTTGTGCCAGGACAGAGTGGCTAACCGCTTCTGTGACAATGACTTCCCGGCAAGTTCCGACGTTTGTTATCGCCTATTCCAATCTCCCTCTTATGGCAGCCGCGTACGCGCTCTCGACTACTTGCGCGATCAACTGCTGTCCCGATTGGCTCGGATGGGTGTCGCAAATGAACGGGTTCGCGGCCGAGGCATTCAGCAGTCCCGCCTTGCAGGTGTTGCCGCCGGCCAACGGATTTGAGGCAGCAAGTTGAAACGCGCTGAACACATCGGCAACAGCGGCCCCGAAAGTGGCCGTGGGAGCGCCCACGGCTTGGTTAAGAAGCACAGTCGTTTCGGTGGTGGTCGGGTTCGTGTAGTCGAGGGAGTAGTAATTTTCGACGATGATCACTCCCTTGTACCCGGTGCCTCGAATTTCACCCAGGATGGTCGCCATGTTCTGACTGACGGCAGCCAGAACCTGGGGCAAGCCGTTCGCAATGCAGGTTGGGTCCCCGGCACACGCGGTCTGCAGCAACTCCACATCATTGGCTCCCAGCATGATCGTTACCAGCCGCGTCTGCCGATGGGTCGCGAGGAAGGCCAACGCATAGCTGGACTGTGTTCCCGAATATGCGACATGCAGCGGCGCTAGTGAACGGAAAAACTGGCAACCATTGTCGGGTGCGGCCGCCGAGAGAAAACCTCCGCTCGTCTCGCCGGGACACGCGGCATTGAAATCAGTGAGCCTGAGCGTGCGCGACGCATAGTCGGGGAAGCCGATGAAATTCGCCGAATTCACATATTCAAAGCCGGCGTTGTTGATGAAACCAAAGACGACGCTGTCTCCGAGTGCAAGATATGGACGCGAAGACGACTCCCTCGGCATGGCGGCAGATGCCGCGACCACTAGCAGACACACGACAAGCAGGACAGTGCGAAAACGACGAACCATGACGGCCTCCAGCTCGGAAAAATCGCAGACGGCGCGTCAGTCGGTGGATTCTGGGGCCTGGGCACGAAAGGCGGACGGCCGATGCGGGAAGCATTCTATCTTCATTGCGCTTTGCCGCTCAACTGCGAGACCAACAGGAGCCGCGCGAAATGTAATCGCACGTTCTCGCTAAACCCTTAGCGAGACTGAACGGCGAAGACCAAATCACTTTGCTGCGACCCCGGCTCCATTTTTATTGCGGCAAAGTTGTGTAACCGATGTCCCGATAGATCTCGAGGTGGTGGCGGATGGTCTGCGTGAGCTTCACGTCGCCCGCGTCCTTATAAGAAATCCGGGCTGTGATCTGAGTTGGTTGCTTGCTTCGAAAGAAGGACTCGCTTGCGTCGAGGAACGTCGTGATCTTTTTCCCGCCGGGAAGAAACTCAAGTGCACTGAACAATGGTAAAGCGGAGACCTCCACGCTTCCACCCACTCCCATCAGCTTGTGACTGAACTCGACCCGTACCCCGAACGCCGGCCGGGTTCCGATATTCTCGATTGCAATGAACAGTGCTCCTTGGTCGAAGACGAAGTCGACGATCACATACGGGTCCGGATCTGCTGCCGCCCGGCGCTGAGCCTGGGACTTCGACCTCGCAGGACGATTTGCGGTTTTACGCTTGGCCATCGACCGAAATCCCTTCGTGGCAAATCTCCAGCGTTTCAATCGCAATCTCGTTGCTCTTTGCATTCAGAACCGGGCCGATCCATTTACACGGCCACGCGCGGACGAAATTCCAGCGCATCACCGGATTGCGGCTCTCGTCGAGCAAGACAATCGTGACCGTCGTACGCTGCACGTTACCTTGCATCGCCTGCACCAGCCAGTTCCAAAACGCCAGATCGCCGATGATCCCGCGTTTCAACACGATGTTGCTGAATTTGCTCAAGCCGGGCAGCTTGCGCACACGGTTCGGCTCGCTGCCAGTGCGGTATTCAATCGGAACGATCCCAGCGTCAAGGCCCGAGACTTCGCTGAACGAACCTCGAACACTCGCGCCATCATCGCTGATTCCAGTAACAATCACTTCGAAGTTGTAGGCAGGGTAGGGATCATTGCGAAAAACCGGGGGCATTGCGGCCTCCTTGCGATGACAAGTTCTTAGACAGCGGGAAGTATAGAACGACTGGACGAGCTTGCGGTCAATATGCCGCGCTCTGAGGATCGCGGATTGGGAGCTGTAAAAAGGTACTACTTGGAAGAAAGAGACTCGAGCTCATCGATTTGCTCGACCCGATTGCGGCCCTTCTGCTTTGCCGCCAGATGCCCGTACTGATCGTTAATTCTTTTGAAGTAGTCGAGATCCGCGAGAATCACGCTCACCGGATGTTTCTCGCGGTACCCACGCGAGAGTTCGCGCTTCAAGGAATCAACGATTTCCCGGCGGTTCAACAGTCCCGTCAAAGCCGTGCGCATGGTTTCACGGGCGGCGATCAACTCTTGATGAAGTGCGACGATTCGCTTGCCCACCAGAAGCCGGGCTTTCAGCTCTAATTCATCGAAAGGTTTGGCGAGAAAGTCATCCACTCCCGCTTCCATCGCCTTGAGCAGATCGGTGCGGCGGTTTTTTGCAGTTAGCAGGATGGTATAGACGTAGTCCTCCCGGCCTTCCTGCGCTCGCAACTTGCGGCATAGCTCCACTCCGTCCATTCCGGGCATAACCCAGTCCAGCAGTGCCAGTACCGGCGAACCGGGGCGGCGCAGAATCTCCCATGCCTTTGTGCCATCGCTGGCGGAGACGATATCGAAGCCCCACTCGCGCAGGTGGGCGGCACCCAGATGCTGATAACTCGGAGAGTCGTCAACCACCAACACTCGGTTCTCAGGTCTGGTTGCCTTCGCCATAAAGGGGAAGATCGGCGCGCATCAGGCAGAGTTTGCGCCCAGCCATGCTTTTGCGGTTACCAAAGTATTGATGGAGTGCCCAACTCGCCGCGGCTTCTTTGACTTCTCCCCCTACTGCTCCTAAGATTCCTTCACCCCACCCACGATCCGATGATCGGTCAAACCATCTCTCACTATCGCATCGTCGAGAAGCTCGGCGGTGGCGGCATGGGTGTGGTCTACAAAGCCGAAGATATTTCTCTCGGCCGCTTCGTCGCCCTGAAATTTCTGCCCGATAACGTTGCCCAGGACGCTTCCGCGCTCGAGCGTTTTCGCCGTGAAGCGCGCGCCGCCTCAGCGCTGAATCATCCCAACATCTGCACCATTTATGAGATTGGCGAGGCCGAAGGCACCCGCTTCATCGCCATGGAATACCTCGAAGGAATGACCCTCAAGCATGCCATCGCGGGCCGTCCCATGGAGATCGACACGCTGCTTTCGCTGGGTGCCGAAATTGCCGACGCGCTCGACGCGGCCCACGTCGCCGGCATCGTTCATCGCGACATCAAGCCGGCGAATATCTTCATCACCAAACGCGGTCACGCCAAGATTCTCGATTTCGGACTCGCGAAGGTCGGCGAGGGAAATGCCTCGGCCAGTCGCATCGCCGCGGCAAACACGCAATCCGCCGACGAACATCTCACCAGTCCCGGTTCTACGCTCGGCACCGTGTCGTATATGTCGCCCGAGCAAGTTCTCGGCAAGCCGCTCGACGCGCGGACTGACCTGTTCTCCTTCGGCATTCTGCTCTATGAGATGTCCACGGGCACACTGCCTTTTCCGGGAGAGACGTCAGGCGCAATCTTCGACTGCATCTTGCACGGAACACCGGCGCCCGCCGTTCGCTTGAATCCGCAGGTGCCCGCCGATCTCGAACACATCATCCAAAAGGCGCTTGAGAAAGATCGCGAGGTGCGGTATCAGCACGCGTCTGAAATGCGCGCCGATCTCGCGCGCGCCCGGCGCGATACGGGTACTGGTTCTTCTTCGCGTCTGATCGCGGTTCCACCGCAAGCCTCAGCGACCAAAAAATGGATCTGGCCCGTCGCCGCCATCGCTGCACTCGGCTTTATTGGCGCCTTCTTGTGGCGCAATAAGAGTGGCATGTCGCCGCAAGCGAAAGCCGCTCAGCCTCCCGCAACTATCGCAGTCCTTCCATTTCAGAATCTCGGCGCCGACAAAGACTACGACTTTCTCCGCATGGCGCTCCCCGATGAGATCGCCACCACCTTGAGCTCGGTGCGCACGCTTTCCATCCGCCCGTTTGCGACGACTAGCAAATACTCATCTCCCGCAATTGACCTCCAGCAGGCCGGCAAGGAGATGCACGTCGGCCGCATTGTCACCGGCCACTTCCAGAAGATCCGCGACCAGCTTCAGTTGACGCTCGAAGCGGTCGACGTCGCCGACGACCGCGTGCTCTGGCAGGACATGAAGAGCGTCCCCGCCGAAGACCTGGTCGCCATGCGCGAGCAGATTACGGCGCAGGTTCGCCAAGGCTTGATGCCAGCCTTGGGTGCGAGTGACTCGGGCGACGGCGGAACGCGTCCCACCAACGAAGAAGCCTACGACCTTTATCTACGCAGCGTGGCCATCGGGCACGACGGTACTGCGAACCGCGAGGCCATCCGTATGCTCGAGCGATCCGTTGGCCTGGATACAACCTATGCTCCGGCATGGTCGGCATTGGGCAAGCGTTACTACTACGAAGAAGAATATGGTCCAGGGGCGAATGGATCGATGGCTCGCACCGTTCCAACACTTCGTCGCGCACTCGCGCTCGATCCGAATCTCGAAGATGCCGCGGCCCAGATCGTGAGCCTTGACGCCGACGCCGGCAAGCTTCCCCAGGCTTACCAGGAAGCCAAGGTCATGACCGACAGGCGGCCGCAAAGTGGCTTTGCCCACTTCACTGTCTCCTACGTGTTGCGCTACGCGGGCTTGCTCCGCGACGCCGCCCGCGAGTGCGAGGACGCGATACGCCTCGACCCAGGCAACTACCAGTTCCGCTCATGTGCGAGCGTCTTCTCCATGCAAGGGCAATTCGACCGGGCACGCGCCTTTTTGGCCTTAGACGCCGGTTCGGAGTGGTCGAACAATGCCGAGGCGCATGTCCTGTTACGCGAAGGCAAACCACGAGCTGCCGTGGAATGGCTGCATCGTTTGCCCGACAGCCCTTTCTTTCACACCCGCGCTTTGGAACTTTGTTACACGAACCCTCGACCTGCAGGGGCGGATCAGTTCATCGACCAGGCATTGAAAGACATCGCTTCATTCAAGGATCCCGAACCCAGGTTTAGCCAGGCAGTGCATTACAATGCCTGCCGCGGAAACGCATTTACTGCGACCCTGTTGAAAGCCGCCATTACCGATGGTTTTTGCGGGACCGAGGCTCTGCAAGCGGATCCGCTCCTGGCCGACTTCCGCAAGTCGCCGCAATATCCCCCCATCCTCGCCCAGGCTAAGCAGTGCACCGAGAAGTTTGTGGCGCAGCGGGATCACCCGCAGAACTGAAGCCTTGATCTGACCCGATCAGGAGATAACCGATGGAATGCATTCGTTGTCGAACGCAAATGGAACGAGGATGCTTCATCAATTGGGCCGAAGGCGTCTACGCACGTCAGCAATGGTATCCAGGCGAACCCGAGCGGAGCTGTTGGCGCGGCCTCAAACTGAAGAAGGGTAAGGCAGTCACGGTCACTACCTTTCGTTGTCCGTCGTGCGGTCATCTGGAATCGTACGCTGCCGCCCAGCCTCCACCGTTGTAGCCTCACTCGCAGAGTCGAAATACGCGTTGCGATGTGCGAGCAGCACGGGTGCCGGACGTTTTGTTTGGGACGGTCCCGCGCCCATCGTTTTGGCCCGAACCGTGATACTATCCACGAAATCCCCGAAACCAATTGGGCCAACGTCGGAGGGGAATCATGTCAACAGCGGAATCGACGCCGTTGCCTTTAGAAGCTTCTGCCACAACTTCCGCCTCGCCAATCCCGGCTGCCACAACTGCACCGCGGCATTCGCTCCTCGTCCGCCTCACTCACTGGATCACCGCATTGTGCTTCCTCGCCCTGCTCATCACCGGAGCCGAAATCGTTATCTCACATCCTCGCTTCTATTGGGGTGAGACTGGCAACATCCTGACCACGCCACTGTTCAAGATCCCGATCCCCTCGTCGAGAGGACTGGTCCCCACGGGCTACGGATACGTAATGCCCGATCAGAACGGCTGGAGCCGCGCTCTTCACTTCCAGTCGGCGTGGATTCTGGTGCTGACCGGTCTGCTGTATGTGATCTACGGCCTGATTACGCGGCATTTCCACACGAACTTGGTTCCTGCCAAACCTGACCGGTCCTGGCGGGGTTTCTCTGCCTCGGTCAAGAACCACTTGCTGTTCAAAAAGCCGGGCGAAGCCGAAGCGTGGTCGTATAATCTCCCGCAGCGGCTCACGTATTTGTTTGTGATCTTTATTCTGTTCCCACTTGTCATCTGGACCGGCCTGGCGATGTCACCCGCGTTTGTTTCGGCCTTCCCATCGACGGTCACTCTGTTAGGCGGACGCCAATCCGCGCGGACGCTTCACTTCTTCATCTCGATCGCCCTTCTTCTCTTTCTGATTGTGCACGTCGTGATGGTATACCTCGCCGGGTTCTCCGCCCGCATGCGAGCAATGATCACGGGCTGCACCGCCGCACAAAGGGAGCGCATATGACCGACATCTCACGTCGAAAGCTCATCACTACGGGACTCGCCGCCGCGGCAGGAGTTTCAGGCTTGGGCGTCGCCGCGCACCTCGCACAGAAATACGGACTCGTTCCGCCCGATCACGGAGGGATCTTCGGGCTCGGCGAGACGCTGACCTACGCCTCGCAGCGCCTGCTGACGCGGCACTCCATGGCGCGTGAATTCTCGCGCAGCCAGATCTCCGAGCGCCCGCTTGCCAACGAGATTGCGCCCTTCAACGATGAGTACAAGCGTCTTCAGGCGGGAAACTTCGCTGACTGGCGGCTCACCATCGACGGCCTGGTTGACCGCCCGACCGCGTTCTCGCTCGATCAACTCAAAAGCTTCCCGTCGCGCAGCCAGATCACGGAAGTCGCCTGCGAAGAAGGCTGGTCCTACATCGCCGAGTGGCATGGCGTACCTCTGCACCACGTTCTCGATCTTGTCGGAACGCAACCGCACGCCCGGTACGTCGCTTATTTCTCGATTGAGCCCGGCTGGTGGGACAGCATGGACATGGCCGACGCCCTGCACCCGCAAACCTTTCTCACGTACGGCATGAATGGCGGCGAGCTTCCACTTGGCAACGGTGGTCCGCTGCGCATGCGCGTGCCGCGCCAGCTCGGGTACAAGAGCGTGAAGTTCATTACGCACCTGACCGTCACCGACAACCTGAAAAAGTTCGGCAAAGGGCTGGGCTCCGCCTCTCCCGAAGGAGGCTACGCCTGGTACGCGGGGATCTGAGAAGCCGAGCGTGCCTGTAGATGATCAAGATGTTGTACCTGGTTCATAGGGGTGGTGGCCAGCCTTCCGCGTTTTTTTGCGGAGGCTAGGGGAGTGGTACGACTCGTCGACGTCTGTCATCCTGAGCGACATGAGGCGATAGCCGAGTGCAGCCGAAAGCTTGCCCTAAGCGAAGTCGAAGGGGACCCTTCGCTTCGAAAATCCACCACAGGCCTCCAAGGGAATTCTCAACCAACAGCGCGGATCACGTGAGTTCTACGTGCGGATGACGTCACCCTACCTCTGCGGCAGATCCATCATCACCACACTCGATCGTTCTTGCACGCGTTCCAGAATCGCCTCACTCCCGTCTGGAGAAATGTCGAAGTCGCTGATGTTGAAGTCGGGTGCCAGTTTGGTCAGCTGACGTTCGGCGCCAGTCGCCAGATCAATCATCCACAGATCCTTGTGTTGAATCTCTCCGCGAAGTAGCACAAGCGACGACCCGTTCGCCAGAAACGCCATCCGTCGCGAGCCCCTCGGCAGGTTCAACTCGGGCAGCGGATGCGCAACTGCTTCGGGTGTGATCGCTTTCACTGAGAACTTTGTTCCAATGTCAGGTCCTGAATAAAGAATGAAACGGCCATCAGGCGACCACGCGGGATCGAGCGAATATTCGCCGAGAAGAACAGATGTAGAACGGCCGTCGAGCGGCACGCGATAAAGGTGCGGTTGTGCCGTGATCATTTGCGGCCGTCGCGATTGATTGTCCATCCCGTGCCCATGTGGGAGTTCCCTGCGTGTCGAGCGTATCGGTCACGATGCGTGCGTTGGTGCCGTCGGCTTGCATCACGAGAAGGGAAGCACGCCCCGCTTTCAACGCCGAGAAAGCAACACTCTTTCCATCCGGCGAAATCGCCGGACCACCCGCGATCCGCGCGCCATCTCCCTTCCACAACTCCGTGGCAGCGCCATTTGTAATCTTCCAGATGCTCTCGCTTGTCCCGGTCGCGGCCACATAAAGAAGATAGCCAGGTCCCAGTCGCGGAGCCGATCCTGCGCCGGTTGTCAGCGCAATCGGCACCGCCGCCGCCGACTCCGCAGGAGAACTCGTGAGTTGCAAACGCCACAGCGTTCTCTTCGGACTCGCCAGTGTCGCGACCAGACGCCGTCCGTCCGCACTCGCCGAGAGCGACGTATACCGATCCAGACCTGAGCTCACGCGGTGCGCAATTCGCCGCTCGACGTCGATGCTGTACAACCACGGTCCCGAACCACCTGGATCGCTCGCCAGGTACACCAGCGTTCGCCCGTCAAGAAATACAGGATGGCTGACGCGCGCATTGTGAAATGTAACGCGTTCTGTTGGGCCGCCGGTGGGCCGAATGCGCCAGATGTCCAGTTTGTCGGGCAACGAACCTTGCACAAAATAGATGTAGTCGTTATCCGGTGACCATTGTTGAAAGTGACAATGAAGCCCGGGAGGCGCACTAAAGAGAGGACGATCATCCGCGCGCCCACTGCCATCTGAAACGAACAGCGGGTCGCCGGGGCCCGGCGTATGGTAAGCAAGTCGTGTGCTGTCGCGTGTCCAGTCGTACTCGGCCACACCCTGAAGGTAGATCTTCGGATCTCCTCCCAGTGTTGGCACCGCCCAGACACTGATGTCGCCTCCACTGGAGCCGCTTGCGGTTCGACCCCAATAAGTGACCTGAGAGCCGTCTGGAGAAAAACCGAGAGCCCGCAGCGAGGGATTCACAAGTTCCGATGCGCCGCCATGAGTCAGGTTGTGAAATTGTCCAGATCCGACCTGCGTGATCCACACATCGACCTTGCCGTCTCGATCCGAGAGAAACGCCACAAAGTGGCCATCGCGCGAGACCGCAGCCGCCTGCTCCATGCCTTCGAAATCCGTAACGGTCTGAAACTTTGCGTCGGCGATCGGGCTTCGCCAGAAATACTCCGTACGTTGCAGCCACATCCCGACGCCAAGTACCAGAGCGGCCGTTGCTCCGAGAAACGCGAGCAGTAGTCGCCACCGAACCCGCAAAGTTGACCCGGACTCCGCGGATCGGATGCCTGCTCCATCGCTGCCCGCTGCCCGCGTTGCTGCGATCTTCCGGCTGCGCGCCCATGCTTCCAGTTCTGAACGCGAGGCATAGACCGACCCGATCTTGTCGTGCAGGTGCCGGTGAACCGGCATCCCTTCGCGCTTTTCCCAACGCTGGACGGTGGTCACGTCACGATTGAGGTAGGCGGCAATCTCCTTCCACGAATCCAGGCGGTCCTCCGACGGCTTGGCGGACGGAGGGGTGATGGAGGGCGGGTCGCCCATAGCGAGTTCCTGACGCACCGAGGAGAGGAGGAAATTCCCGGGACGCGCATTGTAACGCTGCCTGGCGGCACGGCAAAGCACGGTATTGCACTGCAAATGGCCACACCGCGCCTTGCGTTTTGACCTGTATCGCCAGGATGGTGGATTTTTGTCCCGCGCGTCCCAGTCCGGAGACGCCAAACAAACTCGAAGGGGTCCAATATGAAGCGGTATCTGATGCTCTTGCTATTCGCCGCCGCGGTCGTAGGCGCGGCGCTCCACTATGCAATAAAGGCTTCGGCAACGCCCGCAAGTGGTTTCACGGCCGTAACTCTTGCCAAAGGGACTCTTGGGCAACTTGAGGTCTTCAACCACTTCGTTCTGCCAAAGCTCAACGGCGAAGACCGGAAAGTCTGGTTGTCCCTGCAGAAAACAAAGGGCGATTCCGACCTGTACATCCAAAGCAACACCTGGGACGCGCCTCAGCCGGGCCAGCCCGTCGCAAACACAGGTTGGCATTCACATCCCGGCCATAGCCTGATTATCGTGACGTCGGGCACGCTCACCGATTATGAAGCCGACGATCCCACCTGCACGCCCCACGTCTACAGCACGGGGATGGCGTTCGTCGACGAGGGTGGCAATCACGCGCACATCATCCGGAATGAAGGCATCGTGGCCGCCACGAACATTGCGGTCCAACTAATTCCGGCAGGCCAGGCGCGCCGTATTGATCTGGTGAATCCGCCGGGAAACTGCCCCTTCTGATCAACTCGATCCCATCGGACTCGATTTGATCGAAGCGGATTGCAGCTTAGGGTGCCCATCCTCTCGCGCCCGGCGGGAGGATGGGGTTTGTTCGTCTCATCGAACTGGTTTCCACGCCTCCGCTTCCCGCACCTTGGGATCCCAGCGAGCAACTCCCCGCTCGGTTCATTGCAGATGGGCTGTTTGCCGTCAGACGGGTTTTGCAGCTTCTCGCAAGCAACGTCCGGCAGGCACATGTTTCGCACCATGTTCATGCGGAGGGCGGCTCCGACTCTGCCGTCCGGTTCCGGTTGCCCCATCGCTTTGAAAAACGAGTACAACAATTCTGGATCGCAACTCTGCTTCGCAAGTCGCAGCATTGCTTCGTTGCGAACCATGTCAGCGTGCCCGTCGAGAGTCTATCCAGCGGCGGCTTCAATGTCGCGAGAGCGCTGGGCTGCAATAGCTTCTCGTAGGCCGCGCTTACGCTCCTCGTTTCGTGCTCATGTCTACCCTGTGGCGTTTGTTCCCATTTCCTCGTAACAGCACTTTGATGCGCGACCGCCATCACCAGTATGACAAATGTCGAGGCGATCCCCAGTTCCCAGAAAAAATCTGCTCCCGCATTGCCGAGCTTCCAACAGACAACCGCACCGATCAAAGCAAGCGGGACATAGATGAGAAGCAAGAGTCCGATGTTCGCGGTGTTCCGCGGCAGCCTCATGAAATCTGACAAAGCTTCATTAATGACCCAAGCCGGATAGGCGATGATCGCCGCGACTACGGCCACAATTGCGCCGGCTAGAATTTGTTTCCGATTGACCGATTCCCTCACGAGAGGAGTGGAGAGACCATCCCAGGATGGTCAAAGTGTGCACTTGGGTGCTTCGGGCGCACCCCGGGCATAATGAATGAATTCACCCCGGCATCGGCCCCGCTTCATGGCGACAACCAACGCTGAAACAAATGCAACCGCTGATCACATTCCAGATACCAACGATGGAACGGCTAGAATCGAAGCCCGGTAAGTTTTCGACTGAGCAGGACATTGATGGAATAACCTGTCGATCGGCCGCGGACCAGATGTGTGATTCGTGGTCCAAGTGAAAGGAGCTATCGTATGCGGCGATTGAGGTCGGGTTTCACCCAGCGATGCGCGTTGTTTCTAATGCTCGTCGGGACAACAAACGCGCAATCCACCCCGCAGCGAACCCTCCTGGCGCTCTCCAAGCACGATCACACGCTGGCCATTGTGGACCCGGCGACGCTGAAGGTGATCGCGCGCCTTCCCGTTGGCCCGGACCCTCACGAAGTGATCGCCTCCTCGGACGGCACGCGAGCGTACGTTTCGATTTATGGTGGTGGCCGCTATCACGTGCTCTCGGTCCTTGACCTCGTCACGCAAAAAGCGCTGCCCGACATCGACACCGGAGGCTTGAACGGGCCACATGGCCTCGACTTCGTGGGCGGCAAGGTATGGCTCACCGCCGAAGGTGCGAAAGCCGTGGCGCGCTTCAATCCCTCGACCAACACCATCGACTGGATCATGGGCACCGGCCAGAATCGCACGCATATGCTTTACGTCACAAGCGACGAGAAGAAGATCTACACGACTAACGTCAGTTCTGCGACTGTCAGCATCCTCGAACAAATTGTTCTGCCACCCATGGGACCGCCGCCGGGCGCTGCTGCTCTACGAGGTTCACCACCACCACCGCCGCCCGGTGCCGCTCCGCGCACGGATTGGAATCAAACCATCATTCCGGTTGGCAAGGGCGACGAGGGCTTCGACGTCTCGCCCGACGGGCGCGAGCTGTGGACCGCCAATGCTCAGGACGGTTCGCTTTCAATCGTCGATCTTCCCAGCAAGAAAGTAACGGCCACCATCGACGCGAAGGTTTTTGCGTCGAACCGGCTCAAGTTCACTCCCGACGGCAAATTCGTCTTCATTACGAGTTTGCGCGATGGCAATCTTGCCGTGTACGACGCGGCATCGCGCAAAGAGTATCGGCGAGTGCACATCGGCGATGGCGCCTCAGGTCTCCTGATGGATTCCGTCGGCAATCGCGCATTCGTTGCCTGTACACCCAACAACTACGTTGCGGTAGTGGACCTGAAAACGCTCGAAGTCACCGGCCACATCGACGTCGGCGGAGAACCCGACGGCCTCGCCTGGGCGAAGCGGCCTTAGTCGCGCGTCGCACGCGCAAGCCTCCTGGCGAGCTCTTCCGTGACTCGAGATATGCCCGTTCGCGCTGTCGGAGCTACACGCTGGAACGCGAGCCGGAGACCGCCTACTGGCAACTTCGCCAGCCACTCCGTAAGGCCTGCAAACCTTCGCAGGTGCGACCGCCCTTGAATCTTTGGCACGCTCGAAACGAACTCACCGGAGGACCGGATGGCGAAGCGTCCGCGGCTACTCATTCGTTCATACATTTGCCTCACCTTCCTCGCATGCTCCCTGCTCGCATCCCACGCGCAGACCGATCCGCTGCCATCCTGGAACGACACCGCGCCGTCGAAAAAGTCACGAAGGAAGGCATCCTTGGGTATCTATATGGTCGTTGAGTTTCAAAAACAGCTACGGCCTGCGAAAACTGGCACATTTGACAGCCCATCGCTTCGCATTCTTGCCAACACTGTGGGCGAACGGTCGGTACTTGTAAACGCCCATTAACAAGACGCTTTCCGGGCGTTCAATTTTCCTTGGCGATCAATTTTTCCACAGGTCCCTCGGGTGTAACCTGCACGAGATTGAGGTGCACTAATGAAGGATGTGCGTCAGCTCTTGTTTCAGAAAGAAAAAGACCTTGAGCGAGTTCGTCGCGAAGTTCAGGCACTGCTCACTGTGATTCCGTTGCTTGCTAACGACCCTGTCACAGAGGATGTAATGTCACAGCTAGGCGTGTCCCTCGCTGAACAACTTCACCAACCTGCCGACAACGGCATGGCTGATCTGGAAACCTACTATCCTTTCGTCAGGCACATGCGGCTGTCTGAGGGTGCATGAAGGAAACCCGCATGTGAAGGCGCCGTGCCTCATCCTTTTGCGTTCTCAGCGAAGGATAGCGATTTTGAGTCGCGTATTTTGACTTCTCTGCACTCTGCCCCTAAGATTTCTCCACTTCCCGAACTGTCGGGCGCCTCATCCTTTTCGCGTGCTTTGCGAAAGGGCGGGAGCAGATATGATCGGTCAGACCATCTCGCACTATCGCATCGTCGAGAAACTCGGCGGGGGAGGTATGGGCGTCGTCTACAAGGCTGAGGACATCAAGCTCGGCCGTTTCGTCGCCCTCAAATTCCTTCCCGAAGAAGTTGCGTCCAATCCTCAGGCGCTCGAGCGATTTCAGCGTGAGGCTCGCGCCGCGTCTGCTCTGAATCATCCCAACATCTGCACGATTCACGAAGTCGACGAGGCCAACGGCCAGGCCTTCATCGTCATGGAGTACCTCGACGGAGTGACGTTGAAGCATCGTATCGCCGGGCATCCGCTCGAGAACGAACTGCTCCTGCAACTCGCCATCGAGATCGCCGACGCGCTCGATGCGGCGCACTCGGAAGGCATCATCCATCGCGACATCAAGCCCGCGAACATCTTTGTCACCAAGCGTGGCCACGCCAAGATCCTCGATTTCGGGCTCGCGAAGCTGATGCCCTCATCGAACGCTGCCGCCGAGGCCGGAACCATGACCGGCGCGACCGCAGTCAGCGACGCATTTCTGACGAGCCCCGGTACAGCGGTAGGAACAGTTGCGTACATGTCACCCGAGCAGGCCAAGGGCAAGGATCTGGACGCGCGCACTGACTTATTTTCCTTCGGCGCCGTGCTGTACGAGATGGCTACCGGCGCGGTGCCGTTCCGCGGCGACACTACGGCAGTCATCTTCGAAGCGATTCTGAATCGCGCGCCCGCACCCGCGATCCGCGTAAATCCCGATTGCCCGGTGCGTCTCGACGAGATCATCAACAAAGCTCTCGAGAAGGACCGCGAACTGCGCTACCAGCACGCCTCCGAGATGCGCAGTGATCTGAAACGCTTGCAGCGTGACAGCGGCTCCGGTCGCAACGCGGCAGCTTCGTCAGTACCGCCTGCGCGCGAGAGCCAGGCATCGACTGTAGCTTTAGGCTCGGCGCCCGTGGGCAGTGCAATTCCAAGCAGTGGAACTACAGCCAGCGCGTCTTCTGTCCCGGCAGCGGCATCAGGCTCCGGTAGCAGTTCGAGCGTCGCCGCCGTTGCGCGCGAACACCGGATCGGTACGATCGTCACAGCGGTGGTTGTGCTTGCACTCATTGCCGCCGCGGGCTTCGGCATCTATTCGTTTCTGAATCGCTCCGGTCCCGCGCCGTTTCAGAATTTCACCATCACGCAGGTCACGAACACAGGCCGTGCGCGCGAGGCGGCGATCTCTCCCGACGGCAAGTACATCCTCAACGTCCAAAGCGAAAATGGAAAACAGAGCCTGTGGCTGCGTAATGTGCCCACTGGCAGCGACACTCAGGTGATACCGCCCGCTGCTGGCCTCTATCGTCACCTGGCGTTTTCTCCCGACGGCAATTACATCTACTTTGAGAAAGGCGTCAATTCGCAAGGAAACGAATTCAATTTGTATCGCGCACCCGTGCTCGGAGGCACCCCGTCCCCGATTGTCCATGACATTGACTCGGCCGTTGGATTTTCTCCCGACAGCAAACGAATGGCGTTTATCCGCGCGAACGATCCCGAGGTAGGTAAGTATCGGATCTTGTCGGCCAACCTCGACGGCAGCGGTGAAACCGTGCTCGAGATCACGCATTCGACACGAGGCGGCGATCCCAGCCACCTGGCGTGGGGACCGGATGGCACGATCGCCTACGGTTACCAGTCTTCCGGCCAGGCGCTGGGTTACATCGAAGCATTTGATCCCACGACGAAGAAAGTTACGACGATCGCGGAACTCGCAAACGACCAGCCCTTCGATTTGAAGTATTCGCCCGCCGGCGTTTTGTTGCTGGTCTACTCTACCAAGGGGCCGAATCTTGAACGCGCGCAAATCGGGAGGGTTGCCCGCGACGGAAGCTTGCAGCCCATTACTCGCGACACCAATCGTTACGCGACCTTGACCCTATCCGCCGATGGGAAGAGTGCTTCCACAGTGCAAGTGAAGACGACGCGAGCCTTTGCGCTCGCCAACGCCGATGACGTTGCAAAGGCTGACTACACGCCAAAGAGTCTCCCCGTCGCCGATCCCCGAATGGTGCAGTGGACACCCGATGGAAAATTGTTGATCGCGAGCAATGACAAGGTCACGCGCATGGACCCCGACGGTCAAAACGCGACGATTCTGGTAAGTGACCCGAATGCCGGAATTCTCAGCCTCTCGCCTTGCGGCGGCCGATACCTTTTGCTCTCGTGGGCCTTCCATGAAGGCCGTAGCATCAACATCTGGAGAACAAACGCTGATGGCTCCTCGCCCAGGCAACTCACCTCGCAAGTCTTTGAAACCAACCCAACCTGCTCCCCGGACGAGAAGTGGGTGTACTACTTAGATCGCCCGCGCCTGAAACTAATGCGTGTCTCGATTGACGGCGGTACGCCGGAAGTTGTGCCCAGCGATGTCGCGAACCGTTTTGGCATAAACTCGATTGACTTCGTCTCCCGCGATGGCAAGTTCCTCTCGATGGGCGTGGACATCAGTGATCCCAACACAAATGACGCGCAGACGGACCTGGAGACGGTGAACCTCGACCCCGCAACGAAGGCTGCCCCGCAACTCAGGTTGCTCGATCACAGGTACGGTGAGATGCGAAATCTCGGCCAAAGAGTGCAGATGATGCCCGGAGGCAAGGCCGTCGTCTATTCGATCAACGAGAATGGCGTCGACAATCTATGGGTCGAACCGCTCGACGGTTCTGCGGGCCATCCGTTGACTCATTTCACTTCCGAATTGATTTCAGATTTCCATTGGTCGCCCGATGGCAAGACCCTCGCCATCATTCGCGAACACGACGAAGCCGACGTGGTGCTGTTGAAGGAAAGTCAGTAAATCAGCTCTCAGTTGCGAGTTCTCCGCAAAAATCTAAGCGAATGAAGTGAAGGCCATCACGAAAGATTTGACAATGTGATCAGGTCTCGTCAATCTTTACTGAGAACTGAGAACTGAGAACTGAGAACTGAGAACTGAGAACTGTTTTAGTCATATTTCTCATACAGAATCGACTTCCGGTCCCACCCAAGACTCTTCAGTAGCTCGCGATTCGCGCTGACCATCTTGTCGAGCCCGCAGATGTAGGCGTGCATATCGGCGCGACCGCTCACGATCTCCGCAACATGCTCCTGCACGTAGCCGTGCAAGCCCTTCCAGTTCATATCTCCCCGGCTCAGAGTCGGGAGATAGTGAAAGTCCTTGTGCTGTTCGCCAAGCCGAATGAACTCGTCGTGATAGTAAATATCTTTCTCAGTGCGGCTGCCGAACAGTAGCCAGAACTGTTTGTCCCGATGCCGCTCACGATCGGCGAAGAGCCACTGCAACATCGAACGATAGGGCGCGATGCCCGTGCCCGTCGCGATGAAGATCGTGTCGCGCAGCGGAGGGCGCAGGATGAAGTTGCCAAATGGGCCCTGCCCTGAAATCTCCGCGCCCACTTCGAGATCGCAAAGATAGTTCGACATGAATCCGTCTTGCACGCGATTCAGGCAAAGCGCGAAGCGCTTGCCATCAGGCGGAGACGCGATCGAGTAGGCGCGCGTGAGTTCCTCGCCGTCGGGTTTGGCCTGCTTCAGCGAGAGCCACTGCCCCGGAACGAATCCAAACCTGGGCACGCTGTCGACTTCGAACTCCAGGTGCTTGGTGAAGTCCGAAAGAGAAGTGCTGCGGACGAGGCGCGCGGTGAGTGTCTGAAACGGCATGCTTGTTTAGATGAAGGGAATCAGGCGCGAGGTTCGTCACCAGCATGCTGTTCCCAATCCGTGGAACACTCGCCGGGAACATTCTAAATCCCACCGTCCCGTCGGCACTGCCGCGTGACGTCACACGCCGCTGTGACAAGCCATTCCTCAAAACTAACGAATAACTCCTGCTCACGCATCGCTTCCGTAGACTCATAGATTAACTATGAGCTAATAATGAAAAACGGGATTTACAAGATGTTCCACGTGGAACATTACTGCGATTTGCAAAACCGCTCTTCCAGAAGTTTGTGACTCGAAAAACTCTCAAGAGACTATGCGCCTTAGCGAGTCGCGTTGCTGACCACGTGGCAGCCACGCGGTATACACTGCTTGGCGTTTGCGAACCTGGGAAGGGAAAGACCAAGTGAACCTCGCGGGCCATGTACCTCAGTCGCATCCTCGATGGCTTGGACCTCTCGTGAAGTCACATGCTGCGCGGTCGGCTTTACTGGTGGCGACGACCATTGCGGTCGCGATGGCGCACTTCGACTTGAATGCGCACCCTGCCACCGCGCAAGCGACAACCTCCTCCGTCAACACAGCGACAACAGTCGCGCCAACAACCACCGCCTCGAAGGACGGAACCGGTGAGCAGCGCGACTGGCCGGTCTATGGCGGGTCCCGCGAGAACGATCACTATTCCGATCTCGCGCAGATCAATCGCAGCAACGTGAAGCAAGTTGCCGCCGCGTGGACCTTCGATACCGAAGAGACCGGTGGCCTGCAAACCAGTCCGATCGAGATCGATGATGTGCTCTACGGAATCACGCCGACACAAAAAGTTTTCGCGCTCGATGCGGCGACGGGAAAGCAGTTGTGGAAGTTCGAATCCGGCATCAAGGGCACGCAGCCCGATCGCGGCCTGGCGTATTGGAGTGATGGAAAAGAGAAGCGCATCCTCGTCGGCGTGATGAATTTTCTGTATGCGCTCGATGCGCGCACTGGAACGCCTGTCTCGAACTTTGGAACCAATGGTCGCGTCGATTTGCGCGAAGACCTCGGCCGCGATCCGGCAACGCAGTCGATTTACTTGACGAGTCCCGGTGTCGTTTTCAAAGACCTGATCATTGTCGGAGGCCGCGAACCGGAGACGTTGCCCGCGCCGCCCGGTGACATTCGCGCCTTCGACGTGCGCAGCGGCAAGATACGCTGGTCGTTTCACACGATTCCACATCCCGGTGAGTTTGGATACGAGACGTGGCCGAAGGACGCGTGGAAGACTAGCGGCGCCGCCAACAACTGGGCCGGGATGTCGCTCGATGGAAAGCGCGGGATCGTTTACGTGCCGACCGGATCGGCGGCAATGGATTTCTACGGCGCGGATCGCGTTGGCGATGATCTGTTCGCTGATTGCCTGGTCGCACTGAATGCTGAGACTGGCGAGAGGATGTGGCACTTTCAGGAGGTGCATCACGACATCTGGGATCGTGACCTGCCCGCCGCGCCGGTTCTGCTCACCGTGAAGCGCGATGGAAAAGAGATCGATGCGGTCGCACAGACGAGCAAGCAAGGATTTGTTTTCCTCTTCGATCGCACGACCGGGCAGCCGATATTCCCGGTCGAGTCGAAGAAATATCCGGCGAGCACCGTGCCGGGAGAAGTTGCGGCCGCCGAGCAACCACTACCCACAAAGCCCGCGCCCTTTGCACGCCAGCGGCTCAGCGAAGATATGCTCACGACGCGAACGCCCGAGGTTCATCAGTGGGCGCTCGAGCAGTTTCGGAAGTTTCGCAGCGACGGACAGTTTCTGCCGTTCGCTGTGAACAAGGACACGGTGGTTTTTCCCGGCTTCGATGGTGGCGCTGAGTGGGGAGGGCCAGCGGTCGATCGCGAGACAGGAATTCTCTACGTGAACGCCAACGATGTTGCGTGGACTGGTGCGCTCACCGAGAACACGGGCGGGAATAGCGCACGGGCAATCTACCTGAATCAGTGCGGTGTGTGTCATGGCGAGCAGCTGAAAGGATCGCCGCCGGCGATTCCGTCGCTGGTGGGAGTGGGTGAGCGAATGAGCTCGCAGAACTTGGCGGCGACGATTCGCAGCGGCAAGGGACGCATGCAGGGCTTTCCGAACCTCACGGAAAATCAGATGTTCGCGCTGATCGACTACTTGACCAGTGGGGAGAGCAAAGAGGTGAAGAACACAGGGCAGGAGTCAACCGTCTTGAAATACCGGTTCACGGGATACAAGAAATTTTTGGATCCGGAGGGGTATCCGGCGGTGGCGCCTCCGTGGGGAACATTGACGGCGATCGATCTTAATACTGGTGAGCATGTGTGGAGAATCCCACTGGGAGAGAATCCCGAGTTGGCGAGCAAGGGATTGGGCAAGACGGGCACCGAAAACTATGGCGGGCCGATCGTCACGGCTGGAGGTCTCTTGTTTATTGGCGCGACGAACTTTGACAAAAAGTTTCGCGCGTTCGATAAGGCGACCGGCGAATTGTTGTGGGAAACCACCTTGCCGTTTTCAGGCAACGCAACGCCGATCACCTATGAAGTGAATGGGAAGCAGTACGTGGTGATTGCCGCAGGAGGAGGGAAGGATCCACGATCGGCGTCGGGCGGTGTGTATGTGGCGTTCGCATTGGGGAAGTAGGGTCTCAGTTCTCAGTTTGGATTGAAGGATGCAGAACTTTTTGGTCCTCGGCGGTTCAAAAGCAGGTCCTTCGCTGCGTTCGGCTGGCGCCTCACTCTCGCTCAGGATGACAAGACTGGAAAGGGTCAGAGCGTTGTTTTAGTTCTTGTTTTTGTTCTTGTTCAGTTCTTGTTTTGTTCTTGTTTTTATTCTTGTTTTAGTTCTTATGCAGTGAAGTTGCATAGGTGCTTCATTCGTTTGTGAAACACACCCTAACGCCGCAATGAACGCGGCGCCAGGGCGAGCGCCTGCTCAGAAGTGGCTTCCGCGATGCAGTTGCTGAGCAACTGACTATTTCGCGCACAGGAGTGTGCGCGCCACACTGGCACGCAAGGGATGGGCACCTCCGCCTCTGTTCGCTCAGTATCCCAGGATTGAATCATTGTTTGCGAGTGCCGGGGATCTCGCCCATCTTGAGGCTGGTTGCCCGTCCACCATCGAGAGTGAAATCAACGTTCAGCCCGCTCGTACTGAAGAAGGATGTCGCGCCTGATGGAAAGAGTTCGTACTTGGGGTATGATCCCAACCCTTTGAGCTCGGCGAATAGCCTGTTCCGGGTGCGTGTTATTTCGTACGTAACTGGCTCACCCGAAGGCCCTGGCGGTAAAGAATAGCTTCCGACCAAAGCATCCAGTTGTGCGGTGCTCAGAACAGCCACGACTCGCTCCGTCTGCGTGAGTGCAGGCCAGTCGTACTCGCTGGCGATACTCCTGATCATGTTGCTAATAACCCAGTCCGCCCGATCTCCATTGGCCATGATTACGGCGCCCTTTCCGACTGCTGGGAACATCACAACCTGTGCTCGGAATCCGAGGTTCGAGCCTCCATGTGAGAATTCCAGGCTTGGACCGCTACCCTGAACCTCCACTCCCAAGCCATAGGGTGACGTTTGAACGGTGAGCATCTCCGTTGCAATGCGTTTCGAGAAGAGTTTGTTTTGCTCTCCCTTCCACGCTCTGGCGATTTCAAGAGCCCACTTCGCAAGATCGGTTGGCGTGGTCCATAGACCGCCAGCCGCCATCTGCGGTTGAATGAGCCATCTGCCTTTTATGACGGCGCCCCCGCCATCATGACCGCTGGCGGCCTCCGCCCACCGCGTTTCGGGAAGCGGCTGCTCGAAGGTGCTTAACGTCATTCCTACAGGTGTCAGTACCAACCGCTTCATCAGTTCTGGAAATTGTTGCCCGGTGACATCGATCAAGAGCTGCTGCATCACCTCGGCCCCTCCGCCCGAATAGCGAAACCTCGAGCCAGGAGTGAAATCGACACGAATTGGGGGATTGTTAGCGGGCTTTTCGCCATTCAGAATCTGCAGGATGTTGGGCAGCGGCTCGCCCGCTTGATACCCAGCAAAGCTACCGACATTCAGCCCTGAACTGTGGCTGAGAACTCTGCGGAGTGTGACTTTTTCGTGCGCCTGGTACTCGTTGTAGGGAAGAGTCCAGGATTTAAGGTAAACATTCGGACTTTCGTCGAGCGAGAGCCGCCCGGAATTTACCAAGGCCAGGGTAGCCGTCGCGGTGACTGCCTTGCTGATCGACTGCGCTTGAAACAGGGTTGAGGTGGTCACTGCGTCGTCGGTCGTACCGGCTTCTTTGACGCCAAATCCTCGCGCCCAGGCAATCTGATCGTTATCAATCACCGCGATACTGATTCCGGGAAGATGGCTCTGCACCATTCCTTCGGCAAGCGTCCATCTCTCTGACGGCTGCCCTTTGATCGCGATTGGCGGCCGCAATCCATCGAGCACACGTTGAATCCGATCTTCTCCTGATCGAGCCTGACTGGTTTGAGGTTTTGCAATCGCGCATGCGAGCGAGAACAGGATCAGAGTGAGTGCTAAATATTTAGCACTTCGAAGCGGGATGGTTCTTTTTGTATGCATAAGTTCTGCTTAAGCTCCTGCTCCAGAAGGGATCTTGTTTTGTTTAGAGCACCGCTATTCCGTGGACCGGCGAAGGAGGCGAATCTTGCCATGTACGACGACGGCGGAGAGTTGCGGACCTCCTGCGCCAACAATCGCATGAACGATCCTGGGGGCATTCGTGTGCGGCCTGTCGCCAGCCGGTAAGGTTAATGTGCTGCCGTTCAGAAGAAAATCGGAATCGATCGCTCCATCAATCACATTGCCATTGAAAGTCGCGCCTCCCTCGGCCGCGAGTTCGAACGTGATGTTTCCATGGGTGGTCGCCATGTTGCAGTCGGCTTCGGGGCGCTCAGCGGTGATGTCACCAAGAACCGTGCTCCCCCCAAAGTGCAGTCCGGCGGGCAAGTAAATTACGAACTCTGCGGCAGCCTGGTCTCCCTGAATTCGTGATGAGTCCGGACTTGGCTCGCAGTAATTGACTGATTGATTAGACCGCGCAACGACGTTACAAAACTTCACTCCCTCAGAGGTCGAAACTCTACGAATTTCGCTTCGGCGGGGATCGCTCGTGCGTGCTTGCACACGAACCGTATCGTCCCTGCTCGGTAGAACGTGGATCGTTCCTCGCCCCAGGTGCACTTCCACCGTCTGATTT
>Ga0126371_10000974_pt1 | contig 23840 bp, 18 predicted proteins | sample PanSoiMetaPlot_4_FD_110145 | JGI IMG/M metagenome (GOLD analysis project Ga0126371, IMG submission 110145) | Tropical forest soil microbial communities from Panama - MetaG Plot_4 | ecosystem: Environmental > Terrestrial > Soil > Tropical forest > Bulk soil | place: Panama | collected 2016-02-17 | reverse complement strand
TTTTACAAAAGCACACTCCGCATGGGCGGGCGGCGCTCAGCTTATCGGCCGAGGCGCTGGCGGATTTGCTGCTGCGGGAATGGGCGGGCAACGTGCGCGAGCTTGAAAATGCGATCGTGCGTGGGATTCACTTGAGCCAATCCGATGTGATCGAAATCGGGGACTTAAGCCTGCCGCCACGCGGTGTCGGAATTTCTCCGATGAGTCTTGGAGGAGCGAAGCTGCAAGATTTCCGGGTGATGAAACGCGCGGCGATAGAGTGCTTTGAGAAAAGTTATCTGACGCAGTTAATGGCCCAGCACCACGGAAACATCAGCACGGCGGCCTTATCCTCCGGCAAAGAGAGGCGTGATCTGGGCCGTCTATTAAAAAAATACAACTTAAACGCAAAAGAATTCTACGCAACTCCAGCGCGGTTGCCTTCTGGTCAACGACCGAAGCAAGTTTAGACCTCCTGCCGGGGGAGATTCCCCGCAGTCTCTGGGGGAAATACACCCCATCTTGAGAAGCGCATTCACCCTCAAGAACTTGCCCTAAGAAAGTGGGACTCGATTGCGCTCTGCTCACTGGGGTGTTCTCCGCCCAGCGGAACCTCCCGCTCGCGGCCGTCTCTCCAGCAACCGCGTCGAGAGATTCGACTTGCGCAAATGGATCGATGTGGCCATACGCTTGCGAAGACGTGTCGCTGGAGCTCATTACTTGCAGCCATCGCGACATCCGCAGGAAGAAGTGCCAGCAGAAGTCGAGCTCGCTAGCAGCGTGTTGCACTACCTCGCCGAGCACCCGCTGGCCACCGATACGATCGATGGAATTGCGGAGTGGTGGGTGATGCGCGAGCAGGTCCGCAAGGACATTGATCTGCTGCAGCGCGTGCTCCGTCGGCTCACGCAAGAAGGTTTGCTCGAAGAGATCCACGGCGGTGCGCAAGTCCGTTATTCACTGAAAAAGCTGCCAGAAGGGAATCAGCGGGAGGGACCACCATGCCAGGACTGACGCCGACGCGAACAGAAATTTCCGACCGGTTTTCGGTATTGGGATTCCGTGTGCGCTCGGGACGGAATCCGTACTACGAACTGGCGATCGCCACCGATCCCGTGCTCTTCCATTCGGATGCCAAACCTCAGCGGACGCAGTCTAATTTTTACTCCACGCACAGTGTCGGTCCCCTCCAAGCGGAGCATGGCGAGGCGATGTACTTCGTCCCGCCTCACATCTTACGTCACTTCGCCGGCAAAGAGCGTCTCTATTACACGGTGGCTACGTTCCAGGACACGTCGCGGGTAAATCCGGACATCCTCGATGTGCCGGACGAGGCGCGTCCGTGGGTAGTGATTTCGAAGTCTTTCACCGGGCGTGAAATTCGCCGTTTAATTGGAGCCCCGTCCCGCCACCATTCCCATAACGGTAACGGCTATGGAGGAAACCGTCCCGACGTACTGACTTGGGTTGGCGACGCCACCGCCCCAGGGACGATTCAAAAGGTTGAGCCCGCTCCCGCCAACGCCGCGCCCGCCACCAGCGCGCAACCTTCCGCTCCGCCCGTTGCTCCTGTGAATGGCGCAAAGGCTGGCGCGCAGATGCCACCCGCGAAAGCAAGCGCACTCAGCAATGGAGAGTTTGAGTACGACGACGGCTACGGGCAAGAGTTCTGGGCACAGCAGCAGGAAGCCGATGTCGATATTCCTCCCGAGGCCAGCCAGTACGGCATTGATGCTCCGATTCCGGATGGCGGTGACATGAGCACGAGTCAAGGCCTTGCCGCAAGGGCGCTTGCTGTTGCTCCGGAATACCCGCAGGCTTTACGTTTTGCGCAGGCCGCTAACTACTATCCGCGTTCCTCGTCGCGCACGATCAACAAGATCGTGATTCACATTACCGACGGCCAACCGAAGATCGAGGGCACGATTGCTTGGTTCCAAACACCAAATCAGATGATCAACGGCAAGCGAGTCTACGCCAGTTCGCACTACGTGGTTGGGCAACAGGGCGAAGTAGTGCAGATGGTGCGCCATCAGGACATCGCGTATCACGCAAGCTCTGCCAACCCGGACACCATCGGCATCGAGCATGTGGCGCGCTCACCGCACGAATGGAAGGCCAGCGATCCAGGATTCAAACCGACGGAAGCGGAATATTGCGCCTCGGCGGCTCTGGTGCGCTGGCTGTGCGGTCAATTTAACTTGCCCATGGATCGCGATCACATCGTTGGGCACAACGAAGCGGATCCTCACACGACGCATACGGATTGTCCGACCGGCGCGTGGGATTGGGATCACTACATGGATCTGATCGCTTCGGGAACGTGCGATGCCACTTCCGGAGCTAGCGAGTCGCAGTCCTATGCGCAAGCGGCGGGAGCACCAGGAAAGGCACGCATGTCAGCGGCACCCAAGAAGAAGCCTGCTGAGACACGCGCTCTGGAAGTGGTGCAGCCGGACTACCTTCCCAGCGATAAGGCTGCGGCACTGCAAACGCAGCTGGATTTTCAAAACCGCTACCAGCAGTGGGTTGCCGGCGTCCCGGATACCGGCTTCTTCCCGCATTCCGCAATTTGTCAGCTGGTTCGCGACGACGGAGGATCCGGCACCGGCTCTTATATCGCGCCGGACCGGATCTTGACAGCCGCGCATGTGGTAGAGGGGGCAAATTCCATCACAGTGATCCCTGGTAAGAACGGTCAGGCGGGGAACAACGGCCCATTCGGCACATTCACATGTCCTTCCTCGGATTGGCAAGTGCACCCGAAACGAGTCGTAGGCAATGAGGACTTTGACATTGCCGTGTTGAAAGTCAGCACGCCGCCTCCGGGCGGTCAATTCTTTGACATCTTGGAGGAACTGCGGCAGTCGCTCCCAAGCAGCATCATCGTCTGTGGCTATTCGGCGCAATCGGATAAGGATCCGGCTCTTACCGCCACGATCGATCCCAACAAGCAGCACCTAGACGGCGACGAGATCCGCACCGTCCAGGACGAGACCTTCACTTACAACCTGCAGACCCTGCACGGTGCCAGTGGAGCGCCGGTCTACTACGTGTGGGCCCGCGAGGATGATGTCAGGCAACAGTCCGTGCTGGAGACCCGCCTGGTCGGTGTGCATGTTTCCCCTTTCAGCGGCACGCTCAACCGCGGCTGCCGGCTCACCGATGCTAAGATCGCCTGGATCCAATCGGTTGGACAGTCCTCCGTAGGCGCGTCGGCGCAAGCCTATTCCGCCGGAAACAAATACCCAAGAGCACAAGCACAAACCACAGCAAGACCTGCCGCGCGAGCCACCGCTGCCGGTGCGGTTCAGCCCTATGGAGCCACTGCGCGCGTTACTCAGCCGCAGAAACCAGACAAACGGAAACCAGGTTCGAAGCAGCTGCAAGCGGCAGTGGTTGTTCCAGCGGTAACCACGATTGTGAACACCGTGCTCACGCGCATGCTCGACAACGAGGGCGACATCAAGTGGGAGCTCGACCAGCTCAAAGGTCTCAAGCATCCACACGACGATGCGAAAAACGCCGGAACTGAGCTGTTCTACAACGCGCTGCTTCCTGTCACGGGGCCCGTGGTTGAGGACAAGATTGGTTCAATCTACGCGAACTTTGAAATCAAGTACCAATTCAATGGGCACTCGATCGGCAACGTTGCGATTAGCCCGGTGAAGACGAGAGACACTATTGCTTGGGGCCTTACCGTTAAAGCGCTCATCAACGACGATGCCAACGTTTATCCGTCGAAGAACGGCGGCGAATGCGCGGCGATTCAGGTCCGGTTTACCTCGGTGTTTGACTGGACCTTCGGCGACGGGAAGATCCACATTGCCGATTACACGCTTCATGCCGACGGCACTTTGGACTACAACGCTCGCTGGACGCAATAGGGGGAATCATGCAAAGGACTATGACCAGAGCATTGGATGATTCTCAAGCAGGCGGAGGGCAGTTCGACTTCGTCGATCCACCGGCGCCGGTCGTACAGATTCTTGGTCCGGCCGACGCCACTGCGCAAAGCCTCGGAATGAAGCAGCCGGCAGCGAAGCCCGGTGCTCCGGCGGGATACCGCTATTCGCCCGCACGGCAAGCAGCGGCCACCGTCACGGCTGGGGCAAGGTACAAGCCATCGTATGCGCAGGAAGCTGTTCCTGGTCCTTCGACCGCCGCTGCTCCGTCGTTGAAGGATGCGGACTACGACGTCGCGGTTGGGGATGCGCCAGACCCGGAACGCGATGTGATGGCTGACAAAGCCGCACGTCCGCTGGCCAACCAGGCGATGTACGAGATTATCCGCCAGGTTTCGGTGGGGCACTCCGGCGATCCTTTATATTCGGCGGTTTCTGCCGACCGGGAATTCTCAACCCCGGGACATGGGGCATATCAGAAGCGGCACTTTGGCTTGGGATTCGGAATTCTGCTGTTCACGCAGGAGTCCGGTCAGCTCGGAGCGGTTTTGCAGCTGATGCACGATCGTGATCCGGAGCGTTTCACAAAAATCTTTGGCGATGACAGTGATTCGCTACTTGGCGTCACCAATGCGGACACGCCGGAAGGGCGGCTGCAACCGGTTGGCGGGGAGAGCCTCACGAGCCCGAATTGGATTGCTAAGTTCCAGGCTGCCGGAAACTATGCGCCTTTCCAAGCTGCGCAGAACGAACAGGCCATTGAGGGAATCTTTCGCCCAATTCTTCATGCTGCGGACGGCTTTGGGCTGACGACAGACCGCTTGCTGGCGATGGCGCTCGACGTTGCCGTAGGCCGCGGCGTGGGAGGCGCGGTCCGCTGGCTCGCGCATCACGTGGGGCCCTTCGAAACTGCAGGCCAACGGTATCACGCCATGGATGTACTGGGATTGGACAACCTTGAAAGTTTTCAAGCTGAGGTTGGCTGGACGCCGCAGGACGGGCAATTCGGTCCGGAAACGCATGCCGCGCTGGCGGGCGCCCTGCGCCGGATGGATGTCCTTCCAATGCCGAAGAGCAGCGACCTGGCATGCCGCATGGTTGCCCGGGCTGAGGGCGCATTGAAGGAGCGACTCCTCCGGCTGCGGGATTCGCAGGCGTTTTCCGATCAGGCTTACGACTTGAATTGAACTGGACTGAAATCCCACGCGAAGGAATCGAGTTCGATGGGCACGGCGCCGGAAATCAATGTTGCGCGGCAGTTCACGGCAAGCGCGCCAAGCTTGCTGCAAAAGTCGCCCGCATTCCGGTCGTTGTCTCCAGCCACGCAGCAGGCGCTTCTTAGCGACTTGAAGAAAATCAACAAAACATTGAGTCCGGCGGCCGCAGCAATGGGGCTGCGGGACCCCTATTCGTTTTCTCTCGACACGCCGGATGATTTCAGCAGCCATCGGAGGTTTCCGGGCCAGAGCGATGATTCGGCCTCCGACGGTTCGGACGGATCCGCAAAACGCCCATCCGGGCCGCCGACCGCCAGCACTCCGCAAACGCAACCTTCTCCCACCTTAGCCGGACCTAAATCAGCAGCGACGCAGACTCTGGCAGGGCGTGTGGGAGCTCTGAGTGACGAAGTGAATTTCCCGGCATTCGTCGCCTCACTCGTACACGGGACATTCGACGCCATCGTGGACGCCACGATCCGGCAGATGGAAGCGTTTGCTGATTTGGTGAGTGCGGTTGCCAAGGACGTCGACCAGTTCACCAATGACAACGTGACACCAAACCAAGCCAAGGACTGGCTAGCTAAGCAGTACCCGCAAGACTTGCAGGTGGTGTTCGCTGACGGCCAGCCGAATCTCGCGCCAAAAGGCGATCCGCAAAGCATGAACAACTCCCCGGCGTGGCTCTCGGAATACGGCCAAGACGGGCAGTTGCTCGACACCGACATGATCGATCAGGTGCTGATTCCGGCTGCACGCAAACGCGTTGGGCAGGACCGTTTGCAAACGCTGGCAACGATGGTTCTGTTGGGCATGAACCGGGTGGTTGTGCGAGACGGAACCATTTCCGCAAGGATTCAGATTCGGGCACAAGCCGACGACAAAGCCAAGGTCGATTATGCGGTGTCCTCCGACCCAGGCGATCCCACCTGGGGAGAACGAGGAAGTTCCACGTACAGCCAGCCGGGACTCATGGTCTCGACGGTTAACGCGAACGTGCAAACCGACACGAATCTGCAAGCGGACCTCTATGGCGAAGTGCGAATTAATTTCGCGAGCGAAACACTGCCGCTCGAGCGCTTTGCGGACCCCGCGCGCCTTGCATTGTTGCAACGGAACTCGCGGTCTGCTGCAGCGAATGCGGCCGCGGCTGCGCCTGTTGCGGCCGCGCCTGCGCCAGTCCCTGCTGCGTTGACTCCGGCACTTCCTGTCGCAGCGGCACCTGCAGGAGGCGACCGCGCAACAGCGGGAACAGGCACGCCTACTAGTTTGCCCGCAACGCCAGCGGGCGAGGGAAGAAAGGGGTCTAACCCATGAGCCAACGGCCCCTCAGTGATGCCCTTCGGGAATTAGTGGAGTCTGTCGAGCCTCAGGGAATCGCGCGCGAGCAGATTCGCGTGACCGAGGCTTATTTCGATGTGCCACTCGAAGTGTCGTTGCGGAGAAAAGGAGCGGCCACAGAGTTTCTTGGGGATCTTCCCAACTGGCGATGGCGCACCGCGTTTGACCTCCGACCAGGAAGAATGCGTGTGCGTTGTGAAATTGGAGAATCTCAGTGAGTGAGCGTGACCCAGGACTTCCAGTTGAGCAATTCATCCAGGCGCTAACCAGCCAACTGGACCGCGCCCAGGATGCCATGGCGCTGAAGGCTCACGTGCGCCCGCTCACCTTTGCGGTAAAGGATCTCACCCTGGACCTGCGCGCCTATTTCGGCGTGACCGGAAGCGTTGTGCATATCACACCTGCGGGACCTGGCGACGACTCTGCGAGCACCCTGCATTTGTCTCTGACCAGCATTACGCGTCCGATGATGGAGGAAAACACGCCACATCTCGCGGTTGGCCCGGATGAGCCCACTCTCCAGGAGGCACTCGGAAACGAGTTGACCACCGACGAACGCCGCAGGCTCGAGTGGGCGGGAATCCACACACTTTCCCAATTTCGCGAACTGCAAAACCGGAGTGGCGAATCAGCTATCGAGCAGGTGGCCTCGATCCCGGCGGCCCGTTTGAAAGCCGCGCTCGAACGCGCGGCGCAGCCCTTCGTTGATGCGGTCATCCCGGTGCCGCAGCAAGATGGCAGCGCACCTCCGCATCTGACCATCCGGGGGCGTAATTTCGTCGGGAACGACCCGATCGACGTGCGTATCGGCGGAGAGCCGGTGAAGGTCGTGCACGCCAATCACCGCGAAGTGTTGCTGGCGCCCGAGCCGCACCAGTTTAACGGCGATCTGACAATCCAGACCGCACCGGGGCGGATGGCAAAAACACGCTTGAATTTCGCGAGCTTCGTGGGGCCTACGGCCAGCGCTGCGAAGACTGAGGAGGCCCAGCCGTGAAACCAGTCCTCCACCGTCTGGCACAGCCCTGGTCCCGCGCCGGCAGCTCGTACTCCGTTCCTGGAACGCTGATCCTGAAATTGCGGCTGGGTGAAGCCCCGGAGAATCTGCCTTCTCTTACCAACGTGCGCCGAAACATCCGTGACCAGCAGAGCTTCTTGAATGTTGAACCCGTTGACCGCATCTTGAAGCACTTCACGGACGATTGCTGGGTTTCCCGGCTGCACGCTTCGCGTTCGGCATGGAGGGCACCGGAGGGCGTCGGGGACGAATACGACGATGTCGAGCACGCACTTGGAATGTCGCGCACCCTGCACATGGAAGTAGACGAAGAGTGTTCCGTCGCGAATCTGATTGATGCCTTGCGACAGCTGGCGATCGTTGAAGAAGCTTCACCGCAATATCTCTGTTCCGTACCGCTCGCTTCGCATGCCGAGTTGTTTGACTCGTCCGAAGCGCGCTGGCCTCAAGAAAAAATTCATGCGCTTCCAGCGATGGCCATGGAACCCGGCGATGCGACGGTGATCATCGGCATCGTCGATACGGGAGTTGAAATCCATCATCCGGAGCTCAGGCGGCGGCTGCGTAGTGGTTTCAACACAGTAGACTTTGACAAATCGGATTTGGCAACGGGTATACGGCTCGTGGGCCATTGGTCTGGCCCGGACACGGATCCAGAGGATTTCGTCGGGCACGGCACGGCCTGCGCTGGCATCATCGGCGCGGAGGGTGAGCGCATCCCTCGCGGCGTGGCTGGTGATTGCCGCTTGCTTCCAATCCGCGTGCTGGCTGCGGCGCTGATGCCAGGACGGGACGAGCCCGTCGGCATTGGAGCGATCTACGACATTGACATTGGCGTGAAACGCGCCATTGATCTTGGCGCCAAAGTCCTGAACATGAGCTTCGGCACGGCGGCTTCCTCGCTTGAGCCCGGAGATCCCAAGCCACACACCGATATCGTGAAGTACGGGATAGCGCGTGGTTGTGTAATGGTGGCGGCCAGCGGAAACAGCGGTAAGGAGGAAGCGTTCTATCCTGCGGCGCACGAGGGGGTAATCGCAGTGGGAGCGGTAGACGAAACCGGAACTCCGTGTTCGTTTTCCACGCGCGGCCCGCATGTCGCGGTTTCGAGTCCTGGCGAGAACATTGTCAGCGCCAACCTCCGCGGCTATGCCAAAGCCAGCGGCACGAGTTTTGCGACACCCTATGTCACCGCCACCGCGGCATTGCTTGTCAGCTATGCGGAGGGACGTGCGGAACCTTTGAACGGAAGTGATGTAAAGCGCGTCCTGCGCAATTCTGCACAACCTTTTGCCGCGGGCAAGGACACAGTGGGTTCCGGTGCGGGGATCTTGGACTGCCACGCGGCACTAAAAACCCTAGAGCAGGAATTCGACCAGGGAAACTCCACGGCGCTTGCTGTGGCAGGGAGTAAGAACCCATGAGCGCGCGCAAGAATCACGGAAAACCGAAAGCACGCGATCCGGCCTCCAGCTCTACCGCGTCCGCGGGGCTCTCGACTTTCGCAGTACCCACAATCACTTCAACGTCCGGAGCGGTAGCGCCGCCGGCAGTTCGTTCTAAAGGAGCAACGACGATGTCAACAAGTCCGAATCCGATTGTTTTTCTGGATCTCTTACAGAACAATCAGCAGGCGATCGCGGACGCACTCGCGGATGTCAATAATCTGAGTCTGCAGTTCGCGCAGAATAACGGCCTGACTGATGATCTGATTTTGCAATTGAAGAATGATCTGCAGTTTTTGGCGAACGCCGGGCAGACCGGCACCATCAATCAGGGCAGTCTGCCAAGTAACGTGCAGATCCCGCAGCCGCAGACAGCAGCCGCACTTGGGTTCCCGCCACCCACGGTGTTGGACCCGATGTTCAGCGGCATCTGGGGCTTGGCCCTCACGCCGCCGGCGCAAGCCAATCCTGGTGTGCGCGACACGATGACGCAAATCACCGGACAACCAGTGGGAGATATCGACAGTAATGGCGAATTTCCCAGCCAGCAGCCGCCGCTCGCGACCGCCGTTGCGGCAGCTGCGGGTGCAGGTGGAGGCGTGGGCGGAACGACGGCCGTCGCTGCGGCGAGCGCACCACAGAAGACCAGTGTCGGGTTATTTCCCGCCGAACAACAGTTAGCGGCTGTTTACGGACTGATGGAAAACGACAGCCTGACGGACCCGAAAGTGGAGCGTTTCGTTCCCGGGGTCTCCACCGCACTTGGCGAGTACACGGCGAGTCAGGCGCTATTCGACAACGTGTTGCGTATCATGGTGAGCCTTGGCCAGGGCCAAAACTCAAGTGGAAGCGCGGTCAGCCAAGTCAACGCTCAGCAATGGACTTCCGTCGCCCGCACTTTGCGCGGACAGGGCGTGCTTGGATCGGATCCCTTGCTTGCTCTGAAGGTACAGACGGTGCTCGCCGGGGAAGTCGGCGGCGGCGATGACGCCCCTCCTTCGTCCATTGACATCAACTTGCCCGACCTCGAAGCGCAGTCCGACATCGAAATTCAAGCGGACAATCTCCGTGCCATGCAGGCCATTTACTTTGCGGCTCAGCTAGAAGACCTCAAAGTCTTCCAGGTTGTAGACAAGCTGGTCGAGCTCTTCCAGAACGGAATGCTGCCGCTCGGCAAAGGCAACGCCGGAAATACCCTGTACGACTACTGGAAGCAAGCCGTCAAGCGCATGACGGAGACCGAACGCCGGAACCTTTATTTCCGGACGTTCGGCTTCGCCGGTGGCGACCAGAGCGCGGGGGCGCCAAATCGCGAATTCAACGATCTGTGGCTGCGTTTCGTGTCCGCGGTTTCATCGTTCGCCCGCCAGGTAACCGTGGAAAACCTGCTGCGCACCAATATTCCGATCCCGGTCAGCCAGCAGCAGGTAAAGAAAGCGGCGCGCGACCTCGGCGCCAATCTCTCTCTGCACGGTTACGGAATCGGCTATTTTGCCGCGACCGAGCTGCAGAACCAGATCCGCGAAATCATCGGGCTGCTGTCCGATCCCGACATCAAGAATGCGTACGGCGCGAGGGACATGTGGCAAGTCATCGATCAGGTCGCGAGCCTGGAACTTGGCGGTGCCAAGAACAGCATCCGCTACCGTACGATGGCCACCAGTGGCGCCATCGTCATCCGGTGGCTCGCAGAGCACGCCCAAGTCCTGGTTTCCACGGACCAAATCATCGTCCTCGACGTCAACCAACTTCGCAATCTCAGTACCATGCGAGCTCGCGGCGTAAAGGCAACCGTAAAGCCAACCGATCGCGACTTGGTGGATGCCTGCGACCAGTGGCTTGCCGTAACTGGTACCGCTGACAAGAACGTTGAAGACTATGCACAACCTGCCGAAGCACCAAACCTGACCTCGCGGCCCATCTATGTGCCCCAAGTCGCCCGTGACCTGCTGGACTCGGTGGGCATTCAGGTTCCCGGGATAGCAAGCAGCGCCAGTTTGGCACGGAAAAACTAAGCCGCAAATTCAGGAGGCGAGCGATGTCTACCCCAACTGCCGCTGATGTTATCACACAGAGACTCTCTCACGCCGCGCGGGAGCTTGGAACAGCGGATCCTCATCCGTTTGTGGGTGAGCTGATCCGGAGGTCCTTTCCGCTTCCCGCGGGCGCGAGCGAATACGGCGCCAACGCGCTAACACCCGGCGCCGTTCCCTGCGAGCCTTCCTTCTCGGAGGACGAGCCGCGCATCCTGCGGTTCACGATCGTACCGCTCGAGCCGCGCTCGTCCCCCGTTTCCCGCCGTGCGGAAGCCACGCGCGAAATGCGACGACTAGTGGGGCCGTTGTTTGGCAACGACGCCCTCCGTTGGTTCGACCAGCGCAGTGAAGACTGGCGCGGGCTCTATGCACACTCGCGCCTCGACTACGGCGCATGGTTCGGCACCGCCTATGAAAAAGACGGCTTGCATGCTGCGAAGGTGTATTACGAAATGCAACCCGGACAACTCGATCCTTTGCCGATGACGCTGCGGCGTCTCGTGCAGACAGCCGTCGAAGCGATGCCGCGGCTGGTTCCGGTTTTCACCACCATCCGCTGCGGCCGGGAGGCCGGAAGCCAGCGGGTCACTTTTCTGCACCGCGGGCCCTTGCGTCTGGCAAGTTTGGCACCTCTGTTTGAACGCCTCGGCCTGCCCCATCAGCTTCCCAGCATCCTGAAGATCGCGGGTGTTGCGCTTGGTGGGCGGTTCGAACTGCCCGACCGCTCCGTATTGCTAGGCCTTCGCGAGACTCCAGAAGGCCCAGAAATCAAACTCGAAATCCTTCTAGGCATGCTTCCTGACGTGCCTCCAAATTTCCTGGATCTGCTGGCCTTGGGAATTTCGGAGCGACCGCAGAAGCTTCATGCGCTGGGGCACTGGCTTCGCGCGTTCACGCCACCGTCGCTTGAGTGGCCTGGAGACTTTTCGGTGATGAGTTTGCGGGTCACTCCTAGAACATCGGCTCACGTATCGTTGTATCTCCGGCCAAAAGACTTGGAGGTCCGGCGCCGCCTAGCGGACGTCGAGAGTCTGAAAGCGGACGCTGCCGTGGCATGAGGCACTCGCTTGTGACGGAGGAACGGGAGGCGTGGGATGAAACATCAAAAAGTCCAGGTCGAGGATCGGGGCGGAGTAAGGCCAAGCGATGAAACGATCCGCCTCGCGCGTGTCGGCGTCCGTCAGTTGCTGCAAAAGACAGACTCCTTCCGTGCGTTGGCGCCTGAGGCCCGCCAGCAACTTGCCGGCCAGATGGTGGACCTGGTTTCCTACTTGGCGGAACCGGAAGGCCTGAAAGGCAACAAACTCCCCAGTGCCCAGCCCTCCAGAAAGGGCAGCAAGCCGCCAAGGAAAAAGGATGCCTATGCCTTCAGTCTAGCCGGGGACACCTTCACAACTTCGGCCACCAGTTCGACGACCGGAGACGATAAATTCACGGCGCAAGGGGCTGCCGAAGGCGCGCGAGTCGCCAAAGTTTACTTGCAAAGCGTGAATTTTCCGAGCTTTGTGTCGAGCCTAATCGAAGGGGTGTTCCATTCGATCGTCAAATCTTCCATCGAGCAGATGCAGGCTTACGCTGACTTGGTGAACAATATTTCGAAAACGTTGAATCAATTCCGGGATGAAAACGTGACGGACAACCAAGGGCGTGACTACCTGATCCAACAGTTCCCGGATACCTTCCAGCTCAACGTTGACACCGGAGACGATGGCACGGCGCAGCCGCGTGTGACGCTCAAAGACGGAGCAGACGAGGGAGCCGCTCTCTCCAAGGTGAATTCGCTGCCGGTGGAAGGTGGACCAGTCAGCGGGCTTGACGACGACACGATTGAAGGGAAGCTGGTGCCAGCAGCGCGCACGCAGCTCGCGACCAGCCGCCAGCAGCTGCTTGCTACCATGGTGCTCATGGGGATCAACCGCATCATCGTCACCGACGGGCGCATCCAGGCAAAGGTGCTGTTCGACTTCTCGGCCAAGGACAACTTCCGGTTCCAGAAGAGCGCCACGCAATTCGATTACGGCGATCAGTACACCTACACTTCCACGGGCCAGTACGGGCCAAATTCAGGCGACGGCTCGCAGGATGACAGCCAGGCGGGCGCTGGCGCTTCCTACTACACTTCGGGCCAATACCAGAACACTTCAACGCCAGTGGTGAAGCTAGTGAGCGCTAGCCAGTCTGCCTCGGCAGCCGATCTGACAACGAAAGCGCAGTTGTCGGGCACGGTCGAAGTGAATTTCAAGAGTGAAACCTTCCCGCTTGAAAAAATGGCCGACTCGTTCCAGATCGGCCAGATTCAAAACGCGGCAAAGCCCGGCCAGGGGAAGTCTCCAGCGGCCGGAGGTGGCACCACAACCACGGGCAGTTCCGCTTCGCCCGCGTCAACGCCAGCTCCAGCGACTGCCCCACCCGCAGCGGCACACGCATAGGAGTCCGGTTCGCATGCCGACACCCATCACAGTTCCGAAGGCTGCTTCGCAGACCGCGCTAGGGGCCGCCCCCAAATGGTCGAACGGCCAGACTATGGAAGCGGTGCGTCGGCCGGTGCGCGCTCTGCTCGAAAATAGTGAAGCATTCCGGCGACTGCCGTGTAAGGAGCGCAAGGACTTGGCTGAAAAGATGGTGAAGATTTCAGCGTACTTGGCGAATCCGGAGGGTGTTGTTACGGATGCCCTTGAGGCCAAGAAGCCCACGCTCGCCCGCGCGCAGGATGATCCAACAACAACGGCGGCGAATCGCGCGGCAAGCAGCCCGGGGTTTGCAGGAAAGGATTTCGAAGCGGGTGCAGTGAAGCAAGGCATCCAGCAATTCGGCGAACTGGTGAAGAAGGTTGACTTCGGCAACTTTGTTTCAGGCCTGGTGCAAAACGTTTTCAAGGCGATCGTCGATTCCTCCATCCAGCAGATGAGGGCCTATGGAGAGCTGCTGGCGAACGTCGCGAAGACCGTGGACCAGTTTGCGCAAGACAACATCACGCAAAACAATGCACGAGACTGGCTCGCACAGAAATATCCCTCGATGCTGCGCGTTGACCTCTCACAATCAGATGGTTTCGGCGGCGATGGCAGTGGGGCAGTGTCGCCGAAACTCATTACCACCGGAGACGATTCAGAAGCCGATCTCAAGTCCATCTCCGCGGACCTCGGCCTACCGCAGCCCATTGGCGACATCTCGGACGAGGACCAAGAGCAAGCCTTAGTGTTAAAGGCCCGTCTGGAAATGGCGAGGCAAAGGCAGCAGTTACTGTCTTCGATGGTTGTGCTGGGCATCAACCGCATTGTGGTGACCGATGGATTGATTCATGCCAAAGTCGTGTTCGACGTGCAAGCCAACGACGCGGCAAAACGCGGCTCACATGCGTCGCTCTATGACCGCAAGGAAGACTACAGCGAAACCAGTGCTGCAATAGGCGGGTGGTTGCCCTTTGGAATTGGCGGAGCAGCTGGAAGTACCAGCAGCAACGATCATGTCACGACCGTGCAATCCTCGCTCGATGAAACCTCCGAATCTAAGGCTCAAGTGAAAGCGAATCTTACGGGCGAAGTCCGTGTGAATTTCAAGAGTGACTATTTCCCAATGGACAAGCTGGCGAGTCCCGAGATGATCGCCGCCATCCAGGGCAACGCTGTTCCCAAAGACAAAGCCGCGCGGCCCGGCGCTAGATCGACCACGGCCACAACACCAGCTCCGGCCGCCGCCGCTCCGGGAGCAACACCCGCAGCGAAGGCGTAAGGGCTACATGATGACGCTATCCATGAGACCGCCAGCCGCCAAGCAAACCCCGCTTGCAGGCAGTCTGGGACTTGCTGATCGGCTGATCAGTGCGGCCGAGACCGTGATCTTCCAGCAGAGGTCTGAGGCGCCCGGAGATATCGAACTTCCTCCCGTGCTTGACGCGCAGACCGACCAAGCGCAACTTCGCTCGGCGTCGCCACTTTATCTGTGTTCCGAGCTTGAAAACGCGCAGCTCCTGCCTGTTGTCGAGAAACTCGCAGGCCTCTTTGCCCTTGGCGGACTGCAGGCGGACCCCGGGCGCGGCGGCCCGCTGCTGGCTGCATTCTGGCAGAAACGCAATGAACGCTTCACTACCTCCGAGCGTCAGGCGCTGTTCGCCCGGCTTTTCGGTTCATCGAACATTGCACCCGCCAGTGGCCCGGAGGGACGCAATACGGAATTTCTTTCCCAGATGATCGAGCTCGCCGGAGCATTGAATCACCTGAGTTCTGATCCCATCTATGGACGCACGCCGTCAGCCGAGGAGGCGGTGCGCATTGCCGCCGAAACGCTGGCCTCCAATCTTGTTCCTCGCGCTGGCGGCATTACGCTTTTTGCTGCACGTGAAATAACGAATGCCGTTCGCGAAGCCACAGCTATCCTTGAAATTCCGCAGGTGCAAGCGATCGCTGGCCAGCACACGCTCTGGGGCGCGGTGAGTGTGATGAGCAGGCTCTATTTGGGTGTGGAACCTGACGTGATGAATCATCTCGACGCTGGCCGGGCTGGAGCGTTGATCCTTGCATGGGTGGCGGAAGTTGTTCCGGGCATCGAAAACGGTCCTCTGGCGTCGCTTGTTCCCGATGAGTCCATCATCTCGGCGGCTGCAACTTGGCTGAGTGCGACGATGGCTCTCCAGCATCTCGATTCCCGAAGCGAACTACCGGTTGGGAGCGCTTGATGTGGCGGCCGCCATTTCCAATTTGGAGAAACCTTCCAAGCCTCCGCACTATGCGCTTCCGGCGACTCTGCCTCTGGTCCGCGTACTGGTTCGGGACATCCTGACAGCGTCTCCGGCATATGCGAAACTTCTGCCTCGGCAGAAGCGAGAATTCGCCTCATCCATGGTACGCGTTTGCGAAGCTGGCGCATCGCTTCTCCGCGAAGAGCACGAGAATCGGCACCGGGCTGGGCAGATAACTGCAACCACTGCGCAAGCCGTGCCCCGTGCAGCTGCGCCCGGAGCGCCGGTTTTGGTAAGGCGCCGCCCTGGCATCGTCAGCACGGCGCAGGCAGCGGGCAGCGATTTCAGCGGAGTTGCCGCATCAAAAGTAGCCGGCACGACACAGAGCATCTTGAACGCTGTTTCTTTTCCGCGGTTTGTGACCGATCTAATTAACGGGGTCTTCAAAGCAATTTTGAGCAGCAATTCGCAGCAGATGACCTCTTACGTTGAGCTCATTAATAATGTTTCGAGTTCGCTTTCGGGATTTGCCGACACCAACTATTCCGACCAGGGCGCCCGGCAGTGGCTGGTGGACAAATTTCCGGGGACATTTGAAATCAGCGGAGGTGATTCAGATTCCGGCTCGGGTTTCGACGATGGACCACAATTGCAACTCAAGGACGGGGCAAAGATGCCGTCGGAAGATGCCTTGAAGACTGCCCTGGGCCTTGGCCCGAACGACAGCATCTCTTCGGGCGATCCGGAAAGCGGCCTGGTTCCGTTTGCCCGTGCGCAGATGGCGCGTCAGCGCCAGCAAATGCTCGCGACAATGGTGATGCTCGGCATGCAGCGTATCGTGATCGACAGCGGCAAGATCAACGCAGCGATGCACTTTCATATCGATACTCGGAGCGCAGCCCAGGATGATGAGGGCAGCACGTTTAATTTCCAGAATCAGGTGGATGCGTCGGGGAATTTCTCGGTCGGTCCGTGGGGCGTGGGAGCAAAAGTCAGCAACACGATCGGTTACGTGTCCACGCAGCGGTCGCAAACGACCGAAGAGATGAACACGGATCTGGACCTTAACTCTTCGGTTGAAATCAATTTCCGTAGCGACTACCTTCCACTCAACCGCATGGCCAGCACCGACCAGGCAAATCGCATCCGGGCCAATACCCTTAATCCCGAGGCTGAATACCTTGCCGCCGAGAAAGACCGCGCAGCGAAAAATGCCGATTTGGACAAAGCCCGCTGGGCGGATCTCAGCAATACGTTGCAGCCGAAATCGGCAAGTCCCGCTCCTGCCGCTTCCAGCCCGGCAAAACCCGCGCAACCTGCGCAAGCCGGAGGCGGGCAGCAGCAACAGCAGAAACCCACACAAGGCCAGCCCGGACAGTCACAACCAGCGCAAACACAGCCGAAGCAGACTCCCCCCGCGCAGACGCAACCCGCACAAGGTCAACCGCAAGCCCAGGCTCCGCAGGCGCCGGCGGGAGGACAAGCACCAGTAGTTTCCCCAAGCAACAACCCGAACCCATAAAACGGGTCCAACCGATGAGTGCAAGCCCAAAGCGTTGGCACTGCGAAGGTGAACCGCCCCGCGGCTAAGGTCCGAGCGACTTCCAGCACAAAATAGGAGTGAGCGCCATGGCGCATACAGGCTGTCGCCGAGGGGCTAGGCCATTATCTTGCTCTTTGCGACAAAAGACGGCACGCCCTGGGACGCAAATCTTTTGCTCCAGCGAAAGTTCAAGCCATTGCTCGTGAAACTAAAGATTCGAGTCCCACCAGGCAACGGCTTTCATGCGGTACGTTCTTCCACAACAGTAACGACCTGGAAGGCGGCCTACAACGGCTAACAGTTGTTCCTGAATGGGTGTACCTGCTGGAATTTTCGCCGACCGGGCCATGACGACTATGGAAACTCTGCCTCTTTCCATGAAAAAGGGGCTCCGGGTGGAACTCCCGAAGCCCTTATGTTTCGGTTTTTTAGATTGGTTGCAGGGTGAGCAACTGGTCCGAACAGCAGACTTGAACGAAAATTTATTGCAGCCCACCAACATTGACGTGGCGGGATGCCTGTCATACCATGCGGGCAACTTTCCCAACGCTTGGCGGATGCTGTGATGTTTGGCACGAAAATCGCACATTACATAGTGGAAACAGAGCTCGGTCGCGGGGGAATGGGAGTGGTCTACCGCGCGAAAGACTTGCAGCTCGGGCGGACCGTCGCGCTGAAACTCCTTTCCGAAGAATACGCTAGGCACCATGAGCAGCGACAAATGATTCTCGCGGAAGCCCGCATTGCGGCGGCCTTGAACCATCCTAGCGTCACAACAATCTATGAGGTGGGCGAGCACGAGGGCAGGCTCTTTATCGCCATGGAACTTGTAGCTGGCAAAACCATGCGGGTCTTGTTGCAAGAAGGTGCGTTCGAACCGCGTAGGTTGATTCGTTTCGCCACACAAATCGCAGAGGCTCTCGAAGCCGTGCACTCGCACGGCGTGCGGCATGGAGACGTGAAGCCCGAGAACATCGTTGTGCAGGCCGACGACCGGATCAAACTACTCGATTTCGGCATTGCTAGCCGCGTCGCCGAAGCGGAGCTTGCCACTGCGACCGGAAACACCACCGATTATTGGACCTCAGACGGCCGCACAGCGGGCACTTTGGCTTACATGGCGCCGGAACTGCTCCGCGGCCAACGCACCGATGGACGCGCGGATCTTTTTGCACTCGGCGTAGTTCTTTATGAATTGGCTACTTTGCAGCGCCCGTTCACCGGGACGGTTGTGCCCGAATTGATCGCCCATATTCTGAGCGATGAGATAGGACCCGCCGAGATGGCTGCGCAGGAGCTTCCGCCGCGTCTCGAAGAGATTATCTTCAGACTGCTTCGAAAATTGCCCGAGGAACGGTATCCATCCGCTCGCGACTTGCGTCTCGATTTGCTGAATCTTCTGCGCGAATTAGAAATGGGCGACTCAGCCCAAGTGGGAATTGCAGGAAAGAGGACGGTAGCCGTCCTGCCGTTCAAGCTGCTGACTCCCGCTGCCGAGGACCAATACTTGGGCGTGGCGTTGGCGGATGCTGTGATTCACGCGCTTGGCACGGGAGGCGACGTTTTGGTGCGGCCTACCAGTGCGGTCGAACGATATGCGAAACAGACGGTTGATCCCCTGCGCGCAGGTCGCGAGCTAAATGTCCAAATTATCGCCGAGGGTAGCATTCAAAAATCTGGAACACGTTTGCGCGTGCACATACAGGCATGGAACGTCGCCGAGGGAACTAGCCTCTATTCCGCGAAGCACGATGCAGAAATTCACGAACTGTTTTCGCTCCAGGACGAGTTATCCTCCAAACTTGCGGCGGCGTTTGGTTTGAAGCAGTTCCAAGAAAAAAATCACGCTGCGACTCCACCGACGGATAATCCACACGCTTACGAATTGTTCCTTCGCGCGGCAGACCGTCTGGCGCGGTTGAACCGCTGGGACACGCGCACGGCGATCGAAATGCTCGAGCGCGCTGTTCAGCTTGATCCTGCCTTTCCGGACGCCTGGGCAAGGCTTGCCGAAGCCTGTGTCTTGATCGGATCTACTCAGGAGCCGAACCCACGCTGGCTCAAGCGTGCCAGCGAAGCCATTCGCAGGGCACTGGCGCTGGATCGTCACAACGCAGAAGCTCATTGCGCACGCGGGCGGCTTCTCTGGACACCTGCAGAGAAGTTCAAGAACCGCCCTGCGTTGCGGGCGCTTCGGGAAGCCCTCCACATCAATCCCGGTTGTCACGCTGCGCGAATCTGGCAATGCCTGATCCTATTGCATCTGGGACTGCACGACGAAGCGCGCGCGGGTCTCATGGAGGCTTTGGCCGCGCAGCCTGACGATGCCTTCACGCTCGTTTTCATTGGACAAACCGCGATGTACCGCTGCGACTACGCGGAGGCCCGGGAATACAACGCGAGGGCGTTGAGCGTGGATCGTGCCCACATCTGGGCAAATGGATTTTCGCCAAACGTCGCTCTGTATGAAAACAAGCTCAACGAAGCAGAGGAAAAGATCAAGTTGGCTCGGCATGTTCTTGCGGATGATCCCTGGCTCGTAAGTTGTGAAGCGGTACTCTGGGCGCAGCGCGGTGAGAGGAAAAAGGCGGAGGCATTCGCGCGCAAGTCGCTGCGGCCTGGAAAGCCTTTTCTGCATACGCACCATTTATGGCACACAACGGCCATCGCCTTTGCCTTAATCGACCACCCGTTCAGGGCTATCGCGCTCCTTCGTCGCGCCGGGGCTTTCGGACTGCCCAACTATCCGGCATTTCGAGACGATCCACTTCTAAAATCATTACACGGGCAAAAGGCTTTTCGCGGTTTGTTGACAAACCTGAAACGACAATGGGAAAGCTACCGGCGCGAATTCGGTCACTCTTAAGCCCGCCCTACTTTGTTGGGTCTCGAGCAGCGGATTGAATGGCCACACTGACTCTCTGCATACCTGCGGGGATGCCCACTTGTAGCTGTCCTAAAGTGTCTGCGTACTCGGCGATCCGCTCGCCACACACAGTCGCTCGCTGGGTGATTCGAGCTCCGAGGGTGAGGAACCGGTAGCCGCTTAGCGATCACCAACTTGCGCAGCCGAGGCTTCTATCTGTTGGCGTGCTTTAGTCGAGCAAATCCTGCTGCTCTTGCACGATCATCTCCCAAAGAGGCTGAAACTGAAACCAGCCTGCCTCGTGCGTTCCGGCGAGTTCCCTTGTCGCGAGAGCGCTTTCGCGGGTGATGAGCACTGGTTTTCCCACGGCTTCGGCCAGGAGTTGTGCATGGCAGCTGCGGTCCATTGTTATGAACCACCAGACCGCCTCGTCCACCGTCTTTCCCACCGTCAGCAGTCCGTGATTTTGCAGGATCGCCGCCTTTTGGTTCCCGAGTGCCTTAGCGATCCGTTCACCTTCGCTCGTCTGATGAACCACTCCTGTGAAGTCCTCAAAGACGACGTGGTCCTCGAAAAACGCACATGCGTCCTGCGTAATAGGGTCAAGGAGCCGTCCAAGCGTCGCCCACGCTTTGCCGTGCAACGAATGAGAATGCGCCGCCGCGACGACATCAGGGCGCGCATGATGGATGCTCGAATGAATCGCGAAGGCGGCAATATTCACCAGCCGGTTGCCTTTCACGACTTCTCCCTTCGCATTCACGAGGATCAAGTCCGAAGCGCGGATCTGCCGGAAATGCATGCCGAATGGATTCACCCAGAAGTGATCGGTCTGTTCCGGATCGCGTGCGGTAATGTGCCCAGCCACGCCTTCGTCGAAACCAAACTTGGCAAAGAGGCGGAAGGCGGCGGCGAGGCGCTGCTTGCGGTGGCGCCGTTCTTCCTCCACCGTTGCGAATTTCGGAAGCGCTGGGATCTTGAAGACGTTTGCAGCTGCGGCACACATATAAGACCTCGTCCGAGTAAGTCTAATCGGGGCGGATTATAACACCCAGTCGGCAACGCCGCAGACGCTATTTCGAGCAAAAAGATTACCAGGAAGCGCCTTGGACGACCGACTTGGGGCAGCCGACCACGCGCGCGACGCGCTAGGGCTTGGGTGCAACCGAGAAAATCTCGATCAGGCGCGCGGCGATGAGTTGGTCCTCGCCGGACTTAAGCTGCCAAACAGCAAAGCCGAAGGTGTTGGGGTCGGCTTGGCGACGATGTTGGTTTGCGTGATTCTCGCCCATGGGGGCATTGGGATCGCGCCCGCGCATGCCGCTGACGTCGGCCCCCATGCTGCCGATGCCGAGTGGACGGGTGTCGGCGAGCTGCTGCATGACTTGCTGACCGGTGATGTTGAGCTGGGTGCGATCGATCTGCCAGCTGTAATGCGGCGTGACGTTGCCGAGCGCTTGGGGATTGAATTGGCGCGGCAAAGCGATGACGCCAAACCTTTTGATCGCGTCGGTAATGACCTGCGCACGCCGGTCGTACATCTTTAGAGTCTCTTCGTAGCTTTGCTTCACGAAGATTTCCAGCGCTTTCAGAAAGCCGAAGATGGTTTCTTTGCCGACTTTGCAGCAGCGGCCAATGCGGTCTTCCTGTGGGCTCATGTTCATGAGAGCGTAGCGGATCAGCTCTTCCCGGCCTATAAGGAGCCCAGAAGCTTGCGGGCCGCGAATGTCCTTCCCACCGCTGAAGGTCACCATATCAAAACCCATCGCCGGATATTCCCATAGGCGCTCGACGGGAGGAACGTCGGCGGCGGCATCATTGAAGGTGTAAAGGTTGTGGGCCTTGGCAATTTCAACGGTTTCCGCGCCACTGACTTTTCCTTTGTCGGACAAGATGTTGGTGAAATGGATGGCGACAGTTTTCGGATTGATGGCGTTGATCATCTCCTCGCGGGTTTCAACTTCGACGAGCTTGGCGCCCGTTTGGCGGATTTGATGGTCAAAAGGATAACGGTGAGCCTTCTGAATGATGACTTCGTTCTTTGGGAAATCGCTGACACCAGGAATAGCACGCAAGCGCGGCTCGAGGTCCTCGGTCATCATGCCTGCGTAGCCGACGACCATGGCCGCAGCAGCGCCACCGGTGACTAGGCCAGTGTAGCCCGCGGGAGATTTGCAGAGTTTGGCAATGAACTTTCCTGCGGCGATTTCGAGGTCGTCGATGAGGACGAAATGCTGATTGCCCTGGCGAATCAGCTCCATGACTTCGGGCTGCATGACCGAGCCGCCGATAACTGTGATGGTGCCGTTGATATTGACGAGCGGAGTGACGCCAAGTTCGGCATAGATGTCGCCTGTGGAGCCGAGGCCGCTGACGATAGGGACGATGGGATTGCCATCGACAGAAGAAGCGACGAGTTTGTGTTTCTTGCCCACGATCGCGGCGGCGTTACTTTCCTGCGAAACAAAGAGCCTGCCGGTGAGAGAGGCGAGTAGAGCTAGAAATGAACGGCGAGTCCAGTCAAATCTTAAATTCATAAGCGATGTCCTTTGCCGAGGGAAAGGTCATTTTTCGGGCGCGGTTGCGACAGGATTAACGACAAGAGCGTTGCCGACAATCTCGATTAAGGAGTCACCGGGAATCCACTCGACGGCCATGCACGCGCGCGACGGCATTTTCCCCGGAGAAAAATAAGTGCTGTAGATCTTATTAAGGCTCTCGTACTGTGCTTTGTGCGCATCGAACCGGGCTTTGCCAGTGGGCATGGGGATAGAGTCGGCGTGCGGCAAACAGAGAAAGACATCGAGGTGGAGAATGCTGTCCATAGTGCAGCCATTGCGCTCAAGGGATTTTTTCAAAGCGTCGATGGTGCGCGTGACGTGCTTTTCGAAGGGATCGGTGACGGTGACGTGATCGTCTTTAGCATAGCCGTCGTTCGCGCCGATGCCAGAGAAGTAGTAGATACCATCGTGAACGTGATTGCTGCGGCGCGGAGGTTCGGCGGGCAGAGGAGTTTGCGTCTGTTGCGTGAACAACGTTGGCGCAACGGCGGTAAGTGCGGCAAATTTGGCGACAAAAGTCCGGCGAGGGTTCATGGGTTCTCCTTGTGCGGGAGTAATCATAGCGCACAAAGCTGGCCCTCCCGGTCTACCGCTATGACCGTTTTGCAAGAGGCCTGACGCAGCTAGTTCCGGCTCTGGATGAGTTGGTACCTTTAAAATTGACTTTGTAAATCTTCACGAGGGAAAAAAACCTCGACGTCCCCGTGTGGAGTTTCAAAATCGAGCTTCCTGCGTGAGCCCGGCGCGAATCCTGCCACCGCCATGCGCTCGGATGGCTGCGAGCGGCAGATTGAACTGACGATTATCGGGTTATGAGGGAAAAAAGACACTGGACACCATACAACAGCAACCTGGAGGGGGGCCATGAAATCAACTCGGGAAGGGAACCGCTTTCGGTTGGTTTCGGCTCGTGTTGTACACAGTTCACGGACTCTTGCACGCCACTTTATGCGACTGCTAACACTGAACTATCGTAGGATGCACGGGTGCTCACATTGAGTGTAAACAAAGGGTTTGGGGCGAAACTGGAGCGGCTGGAGGTGGCCCGCCAAAGAGCAGAAGAGTTTGTGACAGCTGGTGGTGACCTGAAGATCCTGAGGGTTCTGATTGCTGGCCAGCAGCGTCAAATGAAATGGCCGTGGTGACCAGCAGGCAAGATAGTGAGAGTGACAGAACTTGTTTCGAGATGGTTCTCGAGTATTTTCGTTTGTCTCCGCATTTTTCGACAGACCGGCGAGGTCTCTGCGAACT
>Ga0126371_10000972_pt1 | contig 23853 bp, 19 predicted proteins | sample PanSoiMetaPlot_4_FD_110145 | JGI IMG/M metagenome (GOLD analysis project Ga0126371, IMG submission 110145) | Tropical forest soil microbial communities from Panama - MetaG Plot_4 | ecosystem: Environmental > Terrestrial > Soil > Tropical forest > Bulk soil | place: Panama | collected 2016-02-17 | reverse complement strand
GATGCTTGCTCCGGACTGTATTCCTGAAAGGGCATCGGAATTTTTCCTCCGCCTCTCTTCTCCAACATCTCCCGCCCGTTTTCAAGCGCTATTCCCCAGCCAGTTGCGACACAGACTCTTCAGTCGTGCTGTAAAACACGGAGAAATCCCTTGGCTTTAGCCACTGAGGTACGCTCTTGTTTGTCCCAAGGTGCTCTACACGTTCGCTAGCGCCTGCTCTAAGTCCGCCTTCAGATCGTCCACATCCTCGATTCCCGCCGACAGCCGCACCAGATTATCCGTGATGCCCAGCCGCTCGCGCTGCTTTGGCGAAAGATCGCGGTGCGATGAAATCGCCGGATAGAGCACCAGACTTTGCACGTCGCCAAGCGAAGTCGCCTTCAGGAAAAGCTCCAGCGAATCCACGAAGCGAAAAACATCCTCGCGCCCCGCGTCGCGAATTTTCGCCGACAGCACGCCTCCCGCGTTCGCGCTTCCGAACAATTTAACCGCGAGCGCGTGATGGGGGTGCGACGCCAATCCCGGATAAGACACCTGCTCGATCCGTGGATGCCCGCTCAGAAATTCCGCGAGCGCATGCGCATTTTCACAGTGCCGCGCAAAACGCAACGGCAAAGTCTTCAGCCCGCGCAGCGTCAGCCACGCCTCGAACGGCCCGAGCACTGCGCCCACCAGCCGCGAAAATGAACGCGTCTCCGTCGCGAATTCCTCGCGCGCAATCAGTACGCCGCCGGTCAAATCACCGTGCCCGCCGAAATACTTTGTCGCGCTGTGTACCACGAAATCCGCTCCGTGCCTGAGCGGCTGAAAAAGCAACGGCGTGGCGAATGTGTTGTCCACGATAACGCGCGTCTTATGGGCGCGCGCCTCGGCCATCAGCGCCGGAAAATCCGCCACGCGCAGCAGCGGATTGGTCAGGCTCTCGACAATCAGCGCGTTTGGCTTGAACTTCCACATCTCCTCACGTCCCGCGGCGCTGAACACATCCACAAACTGAATCTCCGCTCCCCATCGCGCCGCCACTTCCACCAGGAACTTCGTAGTCACGCCGTAAAGATCCTGCGATGCCGCAATCTTGCTGCCGTGCTCGACGCCCGCCGCAAGCAGCGCCAGCAAAATTGCCGACATGCCCGACGCCAAACTCACCGCCACGCTGCCCGCCGGCGCGGATTCGAGCGACGCAACAGCGTCTTCGAGCGCCGCGTTTGTCGGATTCGCGTGCCGCGAATAGGTGAATCCCGCCCGCTCGCCCGCGCTGATGGCGTCAATTTCCGCAAGATGGTCGTAAATAAATGTGGAAGAGCTGTATATCGGCGTGGACATCGGCACGAATCCGTCCGGCCGCTGCCGTTCGCCGGCATGAACAGCTCGAGTCGAGAAATGCTTGGACGCAAGATCGCGAATCACGTGGCCCTCCACAAAATTCCGTGAACCCGCACATGCTATCGAGCCATCGAAATGAAAGCAAACATCAGAGGCAGTGGCCAGTGACGAGCCGGCGCAGCGCACGACTGATCGCGATAAAAGAGTAGGGACGGCTTTACGCCACCGCCTTTTGGAATGATTAATTAGGCAGGGCTGAAGCTAATTCTCCGCGGGCTGGTCCAGCGTTTCGCGTATCTTCAGCGCCAGCGAATTCAGCGTGAACGGCTTCTGCAGCAACGCCATTCCGCGCCCGAGGATTCCGTGATGCACAATTGCTTCGTCGGTGTAACCCGACATATACAGCACGCGCAGCCCCGGTCGCAGCTGCTGCATCTGCTCTGCAAGCTGGCGCCCGCTGATGCCGGCCATCACCACGTCTGTAAACAGCAGGTCAATTTTCGCAGTGCTCTCGCGCGCGATGCGCAGCGCCTGTTCGGCATTTTCCGCTTCCAGCACGATGTAACCCGCTTCCGTCAGATACTCGCGCGCCAATTCGCGGACGCCTTTCTCGTCTTCCACAAGCAAAATCGTCTCTGAGCCGCGCCCTGAACGTCTCGGCTCCGCCTTTTGAGCAGGCTGCTCTGCTGTCTTAATCACCCGAGGCAGATACACTTTGAACGTCGCGCCCTTCCCCGGCTCGCTGTACACCCAAATGTAGCCTCCACTCTGCTTGACGATGCCGTACACCGTCGCGAGACCCAGCCCTGTGCCCTTGCCTTTTTCCTTCGTCGTGAAAAACGGCTCGAAAATGTGTGCCTGCGTCGCTGCATCCATGCCGATTCCCGTGTCGCTCACCGCCAGCAGCACGTACTGCCCAGGCTCCACCACCGCCTGCCGCGAATACGAGCTATCCAGCTCCGTGTTGCACGTTTCGATGGTCAGCTTCCCGCCGCTGGGCATGGCGTCGCGCGAATTCACCGCCAAGTTCAAAATCACCTGCTCGATTTGGCTGCGGTCCGCGCGCACATGCCAAGATTCCGGAGCATTCACCGTGACCAGTTCGATGTCCTCGCCAATCAGCCGGCGAAGCATCTTCTCCATATCCGTCACTACATCCTGGATGTTCAGCACCTGCGGCGCCAGCATCTGCTTGCGGCTGAACGCCAGCAATTGCCGCGTCAGCGAAGCCGCGCGCTGCGAAGCGTCGTGGATCTGCTCCGCGTTGCGGCGCAACGGGTGCTCGCCGCCGAGCTTGTCGAGCAGCAATTCCGTGTAGCCCTGAATCACCATCAGCAAATTATTGAAGTCGTGCGCGATGCCGCCCGCCAGTCGTCCAACCGCCTCCATTTTCTGGGCCTGCCGCAACTGCGCTTCGAGCTGTTTGCGGTCCGTGATGTCAAACGCCATGCTGATGACGCCGGTAATCTCGCCCTCGGGATCCCGCAGCGGCTCCGCGTGGCACGCATACGACCCGCCGCCCCACTCCACATGGAACGTCACCGTCTCACCGAGCAGCGCGCGCCGGTGCGCGGCAATCGGCACAAACGTGCGGTCGTCCGTCTGAAAATACTCGAAGAGCGACAGCCCCACGACTTCGTTCGGCTTCAGTCCCAGCCGCTCGAGTCCCGAGCCCAGGGATGATGTGAATCGAAGCTCCTTATCTGTGATCCACAAAATCGCGGGCAGCCGCTGGATCAGCACGCGTAACCGCGCCTCGCTCTCGCGCAAGGCCGTTTCCGCCCGTTTCCGTTCAATCGCCAGCGCAATCTGCCCGCCGACCGAATTCAGAAATTCCAGGTCGCGCTGCGTGTAGGCGTCGTCATCCTCGTAATGCTGCACCACAAGAACGCCAATGGTCGCCGAAGGCGTCCGCAACGGCACGCCCAGCCATGACGGTGATGGTGTACCCACCAGCTCTACCTCGCCCTGTGCGGCCAGCTCATCGAACGCCGGTTGCGGAATCAGTTTGGCTTCGCCTTTGCGGAAAACATAGCTCGTGCAACTGCGATCCATGGTCTGCGGAGGAAACGCCGCGTCATACTTGTCCACGAAGAACGGAAACGTGAAAAGGCAGGACACTGGGTCGTACAGCGCCACAAAGCAATTCTCCGCGTAAAGTACGCGGCAAAGCGCCCTATGAATGTGGTGCAGCAGCTCGTCCAAATTGTCGGTCACGTTCGACGCGTGAATGATTTCGAACGTCGCCTGCCGTTCAGCCTCCGCTCGTTTTCGCGCGGTAATGTCTTCGAGCGCTCCCTCGTAGTAGCACACCCTCCCAATCACGTTCCTCACCGCGCGGGACGTTTCCGAAATCCAGATTCTTGCGCCATCTTTGCGCAGCACCTGCGATTCGAATCCTTCCACCGTCCCGAGCTTTTCCATCGCCCCCTTGAAGTTCTCGCGATGCGTCACATCGGTGTACACCTGGCTGCCGATGTCATTCACCGCTTGAATCATTTCGTCCGCCGACGAATAGCCGAACATCCGCGCCATCGCCGGATTCACGCTGATGAATTTGCCGTCCGGCGTGGACTGGTACATTCCTTCCACTGCGTTTTCGAAAATGCTGCGGAAGCGTTCCTCCGCCTGCTTTTGCGCCTTCTCCGCGCGCTGCCGCTCAGTAATGTCGCGGAACGTAATCACCGAGCCCACAATTTCGTCGCCGTCGCGAATGCCCGTGCTGATGAATTCCACAGGGAAGCTCGACCCGTCCTTGCGCCAGAAAACTTCGCCGGCGCCGTGTCGTGTCGCGCCATCGCGCAGCACGGCAAAAATCGGACAATCCTCTTCGCGGTACGGCTTCCCTTCCGCCGTGGTGTGATGCCACACTTCATGCCCGTTCCGTCCGATGACCTCGTCCGACTCGTACCCGAGCATCCGGGCCGTAGCGCGGTTCACGAACGTCAGCGCGCCCTCGCGGTCCAGGCCGAAAATTCCATCGCCCGCCGAGTTCAAAATCATGTTCGTCTGACGGCTGAGCTTCAGCAGCGCCTGCTCCGCTTCGCGCCCTTCGGTGATGTCCAGCATGAAGCCGTGCATCAAAATCCGGCCGTCTTTTTCCACCAGCACCGCGCGGTCGCGGAACCATGCCAGCCGCCCGTCGCGCGTGAACATCCGGTATTCCGCTTCGAAGCGCGCGCCCTCGCGCTGGCTTTGCGCCTCCGCTTCCATTACGCGATCGCGATCCTCCGGATGCACCTGCCGCAGCCACAGCCCTTGCGTGTTCATCCACTCGCTCTGCGAAAATCCCAGCAGCGAATGAATCTGCGGGCTCACGTACTCCCACTTTCCCGCGAGTCCAAATTCGGCCATGTACGTAATCGCCGGCAACTGCTCCACCAGTTGCTGATAACGCGTATCGGCGTTTTCGATCTGAGGGAATGAATTGTCGAAATTGTAGGGCTTTTCAACTACCGGAGTGAACTTCTCAAATTCCATGCGGACCTGCGCGTGCCCTGTACCGTTTTTTCCGTTTGCGCTTTTGCCGTTCGCGCCGGCGTGCCCATTCGATGAAGCCTTGCGCTTCTTCGGCCGCGATTCCATTTTGCTCGACTTGCTCGGCATGCGCTTCGCTGGCCTCATTTGATCGCAGCTTGAGATTCGTAGGACACAAGTGTCGCTGGCGCGTGCGGACAATAGTATCCAGATCGCCAACCCAAAATGGCGGAGTGATCGCAATTCCTAGAGCAGCATATATTTAGCGGTTATCAGGCAAGAACTTCAATGGTACTCGCGTACCGCCGTGCCAATTCGACAACACGTTCAACGTAGCTCACGCCTTCAGGCGTGAGGCTTTTCGCTTTGATTCGGCGATTCGGCAGCCTCAGGTCTGAAGAACTGAGATGTATGTGATAGCAAACAGTCGCGTGGGTCTTCACGGGCACAGACCTCGCTCATTTCAGACTGTGCCGCGCTGTCTTGTTGCCATACTGAGGAGAATGCGGCCGTCATTCGACAAACAACTCGCACCGGCTGCTCGTCACTTGTCACTGATCACTGCTTCTCAGGCGCTTGCGGAATCGCCTCTCCATCCTTCCGCGGGTCCGACGCCCCAAAATTCACGCCCGTCGCGAAATTCCTCTCCGTCACTTGCCCGCCGCCCATATTCGCCGAATAATCCCCGAGCACGCGTATCTGATGCCCCCGCGCCGTCAGCGCCGCGCGCACGTCCGCGGGAATGCGGTCTTCCATATCCACATTGCATCCGTCAAAATTCAGCTTCGTGAACCGCGCCGCTTCCATTGCCGCCTGAATGTTCATCCCAAAATCCACGATGTTCGACACAAACTGCGCATGCGCCTGCGCCTGATTGAATCCGCCCATAATTCCAAACGCGATGCGCGTGTCTCCCTTCTCCATAAACGCAGGAATAATCGTGTGCAGCGGCCGCTTATGCCCGGCCAAAACGTCCGGCGAACCATCCTGCAAATTGAACAGCGCTCCGCGATTCTGCAAAGCGAATCCCGTGCCATCCGCCGAGAGCCGCGAGCCAAACTCCGAGAAATTGCTCTGAATCAGCGAAACCATGTTCCCCTGCTCGTCCACCGCCGTCAGATACGTCGTGTCTCCCGCGCGCGGATTCCCCGCTGCCACGCTGCAATTCGCCTTGGACATATCAATCAGCTTGGCCCGCTCCCGCGCATAATCCGCAGCGAGCAATCCCGCTACGGGAATTTTGCTGAATCGCGGGTCGCCGATATATTTCTGCAAATCCGCATACGCCAATTTTTTCGCCTCAATCATCACGTGCAGCGCGTCCGCGGAATTGTGTCCGTACTGCGCCAGCGGAAACTGCTGCATGATGTTCAGCATTTCGAGCGCCGCGATTCCTTGCCCGTTCGGCGGCAATTCATACACCGTCCAGCCGTGATACTCCGTCGAAAGCGGCTCGACCCACTCCGCCGAATAATCTGCCAAATCTTCGGCGGTCATCGTTCCGCCTTCGCGCTTCTCGAAGTCCACAATTTTCTGCGCCAGTTCGCCTTTGTAGAACGCGTCCCGGCCGCCGTTGGCAACCACTTCCAGCGAACGCGCCAAATCCTCGTTGCGAAAAATCTGTCCGACTTTCGGCGCTTGCCCGTTGATTAAATAAATGCGCGCCATCTCCGGCTCCTTCGCCAAAAAAGACGCCGCCTCCGCCCAATACATCGCGTCCCACTCGGGCACGGGAAAACCTTCGCGCGCATAACGAATCGCCGAAACAAGATCCTGCTGCAAACCGAGCTTCCCAAATCGTGTAAGCAGCTTGCTCCAGCCGTCCACTACGCCCGGCACGGTCACTGAATTAATCCCGTTCGCCGGCATCCTCGTCGCGCCTTTGCTGCGCAGGTATTCCAGCGTCAGGCCCTTTGGCGACCACCCGCTCGCGTTCAACCCGTACAGCTTGCCCGATTTCGCGTCGTACACGATGACGAACAGGTCGCCGCCCATGCCGTTCATCATCGGCTCGACCGCGCCCATCACCGAATTCGCCGCAACCGCCGCGTCAATCGCGTTCCCACCCTGCGACAGCACTTGCGCTCCGGCCTGCGCTGCCAGCGGACTCTCTGCGGCCACAATTCCGTACCGCGTGGTCACCATCGAGCGCCCCTGCGAACGGTCCTGCGCGCCCGCGCCCACCGCCAGAATCGCAACCATCACCGCCCCGCCAACCCAGCCCAAACACACCCGCACCAGCCGTGTTTTCATACGCGCAGTACTCCTGAGATCAGAAATTAGTTCTTTGGCGCGGGCCGCGATTCCGGAGGCACCACACCGTTATTCCGGTAATACACAATCAAATTTCCAAAATGCAAGCTCGAATGCCCTATGGTGCCCACCCACGCATCCAGATTCTTGAGTGCGCCGGCATCGCCGCCTTCTTCGAGCGCCGCCGCTCCATCCGCAAACGATGTCTTCACAAACGCCACGATCTCCGCCTTTGTTTTGTATTCCTTGGGATCGTTCTCGATGCCTTTGGGGCTTTTGCCGGTCGCCAAATCCACAGGATAGAAATTCCACGACGCCAGATGCAGCAATATCTGTCCAAATGTGCGGACTTGGTCGTTTGGCCGGTAATCGTACTTGTTCTCCGGCCAGTCTTCCGCTGCGGCAATCACCTGCTCGCCGAGCTGATTCCAGTTCGACAGCAGCACCTTCTCAGGGCCGGGAGCCTGTTTTTGCTGCGCCGACGCAAACGGTGCGGCGAAAACAAGGCCCAGAAAAGCGAAAGCAGTTACACAAAGCGCGGCCTTTTTCATGGGAAGCTCCTCAGTTGAATTCACGAGCGCGCCTAGCCTACCTTCGCCCGCCGTTCCTGTCCAGCATTGGCACAGGGAAATTCCTGATGCTGCATCCTCCTGTACGCGCTTTAGAATAGTTAGAAGAATGCGCATTCGCCTCGGCGCTCGCGTTCCAGTAAAATAATGTCTAGCTTAGGAGAATCGCTCTGGGCACTCTGAATCATCCGGGAATCGCCGAAACGCCGCTCACGGAATCCGGCATCACCGCCGCGGACATTGAACTAATCATTCGCGGCGAGCATCCCGACCCATTTTCCATTCTCGGCCCGCACAGCTCGACCGCCTCGCGGGAACCCGGTATCTTCATCCGCGTCTTCCAGCCGAACGTCTCCCGCGCCACCATCCTCTGGGGCGAACGCGCAACCGAACATCCCGCCACGCAGCTCCATCCCGGCGGATTCCTTGAATCATTTATTCCTCTAACCGCAACTCCGCTTTCCGCCGCGCCCACTTCTGGCGCCTCCGTTCCGCCGGAATCCTACCAACTGCGCATCTCGACCGCGCAGAACCAAACAACCGAATCCTTCGATCCGTTCGCCTTCCCTCCGCTTCTCACCGACTACGACCTCTACCTCCTCGGCGAAGGCACTCATTTCCAGAATTACGAAAAGCTCGGCGCGCATCTTCGCGAAATCGCCGGAGTTGCCGGCGTGCATTTCGCCGTCTGGGCGCCCAACGCTCAGCGCGTTAGCGTCGTCGGCGATTTCAACCATTGGGACGGCCGCGTCCACCCCATGCGCAATCGCCCCATCGGCATCTGGGAAATTTTCATCCCCGGACTCGCCGAAGGCAGCTTCTACAAATTCGAAATCCTCGCGCGCTCCGGCGAGATGATGACGCTCAAAGCCGATCCCTACGCCTTCGCCGCCGAACTGCGCCCCAAATCCAGCTCCGTGGTCGTCAATCTCGACCGCTATCAATGGTCCGACCGCTCCTGGATGAGCAATCGCGCCACTTTCGACTGGCAGCACGCGCCCATCTCCATCTACGAACTCCATTTCGGCTCCTGGCGACGCGCCGCCGACGGCCGCTGGCTCACTTACTCCGAAATGGCCGATCAGCTCATCCCTTACATCAAGCAGATGGGCTACACGCACATCGAACTGCTCCCCGTTATGGAGCATCCGCTCGACGCCTCCTGGGGCTACCAAACCATCGGCTATTTCGCCGCCACCAGCCGCTACGGCACGCCTGAGCAGTTCATGAATTTCGTCGACCGCTGCCACCAATCCGGCATCGGCGTTTTTCTCGATTGGACGCCTGCGCATTTCCCCCGCGACGGCCACGGCCTCTCCTATTTCGACGGCACGCATCTTTACGAACACGCCGATCCCCGCCGCGGCTCGCATCCCGACTGGGGCACGCTCATCTTCAATTACGGACGCAACGAAGTCCGCAATTTCCTCCTCTCCAACGCGCTCTTCTGGCTCGACAAATATCACATCGACGGCCTGCGCGTAGACGCCGTCGCCTCCATGCTCTACCTCGATTATTCCCGCCGCGAAGGCGAATGGCTCCCCAACCAATTCGGCGGCCGCGAAAATCTCGAGGCCATCGCTTTTATCAAACAGATGAACGAGATCGTTCACGCTCGCCACCCGGGTGTCCTCACCATCGCTGAAGAATCCACCGCCTGGCCCGCCGTTTCACGTCCCACGTATCTCGGCGGACTCGGCTTCGACCTCAAGTGGAACATGGGCTGGATGAACGACACTCTGCGCTACTTCTCGTTCGATCCCATCTTTCGCAAATACCATCATGGCGAACTCACTTTTTCCATGCTCTACGCCTTCAACGAAAATTTCGTCCTGCCGCTCTCGCATGACGAAGTCGTGCACGGCAAGCGCTCGCTCATTTCCAAAATGCCCGGCGACGACTACTGGCAGAAATTCGCCAATCTCCGCCTCCTTTTCGGCTACATGTTCGCGCACCCAGGCAAAAAACTGCTTTTCATGGGATCTGAACTCGCCCAGTGGAACGAATGGTGGGAAGGCAAGGCGCTCGATTGGAATCTGCTCGATTTCCCGTCGCACCGCGGCATCCAAAAATTTCTCGCCGACTTGAACGCGCTCTATCAGCGCGAGCCCTCGCTTCACCAAATCGAATTCGACTGGACTGGCTTCGAATGGCTCGAAGTCCACGACGCCGATTCCAGCGTCCTCGCCTTCGTGCGTCGCGCGCGCCAGTCCGGCGATTTTCTCGTCGTCGTTTGCAACTTCACGCCGATGCTGCGCCACGACTATCGCGTCGGCGTGCCCGAGCGCTGCCTCTACAACGAAATTCTCAACTCCGATTCCTCGTTCTACGGCGGCAGCAACGCCGGCAACGGTGGCGGCGTCCACGCCGACCCTGTCCCGTGGAACGACCGCCAATTCTCCCTCCGCCTCACGCTGCCCCCGCTCTCCGTCTCCATCTTCAAACCCCACCGCTAATTGCTTTTGGCATTTAGGGGGGGCGGAGCTTCAGCTCCGACAAAAAGGCGCATGCAAATGGGGGCTTTAGCTCCTGAAGGAAGGTTTCTCGGCGGGTGCCCCGCGCTCGCCTTTCGAGCCTGGGTTACTCCCCAAATTTTCCCATCCCTCCAAACCACGGAACTTTTCTCGTCGCCCACACGTAACTATTCCTGAACGCGCGGAGGCGTTCCCTCATGAAACATCTTCTCTCGGCCCTCGCAGGCCTCGCCGCTGTGGCGACTCTTTGCATCGCATCCACCGTTTCGGCGGCGACGCCCGAACGCTACCTGCACGTCAAAGTGGACGGCATCAACACCAAAGAACTCGTTCGCGTCAACATTCCCCTCTCGCTCGCCGAGAAAGTCATTCCCGCCATTCACGAACGCCAACTCCACGACGGCAAAATCGAAATCGGCGACTTCCATTGCGACAACGTCGACTTCCGCGCCATTTTCAATGCCGTAAAGGACGCCCCTGACGGCGAGTTCGTCACCGTTCAGGAGCCCGACAACGATGTGCGCGTCGCCAAAGAAAACAACCAGCTCATCGTCCATATCATTGACAGACGCGATGGCGAAAAAGTTGACGTCACCGTCCCGTGGGCCGTCGCCCAGGCGCTTGCTTCCACCGCCACCGACCGCCAAATCAACATCGAGGCGGCCATTCAGGCTCTCGAACGCGCCGGCGACACCACGCTCGTCACCGTCACCGACCGCGACGAAAAAGTCCGCGTGTGGATCGATTCGCGCAACATTTCGGACTAGGCGCAACGTAGATGCGTTTTGAACTGAACCTCGCGCGCATGATATGTGGCACAGGCTCTCAGCCTGTGCGCGGTTGGCTTGTTTTGGACTCGCAGATGCGCGCCGTCAAAAGTCGTATCGAAGGGAGCGCCGCATGCGCAAAGGAATGCTGATTCTGCTTGGCCTGCTCTGCGCTTCCATTACTCCTGCGCAGACCAAGCTCGAAGTCCGCGACCTGCAAAATCATCCTTTCAGCGTTCCTTTCGCGGCGGAAAGCCGTTTGCGCGTCCATCTGCGGGGAGGCGACTTCCGCATTGTGGGAACCGATGACAACCGCATCGTCGTCCGCTTCACCGGCAGAAACGCCGACCAGGCCAGAGATCTCACGGTGCGGCTGACCGAAAACGCAAAGGGTAACGAACTCCGTATTTTTCACGGACCCAGAAATGAGCTAGACGTGACTGTCGAAATCCCGACGCACACCGATTTGTATGTGCGAATGAGTGGCGGTGACCTCGACCTGGAACATGTCACCGGAAACAAAGGCGTCAGCCTGGTCGCTGGCGATCTGAAAATTGACGCCGGCAATCCTGGCGATTACGCGCTCGTCAATGCCTCGGTGCGCTTCGGCGATGTTTACGCTCCCGATTTTGGTCACGCAAAGGGTGTGGTGGGCGGCTCCGTCAAGACAACTGGCCCCGGCAAATACACGCTTCATGCGCACGTCTTCGCCGGCGACCTGACCCTCCACTCCTCGCATTAGGAGGCTTGGCTTTTCTGGAGTGCGGCGGCTCGACGCCGCTTTTCCAGGGCTGGACATTGATTCACGCAGTAGGCTCGTCGCACCTTGACTTTTGCAGACATTCAATTGGCGTTACGGAGGACAACATGCTCCTGCTCGGCAAACTCGCTATGGGAATGATGGGAACCATGCTCGTCGGTGCCGCCGTCGTCTCCAGCGACGGCTTCATCCACGTCAAAATCCACGAAAAGCAGCCCGGCGGCACGCATCTGTCGCTCGTCGTCCCGGCGATGCTCGCGCCTATGGCCGCGCACTTCATCCCGAAAGGCGAACTGCGCGATGCCCGCGACCTGCATCAATACATGCCCGTCGTTCAGGCCGCGCTCTCCGGCCTCCGCGACTGCCCCGACGGCACCACTCTCGTCGAAGTCCTCGACCAGGATAGCCACGTCACCGTCGTCAAAGACGGCGGTTCGCTCATCGTCGACGCCGACGATCCCGGCGAAACCGTGCACGTCGCCGTCCCGTTGCGCGCCACCGAACGCACCATCGAGGAAATCGCCGCCTCCTCCGACCCCAACTGATCGACCGATGTAGCCTAGGTATACCCTGAACGAAGTGAATGGGCCTTCAGGCCTGAGGGTTTTTCGCAGTCAATTTTGCCTTTGGGTTCGCAGCGCAGAATCGCGCCATTCGCAACTCTGCGGCTTTCTCCGTCGCCTTTTCGGGCGCCCCATGCTCGGTGCTTGAACGTGGGCGGATTTCAGTCGCGCAACCGTGCCTTCCACAGCCAACCCACGCCTGTGCACACGCTGTTGGCGCAGCACATGACCGTTGGTTCGTAGCTACGGGTTGACCTTTGAACCGTTCGCGTCGTCGCGCATCTGGATCGAGATGACCTGATATTCGCGCTCCTTATCGTCCGCCTCGGGCGCGCGAAGATACATTTTGTCCTTCTGAATGCGCAGATCCACCGTCTCGCCCACCGGCAATAACGCCGGATGTTTCGCGTCTTTCGGACGCACGTGATAGATCAAGCGGTCCGTGCGAATGGTGTATTCCTGGCAGAGAAGCTCCTGCGTTTTCGTGTGTGCTGCGTCCGTGCCGATGATTTCTGACGCTACACTCTTGCCGCTATTCTGTTGATAGCCGCAGGAGACGGACTCCATCGATAGCAGCGTGCCTTTGTCGTAGCTGTGCTCCGTCCTGGCGAGCGTCACCGGCGCAAGCATCAACGCCAGCGCCGCGATGATGAGAGTTGGCCTCATGTGAAAACCCCTCCAAGTGGCTTGAATTTCGATTCTATGAAAAAGGGTATGCAGCAGCGCTCTTGATATAACTGCCCGTGCCAAACCCGACCTGTACCAAAGGACAGGAGCCACGCAAAAAAAAATGGGCCGGGAGGAGATTCCGGCCCACGGAAAAACAACAGAACAAAACAATCGTGTCTTACAGGCGCAGTTTCCTTCTCACCGCAAACCCAAGTCCCAGCAACCCCGTCCCTAGCAGAAAAATCGAACTTGGCTCCGGCGTGCTTGCTGGTCCTGTAAACGTCGGGCCGTTGTCGATGAAGAAGCCGCTATTCCCTTGATCGATTTGTGCGCCGGTGGTGGTAATGAAGTTGAGCGAACTGGGATTGTTGGTCGTGCCGCTGAAAAGCTGCTGGCCTGCAATTTCCCATCCAGTAGCCAGTGGATTCGGGCCCACCGGAGGGTTGGCACACGCAGCCCCAGTAGAATCGAAACAAAGAGCCAAGCCTCCGATGTTGCTCGTGTCTGCGAACTCAACTAGGAACGGCACGCCGAAGCTCATCGTGGTCCCGCCATTGAGGCTGATGGACACGTTCGCCAGTACATTAAACAATCCGTCCGCCGGCACACTGAATCCTGTATTCGTCGCGGCGGCTGTATTCAACGTAAATGTAAGAGAATAGCTGTCATTCGGCGCACTCACATTGACACCGTTAAAGGAGAACGTCGGCACATTCGACGCGTAGGTGCCGGAAATGGTAAACAAAGTAGTGGTGGAACTCGCTGAGCTCAGCGTTAGACTGATTGGTCCCGCGGTGGCCGCAGGCGCGCTCGCCAGGCAAGCTATAAAACCCGCTATCATCACCACGAACAACTTGCGCATAAAACCCCCGTATTTCTCGTTCCCGACAACCGGAAACACTTCACTCTTCGAGCAGAGCTGCTGCTCCGGCTTAGCACACTGCAATTCGCTGTCCATACCAATCACTAGAAAACACGCCGTTTACACGCGCCTTTCGGCTCCTCGACTGCAAAACTATGCAGTTCCCTTCCTCCAGGATACTCTTTTGAGTTTGCCGATAACCGAATCCGATGGGTGAAAAATTCTGCTGGCATACAGTATTCCTCTTATGTTAAAATGCTCACGCGTTTGTGGCTCTTGTGACTGCTTTTTGAGATTTCGCTCTAGGCTGCCAGGGTGAGAACCCAGCGGCCTTTTTTTTGGCCTGGTCGGTGTGAGAAACAAATCCTCCCCGACCCGGGCACGACGGCTGCGGCACATCTCTTCCGCTGATCCGTTTCAGGGACTCGAGAGGCGACGACGAGCGCAAATAGCTTTCCAGCAAGGAGTTACGAAGTTGGCCAGAGAACAAGGTACCGTCAAGTGGTTTAACGCCAGCAAGGGTTATGGGTTCATTCAGCGTCAGAGTGGTGAGGACGTCTTCGTTCACTACAGCGCTATCCAATCCGAGGGCTACAAAACCCTTAACGAAGGGCAAGCTGTCGAGTTCGAAGTCAAGAAAGGACCCAAGGGACTGCAGGCGGAAGCCGTCGTCGGCCTCTAAATCAATCGGCGGGCGAATTTCGAGAGAAAACGATCTTCGCCCGCACTTTTCCGGTTGAGCGCCCTGCCCCTTGGGCCGCCAATATATGATTTTCTTAATCGAGTTATGAAAAATTAGAACTTGACGTAAGTCGCTTGTTTTCAGCGCAGACTCAATTTCTAATCGATAAGAAAGTGGCACTTTTCTAAATCGCCTTTTTCACCGTTATGGTTTTTGGAATTCGGCCCCGCAGCGAAGCTCGTTGCAATTGTCCGGAGAGAGCAGCATCGGAATGTCGAAAATTCCTGATGCGCAAATCAGGGTTTCGGCATCTAAGTTATAGAGTCTTAAGCGCCTCGGTCCAAAGCCTCTCTCGGCAGGGTTTTGCTTTCGCTGGTCAAAGTTTCACACGGCTTCATAAGTCATTCTTAAGGAGGACTCGTGCAAGTATTAGACGCAGGGCAGACAGTGCGACACACCCAGTACGGTGTGGGCACCGTTACAGAGTCGGATTCCGAGCGCACCACCGTCGAGTTTGACGACCACGGCCTGAAAAAATTCGTCACCAGCATTTGGAGCGCTGAAGTCGTCGGGGACGTCCCCGGCCGGCCGGCAAAACCGAAGCGCCGCCGCCGCTCCGCCAAAGCGAAAGTCTCCAAGAATTAAGGTTTCAAGGCGTTCCGCATCGAAATTTCACGACGCTCTGCGTCTAAATCCTTCAAGACACTCCGCGCAGGAGTAAAAAGAAAAGAGCCTCGCAACCGCTCCATCAAGATTTGAGCGCGCTTCGCGAGGCTCTTTTGGTTTTGTTGGGAGTCTCTGATTGTTTTTCGAGCGCCCGCAAATAATGGGCGATGATGAGAATGGCGGAACCGAGATTTTTTGAGTCAGGAAGCGAGCTCCGCGCGTGGCTGGAGGAGCGCCACGCGCGCGAGAAGGAATTGCTGCTCGGATTCTACAAAAAAGAATTGGCGCGCGGGATCAGTTACGCGGAAGCGCTGGACGCGGCGCTGGCGTTCGGCTGGATTGATGGCGTGCGCAAGCGATTCAGCGCGGAGGCGTACACGATTCGGTTCACGCCGCGTAAGGCCCAGAGCATTTGGAGCGCGGTGAACATCAAGCGCGCGAAGGAACTCGAAGCGGCGGGCCTGATGGCTGGGGCTGGATTGCGGGCGTTCCGCGAACGCGATGAAAAACGGGCGAAGCTGTATTCGTACGAACGCGCGGCGGCGAAACTGGATGCGCCGCTCCAAGCGAAGCTGCGCGCGAATCGCAGAGCGGCGGAATTTTTTGATGCGCAGCCGGCAGGTTACAAGCGCGTGGCGATTTTCTGGGTGATGTCCGCGAAAAAAGAGGAGACGCGCGAGCGCAGGCTCGGCGCGATCATTGCGAGTTCAGCAAAGCGGAAGCGGATCGATATGCTGAAACCAGCAGGTGCGTGAGAATTCCCGATTGGGAGAAATCACGGATTTGAAAATGCCGTAGTCATCATGATCTCTACTGGCTGCGGGACTCCATGGCACGCTTGCGGCTCATATTTCCCTTCTTTCAGCGATCTCAGGACCGCTTCGCCATCGCGTGGAGAACTAGCCGCCAGGATTTTAGGGTTGTGAACAAGACCGTCCGTCCCAACTACCACGTAGTACGTTACGGTCCCGCCGACGACGAACCGCGAAAAGTCGGGCAGTTTCTCTCTGAGCACTTTCGGCGGCACAGGATCGTCGCAGGTTGGCCAAACGTCCGCGTTCTGCGGGGGATCAAACATCCCAGCCGCGACCGTTCCGAGGAGGGCAACACCATTCAATTTGAGCGACACAATTAGCTTCCCGCTATCGCGAATCTCGATTTTTCCCGGAAGGATTTTCCCGCCGAGAGTGGCGAAATCGGAGTATGAATTCGTATCACCGCCATACTGCGAGCCGCTCTGAATCAGGCTGCCGCTTTGCGAGTCGAAACAGAATATTTGCACGTCAAAACGCTTCCCGATTCTTACGCAGTTCACGTCTTGTTTATTGACTCTCTTGGAATCCAGGGAAATCTTTGTCCGTCTGTCCGCAGTCCAGCCTGGATCCGCCAGCGATTGGCGCAGCTCGCGTGTATATTCGAGTGAGCCGGAGAGATCGGAAAATGGGATAAGTTCGTAATCGATGGAGCGTTGCTGCCAGTACTTCCCTGTTCCGCCGACGCGAATGCGCGAGTAGTTTGCGACGTGAATTTCTTCTCGCCAGCGGTCGGGCGAGACCCAATCTAGAAAGTACGTTCCCGTTGCGTTCTCGCCTTTTTTCAGCGGAACGGTGATGGTGCCGCGAAGTTCGAATGCGGGCGAGCCGGACGCGCGGAAGTCAGATATATCGAGGGCCTTTTGGATTAGCGCGCGTGCTTCGGCGCGCTGATCGGTCTTGTTCTTTGCGACTACGGCAGCAGGAAAAATAGAAACGGTGCCGAGGATAGCGCGAAGCAAAATTGCGCGGCCGCGCAGGGAAGAACCGGGCGCATTCGCAGAGATCTTGTTCACGGTGCCGGAATTCTACCATTGGAACAGTCAGCGCGGCAGCGAACCGTTCGCTCAGGCGGAGTAGGGGGATTTGAGGAAGCGGGAGGCGGAGCGGGCGGCGTCAGAGTTGGGAGCGAGAGCGATGGCTTTGCTGTAACGCACGAGGGCTTTTTCGCGCTGGCCGAGGAGGTCGTACATTTCTCCGGCGTTGAGCGCGGCGGGAGCAGCAACGCCGGGATTTGCGTTGGGATAATTCACAGCGTCGTCGAAGGCGCTCGCGGCGGCAGCGTAATTTTTCTGGTTGCGAAGAGCGAGACCGAGAGAAAAAGCAGCGCGTTCGACATGCGCGGAGGGAAAAAAGCCGGCGTGGCCGCGGCGAACGAGTTCGCGGTAAGCGGCGATGGCTTCGTCATGCTGGCCGGAAGCGTTCAGCAGGTCGGCAACGGCGAGTCCAAAAATAAAATTGTGCGGGAAATTGTCGTAATCGCGCTGGAGTAACGCGAGGGCTTCGTCATACTTGTTTTCGCGCGCGAGAAATAAAGCGAGAATCGTGCTGGCGTCAATGCTCTCTTCGCCGCCGCCGGCGACAGCCTGACGCAGAAGTGACAGTCCTTTTTTCCTGCTGCCGTGCATGCTGGCGACGTACGCAATGCTTTTCTCCCACCACGTAAGGCTGCCGACGATGTACTGAAACGTGCCGACGACAAGTTTGGCGTCGTTGTAGTGCGGATCGATTTTCAGCACATGCTCATCATCGTGATACGCGCCGAGGCCTTGCTTGAGCGCGCCGAGCCATTTTTTCTCGATCACGGCAGAGTAGACGGTGGCGAGTCCGCGAGCGACGGCGCGAGCGAAGAGCGCGTCGGTGTCTTTGGGATTTTTTTTCAGCTCCTGATTGGTGAGCGTAAAGGAGCGCTGCGACAAGCTGAGAATTTGTGTGCGGACTTGCGGGTCCACGGGAGGCGCTTTGATCTGGAGGAATTTGTTACCCATGTAAAGAGTGGCGTCGAGCTGACCCTCACGGTCGAGTTCTTTGGCGAGCACGGCGGCGAGGAGGTGGTTGGTGACGAAGGGATCGTCGGGATAGCGGGCGCGTTCCTGCTGGAAGAGGCGAATGGCGGCGTCGTAGTCCATGTTGTAGAAGGCCTCGAAGCCGCGGCGCGTAGTGCGGTCGTCGGGCCGGACGCGAAAAGGAAGAGGGGATGAGTAAGAGCGGGAAGAGCCGGAGCTATGCGAAGACTGATTTGCGCCGACGCAAGCTTTGGTGGCGAATGCAAGTGATGAGAAAAAGAGAATAGTTAGCACGGAGAAGAACGCAAATCGTGGAGGCGCGTTTCGTGAAAAGAATCGTTGGCGAGGCGAAAGATGCGTCTGGTGCGCGAGGGTCATGGGTCCGAGAACATACAAGGAATAGTTTGCCATATTTCTGGAGGCTAGGAGCTGGATGTTGGAAGCTGGAAAAAAGCGAAGACGGCCGAGCAACAGCCCATTGAGGCAATGAGCGAGCCACCTACAGGCGTAAGCTACGCCCCTGGACGCGCGTTTTGCGGCAAAGCGGTGTCGAGCCACCGCAGTCCAAAGACGCAGATAGTGCGTCCCTAGCAGTACGCAGAAATTTGCGTACTGCCTGCAAAGGAAACGCAGGTACTTTGGTACTAGCAAAATGAGCCGCAATGCCCAGTGCCGATGTTGAGGCAAAGAACTATGCTGATTTGGAGCGGCGGAGCGGATACAGAATCCGCCACGCTTGATGGAACTGATCACGGAAAGTTCAAGAAGGTCATGAGCACGCACATCGAGAAGCCCGTAAATTTCGTTGCGAAGACCACGGCAGAGAGATCTCCCGATCATCACCTTGCAGGCCAACTCGCCTCGGAAAGCGCCCGCGCGGCGGCTGGCGAAATGATAGCCGAGGAGATCAAAGCGAAAGAGCATCGCGCGAGCGAGCAACCTAAGGGCGATGCGGTGCAGCAAGGCCTCCATGCGAAGCCGGAACGGCGTCATCGACGGCGCGTGAAAATTTCGGCGCCGGTGCGCGTGCGGCAGGTGAACGCGGAGCACGCGGCGGAATACGATTTGACGATGACTTCGGACGTGTCGCGCGAAGGAATTTTGTTCGAAACGTCACGTTCGAGCTATGCGCGCGGGCAGGAAGTGGCCGTGGTTTTCCCGTTTCGTCCGGGACCTGGTGAGCCGGTACGCGAGCAGCGCGGGCAAGTGGTGCGCGTGATGCGCGCGAGCGAGAACCGCTACGGAGTGGCGGTAGCGTTTTTGGAAGGCGAGCCGAAGTACGAGCTGGTGAATTCAAATGGCCGGCCGATGTTCGAGGAAAGCGAGAAGCGGCGTCCGGCGGCAGCGCGGTTGGAACAGCGCAGCAAGCCGCTGGTGGTGGTGATTGACGCCGACGAGCAGGCGCGCGCAATGTTGCGCAGCGAGTTGGTTGCGCAGGGATATGCGGTCGAAACGGTGCCGGATCCGAGCATGGCGGTGCCAGTGCTGCGACATAGGACGCCGGCGGCGCTGGTGTGCGAAGCGGAGCCGTTCGCGGGCGTGATGCCGGGCGGCGGAGACATGTCGGGATACGATTTGTGCGTGATTGTGCGGCGCAACGCGAAGCTGTGGCGTTTGCCGGTGATTTTGACGACGCGTACGGGAATGCCGAGCGATTTTGCGACGGCGCACGCGCTGGGCGCAACGGTATGCATGGCAAAGCCGTATGACTTGGGGCGGCTGACGAATTTGCTGCGGATGCTGGCGCCGGTGGAGTGACGCAGCGGGAAGTTGCAAGCGAAGCAAGCCATTGGAGCCAGGCTATTACCTGAGAGTTTTCAGGTACGCGACGAGCTGCCAGCGGCGCTGCGCCGGCAATCCAGACCACGACGGCATCCCATACCGCAGATTTCCATTGCGCAGGAACCATTCCAGATCGCCGGGTGTGGCGCTTTGCACAGCCGGAGACCGCAGGTCAGCGGCTTGTCGATTCCGCGCCCGTCGTCGCCGTGGCATTGGGCGCAGTGTTGATGAAAAAGCTTTTTCCCCGCAAGCACGGCATCGGGTTGACCGTTGTAGGGATTTTGCCGCCCGCGAATTTCAATAGGCACCTCCCAAATCGCGACGACATGCGGTTGCTTGCCCCGGCGAATCTGGCCGTTCGCCGCCAGCGTCAAAACGCAGGCAAGCATGGCCGCGCATGGAACCAGGAAACGGCTCATTAGAAGAGCCTCCTTACCTGGCGTCCGAATTGGGCAACTTCGTACGAAATTCCCCAACGGAAGAGAAATCTGTGGCTCTGATCGTTGAGTCCCCATCCTGGCGAAAGGCGCAGAGTAACGCCCGAAGGCATCTGCCAGTCGAGAATCGCTGCGGCGTAATGCGAAGTTTCTCTCAGAGTTAGGGTATCCGTGTCGCCCAGCCCGCCATAGAATTCAGCTCCGGCTACGAAGTTTTCCCGACAGAAAACGCAAGGCCGCGGCGTAGCCGCCAAGCGCAGCGGACGGCTAACTCCCGCAGCGTACCCGAACTCCCACGGTTCTCCGGCAGCGACATTTTTTTCGGAGATGAAATTCTCTGAGACATTCCAGCCCTTGAAATTGCTGGAAAGAATCAGTTTCGATTCCAGCTCGCGTTTACGCTCCGCGCGTGCGATGGAATTTGGCTCGGCAGCATCGGACCCGATATCGTGTCCGACGACTTCGAGGAGGGATTTGTCCGCGCCGTTGATGTCCTCGAATTCGAAGTACAGCACAGGATTGATCCAGTGCTCGCGCACCAAGGGACGGAAGCGATTTTCAAAGCGGAATCCTGTGAACAGCGTGCTGTCGTGAAATGTGGATTGCCCGTCGAGATAAAGTTCGGAGGTCCACCAGCCCTTCAGGCCGTATTCGAGCGCAGTGGCGTTTCCTATGAAAGCGTTGCCGGCCCGCTGAGCGCCGAAGGCGGAATTCGATTCGATTTCGAGATTTCCGGGCTCTTCGAGGTGATGCGAGTACGTGACGAAATAAGGGGTCTCCTGCGCCGAACTGACGGCAGCAAGAAAGCTGACTGCGAGCGCTAGAAAGCAAAAGCGTCCGACCATGAGTTACCGCTCCCCCGACTGGATAATACTGGCAAGGTAATCCAGTTGAAACTCAGTGTCAACTGCAAATGATACTTGGTATCAACTGAGAGAATTCAGTTTCGGCAAGTTGCTGATATTACGGTCCTTTGCAAAAACTGGGCGTCGTCGAGCAGAACATTCCGCGCTTACCTGTAGGCGGTAGTTAAATGCAAGGGGCCTGCTACTGCTCGAAGAGCAGGACGCTGGAGGTGTGAGCGGTAGCCTGGATGCTCACGAAGCGCGTTAACGAAATGATGTAGTAGATGTTGCCGCTCGCATCGGTGGCGCGGCCAGTGGAGCTGGTGATGGTGAGCGTGATGGTTTGCGCCTGGCCGGTAACAAGCTGACCGCCGGTGTTGCTCTGATCGGTGGTGGTGAAGACGACACTATTTCCGGAAGAGAAAGCGACGCCGGAACTAGTGCCTTCGGCAGTCACGGGCGCGTATTCAACCAAACCATCAAAATAGCTTCCGTTAACGAAAGTATTGTTGAACGGGCCGGCAGCTTGGGCTTCGAGGATGCCGGCGTTGACGAGACTGCCTTCGTCCATGACAAATGCCTTGTTCGTGTCGATGAGAAAAAGGTCGAGAGGCGTGCCGGTCGAGGGAGTCAGGAACGTTTCTCCCGTGCCGGCGACGGCGTAGGTGAAATTTGTGGAGATCGTGTTTTGCGCGCCGCCATCGTTGGTATCAAGGTTGATGGTTCCGGTGCTGTTGAGCGAGTTGAAGTTCAACACTCCCGCCTGAACATAGGAATTGCCGCTGGTGGAAGAGAGACCCGTGGAGTAAAGGACGACGTTCCCGTTTAGCGCAGTGTTGGTGAATGAAGCCGAGGTTTGCCCGAGGATTTCGCCGCAGACAAGACCGCTCGAACCTTCCGCATCGGTTTCCATCGAGAGAACGTGAGCGGCGGAGACGATATACCAGACGTGAGTGGCACTTCCGCCAGAGGTCTCCGCGAAAGCGACGCGGCCATTGGCCGCGGTGGCCGCACCTGTGGTAAGAGAAGCGATGAAAGCGTTGTTGGTGGTGAAGCTGCCGTTGTCATTGGCATCGAAGCTACCGGTGACGGTTGTGCTTCCGGTGGCCGTAAATGAGCCGATGTGTACCAGGCGCGTGGCAGTGGTCGTGTCTTGGCCGACAAATTCAAAAGCGTAGGGGCCGGTGATGCTGGCGGTGTTGAACGCAGCGGAGTTTTGCAAGTAGGCGACACCGGAGCCGCGGCGGCCGCTCGTACCGTTGTTATCGTCGAATTGGATGACGTCGAGCTTGGTAGCTATGTTGGTGCTGTTGAACGCCCCGAGCGAGAAAGCGAAATTGAAAACCATTCCGCCGCCGGAAATTTGCATGGTGCCCCGATTGTCGGTGCCGACCGTGTATTTTCCCTGAATGGCGACGCTCGTGGTCACGCCGGAGGGAAGATTGATGTCCGCGATACCGGTGGTGATGGCGCCGCTGGCGGCGGTGAAGCTGCCGATGTAGGCGAAGCGATTGCCGGTGGCGTCGTCGAATCCGCTGATCAGAAAAGCGTACTGTCCGCTGAGTGCGCCGTTGTTATTGGCCGCGGCAGGCGTCACAGTGATGGCGATGGAGGCGGATTTGGTGTTGTCGGCAACAGAAGTGGCAGTGACGGTTACGACGATATTGGAGCTAACGCTAGCGGGCGCGTTGTAAGTAACGGTGGTGGAAGTCTGGGCGGAGAGAGATCCCGCTCCGGAAAGCGACCATGTGACGCCCTTGTTCGCGGAATCGTTAGTGACCTGCGCGGTGATGTTGCTCACGGACTGGGTTTGCTGAATAGTTGGCGAGCTTGCCGGGCTGGTGATGGCGACGGAAATGACAGGAGGAGGTGGAGGATTGTGGCCTCCGCCTCCGCAAGCCGGCAAAATGATCGCGGCAGCGATCATCAGGAGCAGGCAAAAATTAGGCCACAGGTTTTTCATGAAGGCGCCTCCCAAGCGCGTCAGTTAAGAAAATCAAACGGGTCGCCCAGGGCTGCTTGGACCACAAGGCTGCGAACACATCAGCTCAACGCGAATCCCCAATTCGCATTGAAAAACTCTTTGTTGCTGCAACCCTGTATATGAGTTGTAACAGGAACAGGAGGGCGGGCCTAAAGTGCCTGCGAGTTGCGTAGTGAAAGTATAACGTGGGGGTCAAGAGGTCAAAGACGCTTTCGGAAAACGCGTCGCGCGAAGACATGCGAGCAACGGGAAACGCGGGAGTTGCATCGGTTCTGGAGGCTTGGAGCTGGAAGTGAAAAGTAAATTGGCGTCGCGTCTCCCCGCCAAGGCAGGCAAGCCTCGCCGAGGCGGGCAAGCTTGAAGAGCTAAGCAGAGCACGTATAATGCTTCTTCTTTTCTTACGTTCAAAGGAATCAGAGGAGCGGGATTGAACAGAGGACGAATTTTGCGGATGCGCGCGTTCGCGGTGATAGGGGCGCTGGCGATTGCGTGCGCGGCAGGGGCGGGGTGCGGTTCGTCGAACAGCAATCCCACGCCAGTTATTGATTCGATCGCGCCGGCATCGGTGCCTGCGGGCAGCGGCAGTTTGACGGTGAACATCTCCGGCACGAACATCAACAACGCATCCACTGTTGAATTGAACGGAACGTTGCTGGTCGTGGCGGGCGTGCAGCAGCCGCCGTGCGGGAATGCGAATCCGTGCTCTGTGATCTTGACCGTGGTAGTTCCGGCGACGCAGACGGTGGCCGCAGGAAGTTTTCCGCTGAATGTAACAACAGCCGGGAAGCACTCGAAGAATGTCAATTTTAATGTGGTGTCGCCGCAAATTGTGGGCGAATCGCCCGTAGCGGTTCCGCCCGGCGCGGGAAATTTTGCGCTGACGCTGACGGTGCTGAACGCGGCGCAGACGGTGCAAGTGCAG
>Ga0126371_10000971_pt1 | contig 23857 bp, 31 predicted proteins | sample PanSoiMetaPlot_4_FD_110145 | JGI IMG/M metagenome (GOLD analysis project Ga0126371, IMG submission 110145) | Tropical forest soil microbial communities from Panama - MetaG Plot_4 | ecosystem: Environmental > Terrestrial > Soil > Tropical forest > Bulk soil | place: Panama | collected 2016-02-17 | reverse complement strand
GGGTCTACCAGGAAATTATCATGGCTGAAGGCTATTCATCCTCCGGCAAGCCAGACATCGAGTGGTGGTGCCGTCAGATCGAACAAGGCATCCAGTTCCGCAAGCGGATGGCTTATGAAGAGCGCTGGACTACATGGCGCAACTGGTATCGCGGCCAGTTCAATCGCGGCCAGCTGCCTAGCAACATCTACTTCAAAGCCATCAAGACTATGATCCCCCGTGTCTACTTCCGGAACCCTTCTGTTTCAATCACCGCCACCCAGCCCGGCATGGAATATTTCCTCCTCGCCAAACTCCTTGAACGTGTAGACAACAAGCTCCTTGACCACATGAAGTTCAAGCAACAGATGAAGCGCTCAATCCTCAAAGCCTCCATGTTTGGCACAGGCATCATCTGCCGAGGCTTCGGCGCTGAATTCACCCCCACTCCAACAGACATCTCCACCGAGGCCCCCGATGCAGGTAATCGTCGAACTCGTAATAGGGTTGAGTATAATTCTCTGGTACGAGCCAACCAGCCGTGGGCTCTTGATTGGCATCCTCGTGATTTTGTTGTTCCAGCTTGGACAACTGATATTAACAGTGCTCGATGGACTTGCCAAGCTATTGTCCGAACTAAGGCGGATATCTTAGATGATCCGAGGTTGAAGAACACTGAAGCTCTTGACACGATGTTCGACCGGCTAGGGCAAGGCCGTGCTCCTGGCTCTCTTGTCAGCGCTCCTATGACTGAACGTAACCGCCAAGGTATCACCCTCTGGCAAATCCGAGACAAGAAGACCGGCCTTGTCTTCGTCATCGCCCCGTACACCAGTGTCGGCGTCCGCAACAGCATCCAAGAACCCCTCTTCCTCGATGAAGACCGCCTACAGCGCAACAATCGCCTCCCTGCCTATCCCATCATCTTCACCGAAGATGATGAGCAGTTCTGGGGGGTGCCAGACAGCATCATCATAGAACCTCAACAACTTGAGAAGAACGAAATCCGCGCCCAAATCCGCGCTCATCGCCGCGTCCTACTCAAGAAACTCCTATACAACACCGGCTCTATCGACCCCGACGAACTCGACAAGCTCCTAGCTGACGACAACGTTGACGTAGCCGTCGCAGTCAAGAACATCCAAGACATCCGTCCTCTCGAAGCAGGTCAACTCCCTGCCGGCTTATTAGAAGCCGACAATCTCATAGAGCATGAAGTCGAGACCCTTATGGGCCTTGGCGTCAACCAGTTCGGGGAGTATGCTCCTGGCAGTGCAGACCGCTCTGCTACAGAAAGTACTATCGTCAACCAAGCCACACAAATCCGCGCTGACGAGCGCCGAGATATGTGCGCCGACGTAGTCGTCGATGTCACTCAAGACATGAACGACGACATCATCGAATACTGGGGGGAGGACATGGTGGCCGACGTGGCCGGACCCGCAGGCGTCCCAATCTGGATCAAATTCCAGCCTGAGATGCTCCGCCATATCCAGTGGGATGTCAAAGTAGACCCCGACAGCAGTGTCCCCTTGACCAAACAATACCGCGAGGGCAAGGCCACACAGCTCTACGGCAACCTCTACGGCAAGAACCAGCAAGTCAACATGGAAGCCCTCACCCACTTCTATCTCTCCGAACTCTACGGCAGTGACGCTGACAGTATCCTCACCAATCCCATTATGCAAACTTCACAACAGAACCCTCTCACCATGCCGCAGGCCATGCAAGCCCTGCAACAACTCCCCGGCAATGCGCGGCAAGCAATAGGAGCATCGTCCAATGTCACCCCCCTGGCGCGTCCGTCACAAGCGGGCTGACGGCAGTGCCTGTAATCATCTTTCCACGGAACAGTGTAGTGCCTGCGAGGCGGACAAGCAGAAGGCTATCGCCTCTCCGAGAGCCTTCACTTTCCATCTCGCCGCCCAAGACCTCGACCAGACTTTCTTCGCTCCTTGGGAAACCCCGCACGATATCGAGTCTCGTGGCGAGCTTCTGCGGCACTGTGAAGAGAAGGGTCTCGATAGCCGCTACCTCAAAGAGAGTATGACATGGCCGCACAGGAAGCCTCGCGAGATTTGACCGCTTACAACACGTACCCTCTTGACACCGGCCCCGAAACTGTGAGGGAATAGCCTCCAATGGCACAGACCAAGTTCACAGGCTTAGAGCCTTTCCAGCCTCCCGACCTCTCAGTAGGCAGAATGATTATCACCTGCCGAGACGATGGAGGCGTCCTAATCCCCGAAGTGACTTTCGACCCTCCTGGCAAGATCACCCCAGGCTGGTTCGAGCGCCATCACTCTATCTTCCAACGCGCCATACAACGCGCACAAGTACTACAGCGTCAACAGAGGACTCAGCCATGACAGGCTCTTTCAACGGCAGCAGCGGCGGACCACAGCCGGGCGACAACAATCAACAGCAGCAACAGCAGCAATCTCCGCCTCCAAGCAACGGCGGTGGACAGCCTGATTGGGAAGCCTTCTCCCGCTCTATCGAGTCAATGGGAGACACTCTAGGCCAACGCCTTACACAAGAGCTTGGCGGTAGGCTGGACAACCTTCGGCAGCAGGTCGCAGATAGCACTCCTGAGCCCGCACCAGTCGATCCCAACGCAGGCTTCGACTTCGATGCTGCTACCCCGCGGCAACTCTACGACCATATGACTCAGCAGTTCTCCGATATGATGGAGAATACTATTGCTGCGGTCATAGAGCAGGCTCTTGGCCCCTATGCCCAAGAAATCACTGGCATCCGGAGAGACCTTGCCACAGACCAAGGCACCCGCGAGATTGATCGCCTTTCCGCAGCGAACAAGGACTTCGCCGACTGGGTACCAGAGATGAAGGCTGCCTCGGCCAAGCACCCCTCGCTCTCCATCACCGAAGTCTACAACCTCGTCAAAGCTTCTGACCCGATGAAGGCCGACGAACTTGGGAAGAAGTATAACCCCCCTCCTCCACCTCCGCCTCGACCCTTCTCCCTCGGCCCTTCTTCCACACAGGGCAACAACTCACAGCAGCCCAAGGTCATGGACAAGAACGAAGCTGCTCTCGACGCATGGAACCAAGTCAATCAACGTCATCCGGGCGTACTGGCCGCTCTCGACGCACGTTTCCCTGGAATGTAACCAAGTCCCCCTAAAGGAGAAAGCCAGTGCCGCCATCAATCACTACAGTCCTCGACGACCTCTACACTACGACCTGGCAGAATCGCCGTCCAGGTGTAGCCGACAACATCTTCGCCGTCACCCCTTTCTGGTGGTTTCTCAAAGAGAAAGGCAAGATGTACGGCATCCGTGGAGGTAAGTGGATCGAGGAGAACCTCCTCTACGCCAAGAACACCACCGTCCAGTGGATCACCAAAGGCGGCACTGTTCAGCTTAACGACTTCAAGTTCCTGACCGACGCGATCTACAATTGGCGCTACCTTGCCGCCAACATCATGCGCTATGGGGTGGATGAGCAGCAGAATAGCGGCTCTAGCCGTATTCTCAACTGGGTTAACGAGAAGCTGGACAATACCGAGTTGTCGCTAATCGATAACCTCGAAACAGCCCTCGCCGGCGGAGCAGGCTCTGCCACTAACCAGATAGACGGCCTTCAGTTCATAGTCCCTGACTCAGCTAACGTGGCGTCGAGCAGCTTCAACGCCGGAGGTATCGACCCCTCCGTCTACACTTGGTGGCAGAACCAAGCCATTACGATGAACAATCTCTCGTTCAGCGTTTATGGCATCGCCAACATGCGCCACTTGCTCAACCTCTGTATGAACAACCAGCGCTTCGACGCGCCAGACATCATCCTCAGTGACATGACCTCGTACGAGTACTACGAGGACACTGCCCTCCCACAACTCCGCTTCGAGGACAGACGCTTCGCTGATATGGGCTTCGATAGCCAGACCTACAAACGCATCCCCATGATTTGGTCGCCGGCCATCAGCAGCCGTATGTACTTCCTCAACACCCGCTTCCTCAAGTTCTACTACGACAACGGCTATTTCATGGAGATGACCAATTGGAAGGACATCCCCAACCAGGTCAACGACCGAGCCGCGCAGATTGTGACAGCCTGTCAGCTAACCACCAACCGGCGCAGAGTGCTCGGTGTGCTAGACACGATCAATACCGCCTAGCGAGGATGCTCCAATGACCATTTCAATCAGCGTGAGTGTCAACGGCAACTACAAGTGTCCGGTGAAAGTGGTCCGTAGCGACGGAACAGAAGACACCGAAGTTGTATCAGGCCGCGGGCACGAAGGCCCCAACATCAAGTACATCAACCACTATCACGGCGAAGACAATATCACAACCGTTATCGTTGGTCCGGAAGAAGTGGACAACGGAGAGTCAGGAGAATAGACAATGGCAGGAGCAACTAATCCTCTCGATGTAGGCGGTTCACCGCAAGGCTTTGTCAGCGCCCTCACAGACGTGGACACCGTCGCAAAGGACCAGCTTGGTGCAATCCGCTATGAGCTTAACGGGACATACAAGTATGTCCAGTTCGGCGCGTCACGCACTACCAACGTGACAGCCGCTCTAGCCCTCGGCGACTGTGTCTGCTACGTTCTATCCGCAGGCTCAGCGGACTTGAACCGGCAGACCCTAGTCGACAGTGCAAATAGCACTGCAGGCGCAGGTGTTGTTATGGGCACAGTGGCAGCCACTGGCGGCCCATACTACGGCTGGATACAGATCGAGGGTGTCGTGACCCTCAACAATGCTGTAGGCGCAGGCTCCAACGGCAACTTGATGACCTCGACTGGTGCAGCGGCTAAAGTCATGACTGCAATGGCTGCCTTCACCAATCAACCCGTCGCAGTCCTGATCGACAACAGTGTCTCGGCTAGCCCTGTTGTCTGTCTCCAATATCGACACTAGCTCCGCCCACGAAGTCCCAAAGCAACCCTGATAACTATAGCGGGATGACCCACAATGGCAGACACTCTCACTACCACTCTCGACCTCAAGTTCCCACAGAAGGTTGGTGGGTACGGCAAGCTCGGCCTTATCAGCGGCACCTCGACGATTAGCTCCTATAGCACATCGAAGGTAGCCGTCACGGCCATCACTGGCCTATTCCGAAGCCTCTATCGCTGTGTAGCTGATGGAGTCAGCAGCAACGGCTACGCCATGCGGTGGGATGTGTCTGCGCAGGCCTGGAGGGCCTACACTACTGGCTCCGCGCTGAGTGGTGTCTTGGCCGAAGCCACGAACGCTGCCAACATTGGTAGCTTCAACTTCGTCGCCATCGGTCTAGTTGCCACAGGCGGCTAGGAGTATGCAGTGGGTGTCCTCACTCTCTCTGACTTCGAGACGGAAGTCCTAGCCGGCCTCGGCAACCGCACAGACATAACCACTCAACGCATCGTCAATGCGCTGAACCTCTCGCAGAGCCGCATTGGCCGCTCCTACGACTTCTCGGAGATGGCTACAGTCAGCTTTGCTCAGATGTCCTTCACCAGCAACCCGGCACTGGATAAGTATCTTGTCCCCCCACAGCGGACTAAGACGATCCATTCCTTCGTAGTGCTAGACACCAGTGCGGGGCAGAGCAGTCTCGGCCAATCGAACAAGGTCATCGAGAAGCCGTGGCGTTGGTTCGACGCACGCTATCCCTCGCCAGAGTGGTTCCCGCCTGGCTGGCCGATGATCTACAAGCGCTGGGGCGATATCCTTGTTGTGGTCCCGGCCCCTCTCCTGCAATTCACCGCCCAACTCTCTTACACCACCTTCCCCACTCCCTTCGCCCTTGGAGCCACGCTCCAGGTTAGCGACTTCCGAGACAAGGACGACCTCATCATCGCCTACACTCTGTCCTACTTCTGGAAGCTTCTCAGCCGGCCAGACCGTGCGGCTTATATGGAAGAGCAGGCGCAGAAGCTTCTAGATGAGGCGATTGAGAGAGATGATAAGAGGCCGGATATGGAAGTCAGCCGAGACATCCCAGCTCTGGCAGGCCGGGCTCTTGGTCCCTATTGGGCCGATCCGTGGGTCTCTGGCAATCCAGGTCCGTCTTGATGGCTGACCTCCCAGCCCCTCTAGTCGACTTCGTCCCGCCGCTAACGTGGTTTACTCTACAGGAAGGCACAGGCAACTTGCTCAAGACCTTGACCACAATAACGAGTACAGGGACCACGCAGCTTCCTGGTAGTACCACGACCTACAACGATGTCTATGTCAACGCCCCCGGCCTTGTGATCATCAAGTTCCCCCTGATCAGCAAGATGTTCGCCGGCCAGGAGTGGGCTGTGAAGGACACCAGTGGCCTTGCAGGGACTAATACCATCACCCTCGAACCAGGCGACGCCTACACCATCGACGGCTTCTCGTCCTTCGTTATCAACAGCAATTTTGGCTCAATGTCTTTCATCTGGAACGGAACAGGAATGAGTGTGAAGCTATGATCAGTAAGCCCAAAGCCTACACACACCGCTCACCGAAGACGATGGCGCACTTCACCGCGCCGCATAACAGGGTGAAGAATGTGAGCACCATCCCCCACGGTGGACATAGTGTCACTTCCGGCACAACTATCCCCAAGCTCGGCAAGAAGATGTCTGTGGCGGACATCCTCCACATGCGCTATCCGAAGTAGATGACTTTCCTCGATCCTTGGACTTCAGCCTACGAAGGCATTCCCGCCGACACGGAGAATATTAACCTCGGCGCGACCAGGATACGTGATCTTAAGATCAATGTGCGGGAGAGGGCTAACATCGACCACTCTTGGGGCGATGTAGCTGATAACGGACAGCATAATAAGATTAGCTTCAATGTTAGTGCCGCTGATCCAACCACTAGCGGACAGACATCCTTTCTCTACACCAAAACTGTCTCGGGTGTAAGCGAGCTATTTTGGGAAGACTCGGCCGGCCATGTAGACCAGCTCACCGCCGCCGGAGCCCTCAACTTCCAGAGCTTCCCTTCTGGCACGGTGATGAGCTTCCTACAAGCTTCGCCTCCGACTGGATGGTCAGTAAATGCCTCCTTCAATGACCAGACTATTCGTCTAGTCAGCGGGGCTGGCGGAGGCACAACTGGCGGCTCGTGGACGATCAGCGGAACGAGTGTAGCTACAACTCTAGGATCGCTTGCCGCTGCGAGCAGCAGTTCTGGAACCGTGAGCGGCACAGTGGCGAGCCACACGCTAGTAGTAGGTGAAATCCCTTCCCACACCCACAACGTCACTGTCAATGCTACAAATGTCAATTCTGCTAATGGCGGTGGTGGAACGAATGTGCCAATAGCTGGCTCAGGCTCCTACACCACAGACAACGGAACGGGTGGAGGCGGAGGCCATACTCACGGCTGGTCTGGCACAATCAGTGTCACCACTACCACGAACTTGAGCGGTGCGCCAGGAGCTACATTCAGCAATGACGCAACTTGGCGCCCAGCTTACGTCAACGCTTGCGTTGGGACGAAGATTTGATGGGAAAGTGTGTCCTTGCTAGACAGGTCTGTCCGCAGACTTCTGACCCTACGGCCCATCGTTATTGTCCGGCTTGGTGGGAAACGGTAGCGCAGGACGCCCAAGGCAATCAGAGGGTGATGAAAGGCTGTGCTTGGGCTCAACTTCCTATGTATCTCAACGAGTTCGCTAGCAAGGCGGCAGGGGCCGCAGAAGCTGCACAACAAGGCCGTAACGAGCTTGCCCTCCTAGCCGAAGCCACTAAGTCCTTCGTCCTTACCCTCCACTCGCCGGTGAAGTATGTCCAAGCTGCCAATAGACCTGCCGCTGTTAGCCAGCGAACCGCCGACGCTATTCAGCCTCCGGGCTACGATCAGGCAGATGTACTTGACCATATCGAAGACATTTAACAACCCGGACAGTGGCACCACGGCTCAACGTCCCCCGAGCCAACGCACCACAGGTCAAGGCTACTTCGACACAACTCTTGGCATCCCGATCTGGTGGAACGGTACGACTTGGGTTAACTCAGCAGGCACTCCGGTGTAATGGCCCGCACGACTGCCTCTCCGTCACAACAGGAAATTCTACAGGCGATAGCACAGTTTGCCTCGCCGCAGGGCTGGCAGAAGGCTCGGATACCTCTTCTCGATGGAGGGATGCGGACGGATAGGGCAGGCCACGACCTAGCCCCCAATGAGTCCCCCTTAATCAACAACCTCACCCTTGTTGCTAACCGGCTTGTCGTCGACACTGGTTATGTCGCTCTCGGCTCTCCCTACGGCGGAACCTTCCTCGGCACAGTCCAACTCTTCTACCAAGTCTTCAACCCCGACGGCACGGCTATCAGCCTCCTGATCACCACAGCCGCAGTCTACTCTCTCAACACGACGTTGAACCAGTGGCAGCTAGTCGGCAACACATCTTTCTATTCCAATGTGGGAGTAGTCTCGTCTGGTGCTACGTCGATGACGCTGACCAGCGCAGCGGGGTTGTCGACAGGACAGACCCTCGGCTTGCCACTTGATGATGGAGAACAGCTACCGGTCACAATTACAGGCATTGCGGGAGCTGTGGTCTCTTTCACTCCGGCTATTCCGTCCCCTCGAACAGTCCCCGCCTCATCCAACATCGTCCTCGCCTACGCTCTTAAAGGCTCCCTGCAACTTCAAGTCTCTGCCATCGCCTTCCCAGCTAAGAGTTGGGTCATCTTCTCCAACGCCATCGACCCACTCTTCTACTTCGATGGGACGTTTATCAAGAATCTTGTGACTGGTAGTGACCTGCCGGCTAACACCACAGCCACTTGGCTAGCCGTGTTTCACGAGAGCTTGCTGCTTCTCGGTCCGGAAGAGAATGGACAAGAGTTCCCACAGCGGGTGCGGATGTCTGACATCGGCAATCCGCAGAGCTTCAAGCCTGCTTCAGCAGGTGGACCAGCTACTTCGATTGCGGCGATCTACGACCTCTTGGACACTGAAGACTTCATCAAGTGTGGCTTCGTCCTCGGTCCCTACTTTATCCTATACCGAGAAACTACGATCATGCGGGGCACCTACTACGGGGTGCTGAACAACATCATCTTCTGGGAATACATGATCGGCGGCGAGGGGGTACGGTCGCAGGGAGCAGTAGCAGAGCTAGGCAGCAGCCATCAGATTGTGGGCAACGGCGATGTCTACGACTATCAAGGCGACTACTCCCTCATCAGCAGCGGCGATGCGATCTTCATCAGCCTCCTGTCTGCCGTCGGGGACCTCAACCCCACGACACAGAACACCTTGTTTAGCCAATATCAGCAGGACTATGACGAGAATTGGGTGATCTATCCCTCGGGAGCATCACTCCTGCCGAACAAGATGCTCCGCCACTCGTTGGAGAAAGATGGCTGGTTTATACGTCAGTTCGCTAACGAGTTTGTCTCAGCTTCGCCTTATCTCCCTCTCTCCGCCACTACTTGGGCCACAGCGGTCGGAACGTGGGCTCAGCAGACGGCGCAATGGAATAGCCGCATCTTCCTTGCAAATGTAGCTAGTGTAGTGCTCTGCGCCCCTGATACCAACACGGTCTATGTCTACGACTTCAAGCAGACCACGGATGCTGGAAAGACAATAGCCTGGACCGTGCAGACTAAGGACATTGGCGAGGGGGATTCTAAGCAGCGTTGGGACAACGTGCGAGTCTTCGGCATTGGCAAGGTCGACAATCTCCAATTCAGCCTCGACGAAGGCAATACGTGGACCTCCGCTGGGGCCTTGAGCCTCGGCACAACACCAGCACTTGGGATATTGACATTTCAAGCCGTCTCGCAGTATATTCGTTTCCAGCTCACAGGCACAGACTCTACTTTCACTCTCTTCTGGCTCGAAGTATGGTATCAAGAGGAAAGCGAGTACTAGATGATTGAAGGCTTCTATCCCACAGAAGAGTTTGATATCCCGGAGATGGGAGCTTTCATGCGGAGGCCGGACATCTACGGGCCGCTAACCGACGCGCTAGCTCCGCCGGCTGAGGCTGTAGACTTTGAGAGCTACATGGTTCAGCCGACGACGTACACGATGGCAGCGATGTACGGGCCACATATCGTGGGATATTGCCTCCTAGCTCTCCGTACTGGCGTCGCCGCCGAGTTGCAAGCAGGTTTCCACCCGCAGGCCAGAGGCATCATCGCCAAGACTTTCACTTCCTACTGCCTCGTCGAGGCGTGGAAGAAGAAAGGTCTAATCAGCATTTGGGCCTTCATTGCCGCTGATAATCGTCCAGCCCGGCACATGGTCTACTCCCTCGGCTTCCGCCAAGAAGGACGGTTGAGGAAGAGTATTACCCGCTCGCCGGAGGGCTATGGCGGGAGGAAGCAGCAGCCTGGACTTTATGACCTCCTAACTTATGCAATCCATCGACCAGGAGTTATGTGATGGGCTTTCTCTTCGGCTCTGGGCCTAAAACTAGCACCTCCACTGCGCCGACGATCAATCCGCTCCAGGCGGGGCTTCTCAGCAATCTGTCACAGTTGTTGACTAGCGGACAGCAGCCAGCGGGTGTGCAGGCTTACACCGGCCAGTTCGCCGCGCCGCAGACAGCAGGACAGCAGCAAGTGGTCCAACAATTGCTGGACACCGCGAGCGGGGTCGGGACAGGAACAGGAGGAGCTACGACACTAGCGCAGAACTTGCCAGCCCTTGTGCAAGCTGCTTCTAGCTTCCGCGCTCCACAGATCGCCTCTGCGCCGCAGATCAACTTCAATCCGCAGACACCAACGATCGATCCTACAGCAGCCTTCGAGCAAGGTGTTGTCAAGCCAGTCACAAGCAACTTCCTTCAAACAGTGGTTCCTTCGTTGAACGCCGGCGCAGGGCGCTCAGCAGGGGGGATATATAGCAGTGATTTGCAAGGAGCTACAGATCAAGCTCTGACTAACCTCAACGAGACTTTGACAGGGGCAGGAGCGCAGTATGCCCTCGGTGCAGCGCAGGCCAATCAGGGCGCGCAACTGACCACCAATCAACTCCTTGAGCAGATTGCTGGGGCGAACCAGGGTGCTCAACTCAGCACTAACGCACTGAATACGGCCTCCGAACTGCAAGGCCAGGGCCTCGACCTCGCCGCCCTCGGCCTCGGACCTAGTGCGATAAGCTCTTCCTACGCCCCCGCGTCGAACACTGCCGGGATACTGGAAAGCCTCTTCCCCACGATCAGCACGCCGCAGCAGACAGAACAGACCCAACTCGCCGGCCAGTATCAGGACTTCCTCAACCAGATTACGCAGGGGATGCAGCTTCGGCAGTTGCTAGGTAGCGCGGGCACCACGCCGACGCAGCAGACCAACACTACGGTCACACCGGCACAGCAGGGTCTAATTCCCAGCCTGTTAAGCTCCTTCGCTGCGAACCAAGGAGTAGGGAATGCTCTGGGCTCATTCCTTTTCTCTTAGGAGCACCCGATGGCCGTAATCTATCTCCCACCTGACACTCGCTGGAGTGATGTTGGCAAAGGCTTAGGTAGCCTGCTTGGCAACGTTGTTCAACAGCAATACTTGAACAAGGTTGCTAGTGGGGTGGCGGAGATTAGGAATGATCCGGGATTGAGCAATAATGTCGGGGCGCAGATGACACAGATCGCGCAGCGCTTCGGCCAGCCGGGGCTAAAGCTATGGGGCGAACAGCTAGCGAACGAGGCCAAGGTTGCGCAGATCGGACTATACGGCGGCGAAGCGGCGAAGGCTGAACAGCAGACCCGGCAGCTTTCATTGGAGAACCGGCTTAAGGAACAAACACTACCTACGCAAGAGCAGATGCCCGCAGCGCAGCTAGCCCATTTACAGGGCCAGACAGCAGCGTTGGGAGCTTCCACAGCGCTAGAGCAGGCGCGTATACCAGGAGCCGCAGCGGAGTCAGCTATTGCAGGGCAACGAGCGACTAGAGGCTATGGCACGACACAAGCGAAAGTAGCCGAGCAAGAGGTTCCTAAAGCAGAAGCAGAGACTACGCTGAAGCAAGAACAAGCAGATATACTGAAGGCGCAGGTAGACAATCTACAGAACCTCTTCAAGCCAGTCAATCCATCCGATCCGAACAGTCCGACGATGTTGGACAACACATTGAAGCAGAATGGGATCACCGATCCGCAGGACGTAGCAGCGGCAAAGCAGTCGCTGATCACAGACCCGACCGGTAAGGGCTTTAATAAGTTCATCCAAGACTTTAGAGCTAACCAGCGACGGCTGGAGAAACCTGATCTCTTGCCTACTGACATGCGCCGGACATTGGACAGCGCAGCAGCCACATCCTCCAATCTAGCTCCCTTCCTTGAACCGAATAGTGGGGCAGAAGGCTTAGTAGGTGGGGTTAAGGCTTGGCTGGCGAAGAAGGGTGTGGATCAAGACCCGCAGATCATGGCAGCTGCTACAGCTGGAGAGCAGAATATGGCTCACTTTGCCGAGAGCGGGGCTGGCTTTGGTGGAGCTTGGAGGGTCAAGCTAGGAGCAGACGTCACGCCGCAGCCGGGCCACAGTCCGATATATAATGTACTTGTGACGGGGCAGATAGCGCGTAGTGTCATCGACCGGCTTGATAATATGAAGGCACAAGTAGAGACGAAGCCGTCGCTCAAAGGGGAGCTTGCCTCGATTGATAAGCAGATCGCTACTTATCAGAAGTTCCTCGATGATGCGAACACTATGAAGTGGGGTTACGACAAGGTTGATAAGCAGGGCAATGGTACAGGGAAGCTGCACTACTACTATCGCGGACAGGAGGTGGATAAGAATCTCAACGTCTTGCCGGCGGCGCAGAGTACACTGCTCGATCCCTCGAAGACCTATCGACTGGTAAACGGTAACACAGCTTCGGGGGATTATATCAACAAGGCGGCATTGGGCTATATCCAAGACGGAAAGCCTGTTGCGGGACTGGGACAGGCACCGATAACTCTTGTCATGCCGGCGGGACAGCAATAATGCCGGAGCTGACCAGTCCAGAGCAGGTGTTGCAGTCTCTTGGAGGGCCGACGCCTAACACGTCGCAAGGAGATGTTGGCTCGCCGTCGCAGATGCAGTATGCGATTGGGGGCACGACGGTAGAAGCCACACCCACGCCTCCCCCTGCCGTCAACCTCGAAGGCGGACGGGAGTTGTTGCCCAAGATGGACTGGGCGGTGAAGGGAGTCGAGAGTGGCCGACGGCAGTTCGACAGTAGTGGGAAGATTATCACATCTCCTGCTGGGGCTCTTGGCATTAGCCAGATCGTTCCCGATCCAGTGCGGGACAAAGGGGTGGACCTTTTCGATCCTGACCAGAACGCCGCGCAAGGGAAGAAGATACTCGGGGACCTCTACGACAAGTATCATGACTGGAATAGGGCACTGATTGCCTACAATTGGGGCGAAACTAGGACTAATCGCTGGATAGACGCCGGCGCTGACCCGGCGAAGCTGCCAGCACAGACGCGTGCCTACGTTCCCGCAGTTCTTGCTCAACTCGGGATGGCTCCCGGAGCGGCCTTTGTCAAGAGTAAGGACCTCACATCGCCAGAGGATGTGCGCGATGCGTTGAAGGACTTCTCCGCGACGCAAGAGCAGCGAGGGCAGCAGCAAGAGCCTCACAGTGCGCTGGATGATGAAACCCGTACGATAGCTCCCCTGCTCACCGGCGATCCGGGCTCGGGCGATGTAGCAGCCGTCAGTATGTCCAAGGAAGGGCAGGATGAAGCGGCCAGTATGCTCAATGGAGCAGTGAATGGGCTGGCAGAGATAGTCACTGGGCCGACGCAGATGGGCTTGGAGCAAGTGAAGCCTGATTGGGCCAAGGGGATGACGGATGCGATCAACCGGATGAATGAGCCTTACGAGGCTGCGATTGAGGCACATCCTTGGGCGAACTTGACTGGGCGATTGATTGGCACAACAGTAGGGATTGCAGCGGCCACACGACTGCTTGGGGCTGGAGAGGCCGCGCTCCTACCTTCAGCAATGAGAAACACAGTGCAGGCCGCTCTACGTGTCCTGCCAACCTCGGTCAAGGCCGCAGGAGTGGGGGGTCTGCTTGCGGGCTCTAGTTTCAACAAAGACCCTGATAATGCCTCCCGGATTGCTGAGAGCGCAATTGGCATGATCCTCGGCAAGATTGGGAGCGACATGGTCCATGGAGTCAGCACCCTGATCAAGAATAGCAGTGATCGACAGGTGCTACAGAACTACACGCAGACCCTGACTAAGTATATGCAAGGGTTTGAGCCATCGTTGAGTGCGGTTAAGGACCGGCTACTTAGTCGCGCGGCGGCGATCAATCAGATGCGGAACACGAAGTATGTTGTCCGGGACCTCGCCGGCCAACCGTTGCAGGGCTATCCCACAGGTCTTGAAGAAGGCGGCGGAGTGGCGGAGTTGTTGGAGCAGGCTGCCAAAGGAACAGCGGACTTCAACAAGGGGAAGAACTATCTCCAATCGACGGCTAGAGAAGTGGAGAGGAAGCTCGGACTGGACGCGGAGCGCGAGAGGTTCGAGCAGTGGAAGGCGGAGATGCAGCAGTATCAGGATGCTTTGACAGAGTATACGGCGAAGCGTGGGAGTAAGCTGTCGCCACAGACCCAAGCCTTGATCGCGCAGAATGCTCAACGCCGAGGGTTGCAGACAGGCATTCCAGCCCCGCCAGACCCTTTCCTCAGCAGGCCGATTGCGGCCGAGGACATGGCCGGGGCTAGGCAGATCATCGAGGCTGGACGGCGCAGAAGCAGCACGGTGGCGGGCAAGACACAGCATGGGATACTGAAGCAGAGACTGGACCAGATCGCCTCGCAGACAGCGAAGCAGGCAGGAGTGGATGTGGCAGGCTACGAGCAACTCCAGAAGGCCGCAGACAGCTTCAACAAGAGAGTTGTCGTGCCGATGAGGGAACTGCTTGGAGGGAAGACAGTCGCCGAGGCGCGGCAGTCGATGACTTCGGCTGAGGCTTATGACACTGTAGTGGGTCTAGCCCGAGGTCATGACCGGGAGAAGCAGCAGTTGATGTATGACTTGTTGGGTCCTGGCGGAAGGGCCGAGGCTCGGAAGGCCGTACTACACGATATGTTCTCCAAGAGCATAGAAAGTCGTGGAGGCACTCTTGATCCTACTGCCTTTAGCAAATACCTAGATGAGAGGCGAACAGGGTTAGAGACCCTGCTTGGGCGGGAGGAATACACGAAGCTGGAAGGTCTAGCCAAGATCGCACAGACGATGACGGGGGAAGTGAAGCGGAGAGGGCTGGTGGGGATGTTGATGCATCATCCCTACATTGCTAGTTGGGCCGGGATGGCTCTATGGCGCGGGAACTGGCATGAAGCCGGGGCGCTGACGATGGGCGTGCTGGGGATGGAGATGACCCGTAGCATGTTCCAAGGGATGCAGCGGATACCTCGGATCATAGGGCCGCTGTTGCCGAGGGCGGCGAGGACAAGTGTAGACAGTCCCGAGATGCAACGGATCATCCGCTCGATTGATGCGGTCATGACAGCGGCGACTAGGACTGGGGCAAGGGTGATCCCGCCAGCGACAGGCGGCGAGCCAGCGACCAGCGCTGGTCAGATCGGCGGTGAGATGCTCGGCGCAGTCGGCTCAGCTTTTCAACACTAGTGGATCGCCGTAGGTCTCTTCTAGCCTCTGTCTCTCTTCCGGCGGCAGGATGGACTTCCCTTCCTCACGTAGGCAGAAGCAGATATCAGCCCCGACTTGGAGCTTGTCGATTAGAGAGCCCTTGACCATCTGGCTCAACAACTCGTCGGTCTCTCGACCAGACATCGTGCGATAGGTGAAGCGGTAGATTTTAGAGGCGTCGCAGCGACCTCCGGTCATCCACAGACCAGAGACGATGGCTGCCCCCACATCTCCGATCAACGCTCTGCGCCGGTCCACGTCTTGTGTCCCTCGGAAGATGCGGCTTAGCTCGCCCTCAACCTCGTCGCAGCGGATGATAGCTTCCTTCAACTCCGCAAGGCCGATGCGATAGTCCGAGCGCTGGCTGATGGACAACACAAGCGCCAGCTTGTGAACATGGCTCCACTTCCGTTGGAGGTAGTAGCTGATCCACGGATCAGCGTTGGGATTGGTGGAGAAGGCTTTAATCCGCTGCATAAGTTCGGTGTACCAAGGCTTGGTGAAGGCTCGCGCTTCGGCGTCCAGGGTGAAGGGGCCTTCCATTTGAGCCACTTCGAGCAAGTCATCGCGGAAGCTATCAGACCAGGACTTTATCTCGTCGCCCCATAGCTCGTCGGGGTAGGGGATGTACTGCTGCACGTCGCTGGCGTGGAGGAAGATGATGCGGCTACTGAGGCCCCATCCGCCGAACTTCCGCTGGAAGTTGTCGGCGATCCATTGGGGAGTAGTGCCAGCGATGATGTTGACGAAAGGACTGTTGATTACATCGATGCCTTGGGTCTTCGTGGCTTTGCGGAAAGGGCTGTCCTTCCCATCCCAAAACTCTGTCAAGACGTTGACCATTGTGGCGTCGTGAGGGTCGAAGAAGGTGCCGAATTCGCTTATGGCGAAGGTGATGGCTGAGGATTGGATATACTCCTGGTCCAGTAGACTCTCCTTGGTCCCGCCTGTGGCGAAGGTGTCATCGGCCTGTGCGACCTCTTGGACGAATTGCTGCCAAGTGGCGCAGTCGGAGCCGAAGATTACACCGGGGACTTCGCGCAGAATGCGTGTGGCCACGTCGATGGTTGTAGACTTCTTGACCAAGCCCGGGGGGCCGACGAGCACACAGTACCAGTTAGGATACCAAGCGAATGTTCCCATGTCGAGGTAGCATCGCCGGCGGACTGCTCCACTGAGAGTGACTACTGCGGCCCAATACAAGTAGCGCTCTGGAGCCTCCGACTTGGGACTGACCTTGGCAACGAAGTCGTGTATCCAGTGCTTATGCCTTCTTGTCACTTCGATGACCTATGTGGTAAGCGCCGCACTGGTGGCATTTGTAGGCTATGAGTAGGTGGCCGCGTGGGTCTACACGCCGAGCGATGGACACTCTTTCCCTGGCAATCTTCCTAGTCCGGTATTGGATTTTCTTGAAGCAACTTGCTGCCACGTTGGACTGGTTAAGCATTCCACTTCTCCATTGCTCCCCAGTGCTCGGCAGACCACTTTAGCTCGGCGGGGATGATGAGTGGGTCGGGATAGGGGACAGTGACGGCCATGCGCTCTAGCACTGCAGGGGCGATGTCGGGCCAGACTTCGCGGGGGGCCTGTAGCAGCACACTGTCGTGGACCTGTAGGAGAGGATTGCTGTCCTGACCTTGACAGAGGCCGAGAAGCTGGCAGCCCCAATTGCTGCCTTCGCAGAGTTCAGCATCTATGCGCAAGAGGGCGTGGTTGATGACGAGACTGACTGTGGATTGAGCAATCCAGGCTAGAGCTTGGCCGAGCAGCCTATCCGGCCGGTCTGTATACATTCGGCGGAAGCCGAAGGCGTTGTGGATGACAGGCATCTTGCGTTGCCACAGCAGCTGCCTAATCCTTCTCTTCCATTCCCCTATCTCGGGGTTCTCTTCTTCACACCAATAGGTAAGATAGGCTTCAGCTTTAACCTGCGGGATGGATATAGTAGTCGCAAGAGTTCTAGGAGTTGTGTCATAGTCCCCAGCGTGTACGGCTCGTTTAGCGCAGTCACGAAAGGACATGCCATTAGTGTGAAGCTGTCTAACGGGACAGTCATCTCCATAAATCCACCTAGCATTCGCACTATGAATATCCTCTCCATTGCGAAGTCTCCTTTTGAGCTTCTCTGCACCGGCGTCCCAGGCGACTACCTGGAGGTCCGCGCCGCTGAGGTCGGCTTCAACGAGGACGTAGCCAGGGTCGGGGCGGATGACGCTGCGGATGTTGGGAGGTGGGAGGGTCCAAGCGTCGAGGGCCATCGGCTCAGCGGCTCCATTGACAGACTGTCGGGCCGAGTGGGCCGACGCTCTGACAGCCTGCGCAGCCGGCCAGATACAGGGCGAGAAGGGAGAGGAGAAAGATGAGCATAGCAATCCAGCCGGCGAGGCGCATGGCTCTATCTCCGTTGGAGGGTGAACTTCTGTAGTAGGGCTGTGGCCTGGACAGTGTAGAAAGCCACTTCCCGCTCGGTCAGGCTGTTGAATGGGCGATGCGGGCGGTTGAGAGTATCTAGCTCCGAGCGCCAAAAAGCCTCCGCTGCGTTGTAGAGCAATTCGGCTATTTCTTCCTCGTCAGTCACAGTGCCACCATCCTTGTTGAAGGCCGTGGAAGTAGATGTCGCGGCAGCGTTCAGCGTCGAACATGGCGCGATGGGCTTGGCCGAGGTTGTCGCGGAATGAGAGGTCGGGGAAGCAGTACTCCCAAGCCTCTTGCAGCCGAGGCCACTTGTACTTCCCATACTTACCGGGCAAGCGGCAGCGGTCGGTCATGGCTTGCATGGTACAGAAGGGAGAGAGTTGGCTCAGAGGGATGATGGATTTGCCTATCCTCTTGTATTCCTCAGCCAGGACCTGGAAGTCGTAGTTGAGGTTGTGACAGACGAGACGATGGGTCCCGGGGTCTTCTTGTAATTCTTGGATCAGACTGGTGAGATTGGAGAGAGGGACACTGATGTGCGAACCCTTCTCTAGCATCCCGTCGCCGGTGATGCCGTGGATGGCTGTGGCTTCGGGCGAGGGGAATTGGTCTATCTCGTCGGGCCGGATTAGAGTCGCAGCGCGGGTTACTTCGATGGGCTGGTTGTTCTCCCCCATTCGGCAGACGATGAGGGCTAGCTCAACCAGGCGAGCCTTCTTCGGATCGCGGCCGGTGGTTTCAGTGTCGATGAATAGGAGCACTTTACACTCTCCTGCCTATATCGGGATTGTCAAGATTTCGGCCTTGGCCGATCATGCCAGTGGTTAGTGCTCCGCGCTGGATGCCGGGGGCGGGGATGAAGCCTTGAATGTCGTAGGGGTCGATACTCTGGTTGTAGGGGATCACGACGGCCCGGACAGCTACCATACCGACGTTGAGCTGCTGGCCTTGCTGGGTGTGGATTTGTTCTACGTCAGCGCCGAACTTGGGGATTGCGCCGAGTAGACGGCCGTCCTCTGCCCGGACTTGGACAAACTCGTCATCCACAGCGCGGAGGAATTGGCTGCCTGCTTGGGCCACACGATTGTCCGGCGCAGGGCCTTGTGGATACGCCCTTCCCTCGACGGCGAAGTCTACGCCTTGGCGGGATTGCGAAGCTGCGGCGATCTGTCCGGTTCCTATGCCTGCTTCTGCTACTCTTGGTCTGGGAAGGGAGGAAGTGCGTGGCCGGAGGCCAGAGTAAGGGTCAAGAGGAATGCCAATTGTTCCTTCTGGGTCAGAAGGGCTAAAGCGGTCAGGTAGCGCTGACCAATCGGGCTCAGGCTGTGAGACATCGGGGGCTTGCTCATTCGCTGAGTCCAGTCGGCTAGGTGGCGACTGTCCGCCTCCGGCGATGGGCGATAAGGCTGGGACTGCTGGTTGCGTTGGCTCGGATGGATTGGATCGGCTGGCATGGCTTAGTGCTCCTTCGATGGCTGTTAGGCGATTGCCGAAGTCTGCTAGGACTCGGGCTAAGAGGTTCTCGTCGATAGGCATGAGCAGGGAGGCTCCTTTCAGATAAAACCCTTCTCTTTAGCAAGCCAGAACGGCATCGTCATAATGCCTTCGTGTTGGTCCCAAATACAGTAGCTCTTAGGTATCCACTCGATACGAGTGCCATCGTAGAACTTGAAAGCTTTTTCAGTCTCGCGGTCAATAGAGCCGCTGATTTCTACATCTTCACTGGACTGTACTCTACCATGCTCATTGTACTCGATACGGCGAGGGGGCATTGGTCTAGTCCTCCGGTCGGGTCAAGTTCTGTAGGTTGAGGCCTTCTGCAAAGGCTGTCTCGTTGCTGGTGAAGCGGAAGGTCTCAGCTCCAGCGATGTTGAGGCAAGTGCGCAGCCGAGGGCCGCAGGGTGGAGTGTATTTCTTCCCTCCCCACCCGCCGAGGATAGGCCGGATGAAGTTAGCTTCATTGGTGTCTAGTGAACGAATATTTTGTATATGGCGTACCAGAGGAGTAAGGACAGGAGTACGCCGGGCAATAGTGTCGAGAGCTTCATCGTCGGTGCTTGTAGCTCCGGTCTTGCGGGACTTGACGGGCTGGAGTTGGAGGTCCTGGTAGAGCAGGGTCTGCATCTCTCCGCCGGCGGCGGTGGAGTGGACGTTGAGGGGGTGGCCGAGGACGTAGTCGAGCCATTCTTGCTGTTCTCGGCGGGCTGTGGAGATGGTGCGGCGCAGCGCGGCGGCTTGCTGGTGATCGACATTGAAGCCTCGGAACATCATCTTGAGGACGGGGCGGAAGAGGCTGATTAAAAATCGATACTGCTCTGTGAGGTTCGCAGCAGGCAGTACTCTTTCGACCAAGTTCTGCCGCACTTCAAAAGTTCTAACACAGTCCTCGCAGTTATATCGCCAGAATGTAACATCATCATACTCTTCCCCCCTAAGTCGTCCATCATCTTTCCAGTAGCAGTGATGATCGCAGAACATACTACTGCAAAAGGACAGACTGAGACTGGAACCCCGCTTGTCAACTTGTCCAGTGACTGGGTCAATCTTGCCTCCTAATAGGCCGGGGAAGGCTACGTGTTGGGCGACCATTGTGTCGTCGCCCAGGAGAGGGAGGAAGTGCCAATTCTTGCCGATGACTTGGGCATCCCAGGTGAAGTTATGCCATGTCGTGAGACACTTACGCAACACTTCTACCAGTAAGTCGAATACCGTCAATTCGTCTTCTATGGACCAATAGTTCTCGGAGGATGTACTGCCCTTTACGAAAGGGATGCACATCGCCTCGCGGGATGATGAAGCTATACCTATACAATCTACCACACCCCAACCCTCCGTATCCGCAGTTAACGGCCTTGGAGAGGCGATAAAGGCTGACAAATACTCTTTCACGTCTCGCAGGGAAGGGGATGTGTGGAATAGCCATTGAGGTTTCCTGATCTCGGGGTAGGAGGCTTCGCGGAGGGCGCGGCGAAGGTCTTGGATGATGATGGGGCGGTAGGTGTACTGGCCCTTAGTCGGGTCTACGATGATGGAGGGGTGGAGGGTGACGAGGCACTTAATCAGCGCGAAGTCTTCTCCAGCTTCAAGAACACTCCCACGCCATTTAGTGACACCCTCTTTTCCGCAGAGACCCCATAGCGGCGAACCTCCGCAGAGGATAAGAAGCAGAGGACGGTTTTCAGCAATGAGGCGGGATAGGCGCTCAAGACCTTCGAGAATTGGTCGGCGGGGATATCGACTGTTAAGCGGGAGAAGGCCTTCTCGTCCGGCTTGCTGTTTTCCGGCGAAGAACTGGTCGATGTCATTGTGGACCCACTTTCCTTTGCGCTGGTAGGAGGGAGGGCGCTCATGGCAGATGTTGGTGCGGAAGAGAGGGGTTGTTGGAGGCCAACCTGCCTCGCGGAGCATGGTGTCGAGTTCGCGGCCACTAGCTCCGACGAAGGGTCGGCCCTGCTCCACTTCTTCTCGGCCAGGGGCTTCGCCGATCAGCCAGACTGGGGAGGAAGGATCGCCGCTTTCTATCCATCTAGGCACGGAAGGTGTCCTCGGTGGTGCGGAGAGGGTCGTCGGAGGTCTTACTGACGATGAAGCGGGCACGGTCGGCCATTCGTTGGCCGAGGCGGGAGGCTGTGTGAGCGTCGAGGTAGCACTTGACGCCGAGGCCTCCGGCCTTGTCGGCGATGTCGAGCACTATACGGCCATCAGCCTCGGTGAGCTTAATCAGCGCCGCGAAGATAATAGGAACAGTAGGAGGGGTAAAAGTCTCCTGGGACGAGGCGTCCGGTGCTGGTGTCTCGTCCTCTGGCTGTGGATCGTTGGTTGGCATTAGTGTTTCCCCTGGGCGGGCCTGAGTGGCCTTGGAGGTGGATGGCGTGGGCTGCAGCACGGCGGCGGACGGCGTCGGGGCTGAGAAAGGTGCCGAATTCGGCGTTAAGCAGATGGGCTATCTGGCGGCTGCTCAGCCTGCGGAGGTAGAGCTTCTTGCCCTTGTAGTAGGGCTCCGCCTTGTGGGCTAGTTCCTCCAGGCGATGGAGCATCGCCCCTGTCCACCAGGTGTGACTCCTTCTCCGTGGGGAGCCAGACTGTGTGATTGCCTGCGCAAACGACGAAGGAGCGGCCATTGGTTGCCTTGTAGATGTCGCGTGGGAGATAGGCGACCAAGCGGTCGCAGGGGCAAGTGATGGTGGAGTAGATGGGTGGAGCTGCGCCGTGGCGTTGGGTGAGGTGGTAGTCTCGGCCGGCTTCACGCTCGAAGTAGCGGCCGCAGTGGGGACAGGCGTAGGGCATAGGGCTAGGTCCTTTCGCGCTGGCGTTGTCGGAACTTTGGAGTGAAGAGTTCGCACCAATAGTCGGGGCGGATGGGGCCGAAGACTTTAGTGCAGTGGCTGGGATGGCCTGCGGGGCCGGGCAGGAAGTGGCGGCAGAGGCCACAGCGACTACCTGGATGGCCGTGGCTGTAGTTGACGGCGGCTTTGGGCTCTTTAGTGGTGGGTGAGGGCATTGGCGGCTCGACGGGTGTGAGGGGAAGAGCCTGCGCCTGGGCCTGGGCGGAAGTCGAGGTGTCGAACTTCTGCCGCTAAGCCGCAGGCGCAAGCGCCTGGAGGGGTGGAGGTTAGCCTCCGTTGACCTTGGCAAGGCGAGCTTCGTAGGAAGCCTTGCCAGCCTGTGGGTCTTTAACGATGTAGACCTCTGTGATGGCGCGATCCATGCCCTCGACGGTCCGGTTGCGGGTGACAACCCAGCCGAGTTGGTGCATAAGCAGGGGCCACTGGAACTTCTTGTGATCCGAGAGGCCGACGGCGCGGATCAGGTCCTTGAGACCTTGGTTCTCGTTAGTTCCCCACTTCGGCACACCGTGCTGGTCTGGCGGAGCAGTCAGTTCCACGAGCACGTTCTGCCGGACTATGAGCTTGTCCATGTTCATAGACTTGGCAAGCTCTGCGTTGCGGAGTTCCCATTGGAGTTCGATGGATACAACGTCACGGTTGTTGAACTTCTCTTTGTATTCTTCCATCGACCTGCCGCCGAGCTTAACGATCTGCGCGAGGCTTTCTGTCTTGTCGGGAAGGCTGTGCCACTCATAGTCGATTTTGCTCACATCCATCGCGGTCTGTGAGAAGGCGTCGAAGTCGAAGATTGCTGGCATTGGGTCTAGTCCTTTGCTTGAGTTGCACTCTGGGTGCGGCGGAGCTTCCGCAGCTTGCGGAGAGCGTTTTGCTTGTAGAGGAAAGAGTCAATTCGGCGGTTGTCTTGGACTAGGACGTAAAGCTTATAGTAGGGGATGTGTGTGCGCTTGCCGTCCATGTCGTAGCCGTAGTAGCCTCCGAACTCCCTTTTATGGATGGAGATAGCGGTCATAGCGCCCAGTCAAGGGTTTGGGCTACGTTAGGATCGTAGTCTGCGCCGATGTCGGGCCACTCGATGACGGGGAGAGAGGCGGGAGCCCACTTGCCGCCGATGAGGACAGAGCGTGGTGGACCTTGATTGATGGACCACTTGCCGGTCAGGTCGTAGGCGTGAGTGTTGTTCCAGCCTTTCGCTCCGACTGACCAGGGGTAGTCGATAGTGTCGTTGAGGGTCAGGAGTTCGAGCAGAGCACCGGGAGCATAGGCTCCGAGAAGCCAGCCCTCACCAACCACGACGGAGCGCCAGCCTTTATAGTAGTCGAGGCCAGCTGAGAGTTGGCTGCTGGTTAGGTCGATGTCACAAGCAGGGAAGACGGCAGAGCGAGTGCCTGGACGCAGGCCGATGAGGTCCACTTGTTGGAGGAAGTGGTGGGCCGAGCGGACACCTGCGGTGAAGCTTCCGAGCACGTCGTTGGCCTGTACTTCATAGATCAGCCCGGCGTGGATACCTGCGCCGCTGATTGCGACGTGCTCTTCGAGGCTGTAGTTCTTGCTGTAGCGCAGGAT
>Ga0126371_10000970_pt1 | contig 23875 bp, 21 predicted proteins | sample PanSoiMetaPlot_4_FD_110145 | JGI IMG/M metagenome (GOLD analysis project Ga0126371, IMG submission 110145) | Tropical forest soil microbial communities from Panama - MetaG Plot_4 | ecosystem: Environmental > Terrestrial > Soil > Tropical forest > Bulk soil | place: Panama | collected 2016-02-17 | reverse complement strand
TAGGCGGTTTCGGCGCCGAGGACGCACCACGGCACGCCGAGCCATTTGCCGTTGTTCGCGACGACGCGCGATTCATTGTAGAAACCGCCCTGGTCCTTGGCGAGCTTCTCCGCCACGTCCGTCACATCGGCGACGCTGTTGGCATAGAGCTGCGGCCAGTTGTTCAACGCGCAGATCACGTCGGGGCCGGTGCCCGACTGGATCGCCGCGGTGGTGCGCGCCTGGATGTCATTGCCGTTGATCATCTCGATATTGAGCGTGATCCCGAGGTCCTTCTTGCATTGCGGGATAATCTGCTCGCGCAGCACTTTGTCGGACCCCGGAACGAAATCGTTCCAGCGCAGCCAATGTACAGTCGTGGCTTGGGCGAAGGCGGGCGCACGCGACGTCGCGAGGATACCGGCCATGCCGCCCGTCGTCGCCGCAACCGCGCCGGCGCCGGACAGCTGAAGAAGCTTTCGCCGATGAATCCGAGGCATCTTTGCATTCCTCCCTTATCAGCACAGCTTTGATGTATTTTTTTCTATTGATAGCACACTATGCCGCGTTTCGCCCGGAAACAAAACGCCGCATTCGCCCGGCAGCAACCTCCAGGCCGTCTCGGCCAAGGCAGCTTCACTGCATCAGAAACACGCCCTTGCCGCTGGTCTGGCGGTCGAACACCCGATAGGCCTCCTCGGCCTGGGGCAGTTGCCAGCGGTCGGTGAAAAGATGCTCCACCGCGATCGCGTGGTCGGCGATGAAGCGGGCACAATCCGCCTGGATGACGGTGGAAAACGTCCACGACGCCAGGATGGTCAGCTGCTTGCGCAGCATGTCCGGGCTCACCTCGATGGTCACGTCGCCGCCTTCGCCGACGAAGCACGCGACGCCCCAGCGCCGCGCGCCGCGCACGGCGACGAGGCGGCCCTCGGCGGCGCCCGAGGTGTCGAGTGTCTTGTCGGCGCCAAGGCCGTGGGTGAGGTCCTTGATCGCGGCCACCGGATCGCCGGCCTTGGGATCGATGACGGCATCGGCGCCGAACTCGCGCGCGCGGGCGAGGCGTTCGGCGCTGAGATCGAGGGCGATGACGCGCGCGCCCATGGCGACCGCAAGCTGCGTCGCCGAGAGCCCGACCGGCCCCTGCCCCACGATGACGATGGTATCGCCGCCGGCCAAGTTCATCCGCCGCAGCGCCTGGTAGGCCGTGCCGGTGCCGCACGAGATCGCGGCGCCGGTCGCGAAGCTCAGGCTGTCCGGTAGCGGCACCAGCGTCTGCGCCGGCACCTTCATGTAAGGTGCATGTGCGCCGTGCCCGGTCACGCCGTAGACGGTGCTGCCGCCATGGCACATCTGCGACCAGCCGGTGCGGCACTGCGGGCATGTCCCGCAGCCCGTATAGTGGTGCACCATGACCCGGTCGCCCACGCGCCCGACGCGCTCGTCGACCGCGCTGCCCACCGCCGCGACGACGCCGCACGGCTCGTGCCCGGCGATGACCGGGCCACTGAGCTTGCCGAGGCCGAGCGACGCGGCCGCGTCGGTCGCGCGGTACGGTTTGAGGTCGCTGCCGCACATGCCGGACGCTCTGATGGCGATGATGACATCGTGCGGCCCGGGCGTCGGATCGGGGAATTCGGCGAGCTCGAGCTTGCGTTGCCCCAGGAACGTCACGCCGCGCATGGCTACTCTCCCCGCATGATGCGATCGACGGCCGAGGATAGCGCGAAACGCGACCCGATGCTTGCGGTTGGCGCAGGCCTGCCAGCGGGCTGGTGCTGCTTGACCCTCATGACCCCCGGGCAGTAGCGTTTCATGCGGAAACGCCGAGCGAAGGAAACATCATAAGAACGCTCGAAAAACGCGGAGGACTCCATGACTGCTTTCGCGATCACGCCGCTCACCGATCATACCGCCGCCGAGGTCACCGGCCTCGATTTCACCCAGACGATCGATGCCGACACCAAGGCGACGCTCAACCGCGCCTTCGCGGATCACCACGTGCTGGTCATGCGCGACCAGCATTTCGCGCCCGATCAGTTCGCGGTCGCGGCGCAGGTTTTTGGCGAGTTGATGCCGCACGACAAGAAGGAGCATCACATCCCGGGCCACCCGGACGTCTACTACATCTCCAACGACGAGATCGTGAACGGCCGTCGCATCATCCCGGGCGAAACCTTCCACACCGACCATTCCAATCACCCGCGCCCGCCCAAGGCGACGATGCTGTTTGCGGTCGAGCTGCCGTCGAGCGGCGGCGACACCCAGTACGTCAATATGCACCACGCCTATGACGACCTGCCGGCCGAGACGCGCAAGAAGATCGACGGCCTCAAGGCCGTGCACGCGTATCTGAGCAAGTACAGCCCGCGCCCCCTCGGCGCGATCAGCCAGGACAGCATGCGCGAGGTGCCAGCGCCCGGCATTCATCCGCTGGTGCGGACCCATCCGGACAACGGCCGCAAGGCGCTGTTTCTCAATCCGGTACGCATGGAAGCGATCGTCGGCATGGAGGACAAGGACGCGCTCGCGCTGATCGAGGAACTGATGAAGCATTCGACGCAGAAGAAATACGAATATCGCCACAAGTGGCGCCACGGCGACTGGGTGATCTGGGACAACCGCAGCGTCATGCACCAGGCCAACCCGGATTACGACATGCGCGAGCGGCGCTATCTCTATCGCCTCATGCTCAAGGGCGAAGTGCCGGTTTGATCCACGCCCCATAGGGTGGGCAAAGGCGGCCTCCGGCCTTCATTTGAATTCACCGCGCTCGATCGGCCGTGCCCACGCGGCCGGATGCAGATGATGCGCGCCGCCGAGCTGAATCGCGGCCGCGAATCGCTGCACGAGACCGGCGCACCGGAGCGAAATAAGGAGGCGGGGCGGTCTACGCACTCGAAAGGTGTGCGCCGGACGAGCACGCATGAACGGTAGCGGAAAAAGTCTCGCGGCAGATGGAATAAAACAGGGACTTACCGCATCACGAGATCCGCGGCAGGCGCGGGGCCGTAAGTATGCGCATGGGTGCAAAATGTCGATGCAGGTGCTATTGGCTCTGCACTCGCCCCGCAAGGTCCGGTGGCCGGGCCGGAGTTTGATCAAGGTCAAAGCCGTCTTAAGTTTTTTCGCCTATCAAGCCCGGGTGGGGCCGGAAAATCACAAAATGACGTCGCTCGGCGCGACGCCGCGGGTCACTGCGGCCGAAGACACGTTGAGTGCCGCAATCGTGGCGGAGATTCCGCTCTTGCGTCGACATGCCGTGTCGCTGCTGTACAATCCGGCCGATGCGGAGGACCTGGTTCAGGATTGTCTCGAAACCGCATTGGCGAAGCAGGCGACGCTGAAAGATCCGTTGCGCGTGCGGCCATGGATGTTCGCCATCATCAACAATCTCTTCCGGATGCGGTTGCGTCACGGGTCGCGACGACCGCTCGCCGCCTCGATCGAGCAATTCGCCGACAGCCTGGCGGCGGCCGCACCGCCGGAAGACCGCGCCGCTGCGCTGGATATTGCCCGCGCCATGGGCAATCTGTCGCTGGACCAGCGGCAGATTCTGCTGCTGATCAGCCTGGACGGCTACAGCTACCAGGATGTCGCCGAGATACTGGAGGTACCCATCGGGACGGTCATGTCGCGGCTTGCACGCGCCCGCGCACGGCTGCGTGCACTGATCGAGGGCCGCGACCTGCGGACCGTGGAAGAGTGACATGAGCTTCGCTTCGCGCCCGACCGAGGAAGAACTCCACGCGTACATGGATGGGGAGTTGATGGAGGCTCGCCGCGCCGCTGTTGCGGCGTATCTGCGCGAAAACCCGGCGGAGGCCGTGAGGCTGGAGGCCTATCGGGCGGACGGCGAGGCAATCGCACGGCTGTTCGCGCGGGTGCCGCAGGCGCCGACGAGGCGACGCGCGCCATCATGGTCGCGGGGACGCGAAACCTGGATCCGCGTCGCCGCAACCGTGCTCGTCATGGTGGTGACATTTGCGGCCGGCTTGACCTGGTATTGGCGGGGTCATATCGACGAGACGGTGTGGGCGCGATTCGGCTCGGAGGCGCTCGCCGCGCACCTGGCGTTGAGCACGTCGGATTCGCTGCCACGCATGAACGCATCGCTGGAGGACGTTGCGGCGTTCTTTTCCGCCAAGGTCAACACGCCGATTCGCCTTGAGGATCCTGCGAATCCGGAATTCACCCTGGTGGGGAGCAAATTCCTGGTGGGCGGCAAAGGACGCGTGGCACAGCTCGCGTTTCACAACCGCGCCGGCGTGCTCGTCACGATGTATTTCGAACCTTGGCCGCACAAGCGAGATGTGCCGTTCCGGGCGCTCACCGGGCAATCGAACGTCAGGACCATCGGCTGGAGCGATCGCGAGCTCGGCTGCGCGGTCACGGGCGCGTTGCCGGAGAATGAGCTCGAGCGCATTGGGAATGCGCTCTACGCAGGGCTCGTTAAATCGTAGGAGCGGCTTGCTTTGACGGCGAGCAGCCGCGAACGCTGAAGCGCGTGACTTCTCGACGGGTTACCCCAACTCCGGTCATGCTCGCTTTATTCCCGAGCTCAATGTAGGCTGATTTCCGCTCCCAAGGATCGCAGGTTCCGAAGAAATTGTTATCGCCTCACGGTCGGCCACGACGTGGCGCTCACGGCTCTCAGGCGGTTCGGTGCTACGTCGCCCAATCGCGAAATATTCTTGCCGTCGTGTCATCGACGGGAAAAAACGTTTCGACGCGCAGCTCCTGCAGGGTGACGTCCTGCGGCGTGCCGAGTGTCGCGATGGCGGTGAACAACTGCAGCGAAACGTCTCCCTTGCGGAAATGCATCGGCAGCACCGGGCCGGCGGCGTCGCTCATCGGATCCCGCAGGACTGCGCGCACGTCGCGATAGTCGAGCAGGCGCTCGAGCAAGGCCGCGGTCTCGGCCGTACCATCCATCGCCGCATCCGCCTCGACAGTGCGCAGGAAGTAGCGCACCACTTCCTCCCAATTGACGAGATAGGGCCGCAACACGTCCGGCGCGACCAGCGCGTCGGCGAGATTGACCGCCGTGCCCGGCGCAAGCTGACCGACCAGGAATTCGACCATGCGCAGCGCGCCCTTGTTCGCCTGCAGCAGATTCCACCGCCGATCGACCGCGACCGCCGGGAACGGCTCCTGCTGGCCGAGCATATAGTCGATTGCGCCACGCACCTGCGCGAGCTCGGACGCATCAAGCCGGCTCTCGCGCCACACCGGCGCGAAGCCGGCGGCGAGCAGCAGCGTATTCTGCTGGCGCAAGGGGATGTCGAGCGCCGCCGCGAGCCGCATGACCATGTCGTGGCTCGGCGCGGCGCGGCCCACCTCGAGAAATCCGAGATGGCGCGATGAGATGTCGGCGCGCGCCGCAAGCGCCATCTGCGACAGCCCGCGGCGCCGGCGCCACGCACGAAGCATCGAGGCGAATCCGTTGGGCATGCCTACCTGCGAGGTAGTTGCGGCAGATCGGTCATGCGGGAAGATGGCACATCCGGATTTGGCCGCCCAGGGGACGGACGTTGAGCGAGTGGATCGGCGTGCTGATCGGCATCGTGTCGAGCGCGCTCGGCGGCACGGCGGCCGGTGTCACGCGCTACCTGGTCGGCGGCGCCGACGCCGTCACGCTCGCGATCCTGCGCTGGGGCATCGGCTTTTCGTGCCTGCTGCCAATCGCGCTGGCGCTGCGGGTGAAATGGCCGCCGCGCCGCGATTGGCCGGGCGTCGCGGCGCTGGGCGTCTGCTTCTTCGGGCTGTTCTTCATCCTCTACAACGTGGCGATCGGCTACACGACCGCGGCGCGGGCGAGCCTCGCGCTGTCGACGCTGCCGCTGCAGACCATGCTGGTCGGGGCCATTCTCGGCATCGAGCCACTGACCCGGCGCAAGTCGGTCGGCGTCGCCATCGCGGTGCTCGGGGTGTTTGCGGCGCTCGCCGCCGGGCTTGCGGTCGCGCCGCCCGACGCGTGGCGCGGCGAACTGATCATGGCGGCCGCGGTGCTGTGCATGGCGTTCTACAATGTGTGGTCGCGGCCGTTCATGCAGCGATCGAGCGCGCTCGGATTTCTCACCGTCGGGATGGGTTGCGGCGCGGCGGCGCTGATCGCGCTTGGCGTTGCGACCGGCCGTGTCGGCGTGCTGGCGAATTTCGGCCCGGCGCAGCTGGTCGCCGGCATCTATCTCGGCGTCGCCGGCGGCGCCGCCGCGTTCGTGCTCTGGGTGCTGGCGCTGCAACGCGCGAGCCCCACTCAGGTCGCCAATACGATGACGGTCAATCCGATCGCGGCCGCCTTGCTCGCCTCGGCCCTCGTCGGCGAGCCCGTGACGCTCAATCTCGTCGCGGGGCTGGCCGCGGTCTTCGCCGGCATCTGGATTGCGACGTCGAGAAAGGGCTAGCGCCGCAACGGCTCGAGCCGAAATCCATAGCCGACGACGGGAACTACGGCCCGGCGCAGGAATACTCGCAGAACTCCGCCCAACTCGCATCCACGCGATGCATGCAAGCGCGGATGCATTTCACCACGCCACGGCCAGACAGCTTCCTGGCCAGTGGAGCCGGCGCGCCTGGTCGGGCGGAGTAGTGGGAAACCGCAGGCGTGACGCTCATCATTGCAGGCCCGGGATGCCCGCCACCGCCGTGACCGAACGCAAAGCTCGGAGGCGCCGTGAGGACGGTGACTGCAAGCCCGACGGCGATTGCGACAACGGCATCGCGATACATGCACGACTCCTATTCAAGCTTCGATGTTCGTTTGTCGTTCGAAGTCGCAAGGAGGTTTGATGCGGCGAGGCAGCCCCCCGATCCGTCTCGCATTTGGCTTGCTGTTCCGCGACGGCGAGGCGTCCGCGGGCGTGACTACCGCGTCGTGCGCTCCACCCGGCAGAGCAGCCCGCGCGCATCGGGCGAGCCGGACGCGGGATCGAACGGGCCATCATAGGACATCGCCGCATTGATATTGATGTCGAGCGCGCCGTGCAGCGGTGCCGGCGCATCCGGTCGCCACCAGCCCATGCCGGTACTCACCACGCCGGGCGCGGTCGCATCGCTGAGCTTCGCGCGCAGCCGGCACGGCGGAAGCGCGGCTGGTGTCTCCACCGTGACCCAGTCGCCCGCGCCGATGCCGAGCGCGCTCGCCGTATCAGGGTGAATGAGCAGCGTCGGATCGGGCGAGACCTTCGTGGCCCACGGCTGCCCGCGGAAGCGCGAGTGATGATAGGTCTTCTCGCGGTCGCCGGTGAGCAGGATCAGCGGATAGCGGGCGCGCACGTCTTCCGTCGCGCGCTCGCGCGCCGGCGGCACGTAGTCGGGCAGCGGATCGAGGCCGGCGGCGCGCATCGCCTCTGAAAGAAGCTCGACCTTGCGGCTCGGCGTCGCGAACGGCTGCTCGGCGAAATTACCGAGCCGATACGGCACCTCAACATAACCGTGTTGCTGCAGCTCGGCGAGCGAGATGCCGCTGTCGCCGATGATGAACTCGTTGAACTCGCGCTGATTGCGCCAGGGAATGAACCGCCTGGTCAGCGCGTCGCGCGCCTCGAGGCGATCGAGCAGCCCGACTGCGATGTCGAGATCGCAGCGCGCTTCGCCATGGGGCGGCGCGGCGGCGCGAGTATAGAGCACCACGGAGCCAGCCGGCGCGTACGAGACTTCCTCTTCCTCGAGCGCCGTCGTCTTGGGCAGCACGATATCGGCCATCTGCGCGGTCGGCGTCATCTCGTGCGCCGCGACCGCGAGGAAATCGAGGCTGCGCAGCGCTTCCGCGGTGCGCTGCGCATTCGGATAGGTGACGAGGATGTTGACGCCGCTGACATAGAGCGCGCGCAGCGGATGCGGCCGGCCGGTGAGGATCGCGTCGATGACAGTCGGATTGTGGCAGGCGGTCTGCCAGCCGCGTGGGCCCGCCCACAGCGGAAAGCGGTCGGCGCCGAGCGTCTGCCGCTCGATCTCCTCGGGGAGGCGGAATTGCGGCATGTGCAGCAGGTCGAGATAGCTGCGAAAGCCGCGCGGCGTCTTCACGCGGCGGTTGCCGCCGAGCCGGTCGACATTGCCGGAGATCGCCACCAGCGAATGGTACGCGCGAAACGTCTGCACGCCGGCGCTGAACGCGTCGATGCCGTGGCCGCTCACGAAGCACGCCGGTCCCTGCGCGTACATGCGGGCGGCCGCGACGATCTGCTCGGCCGGCACGCCGGTGAGCTCCGCGGCGCGCACCGGCGGATATTGCGCGGCGCGTTCCTTCAGCGCCTCGAAGCCGTGGCACCAGCTCTCGACGAAGGCGCGATCGTGGAGCCCCTCCTCGATCATGACGGTGATCATCGCCAGCGCGATCGCCGCGTCGGTGCCGGGCCGCGGCCGCAGCCACATGTCGGCGAGGTCGCAGGCCGGGATGCGCTTGGGATCGATCACGAGCAGCCGCGCGCCGCGCTTCTTCGCGGCCTTGATCGCGGCCCACTGCACCGGGTCGGCGGCGCTCGGATTGCGCCCGACCAGCAGGACGCAGCTGGTGTTCGCGATGTCCTCGCCCGAGGTGATGTTGAGGCCCATCGCGCGGGCGCTCACCGCGCGACAGCCCCCGCACAGATCCTGGTTGATCATCCAGTTCGGGCTGCCGAGCGAGCGCAGGAGCAGCGCGACGATGGCGCCGCGGCTGAAGAAGGCGCCGCTCACCGCGCCGGCGATCGCGCGCGGGCCGTGCTGCATGCGCGCTGCCGCAAGGCGATCCGCCATCTCGTCGAGCGCCTCATCCCAGGAAATCCGCGTCCATCGGCCGCTGCCGCGCGCGCCGTCGCGACGCATCGGATGGAGCAGCCGGGTCGGCCCGTAGGTCACACCGAGAGCGCCGCGGATGCCCTTGATGCAGAACGCGCCTTTCGAGTGCGGCTGGTCGGGGTTGGGCACGATGTCGGTGACGCGGCCGTCCTCGACGGTGAGCAGCGAGCCGCAGCACACCGAGCATTCCCAGCAGGTGCTGGGATGGACGGCGGCACCGGATGGCGAGCGCCGGTCGGGCAGCCGCGGCGCCGCGATGGTGGCATCGGTCATGGCCTGCGCAGTATCGTCGCGGCCGCGCCGCCTCGCAAGCGAATCGAGCTCAGTCGAGCGTTGTGCCGCTCGCCTTGATCGGCGCCGCCCACTTGCTGATCTCACTGCGGATGAACGCGTTGAGCCAGTCGGGCGAGCGTTGCGCCGGCGGCACGACCGTGTTGCCGAGCTTCTGCAGATGCTCGCGCGCCGCCGGATCGTCGAGGGCGGCGCCGAGCGCCTGGTTGAGCCGCGCGATTACGGCCGGCGGCGTCTTCGCCGGCGCGACCAGCGAATACCAGCCGGGCGTATCGAAGTCCTTCAGCCCCTGCTCGGCCGCGGTCGCGAGATCGGGCAGCACCGCGGTGCGCTCGCGCGTGAGCGTCGCGATCGCCTTGACGGTGTCGCCGCGGATCTGCGGCAGCGCGGTCGCGATGAAGTCGCACATATAGTCGAAGCGGCCCGCCACGAGGTCCTGCTCGGCCGGCGCCGAGCCGCGATACGGGATGTGGGTCGGCGTGACGCCGATTGCCGCATTGAGCAACAGACACGTCACGTGCGGGCCGGAGCCGGCGCCGGCCGAGCCGAACTTCAGCGTGCCCGCATGCTGCTTCGCGTAGGCGATGAATTCCGCCAGATTGCTCGCCGGCAGGTCCTTGCGCGCGATCAGGATCGGCGGGGCGGTCGCGACCATGCCGATGCCGGTGAAATCCTTGACCGAGTCGTAGGGCAGATGCTTGTAGAGCGTCTCGTTCTGCGCCATCAGCCCGGCCGGCCCCATCAGGAACTGATAGCCGTCCGCCGTCGCGCGGGCGACGCGCGCTGCGCCCGTGATGCCGCCGGCGCCACCGACATTCTCGACGATCACCTGCTGGCCGAGCACCGCCGCCATGCGCGGCACCACGATGCGCCCGACGATGTCGGCCGGCCCCCCGGCCGCATAGGGCACCACCATGGTGACAGCGCGCGTCGGCCAGCTTTGCGCATCGGCCGGCGTGGCCGCGAGGGTGGAAAGCGCGGCAACGACCGCGAGCATCCGGGTTTTCGACATGATGTCCTCCCCCGCCCGTCATTCTCGGCAACGATGCGGCATGCGACGACGGCATTATCGGCGATCGGGCGCCGCGAGTTCAATCGGGCGGCTGCCTTTTATCGCTCGCAGAGTTTCCGCGAGGCGCCGCCATAAGGTTGGTAGGTGCAATCAGACGGGTCGAAGGACGAATAGGTGCGGGCGCAGGCTTCGACATTGCACTGCGCGCCGCTCCCGGCGCCAGTCGTGCCTTGTTCGCTGAGCCGGGCGTCTGCCCTGACCGATCGCGCCATGGGACAGAGCCGCCGCCCCCCGCCCGAATACGGCTGATAGGTGCAGTCGGAAGCGCGGAATGAATGATAGGTGCCGGCGCAGGCCTGAAGATCGCAGAGACCAGAGGCCTCCTGGGGCGCCGGTTGGTCGTCGCTGGGCTGCATCGGCGGCTGACTGCCCTGCCCGTTCGTCTCGGCCGGCGACGCCGACGCGATCTGCGGGCCTTCCGCGCCGACCAGCGGTGTCGCCTGGGTCACGAACGCTTTCCAGATCGCCGCCGGCAGGCTGCCGCCGGTGACGTGGCGCATCGGCGAGTTGTCGTCGTTGCCGAGCCACACGCCCACGACCAGCGTATCGTTGAAGCCGATGAACCAGGCATCGCGATAATCCTGGCTGGTGCCGGTCTTGCCGGCCGCAAAGCCGTCCAGCGATGCGCCGCGCCCGGTGCCGTGCTCGACCACGGCGCGCAAAAGCTCGATCATCGGCTCCCGCACCCCGCCGAGCGTGTGGCTCGACAATTGCGGCGCCACCGACCGCAAGGTTGCGTCCTTCGCCCCCGCACCGACTTGCACGATCCCCCACGGCCGCACCGGGATGCGCCCGGCGCGGACCGCCGCGAACGCGCCGGTGAGATCAAGCAGGCTCACGCCGTACGCGCCGAGCGCGAGGCTCGGCGTCGGCCTCAACGGCGTATCGATGCCGAGGTCGCGCGCCGTCGCGATCACGCGATTGAGGCCGACGTCCATGGCGAGCCGAACCGCCGCCGTATTGACCGAATGCGCGAAGGCGTCCTCGAGCGTCATGCGCCCGTAATGCGCATTGCCGTAGTTCTCCGGCTCCCAACCCTTGATGTCGATCGCACGCGCGTCGATCGTGTCGTTGGGCTTGTAGCCGGCGCGCAGAGCCGCGAGGTAGACGAACATCTTGAACGCAGAGCCGGGCTGCCGGTTGGGCGTGACCGCGCGATTGAACTGGCTCGCGCCGTAGTCGCGCCCGCCGACCATGGCGAGCACGGCGCCGTCCGGCCGCATCGCGACCAGCGCACCCTGCGAGATGCCGAGCCGGCGGCCCTGCGTCGCCAGTGCCTCATCGAGGATGTCCTGGGCGATTTTCTGCACGTCGGGCATCAGCGTGGTGCGCAGCCGCATGGTGCCCGCGTGCGGACCGATCACCGCCGGTGCCTGCGTGCTGACCCAGTCGGTGAACCAGGAGCGCGCAGGTGCCAGCTGCGGCGTGACCTTGGGCACCGCCGGATGCGCCTTGGCGTCGTTTGCGGCCTGCGCGTCGATCGCGCCGCTCGCGACCATGGCGTCGAGGACGGCCGCTGCGCGCGTCTGCGCGACCTCGAGATGGACGAACGGATTGTATTGCGACGGCGCCTGGATGAGGCCGGCGAGCATCGCGCCCTGCGCCAGCGTGAGGTCGCGCGGGTTCTTGTCGAAATAGGCCCGTGCCGCCGCCGTCATGCCGTAGGCGCCGGCGCCGAGATAGACGCTGTTGAGATAGCGCCGCAGGATTTCCTGCTTGCCGAGATGCGACTCGAGCCACAAGGCCGTGAAGGCCTCGCGCACCTTGCGCGTATAGGTGCGATCGTCGCCGACATAGCGCATCTTCACCAGCTGCTGGGTGATCGTGCTGCCGCCCTCGACGATGCCGCCCGACGTCGCGTTGCGATGGGCGGCACGCAGGATGCCGAGCGGGTCGACGCCGAAGTGGTGATAGAAGCGGCGATCCTCGATGCTCACCACCGCCTGGGTGAGCATGGGCGGGTAATCGGCGAGCGGCGTCTCCCCGCTCGTGAGCGGTCCGATGCGCCCGAGCGGCGCGCCATTCGCGGCCTCGATCAGCAGGCCTGGCTGATTCGGCTGCGTCTGGGCTTCGCTGAGATCGTTGAGCGCCCACACCATGCCGGCGCCGAATGTCAGAATGGCGACGAGCACGACCGCCGCAACAACGCCGAGGTGAACCGCAAAACGGCGCAGCACCCGTCGGGCCGCGCGCGCCCATGCGGCGCCGTCCGGCGTCACGGTACGCAGCGAGCTGCGCGCCCAGCGCGGGCACGCGGCAGCCAAATAAGGCCTTACGCCGTGCGCCAGCGCCGTGAGGTCGTCGCGGATGGCGTGGAGAAATTCGCGGCCGGCCGCGGGCGTTAGGCTGCGGCGCCGCGTCCCGGCGTCCGGCATGCGCTGCGTATCGTCCGGCTTATGTTGCATTGCATGGAACCGGTGGGGCGGAAGTCAAAGACACGTCCATGGCGGACAGCAGAAATCCCTGTGCTATTCAACGTGTTCGCCGGAATATGGTTGCAATGCGTACCGGCCCGCCTGGTGCGGGCCCAAAAAACGCGCGTCGGCGACGCTAATCCGTGGATATCAGCCGAAAACGGCCGCGTTCATTCGGCCTTGATGCCGGCCGCGCGGATGACCTTGCCCCACTTCTCGGTCTCGGCCGCGATGAGCTTGCGGTAATCGGCCGGCGAGCCCGTGAGCAGCATGCCTCCCATGTCGGCGAGGCGCGCCTTGACCTTGTCGTCGGCGAGGCCGGCATTGATCTCACGATTGAGCTTGTCGACGATTTCGGCCGGCGTGCTCTTCGGCGCCGCCACGCCGAACCACGAGCTCGCCTCGTAGCCGGGCACGAAGTCGCTCACGCACGGAACGTCGGGCAGCGCGTCCGAACGCTTCGACGTGGTCACGGCAAGCGCGCGCAGCTTGCCGGCGCGGATATGGCCGAGCGAGGCCGTCATGGTCGCGAAGCCGACCTGCACCTGGCCGCCCATCAGGTCGATCATCGCGGGTCCGTCGCCGTGATACGGCACGTGCTGCAGCTTCACACCGGCCATGCCGTTGAACATCTCGCCCGCGAGATGGCTGGCGGTGCCGACGCCCGCGGATTCGTAGCTGAGCTTGCCCGGATTGGCCTTGGCATAGGCGATCAGCTCCGGGACGGTCTTGACCGGTACCATGGGATTGACCTCGAGCACGTTGGGCACGCGCACGACGCCCGCGACCGGCGCGAGGTCGCGCAGGAAATCGTAGTTGAGATGCGGATAGAGCCAGCCGTTGGTCGCCGCGACCGGCGCGACCATCAGCAGCGTGTAGCCGTCCGCCGCCGACTTCACCACCGCGTCGGTCGCAATATTGGCCGCGGCGCCCGGTCGATTCTCGACGATGAAGGTCTGGCCGAGGCGCACGGTAAGCCATGGCGCAAGAATGCGCGCCAGGGTGTCGGTGGTGCTGCCGGCCGCGAATCCGACGATGATGCGCACGGCGCGGCTCGGATAGGTGTCGGCGCGCGCGGTCCCGGCGATTGCAGGCAGCGCCGCGGCGCCGGCGGCGAGATGCAGGAATTTGCGGCGGTCGAATTGCATATCGGTGCCCTCGAGGCTTCTCGCGTTTCCCCGGCCGCGCCGTTCGCGCGGCCCCTTTTTCCCGCTTAGCTTGAAATATTCCGCGTGCGGCGCTGCGAAGACGCTACACGAACTCGGCCGCCGCGTGTAGGGCAGCGGTGTCGCGGATAATGCCGCCACGGATTGCGCTTCGCGCGGGCGCGTGCGATGTCCGTCCATCCTCTTGCCTGTACCGGGATTTTCGACTCATGAGCCTGCCGGAAGAACGCGCACGCCGCATCGTCACCACCCATGTGGGCAGCCTCCCGCGACCGAGCTCCCTCTCGGCCATGCTGTTCGCGCGCACGCAGAAGCAGCCGTTCGACGCCACCGCATTCGCCGACGAGCTGCGCACCGGCGTGCAAGCGATCGTGCACCAGCAGAGCGAGCTCGGCATCGACGTGGTCAGCGACGGGGAATTCTCCAAAATCAGTTTCCAGTACTACGTGACCGACAGGCTCGGCGGCATCGAGCCGATCAAACCGGCGGCCGGACCACGGATCACGCGCGAGAACCAGGCGTTTCCGACCTTCTACCGCGACGGATCGCATTCGGGGACGCAGCCGACGCGCTTCGCCTGCACCGGGCCGATCCGCTACACCGGGCAGGCGCAGCTCGCGCATGATCTCGCCAACCTCAAGGCCGCCGTCGCCGATGCGGGCCGCGTCGATGCGTTCATGCCGTCGGTTTCGCCGTCGAGCTGCGTCGGCTTGATGGAGAATCGCTACTACAAGAGCGAGGAGGAGCATCTCTACGCGGTCGCCGAGGCGCTGCGCGAGGAGTATCGCGCGATCGTCGCGGCGGGGTTCATGCTGCAGATCGACGATCCGCGCCTCGCCATGCAGTACATGCTTTCGCCCAGCATGAGCATCGAGGCGACGCGCGCCTGGGCGCGCCGGCGCATCGATGCGCTCAACCATGCGCTGCGCGACCTGCCTCCCGAGCGGGTGCGCCACCACACCTGCTATGGCATCAACATGGGGCCGCGCACGAGCGACATCGAGCTCAAGCACCTCGCCGACCTGATCGTCACGATCCGCGCCGGCTATTATTCGTTCGAGATGGCCAACCCGCGCCACGAGCACGAATGGCGCGTGTGGGAAAGCGTGAAGCTTCCCGACGGCAAGGTGCTGATGCCCGGCTGCATCACCCACGCCTCGGTCATCGTCGAGCATCCGGAACTCGTGGCCGAGCGCATCGTGCGGTTGGCGAAGATCGTCGGACGCGAGCGCGTGATCGCGAGCTCCGACTGCGGATTTGCCTCGACGCTCGCGCCGAACGAGCGGCCCGAGGTCGAGCCCGAGATCGTGTGGGCGAAATTTGCCAGCCTCGCCGAAGGCGCCCGGCTCGCGACGAAGATGCTGTGGGGTTAGAGAATATCTGAACGTCATGGCCGGGCTTGTCCCGGCCATCCACGTCTTTCTTGCGGGGATGCCGCCACAAAGACGTGGATGCGCGGCACATAGGCGAGCGAAGCGACGCCGTTCTTCGAACGGCTATGGCCGGGCATGACGTTGAGAAGCGAGGACACGCCATGTCGCAGCCGATCAAGCCCGTGCTCACCGCACTCGCGGTCGCGCTTTCGCTCGCTTCCATGATCGCCTTCGCCCAGGACTACCCCACCCGCCCCATCCGCCTCGTCGTCGGCTTCGCGGCCGGCGGCCCGACCGACATCCCGGCGCGGTACGTGGCCGACAAGCTCTCCGACCTGCTCGGGCAGCGCGTGGTGGTCGAGAACAAGCCGGCCGCCGCCGGCATGGTGGCGACGCGCGACGTGCTCGCCCAGCCGCGCGACGGCTACACGCTCCTTCTCTGCACGCATTTCGAATCGATCAATACGGCAGCCTACCGCCGCCCCGGCTTCGCGCTCGCCGACCTCGCGCCGATCTCGCTGATCTCGAAATACTACTACGGCCTCGCGCTCGCGAATGCGGTGCCGGCGACCGACATCGCCTCGTTCACGCGTTACGCCAAGGCGCATCCCGGAGAGATCAGCTACGCGTCGATCGGCACCGCATCGGCGCAGGAGATCTTCGCCCGCCAGCTCGAGCGCCTCGCCGGCATCACGATGACCAAGGTGCCCTATCGCAGCGGCCCGATGGTCCTCCCGGACCTCATCCCGGGGCGCATCCAGTTCTACGTCTCCCCGGTCATCGGCATCATTCCGCAGGCCCGCACCAAGCAGGTAAAGTTGATCGGCGTCTCCAGCGCGGAGCGACTCGCGGCCCTCCCCGACGTTCCGACCGTGCGCGAGCAGGGCATCGACTTCGTGCGCTTCGGCTGGCTCGGCATCTGTGCCGGCAAAGGCACGCCGCCGGACGTGATCACCCGCCTCAATCGCGCGATCGCGACGATCGTCGCGTCACCGGATTATCAGCAGGTGACCGCGAAGGCGGCCTCCATTCCGCAATCCTCCTCGCCGGACGAGCTGCGCAAGGTAATCGAGCAGACGCGCACCGAGGTGGAGGGCACGATCCGCGAGTTCGGCCTGCAGCAGGATCAGTGAGGTAGATTGAGGTAGATAAGGGGCCGGCGATGCGCTGAACGCGCCTCAACCCTGGCGGACTCGCGGCCTCGATTCATGCGATCATTGACGACATGAAGCGTTCCGCCGGGTGATGCGGGCGCGGCCGATCGGGGAGACGCTCATGAACGGCGCCGACGTCATTGCCGACATCATCAAGCGCGAGGGCACCGAATTCCTCGCCTGCTATCCGCGCAATCCGCTGATCGAGGCCTGCGCGGCGATCGACGTGCGGCCGATCCTGTGCCGGCAGGAGCGCGTCGGCGTCGGCATGGCGGACGGCTTCTCGCGCATCCGCCGCGGGCGGCAGCACGGCGTGTTTGCGGCCCAGCAGGGCCCGGGCATCGAGAACGCCTTCCCGGGCGTCGCCCAGGCCTATTCGGAGAACGTGCCACTGCTGGTCATCCCGGCCGGCAACGCGCCGGAGCGCCAGTACATGCATCCGACGTTCCGCGCCACCGACGTGTTTCGCCCGGTGACCAAGTGGTGCGCGGTCGCGTCCTCGGTGCAGGAGCTGCCCGACCTGATGCGGCGCGCCTTCCAGGCGATGCGCAGCGGCAAGCCCGGGCCGGTGCTGGTCGAGGTGCCCAATCCGGTCTTCGAGGCGCCGTTCGAGGGCAAGCTCGACTACACGCCGGTGCCGGTCGCGCGCACCGCGCCCGATCCCGACGCCGTGAAGGAAGCGGCGCGCATGCTGCTCGCCGCCAAGCGTCCGGTGCTGTGGGCCGGCCAGGGCGTGCATTATGCCGATGCGAGCGACCGCCTCGCGACGCTGGCCGAGCTCATCCCGGCGCCGGTCGTCGCCACCAATCCGGGCAAGAGCGCGATCCCCGAGAACCATCCGCTCGCGCTCGGCGCCGCGACGCGATCGAGCCCGAAGATGTTCGCGCATTTCCTGAAAGAGGCCGATCTCGTGCTCGCGATCGGCTCGAGCCTCACGCGGACGAACTTCGGTCCGACCGTGCCCCCCGGCAAGACCATCATCCACTCGACCAACGACGCGAGCGACGTCAACAAGGACTACCGCGCCAGCCTGGCGCTCGTCGGTGACGCCGCGCTGGTGCTCGATGCGCTCCTCGCCGAGGTCGGCAAGACCCGGGCACCCGATATGCGCGCGCTCGGCGCACTCAAGCAGCAGATCGCCGCCGCCAAGGACGAATGGCTCGCCGAGTGGGCGAAGCACCTCGATTCCGACGAGGTGCCGATCAACCAGTACCGCGTCATCCGCGACCTGATGCGCACGGTCGACCGCGACAACACCATCGCGACCCACGATTCGGGCAGCCCACGCGAGCAGTTCCTTCCGTTCTGGCAGACGACCGCGTCGCGCTCCTACATGGGATGGGGCAAGTCGACCCAGCTCGGCTACGGGCTCGGGCTGATCATGGGCGCGAAGCTCGCGGCGCCCGACAAGCTGTGCATCAACGTGATGGGCGACTCGTCCTTCGGCATGACCGGCCTCGACATCGAGACCGCGGCGCGCAACCGCATCCCGATCCTCACCATCGTGTTCAACAATGGCATCATGGCGGCCGAGCGCCCCGTGCTCAAGCTCTCGGACACGAAGTACGGCGCAATGAATGTGGGCGGCAACTACACCAAGGTCGCCGAGGGCCTCGGTGTCGCCTCGCGCCGGGTCGACAAGCCCGCCGACATCGTGCCGGCGATCAAGGGCGCCGTCGACGTGGTGAACGGCGGCGCGCCGTATCTGCTCGAGTTCGTCGTGAAGGAAGGGCAGGAGTTCTCGCGGTATTGATTTCAAATCACCCGCGCGCCCTGCCCCGCCGATGCGAGCGTCTCCGCCAGGGTCTGCAGCCCCTGCGCAAGCTCGGCGCGCGTGCGTGCGGCGCCGAGCGCGACGCGCACGGCCGGCGATGATGCCGGATCGACCGCGAAGGCGTCGTCGGCGACGACCGCAAGGCCGCGATCGAGGACGCGCCGCAGGAACTCCATCCGGCTCCAGCGCGGCGGCAGCGGCAGCCACAGATGATGTCCGTGCGGTCCGGCCGCATAGGGCACGCTCTTGAGAAATCTGGCCGCGAGGCGCTGGCGCGCGGCAGCCTCGTTGCGGATCGCGAGAATGATCTTGTCGGCTATCCCCGTGCTGATCCACCGGTTGACCAGCGCGACCATCAGCGGGGCCGGCATCTGCAGGCTCGCCGCGAGGCTGTCGCGCATGGTCTGCTCCGCGGCTCCGTCCGGCACCAGCAGGTAGGAGACCCGCAGCGCCGGCGCGATGCATTTCGACAGCCCGACCGCGAGATAGGTGCGCTCCGGGATCAGGTTCGCGATCGGCGAGGCGTTCGGCGCGAGCCAGCCATAGGCGTCGTCCTCGATCAGGACCGTCCTGCTCGCCCGGATGATGTCGGCGACCGCTTCCCGCCGCTTCGGCGGCATGGTCGCGGTGGTCGGGTTGTGCAGCGTCGGAATGAGGTAGACCGCCTTCGGCCTGTACGCCTTGCAGGCGCGCTTGAGCGCATCTGGCCGGATTCCTTCCGCATCCATCTCGATGCCGACGAGGCGCACGCCGAGCTTTTCGGCCGCGGCCTTCATGCCGGGAAAGGTCAGCGCCTCGGTCAGCACCACGTCGCCGCGCCCGGCGAGCGACAGCAGCGCGTTGAACAGGATCGCCTGGTTGCCCGGATAGACGAGCAGGCGATCGCCGCGCGCACCCGGCACGCGCCGGCGCAGCCAGCGCGCCGCGGCCTCGCGCTCCTCGTCGCTGCCACCCGGCCGCTGGTAGTTGAGATGGGCGCTGAAGCCGGTCGCCTCGCGGATCGCCTCGAGGCCTTGCGCGATATGCACGTCGAGGCTCGCTTCCACGGGCTGCGGCGGAATGTTCATCGCCAGATCGACCTTGATCCGTGGCGAGACGTTGTCCGCCGTCCGCGCCGTGGTCTCCGACACGAAGGTGCCGCGCCCGACCTGCGCCTCGATCAGCCCGCGCCGGCGCGCCTCGCCATAGGCACGCGTCACCGTCGTGAGGTCGAGGCCGAGCGCGTGCGCCAGCGCGCGCTGGGTCGGAATCTGCTCGCCGCGCTTGAGCCGGCCGCCGACGATGTCCGCCGCCATCGCGTCGACGATGCGCCGGAAGGCCGGCCCCGACCATTCGGAAAGTGTAGGGATCCAGTCCATGCAATCCGACCGTTTGTCGTGGCTTGTATGGCTCTCGATGATTATTGTATGCACCAAGCAACCGTCAAGGAGCCTGGCGACCATGACAACCGCCCAAGAGCCGGTCTTGCGCGCGCTGTGGCGCGGCCTGCGAATGCGCTGTCCCAACTGCGGCCAGGCCAGCCTGTTCGGACGCTTCCTCAAGGTCGTCGACCACTGTCCGGCCTGCGGCGAGGAGTTTTCGCACCACCGTGCCGACGACTTTCCGCCCTACCTGGTGATCATCGTGCTCGGCCATCTGGTCGTGCCGATCGTCCTCGCCGTCGAGGTTGCGTTCGCGCCGCCGATTTGGCTGCAGTACCTGATCTGGCTGCCGCTGGTCGCGATCGGCGCGATCGCGCTGCTGCAGCCCACCAAGGGCGCCGTCGTGGCCTTGCAATGGCACGCCGGGCTGCACGGCTTCGAGCCGGCGAAGAAACGGCGCGATCTGGCCGCGCAGGCCGACCACCGCGGCCTTCCCGCGCTCGCGCGCTGACCTCGGCGCGCGGGACAACACTGCCGATCGCGCCGGCCGTGATGCCGGTCACAAGTTGTCGCTTCCTCGGATAGGTCCGCGAACGCGCCACGCGCGTGGGCCGACCAACGATCGGGCAGATGGCCCGGACCCGAAGGAGGACAACATGTCGACCCGCAAAGCCATGCTCACGCACATCGCGGCTGCCGTTGCCGCGGTTTCGACCCTGCTCCCCGGCGACGCGTCGGCTTTCGGCCGCGGCCATGCGACGGCCGCGCCCGTACGCGTGATCACCTCAATGTCTGCGCCATCGGTGCGCTACGGTTACCGCTCCGGGTGGGGCTACGGGGCCGGGTGGTGCTACTGGCATCCGTACGTGTGCTACCGCCGCTGAGACCGCGATCACAGAGGGGACCCTTGGCCTCTCTCGCTCACCGGCCGCCGAGCGCAGCTTCCACCTGCCCCATCAGGGCCTGCGCCAGCATGCGATAGCCTTCCGGCGTCAGATGATGCCCGTCCGGCTGGTGCGGCAGGTTCCGCAGCATGCCGTTCTCCAGCATGATCACGCTGATGCCACGCGCCTGCAGCCGGCCTTCGATCGCGCCGACATTTGCCGCGCGCTCATCGGCGCGCCCCTTGCGTCGATCGTTGCCGCCGGGCTGCAGGATCACGACGCGCACGCCCTTCGGCACCGCCCCGAGCCGACGCAGCATGCCGCCGGTCGTATCGCCGTTGATGCCCGCATTGATGACGCGGACGTCGTGGCCCCTGGCACGCAGCAGCGCCTCGAGCTGCGCCCGATAGGCCTCGCTGCGGGCAACGCCGCGCCCGTAGGTGTTGCTCGCGCCGAGCGCGACGATGACGGTCGCCGCATGGGCCGGGCCGAAGCTCAGCAGCACCGCGGCTGCGACGCAGGCGACACGCCGCATCAGCTGCCAGCTCATTGCGCGACCGTGCTCGGATTCTTCTGGTCGGCCACCATGAAGACCAGGATCTTGGTGCGTGCATCGCGGCTCGGATTGCGCGAGGTGGAATGCAGCGCGCCGGGCGGCTCGTAGAATACCTCGCCGGCTTTCAGTGTCCGCGGCGCCTCGCCGTTGACCGCGAACTCATACGTTCCCTCGAGCACGTAGCCGAACGTGTGGTGGCCAGGATGGCGATGCGGCGGGCTCGCCGCGAGCGGCGCACGATCGAGCAGTGAGACGCGCACCTCCCGGCCGGGCAGATCGGCCAGCGGCTGGGTGAGCAGCGCCCGCGGCGGCGCCGCCGGCTGGGCGTCCGATGGGCGAATGCCCGCCGTGACCACGATCGACAGCAGCGCGGCGACCGCTGCTACGACGACATAGGAGCCGATCGATCCTCTGCGCATGTTCGTTCCCTCCGCGACTGGAAGGCCATAGAATAGAAGTCGCGGCGCCCCGCCGCCACCGCAAGACGGCAAACATGACCGGGGAGCACGCCAGGGAGCAGATCATGACGCGACCGTTCGAGGGCATCAGGGTGATCGACGTGACTCACGTGCTGGCCGGGCCTTTCGCGGCCTACCAGCTCGCGGTGCTCGGCGCCGACGTGATCAAGGTCGAGCATCCCGACGATCCCGACCAGAGCCGCGGCAGCGGCACCGACAAGGCCCTCAACCGCGCCCAGATGGGCACGGGTTTTCTGACGCAGGCGTCGAACAAGCGCTCGATCACGCTCGACCTCAAGAGCGAAGCCGACCGCGTGAGGCTTAAGAAGCTCGTCGCCACGGCCGATGTTTTCGTCGAGAACTATCGCCCGGGCGCGCTGGAAGCGCTCGGCCTCGGCTACGATGCGCTCGCGGCGATCAATCCCCGCCTGATCTATGCGTCGTTCTCGGCCTTCGGCCAGACCGGTCCGCGGCGCGAGCAGACCGCCTACGACCACGTCATCCAGGCGACCTCCGGCATCATGGCGACGACCGGGACCGCGGACGTGCACCCCGTGATGTTCGGCTCGCCGGCGATCGATTATGCGACCGGCATCACCGGCGCCTTCGCGCTCGCCTCGGCGCTCTTTCAGCGCGAGAAGACGGGCCGTGGCCAGCGCATCGACATGGCGATGCTCGATGTCGCCCTGACCCTGATGAGCTCGCACATCGCCGGCTATACGCGCAACGGCGTGCACCCGAAACCGAAGGGCAATCGGCATCCGCACGCGACCAACGGCGCCTACGCGACCAAGTCCGGGCTCGTGATGATCGGCGCCAGCAATCTGCGCCAGCAGCGCCGGCTGTGGACCGTGCTGGAGCGCCCCGACATGATCAAGCGCAGCAACGACGAGCGCGAGGCGGACCACGCGCGCGAGACCCAGGTTCTCACCGAGATCATGCTCACCCGCACGGCCGACGAATGGGAGGTCTTTCTCCAGGCTCGGCACGTGCCGGCGGCGCGCGTGCGCACCATGGGCGAGGCGCTGGCCGATCCGCAGGTGGCGAGCCGCGGCGTGGTGCATCGCCATGCCGGTGCGCCGGGCATGGAGGGCAGCTTCAGCGTGCCGCTCGCCGCCTTCAAGTTCGCGCACGGCGGCCCGAGCATCGAGACGCCGCCGCCGCGCCTCGGCGAGCACAATGATGAGGTCTTTGCGGAGCTTGAGAGTCGCGACAGCATGCGCAAGGTGGGGACCTGAGACGTGGAGTTCGCTTGCCTTAACCCGTCATCCTGAGGTGCGAGCGTAGCGAGCCTCGAAGGATGATCGGCCGAGGCCTCGCAACAAGCACGCAAGCGGCATCGCAGCGGCCCTTCGATGCTCGGCCTACGGCCGAGCACCTTAGGGACGGTGCGTAAAATTCAGTCGACGCCTCACCTGCACCCTTCGAGCGTCGACGCCTTGTTCTCCGGCACGAACGGCCCGAGCTTCTTCACCGCCGCGTCGGCGTAGCTCATGTCGACCAGGCGCTCGGCCGGCAGGCTGGCGGTCGAGAACTTGTTGGCGACGTACCATCGCTGCATGTCGAGCATGCTGGCGACGTTGACACGGCCGTCCGGGCTGCGCGAGGGCCACGGATAGTCATTGAGGATCTTCGGGTTGCGCTCCGAGCCATGGCGCACGATCGCCTCGATCATCTCCTTGCGGATCGAGCCGCCGTGATAGGCGTTGCAGTAGTCGCGCACGCCGCGCAGGTAGGCGGTGACGTAGGCCTGCAGGGCGTTGCGGTTCTGCTTCGCCCAGTCGGTGTTGACCATGATCACCGCGATGGTCATCGGGCTCGGCTGCACCAGCTTGTCGGGCTGCGCGAAGGGAACGGCGAGCTTCTGCTCGCCATATTCGTAGACGAAGGGCGGAATGAGCAGCGCGGCATCGACCGCCTTGTTGGCAAGCGCCGCTGCCATCTGGTTGAAGGCCAGCACTTTGATGTCGACGTCGGAGACCTTGAGTCCGACGGTCTCCAGCATCTTGCCGGTCTCGTAGGTCGATACCGAGCCGACGCCGTTGCTGGAGATCACCCGGCCCTTGAGGTCCCTCAGGTCCCTGATCTGGTCCTTGAGATCGGTGCGGACCATCAGATCGTGGCGGATCGGCGTCGACACGCGGTCGGCGATGATCGTGACCGGCAGCCCCTTCGCGACCGCATTGAAGTAACCGGCCGAGACGCCGCCCGCGATGATCTGCAGATGGTTCTGCGCGAGCAGCACCATGGTATTGGCGGAGGTGTTGATGTCGTCGATCACGACGTTGAGGCCGGCCTCCTTGAAGTAACCGCGGTCGAGCGCGATCAGCTCGGCGCCGTTCGAGACCGAGCGCACCAGCGCGACATGGATGGTCGTCTGGCCACGCGCGGCGCCGACACCGCATGCGAGGGCCAGGGCGAGCGTCGCGAGATGGCGAAGCTTCATGCAATGTCCTTTCGGCAAACTCTGCGTGCTCCCTCTCCCGCCTTAGGGGGAGAGGGAGAAGAAACAACATCACGCCCGCGCGTACTTGCCGCGGTTGAAGAACCGGTCCTTGTCGTCGTCGGACGCGGTGTCGCGGTTCGATTTGATGCCGCCGGTGATCTCGATC
>Ga0126371_10000969_pt1 | contig 23882 bp, 20 predicted proteins | sample PanSoiMetaPlot_4_FD_110145 | JGI IMG/M metagenome (GOLD analysis project Ga0126371, IMG submission 110145) | Tropical forest soil microbial communities from Panama - MetaG Plot_4 | ecosystem: Environmental > Terrestrial > Soil > Tropical forest > Bulk soil | place: Panama | collected 2016-02-17 | reverse complement strand
AGCTGAAGCTGGCGGGCCAGGTCCGCGCAGACCTCGGTGAGCGCCCGGGCGAAGTCCTTGTGGTCCGGCCTGACACCGGAGGCGCCGCTGGCCATCAGCAGCACCGTGTCGTTGGTGGACATGCAGCCGTCGGTGTCGAGCCGGTCGAGCGTGACGGCTGTCGCCGAGCGCAGCGCGAAGTCCAGTTCTGCCGCGTCCAGATCCGCGTCGGTGGTGAGCACGCAGAGCATGGTGGCAAGTCCGGGCGCGAGCATGCCCGCGCCCTTGGCCATGCCGCCGATGGAGTAGCCCTGTTCGCCGGGGGCTTCGGGTCGTCCCCCGCGGCTGGCAAAGCCCCGGCGAAAGGCGATCTTGACGACGGTGTCGGTGGTCCTGATCGCGTCGGCGGCGTGTACTCCGCCGCCGCGGTCGGCGTCGGCGACCGCGGCGTCCACGGCTGGCAGCAGCTTGTCCATCGGCAGCCGCTCGCCGATCAGGCCCGTCGAGCACACCGCGATCTCGCCCGCTGAGTCGTCGATGGCTTTGGCCAGGCGCTCGGCGGTCGCGTGCGTGTCCTGGAAGCCGGACGGGCCGGTGCATGCGTTGGCGCCGCCAGAGTTCAGCACGACGGCGCGCACCCGGCCACCGCTTACCACCTGGCGGGTCCACTTGACCGGGGCGGCCTGCACGCGATTCGTGGTGAACACCGCCGCTGCCGCGCGCGACGGCCCGTCGTTGATGACCACTGCGACGTCGCGTTCGCTGGACGTCTTCAGCCCTGCCGCCACGCCCGCGGCGCGGAAGCCCAGCGGTGCTGTCACGCTCATGGGGCAACTCCATGGGGGGTCAGGCCGGCCGTCTCCGGCAGGCCGAGCATGAGGTTGGCGATCTGCACGGCCTGGCCGGCCGCGCCCTTGCCGAGGTTGTCGATAGCGCAGACGACGACTGCGCGGCCCGCGTGCTTATCGGCCGTCACCTGCAGGTGCGCGCCGTTGGACCCGGACACCGCGCCGGTGACCGGCCACTGGCCGACCGGCAGCAGGTGCACGAACGGGCTGTGCCCATAGGCGGCGGCGAACGCCGCGCGCAGCGCGCTGTCCGCGCCAGCGCGGTCCGCGACGCCCGGCGCCAGCCGGGTAGTGCAGGTGGCCAGGATGCCGCGCGGCATCGGGGCGAGCAGCGGTGTGAAAGAGATGACCGGGTAAACAGTCAGCGGGAATCGTTCGGGGAAAGAGTGCAGAACCTCAGCGAGCGCTTGCTCGATCTCGGGCGTGTGCCGGTGCGTGCCGCCGACCTTGTACGCGGACATGCTGCCCATCACCTCGCTGGCGAGCAGGTCGGGGCGGGGTGAGCGGCCAGCCCCCGAGGTGCCCGAGGCGGCGACGATCACGATGTCTCTAGGGTCGGCCAGGCCCGCCGCGAGCAGCGGGGCGAGCGCGAGGATCGACGCCGTGGCGTAGCAGCCGGGGGCGGCGACTCGCGTTGAGTCGGCGATCTGCTGCCTGGCGCCGTGGAGTTCGGGCAGGCCGTAGGCCCAGCGCCCGGCGTAGTCGGTGCCGTAGAACTGCTGCCACGCGGCCTCGTCGCCGAGCCGGAAGTCGGCGGACAGGTCGACGATCCGCGCGTGGGCTAGCTTGCCCGCCAGCGCGGCCGACTCACCGTGCGGCAGCGCCATGAAGACGAGCTCAGCGCTGGCGAGCAGGTCCGGGTCGGTGGCTTCGAAGGTCTTGCCGTCGAACGCCGGGTGACCGGTGAGGTTGGGGTGCACCTCGGTGAGCGGCTTGCCCGCGCTAGACGCGCCGGTGACAGCGCCGATCTCCAGGTCCGGATGGCCAGCGAGCAGGCGCAGCAACTCACCGCCCGCGTAACCGCTGGCTCCGGCCACCGCAACCCGTATGCCCATGCTGTAACCCTCCTTGCTCTCTGAAGAATTATGCATCTCAATGAATGAATATGCAAACCGACACTAGGGCGCGGGGCGGCAGGCGGCGCCTGAGCCGACGCCAGGACGCGGGGCGCCAGGTGGCGCCTGAGCCGACGCTTGGACGTGGGGCGCTGGGCAGTAGCCGGGCAAGATCGTTGCGGACAAATGTTTGGCGTTTCCGTTGTTCTAACAACGGAAACGCCAAACATTTCCAAAAGTCTTCGCGAAGAGGTAAGACTAGCGGTGCAGGGGGACGGATGTGGCGGCGGAGTGGAGGACGTCGGGGTCGGCTGGCGACCGTCGGGGCACGCCCTGAGGGTGCGTGTGCCGGTTCAGGTAACGCCGCGGAAAAGAACACGAATCGGGCAGCCTTCAGGCGCTCGGAAGAGCGGCCCGCGCGGCAGTATGAGCACTAGGGTGTGGATATCCGGTCACTTGGGGACCGCTGGCGGCGACTGGGAGAGGTGCTGAAGTTGAGGACGAACCAGGCGGCGGTCTGCTGGCTCGCTGTGGTCGTCGGCGGCTTTGCGCTGGTCGGGCTCGCGGCGTGTTCGTCTGGCGCGTCCAGCGGGGCCACCGGGTCCTCTTGCGGCACTACTCGCACGGGTGTCAACGTGCCCGTGATCATCAAGGTGACCAAAGGCAATGTGGACTGCGCCACGGTGATGCACGTCGAGCAAAGCTACGCGGCGATGATCAAGGACAACGCCGTACACGGCAATGGCGGCGGCGCTCCGGTGGCGGTGGACGGCTGGGTGTGCCAGGGGTATCCGACCCCGCAGGTGCTGCGGACCGGCAACGCGTCGGAATGCCATACCGCAAGCGCCGAGGTGGTCGCGGTGCTGGCGCTGTCTTCGAAAGGCAGCAGCTAGCCGTCGCGGTCGCTGGCCGCGGTTAGCTGGGAATGGCGACGTCGGACGGCAGGTCGGTGTCCGCCAGCAGGCTGTCGCCGGTCAGGACGCCGCCTCCTGAGCCTTCGCCCGTGAGCACGCTGCCATCCGGCGGGCTGCTCGCAGGCCCGCTACCACCCGCGAACAAGCTGTCGTCGTCGGGAGGCCTGACGTCATCGGCCGGCGGGCGGACCGCGCTGAGCCCGCGGCTGGTGCTGATCATCTGCACCTGGTCACGCCCCGACGCCTTGGCGCGGTAGAGCGCCGCGTCGGCAGCGGCGAGCAGTTCGGTCAGCTCGCGGCGCGACCCGGCGTCGAGTGCCGCCACGCCGATGGAAACCGTCACCGGCACCCGTTCAGATCCGCTGGCGCCGCCCGCGTAGATGGGCAGCCGGGAGATGTGCGCGCGGACACGTTCGGCGATCCTGAAGGCGTCCACGGCCCGGGTCTGCGGCAGCAGCATCACGAACTCCTCGCCGCCGAACCGGCCGGCGAGGTCGTAATCACGAAGTATCTGTGTCATCGTGCTTGCGATCTGCCTGAGCACGTCGTCGCCGAGCAGGTGGCCATAGGTGTCGTTGATCTGCTTGAACCGGTCAAGGTCGAGCAGCGCCACGGCCAGCGGCGAGCCGGTGCGCACCGCGCGGGCGACTTCGGCAGTTGCCTCACGCTCCCACGTCGCCGCGTTGAGCAACCCGGTCTTGGCGTCCGCCCGTGCCTCGTTCAGCAGCTGGGTGTGCCGGAACGAGCGCTGCAGCAACGTGACCAGGGGCAGCGCGATGATCAGCACCAGGTTGCTGACCGTCATGCCGAGCGCGACGAGCAGGGCCGCGCACAGTTCGGTGGCGTCGTTGTGCAGCGATTCCCTGCCGAGCAGGGCGTCCTTGATCTTGGTGGTCCGGTCCGCGATCTTGACCGCAGTCAGCACGAGGCCCTGGTTGACCAGCCACTGCGCCAGGCCGGCCGCCGCCGCGGCCGCCAGCCACAAGTCGGCGTGCGCCATCATGTAGGCGCGCGGATGGCAGCCGACGGGCAGCGCGCCGTGGTACACGAGTGACGCGCTGCCGTAGGCGATGCCGATCGCCGACGCCGTGAAGACCCGGCGGTATGGCGGCGCCCGCCTGACCCGCCACTGGGTGAGCGCGAGCCTGATCGCCGGGACGACTAGCGCGTACAGCAGCGGGAGCAGGATCACCATGGGGAGTTCCCACACGGCGTAGACGTCCTTGACCACGCCGGTGGGCTCGCTGGAGCGCCTGGTCAGTTCGACCGTGGCCGCGCCACACGCGAGCAGCGCGCCGAAGAGCACTAGGTCGGAGGTCCTGATGTGGAACGCCGCCGCCCGCACGCCGATCCATGCCAGGTAGCCGCAAACGACGAGCAGCACGAACGCGCGAAGAGGCCTGGGGAGGGACCAGATAGCCCAATCACCTACGCGTCGGAATCCGTGCCGAGACACGGCGCGACGCGCGTGATCCATCTGACCTCCCTCGCTTCATCGATGCTTTCCGTTGCGGATCTGCTGAGCGCGACGGATAGCGCAACGTGCTGTGCTAACCCCACATTGTCACAGATTTCACGTGCACAGTGTCAAAACTCGGCTACTGACTGACAGGACGATACCTCCTTGCAGCCGTCGCGAAGGGGTTCCGGAGGGCTCGAAAGCCCTGCCCTGCAAGCGTTTGCAGTCAGCTGACCGCCACTGCCCCGTCAGGTAATCGTAACCAAACGGTTACCTTACTGGGTTTCTTCCCGTGCACACAGGGGATGCTGCGCTATTCAAGTATCGAAATGAGGGAATTGTCTAGTTCGTGCACACGGTACGGTGACGGCACGAGTAGACCGGATTGTGGTGGAAAGGGCGGGTGTTATGACTACTGGATGGGCGTGACAACGACAGCCAAGGCACGTGGACGACCGCACGCGAGAAGGGGAGGGACCTGATGACCACCGGCTGGGCCTGAACACCACACCCACGACCCGCGACGCACGAGAGGAGCACGAAATGACCACCGGTTGGGCCTGAACACCACGCCGTCATCACACGAACTACACGCAGCGGGAGGAACCTGTGACAACCGGGTGGGCCTGACAAAGCAGACATCGCACCACGGCAGACGCGAGAGGAGGGACCTGATGACCACTGGATGGGCCTGACACCACAGACAGCACTGCACACCGCACGCGAGAGGAGGACCGATGACCACCGGATGGGCCTAAGCACCACCACACCCACGACCCCACGCAAGACCACGCGGAAGGAGAACCCGTGACCACCGGATGGGCCTGAGCACACCGCAGCGGCAGATGACCACACGACAGGAGGACCCGATGACCACTGGATGGGCCTGAGATGAACCGGCCACCGCATCGGACCGTTAGCCGAAGGGAGGGACAGCGATGCGTACTACGGGCTGGGCATGACGCTGGGCAGGACAACACCGGTCACGTCGGCCGCGGGATGCGGCCGGACCTGACGGCTTGCTGTCGTAAGCCGCCGGGCGCGTCTGCCTTCCGCGACCGGTTCCAACTCGCCGCTACGAACGCGGCACACACGGCGCCGATGGCGCCGGCTACCACGACGACCGTCGTCGGCACCCAGTGCTCAGCGGCGGCGCCAGCCACCACCATGACTGTGCCCTGGCCCAGGCTCATGCCACCCTGGGCGAGCCCGAAGGCCCTGGCGCGCCACTGCCCGGGCACCGCGCTGACGAAGGCGGCGTTGGCCGCGATCTGATAGGCGCCGAACGCGCCGGACACGGCCAAGATCGCCAGCACCACGGGAAGCGCGGGCCGCAGAGCGAACAGGATCAGCACGGCGCTGGTGGCGATGGCCAGCGGGCCCATCACGCGCAGCCGTGTCGTCGGCCGCACCAGCCGGCCGAAGGCCAGCATGCCCGCCGTCTCGCCGAACGCCTGGGCTGCTAGGATCGCGCCCACTTGGGCTGCGCCGCCGCCAAGGCTGCTCGCCAGCGGAGCCGCGACCCCCTCGGGCGCGTTGTAAAACGCGGCCAGCCAGCCGAACAGCATCGGCAGCAGCATGGCCGGTGTCTTGAACACCATCCGGGTCGCGCCGGCGAAGCTGGCCGGCGCGTGCGCCGCGTGCTTGCCCGCCGGCTCGGCCTGGATGTCAGCCCCGTGCCCCGTGACGTGCTCAGCGCCCTGCGCCGCCGCGTGTCGCGCCACAGGGACTGGCCGCCGTCGCACGAAGCAGCGAACGATTGCGGCGGACACCGCGAACGTGGCCGCGTCGATCACCAGCGAGGTCCGCACGCCCAGCAGCGCCACCACGGCCCCGCCGGCGGCGAACCCGAGCACCTGGGCGAACTGGTTGGTGGTCAGCGTGACGGCCGTGCCCACCACGTACTTCTCACCGGGCAGCAGGTCCGGGTAGATGGCGGCGCGCGCCGCGGTGAACGGCGCGCTGATGAGCGTCACCACCGCCAGCAGCACGACGAGCAACGCGAGCGGCACCCCGGGCAGCGCCATGAGCAGCACGAGCGCGCAGCGCAGCACGTCGCAGGCGATCATCACCAGGCGCCGCTCGAACCTGTCCGCGAGCCCGGCGAGCGTGACGCCGCCGATGAAGACCGGCACCACGCTGACCATGAAAGTCACCGCGGCCAGCAGCGCCGAAGCCGTCCTGGCGTACACAAGGACGGTCAGCGCGACCCGAGCCAGCTGATCGCCTGCCACCGAAGTGAGCTGCGCAGACCACAGCGCCCGGAACTCGGGGATGGCGAACACGTCCTTGTACGTCGCCTGTGTGGCCTGCTCCGACAGTTGGCTCGGGGCCGCTTTTGCAGCTATGTCACCCTCCGTGACCGCAGATTGATGCTCTTCGATGCCACGCGATGACGACCGCCAGTGCGCGCGGGGCGACAAGGAGGATTAAGGCATCGACGAAGCGGGCGGCGAGTGCGGCCCGCACCGGTGCAGATTACCCGGAAGCCGGACGAGCTGCCACATATTCGCCCGGATAAATGCGACATTAAGTGCGGGCTACAGCGCCCACCCGACGTGCGGCCTCGGCCACCGCCGCGTCCCTGGCAGCGGTCGTCTCCGCCACGGTCAGCGTCCGGTCGGGCGCGCGGAAGCGCAGCGTGTAGGCCAGCGACTTGCGGTCCGCGCCGAGCTGGGCGCCGGTGTAGACGTCGAAGAGCCGCAGGTCCTCAAGCAGGTCGCCGGCGCCGGCGGTCAGCGCGGCCGCCACGTCCGCGGCCGGCACATCGGCAGCGACCACTAGGGCGACGTCCTGTGTCGCCAGCGGGTACGCGGACAGCGAAGGGCCGCGTACCGTAGTCGCCTCCGCGGCAGCGGCCAGCACGGCGAAGTCGAGCTCGACCGCGCAGGTACGCGACGGCAGGCCGTAGGCGGCGACCACCCGGGGGTGCAGCTCGCCCGCATGCCCGGCCACCCACTCGTGCACCTCACCGGGCCCGCTGCCATCAGGGGTGACGGCGCGCACGTAGAGCGCCGCGCAGCGGCCCGGGTGCCACGGCGGCTCTTGCGCCGCCCGCACGTCGAGCGTCAGGTGGCAGACCGCGGCGACGGCGCGGGCCGCCTCGATCGCGTCCGCCCACGTTCCGGGCCGGCCAGGCCCCCACCAGCCGGGCAGTTCACGGTCGCCCGCGAGCACCGCGCCGACGCGCATCGGCTGGTCGGGCAGCGCGGCCTCAAGCGAGGCGAGTTCGGCGACGGTAGGCCCGCGGTCGGTGGCCAGGATCGGCGCCACCCCGGGCGAGCCGGGCCGCGGCAGGAATACCAGGCCGGTCTCGAACAAGGCGGTGTCGGGGAAGCCGCGCCCTATGTTCCTTGTCAGGGTGCGGAACAGGCCGGGCAGCAGGGTGGTGCGCAGGTACGGCTGGTCTTCGCTGAGCGGGTTGGCGACGCGCGCCGCTGGCCGCCTCGGGTCCTCGGGGGGCAGCATCAGGTCGTCCGCCTCCGCGGCTGGCGCGAACGGGTCGGCGTGCACCTCGACGAACCCGGCGCCGCCGAGCGCGCGGCCGATCGCGCGGACTAGCCGCTGCCTGGGTGTCAGCCCGTGGCCCGCGAGCGCGCGCGGCATCCTGGACGGCACGTTCACGTACCCCTCGAGGCGGATGACCTCCTCAGCGAGGTCAGCGGGATCGGTCAGGTCAGAGCGCCACGACGGCGGCATGACCTCGAGCACCGGGTGCATGCGGTCGTGCTTGCCGTGCTGTTCGGCCGCGTCGAGCGTCTGGTCGGCCGTGCTTGCGCCGGCTCGCCAGGGCGCGATCGTTGGCAGCGCGGGGGTGTTGAGTTCACGCACCTCGCAGCCGACTTCTGTGAGCCGCTTGATAACGGTGTCCCGGCCGTAGATGACGCCTGCCACCCGGTCCGGGTAGTCGGCGGCCATGCTGATCCTGACCGGCGTCACCGGGACCTGCGCGTGGCTGCAGCCGGGTGTCACCCGGCCGCCACCGAGGGTGGCGAGCAGCGCGACCGCGCGCGCGGTGGCGCGCAGCGGCAGCTCGCGGTCTACGCCGCGCTCGAACCGGTACGACGCCTCCGAGTGCAGCCGGTGCCTGCGGCTCATCCTGGCCGTGCCGACGTCGGAGAAGTGCGCGCCCTCGATGACGATGTCGGCGGAGTTCTCGTCGATCTCGGTGGCCAGCCCGCCCATCGTGCCTGCCATCGAGATCGGGCCCGAGTCGTCGGTGATCAGGATGTCTTCCGGGTACAGCGTGCGCGTGACGTGGTCAAGCGCCTCGAGGGTCTCGCCCTCCCGCGCGCGCCGCACCACGATCGGGCCGGTCAGCTTGGACCGGTCGAACGCGTGCAGGGGCTGGCCGAGCTCGAGCATCAGGTAGTTGGTCACGTCCACTGCGAGCGAGACCGTGCGCACCCCGCAGCGCGCGAGCCGCACCCGCATCCACAGCGGCGTGGGCGCCTGAGGGTCGAAGCCGCGCACCTCGCGAAGCACGAACCGGTCACACGCGGTCGGGTCGGCGATGCTGGCCGGCCACACATCCGGGCCCTCGGCGGCCAAGTCGGCACCGAAGACGTCGGCCATCGCCTCCTTGCCGTTGATCTCGATGACCTGACCCGACGCGTCCTCGCCGGGCTGGAATGTCTGCGCCGGGTCGGTGAATGGCACGCCGTAGGCGCTGGCAAGCTCGCGCGCGACGCCGCGGATGCTGACCGCGTAGCCGCGGTCGGGCGTCACGGTGATCTCGAGAACGTCGTCCTTAAGCGCGGCGTACTGGATGAAGTCCGCACCGAGCGGCGCGTCTGGCGGCAGCACCAGGATCCCGGTGTGGTCGTCGCCGATCGCCAGTTCCTTCGCCGAGCAGATCATGCCGTTGGACATACGGCCATAGGCCGGCTTGGCGCCGATCTCGAACCCGCCAGGCAGCACAGAGCCTGGCGGAGCGAACGCGATCCGGTCGCCGACGTCGAAGTTCGTCGCGCCGCAGATGACCCCGGTTGCCTTCTCCGGCGGGCCGGCCAGTTCCGGCTCGGACACCGCGACATGGCAGTACCTGATTGGCTTCTTGAACCCGGTCAGCTCTTCGACGCTAAGCACCTGGCCCACCACGACGCCGCGCATGTCGTGCCCCACCTGCTCGACCGACTCGACCTCGAGTCCGGCGGCGGTGAGTCGCCTGCCCACCTCGGCCGCGTCGACCGGCTCCGGAATCGGGGCATAGGCGCGCAGCCAGGAAATCGGTACCCGCATCGCTAGATCTCCATCCCGAAAGCCCGGCTGAATCGCACGTCACCCTCCACGGTGTCCCTGATGTCAGACACGCCGTGCGCGAGCATCAGCGCCCGCTCGATGCCAAGCCCGAACGCGAACCCGCTATACCGGTCCGGGTCGATACCGCAGGCGACCAGCACGCGCGGGTTGACCATGCCGCAGCCAGCGATCTCGATCCAGCCCATGCTCCGGCATACGCGGCAGGGGTCCGCGCCCGGCTTGACGGACGCGCCGCGGCACACATGGCACTCCATGGACACGTCGCCCGACGGTTCGGTGAACGGGAAGTAGTCCGGCCGCAGCCGCGTCCGCAGCCCAGCGCCGAACAGCGCGTCGACGAACGCCTGGATCGCCCCGCGCATGTCCGCCATGGTCAGCCCCTCGTCCACGGCCAGTCCCTCGATCTGGTAGAAGACCGGCAGGTGGGTGGCGTCCAGAGCCTCATTGCGGTACACCCGGCCCGGGCTGACCACGTAAAGCGGCAGCGGGCGGGTCAGCAGGCTCCTGATCTGCACCGGCGACGTGTGGGTGCGCAGCACCATACCGGATTTCTCCGTGCCTCCTGTCGAGGGACTACCCGTCCCCCCACTCCCCCCTGGGCTTTCGGGCGGCGCGATGAACAGGGTGTCCTGCATCTCGCGCGCCGGGTGGTCCGGCGGGATGTTCAGCGCGTCGAAGTTGTACCACTCGGCCTCAACTTCGGGGCCGTCCGCGACCTCGTAGCCCATCGCGACGAACACGTCGGCGAGCCGGTCAGCGGTGAGCGTGACCGGGTGCCGCGCGCCGGACGGCCTGCGGTCATAGGGCAGCGTGACGTCGACCTTCTCGGTGACGAGCACGTTCTCGTCGCGCTCCTTCTCGAGCTGGACCTGGCGGGCCTTCAGGGCCTGCTGGATCCGAGCCTTGGCGGCGCCGGTGCGACGGCCGGCGTCGGCCCTCGCCTCGGGCGGCAGCGCGCCGATCTCCGCGCTCGCCAGCGTCAGCGGCGCCTTGTCGCCCGCGTGCGCGAGCCGTGCTTCCTTGAGCTCGTCGAGGGTTCTCGCGCCATCGATGGCGGCCAGCGCGGCGTTCAGCGCGCGGTCCACTTCCTCGGCTGACAGAGCGGTCACCGCGACCGGGTCATAGTTCTTGTTGGGTGCGGACATCATTCGCTTCCTAGAGGCCGTACACAGCTGACTGGCCCGCGTCGGCACAGGCGGCGATTACTTATCCCGAACGAGGGGTGCCGACTGCATCTAGCAGATCCGACCCTACCGGGACCGTCGCCAACGTCGCGCGTGGCATTACGTTTCACTGCCCGCTAGGGCGGCGTCGGCGGCTACTGCCTACACGACGGGCACGCCCGCGGGCAGGATAAATCGGAATTCCGCGCCGCCGCCGGGCGCACGGCCGACGGTGATGTCGCCGTCAAGCGCCTCAACGAGGCCTTTGACGATGTACAGGCCAAGGCCGGTGCCGCCGCGGCGCTTGCCGCGCCAGAACTGGCGGAACACCCGGGGCGCCACCTCGGGAGGAATCCCCTCCCCCTGGTCGCGCACGGACACGGCGACCGCCTGGACGCTGGGGTCGCCGCCGATGCGCGCGCGCTCAACCACGACCGTCACGATACCAGCCCCGTGCCTGACGGCATTCTCGACGAGATTGCCGAGGATCTGGTCGATCTTGTCGGCGTCGAGCCATGTTTCCGGCAGGTCTGGCGCGACTTGGAGGCGGAACCGGTCTTCGGCCTCGCCGGCCGCGACCCGGCCGGCGATGATCTTGCTAGCCCGGTCCGGGATGTCGACGAGCTCGCGGTGCACCTCCATCCGGCCGGACTCGATGCGGGACACGTCCAGGAGTTCGGTTATCAGCCTGGTGACCCGGTCCGCGTCCGCGTTGACCGTCTCGAGCATGACGCGCTTCTGGTCGTCGGTGAACCGGTGCCACTTGGCCAGCAGCGTGGCAGTGAACCCTTTGACGGAGGTCAGCGGTGAGCGCAGCTCGTGCGCGACCGTGGAGACGAGTTCGGCACGGCTGCGCTCCAGACGGGCGCGCTGCTGAGCGCCGCGCAGGCTGATCACCAGCCGCTGCACCGGGCCGTGGCGGCCGTCGCGGACGTAGCCGACAGAGACGAGCAGTTCGGTGCCGTCGGACAGGTACAGGCTGCGTTCCGGGTGCCGGGTGCGGGTGGCCATGCCGTGGTAGGGGTCGACGAACACCCACCAGTCCCTGCCGTCGTCGTCGCGGAACGGCAGCACGTCGGAGACGAATTTGCCGACCGCCTCTTCCGTCGCGGTGTTCGTAAGCCGGGCCGCGGCTCTGTTGAAGAGGATCACGCGCCCCATGTCGTCGGCCACGACGAGCCCGTCCGGGAGCTCGTCGGCCATCAGCGGGCAGTTGCCTCCCAGTTCGTCGGCACGCTCAAACGGGCCGGGCCCAGCCCGACTCGTGGTCTTTTCCTCCACGACAGCGACGCCTCCGTCCGGCAGGGCCGCATCGAACTGCCAGGGTCTGGGTCGTTCTGCGATGCGGGTGACGGAATGTGATCAGACTCTAGCGCGCGAAACCGTCCCACCGACAGCCCCGCCCGCTGGATTTCTCTACGTTGCAGCGCAAATACCCTGCGCCACAACCATGCCTCAACCACTACCATGTTCAACGCGATGTAACCATAGTGACTGTTCGCGTGGTCGTGGCGCGCGTCGAGCACGGCGGATGCATGAGATTTAACCTACAGGTCTACCGAATTTAACTGCCCGGCGGTGTTGCCAGCTGCGGCGTTACCGGCGGCGCGCAGCGCCGCCGCCGAGGCGTACAGGCACACCGCGGCCGCGGCCGCGAGGTTCAGGCTCTCCGCCCGGCCGTAGATCGGCACCGCCAGGGACTGATCGGCGAGCGCGAGCAGGTCCGTGGGCAGGCCCCACGCCTCGTTCCCGAATAGCCACGCGGTCGGGCCGGCGAGCGCATCGCGGGCTCCCGGGTCGTCGAGCGTCGCGCCCGCCCGGCCGTCGGCCGCGATGACTCGCAGGCCCGCGGCGCGCAGCGCGCCGATCGTCTCTGGCAGCCGGGTGCCTGCCACGACGGGCAGGTGGAACAGGCTGCCCGCGCTGGCCCGCACGCACTTGCCGTTGTATGGGTCGACGGAGGCGTCCGCGAAGACCACCGCGTCGGCTCCCGCCGCGTCGGCGGTGCGCAGCACGGTGCCGGCGTTGCCAGGGTCCCTGACGTTGGCGAGCAGCGCGACTAGCCTGGGCCGGGCCGCCGTGACCGTTTCGAGCGGGACATCGACGAAGTCGCACACGGCGAGCAGTCCCTGCGGAGTCACGGTCTGCGCCAGCTCGCTCATCACCTCGCCGCTGACCACCTGCACGTCCACGCCGGATCCGGCCGCCGCCCGGACGAGGTCGGCATGGCGCGCCTGCGCGGGCACGGTGACGAACAGGCCGGTGACGGAGGCCCCGGTCGCGAGTGCCTCGGAAACGGCTTGCGGGCCCTCCGCCAGGAAAGCCCGGTCATGCTGCCTGAATGAGCGCTTCGTAAGTCGCCTGGCGGCCTTGAGGCGCGCCGCGCTCGCGCTGCGGTAGGTCGTCATAACTCGCCCACCATGTCGAATGCGCATTCGGCATGCTCTAGCGAGCCCAAATGCGCATTCGGCATGACGCGGTATCGACCGCGGTCAGGCGGCCGCTGCAGCGCTCTCGGGGAGCGCCTGACGGGCAACCTCGACGAGCGCGGCGAAGGCCGCCTCGTCGGCGACGGCGAGGTCGGCGAGGACGCGGCGGTCCACTTCGACACCAGCCGCCTTCAGACCCTGCACGAACCGGTTGTACGTCATGCCGTTCGCCCGCGCCGCGGCGTTGATGCGCTGGATCCACAGCCGGCGGAAGTTGCCCTTGCGGTCCTTGCGGTCGCGATAGGCGTAGGTCATCGAGTGGAGGATCTGCTCCTTGGCCTTGCGGTACAGCCGGGACCGCTGACCCCGGTAGCCGCTCGCACGCTCGAGGACAACCCTGCGCTTCTTCTTGGCGTTAATAGAACGCTTCACGCGTGCCATCGTTGAACACTCCTCTGTTAGCCCGGGGGACGACCCCCGGAGCCCCCGGAATGGGGGCCGGCCCCCAAACCCCCGGCGTCTACTTGCCGAGTAGCTTCCTGACCTGGCGCACGTCGGCCTTGTTGACCACGACTCGCCCTTCGAGCCGGCGCGTGACGCGCGAGGACTTGTGCTCGAACAGGTGCTGGCGGTTAGCCCGCATCCGCATGATCTTGCCAGTGCCCGTGAGCCTGAACCGCTTGGCGGCGCCGCTGTGCGTCTTCATCTTCGGCATGGTGTCTCCATGTGTCGAACTTCGCCGCCCCACGGCAGCCTCTTCCTACGGTGCGGCTCCGTGGCGGAGCCGCACCGTACTTCCCGCCAGGCGGGGTCAAACTTGCCGGCTGCTACACGTCGCTCGGCGCCGGGGCCGCCTCTGGGCGGGGGCTTGGTACCTGCCGCGCCTGTGAGGCTGCCTGCTGTGCGTTGCGATCGGACCTGCTGTCGGTCTTCTTCCGGTGCGGGCCGATCACCATGATCATGTTCCGCCCGTCCTGCTTGGGCTGCGACTCGACGAAGCCAAGTTCTGTGACGTCGTCAGCCAGCTTCTGCAACAGGCGGAAGCCGAGTTCCGGCCGGGACTGCTCGCGTCCGCGGAACATGATCGTCACCTTGACCTTGTCCCCCGCCTTGAGGAACCGCTCGACGTGGCCCTTCTTCGTGCCGTAGTCATGCGGGTCGATCTTCGGCCGGAGCTTGATCTCCTTGACGACCGTCTGCGTCTGGTTCTTGCGCGATTCCCTGGCCTTGACCGCGGACTCATACTTGAACTTGCCGTAGTCCATGAGCTTGCAGACCGGGGGGCGCGCGGTCGGGGCAACCTCGACCAGATCGAGGTCGGCCTCCTGAGCGAGCCGGAGCGCCTCGGTGATGGAGACGATCCCGATCTGCTCGCCCTTCGGACCGACAAGCCGGACCTCCGGAGTGCGGATGCGCTCGTTGATACGCGTTTCGGCGCTGATGTGACCTCCACAGCCTCATCTGCTGCCGCCGGCCCTTCCGGCGGCATCTTTGCCGCGACCTGCGCCAAACGGAAAAGCCCCGCTTGGCGCATGCGCCGCGGGGCTACCACAACAACGGCACCCGTCGCCAGCTTCGCTGGTGAGCCATGCCGTGCCACAGTCCCGTTGCCGCTGGTCACGCGAGATTCGCGCGACCAGCGACTGCTGGCTGCGGCCAGACCCGCCAGCCTTGCAGGCCGGCTAGGTGGGAGGTGGTCCTCCGCTTGCACGCCCGGTGCATTCGCACCAGACTGGTCAGCGACCAAGAGTAACAGCACTTCGCACCAAAGTGGTATTCCCGCAGGAGAGAGCCGCGCCTAACCGCGCCGCGCCAGCCGGGTGCCGGCTCAGTTTATGACGCGGTTGCGGAAGGTGCGGGCGCCGAGGAAGCCGAAGACCGCGGTGCCGCCGACCAGCGCGAGCAGCACTGCCCACAGCGGCATATGGCCGAGCGACGGGGTGAGCACGGCGCGCAGGCCCTCTGACATGTAGACCATGGGGTTGATCAGCACCAGGATCTGCAGCCACCGGATCGAATGCAGCGCCGACCAGGGATAGTACACACAGCCGAGCATGGTGGCGGGCAGCAGGATCACCGCGAACATCACCTGCATCTTCCTCGGGTCCATCACCGTGCCGAGCAGCATCCCCAGCGAGGCCGTCAGCGTCGCCGAGGCAACCATGATCAGCGCGAACAGGAACCAGTTCGTGACGTGCACGTGCGGCCCCTGGCCCGCGGCGTGCACCAGCAGCACGATCGGGAAGACGATGCACGCGCCGATGAACGACTGGACCGCCCCGGCGGTGATCTTCTGCGCCGCGAGCACCCGGATCGGCACCGGCGCCAGCGCCCGATCCTCGATGGTCCGCTGCCAGGAGAACTCCATGACCAGCGGCAGCGTGACTCCGAAGATGCCCTGCATGAGCAACATCGACGCCACCAGGCCTGGCACCAGGATGGTGGCGAAGGTGACCCCGGCAGAGCCGGCACCACTCGTTCGGGACAAAGCACTTGAACTTGCGCCGCCGCCGAGCATGAAGCCGCCGCCGATCTTGGGGAAGACGTAGGCGAAGACAAAGACGAACAGCAGCGGCTGCAAGACCGCGCGCACGAAGGTGGAGGGCGCGTTGCGGCGCAGCACGCGGAACTCCCGGGCCATCATCGCGGCGAACGTCTTGGCCAGCGTCGGATGCGGCTCCGGAGCGTCGGTGATCAGCGCGGCGATGCTCGCCGCCACGGGAGCGTCCGTGCCGACGTCGGCGGATGGCTTGATCGCGGTGGTGGCCATCGCTACTCCCGGTACTCTCGGCCGGTCAGGGCGAGGAAGACGGTTTCCAGGCTGGGTTTGAGCTGCGCGGCGTCCCTGACATGCAGGCCCTCGCCGCCGCCGATCGCGACAAGCTCGCCGAGCAAGCCCTCTGGCTCGCGGCTGAAGACGCGGAGCTGGTCGCCGTCGGTCTCCACCTTGGTGACGCCGGGCTTTTCCGCCAGCCCGGCGCGCTCGGCCAGTCCGGCAGGGACGGGCTGCTCGTAGCGAACCGTGACGACCGTCACCGCCCCCGCGTCCTCCTTGAGCTCATCGACGGTCCCGGACGCGAGCACCTGGCCGTGGTCCACGATCGCGATCCGGTCGCACAGCGCCTCGGCCTCCTCCATATAGTGCGTGGTCAGCAAGATCGTCTGGCCCTGCTCGTGCAGCACCTGGAGGATGTCCCACAGGTTCACCCGGGTCTGCGGATCGAGCCCGGCGGTCGGCTCATCGAGGAAGAGCACCTCAGGCCTGTGCACCAGCGCGCGGGCGATGAGCAGCCGCCTGGCCTGACCGCCGGAGAGCTGATCGGCCATCGCGTTACACCGGTCGCCGAGACCGAACGCGTCGATGAGCTGGGCGGCCCTGCGGCCCGCCGTGCGCGCGGGCAGACCGAAGAACCGGCTGCGGAACTCCAGGTTCTCCGCCACCGTGAGCTGCATGTCGAGCGTGTTGTTCTGGGTGACGACGCCGATCCGCCGCTTGACCGCGACGGGGTCCCTAGTGACGTCGGTGCCGGCCACCCACGCCTGACCGCCCGTGGGGTGGACCAGCGTAGTGAGCATGCCGATCGTGGTGGACTTGCCGGCGCCGTTCGGGCCGAGGAGGCCGAAAAACTCGCCCTGCGGGATGTCGAGGTCGATGCCGCGCACAGCCTCGACGTTGCCGCGGTTCGTTGAATACGTCTTGCGCAGGTCCCTGGTCTTGATGGCCACGCTGTGCGGGCCCGTTTGTCCGGTCTGCGTCGGCTGCGCGGTAGCGGTGGTCACCTGCGACGTTCCTCTCGCACTAGCTGGCCGAGATGGTTGATCATCTGGACGAAGAACCTCCGTACGACGGCTTCGTCTTGTTCGTCGACGAAGTCGAGCGCCTTGCGCCACTTCGGCGCTGCCTGGCTGACGTAGTAGGTGACGACGGCGCGGCCCTGGTCGGTGATATACAGCCGGACGACGCGACGGTCGGTGTCGTCGGCTTTTCGCTCGACGAAACCGTCGCGGACGAGTGTGTTCACCACGGCGGTCACCGTCCCCGGGCTGGACCAGCCGCGGTCGGCCACCTCGCTGGACTTCAGGCCGTCGGTGTCCATCAGGACCCTGAGCACGCCGAGGCCGGCGAGGCTGATCTTGAGTCCGGCGGCCTGGACGGTGCACTGGCCGTAGGCGCCCATCAGGCGGGTTGCAGTGAGCATCAGCGCCTGCAGCGGAGCGTTCTCAGGGAAGTGCTCGACGTCTGGCAGGTCCCAGGAGGCAGGCGCGGCACAGGGCGCGGTTGGTTCCGGCCGCTGCGCTGGCGTTGCTGGCCGCGCTGGCTCAGCTGCTGAAGGCGCCCCCGATGGCATGGTCCCCAGTATGACGCCGCCAGATATTCGAGGTCAAATATTTTGATCTCAAAACGGGTGATGGAACTGGGTGGCTCAGGCGAGGCGGGTTACTTCTACCGTGACGTCCATGACGCTGTCCGGGGGGCCGTGGTAGATGCCCTTGAGCGGCGGGACGTCGGTGTAGTCGCGGCCGCGGGCGACCACCACGTGCCGCTCGCCGACCGGCGCGCCGCTCGTGGGGTCCAGGGCCGTCCACGACCCGGCCCAGTACTCGACCCAGGCGTGGCTCTGCCCGGTCGCGGTGGTGCCGGCCCCAGCCCTGGGGTCCGGGTGCAGGTAGCCGGACACGTACCGGGCCGGCAGGCCCGCGGACCGCATCAGCGACACGGTGACGTGCGCCATGTCCTGACAGACTCCCTGGCCCCTGTCCCACGCCTCCTGTGCATCGGTGCGGACGCCGGTCGCGCCCGGCATGTACCTGACGTGCGACCGCACCAGCGCGGAGATCGCGAGGGCAGCCTCATCGGGGGACAGACCCCTGAGCTGCCCACGTGCGGCATCGGAAATCTCTGGCGTCACCGTGGTCAGCGTGGTCGGCAACACGAACTCCAGCAGTCGGCCGCGGGTCCTTGCCCGCACGGCTTCCCAGTCGAGGCGCTGGTCGGCGGCGATGCCGGACGAGACCTCCGTCTCGACCGTCGACGTCGCGCGGACCAGCAGGTCCTTGTGCGGATCGGGCAGGTTGAAGACGCTGACGCAGGTACCCCAGTAGTCGTTGTAGGTCCACACCGGAACGCCGGGCCCCGCCGTCACCCGCGACTCGAGCGTGCGCTGCGTGGACAGCATCAGCGGGGTCATCCTGACCTCGTTGAACGAACTGAACACCGGGGCCGTGTACCTGATCTTCGTGGTGTGCTCGATCCGCAGCCGCCAGCCCACGTCACCCGTCCCGGTCCCGGTCGACCGCCGCTCCATCGAAAATGTCCGCCACGTCCACCAGCGTAGGCGCCGTGGTTAACCTGGTGGGGAGAGGACGTGAGGCATGTACATTCCGGCCCATTTCGCCCCCGATGACGGGATGGTCGGCGAGTTCCTGCACCATCACGGCGCCGCCGACCTGGTGACGCTGACGGCGCAGGGGCTGGTAGCGACCATGCTGCCGTTCATCTACGTACCCGACGCCGGCGAGCACGGGGCACTGCACGGCCACCTGGCGCGGAACAACTCGCAGTGGAAGCTGCCCGCTCAGGGCGAGGCACTGGTCATCGTCCGCGGCCCGGACGCGTACATCACGCCGACCTGGTATGCCTCCAAGGCTGAGCACGGCCGCGTGGTCCCGACCTGGAACTACGTGACCGCGCACGTGTACGGCCGGCTGGTCGTGCACGACGACGCGGCGTGGACCGAGGATCTGGTCCGGCGCCTGACCATCAAACACGAGGCAGGCAACCCGCACCCGTGGTCGGTCGACGACGCGCCGCCGGAGTTCATCGCCGGGCAGTTGCGCGCCATTGTTGGCGTGGAACTGCTGATCAGCCGGATCGAGGCGAAGGCCAAGCTGAGCCAGAACCGCCCGCCGGCCGACGTAGACGGCGTGATCGGCGGGCTGCGTGCCCGGGGTGACGCGCGCAGCGCCGACGCTGTGGAGCAGGCGCGACGGTCGGCCGCCCGGCGCTAGGAGAGCGGGTAACGCACATTAACGCGCCGCGGAGCGGCGGGCTATCTCGGATTCGCCAGCGGCACGCATGGTCTCCAGCGGCGCGGGCTTGCCTGTCATGAGTTCCACTTGAGTGGCCGCTTGATGGAGCAGCATGGCGAATCCGCTGGCGACCAACGCGCCTGCGGCGGAGGCGGCCGCGGCGAGCGGGGTCGGCCACGGGGCGTACACGACGTCGAGGACGGCGGCGGGCGCGCGGCCGGTAGCCCGGATGTGCTCGGCGAACGCGTCGGCGACACCGGCTGGGACCGTGGATATCAGCAGGTCGCCAGCGGGGTGCGGGGGGACGAGCCCCGGGAAGGAGCAGAGCCGGACCCGCAGCCGCAATCGCTCCGCGACAGCGAGCAGGCGGTCGGCCCGGGAGGGGTCTCTGACTACGACGTCGGCGCCGCTCGCGCCGAGTTCGGGCAGTGCCGCGAGCGCCGAGCACGCCGTCGCGCCCGCCCCGAGGATCATGACGTTCCTTGCCGCGGGGGCGCCCACTTCGGTCAGCGCGTCGACGATGCCCTGTACGTCGGTGTTGTAGCCGTGCCGCCCGTCCGGACGGAACACGACCGTGTTCGCTCCGCCGGTCACCACCGCCAGCGGGTCGGCGTGGTCAAGCAGCGGCAGCACGGTGCGCTTCAGCGGCATCGTCAGCGATAGCCCAGCCCAGTCCGGACTGAGCGACGCGATGAGGCCGGCCAGGCCGGCTTCATCGCACTCGATGGCGTCGTACGACCAGTCGTCCAGGCCCAGCGCCGCATAGGCCGCGCGGTGCAGCGCAGGCGACAGCGAATGAGCGATCGGCGACCCGAGGACGGCGGCTCTCATAGGCGGCGAGAGTATCCGCTCACTGTCCGTTTAGCGGAGTCGGGGAGAACTCCGACTTGCCGCCGGGCTTGGTGAGGAAGTACAGGTAGTCGCCGGTCGCGGGGTGCAAAATGGCGCGGATAGCCGCGTCGCCCGGATTGGAGATCGGTCCTACCGGCAGGCCAGCGTTCAGGTAGGTGTTATACGGCCCCGGGATCTTGGTCTGCGCGATCGTGGCGCTGACCGCGTACTTCCCGAGTCCGTAGAGCACGGTGCTGTCGAACTGCAGGTGCATGCCGTTATGGAGCCGGTTGATGATCACCCGGGCGATCTTCGGGTAGTCGGAGACCGAGCCGCCTTCGGCTTGCGCCATGCTCGCCTCGATGATCACCTGCTGCGGGGTCAGGCCCACATTCTGCGCCGCGGTTACCAGCTTGACCTGCTTCGCTTCGACGTTGTACCGCTGCACCATGGCCTGCAGGATCTCCAGCGCCGTCTCGTTCGGCTGGATGGTATAGGTGGCAGGGAACAGGTAGCCCTCGACCTTCCCCTTGGCGTAGGCGGGCAGGTTAAGCCCCGTCGGGTTGTTTATCACCTTCTGGAAGTCGGCCGCGGGAATGGACGTGGCCTTGGCGAGCAGCAAGACAACCTGCGAGGCCCGCTTGCCCTCCGGGATGGTGACCGTCAGCTGCACCCGGTTCTTGGGGTTGAGCAGCGCGGCCCAGGCGAGGCTGGCCTGCATGTGGTGGTTCATCTTGAAGTAGCCGGCCTCAAGGCCCGTCGAGTTCGCGCTGGCTTCGGCCGCGAGCTCGAACGCCCGGGCGCTCGCGATCACCCCAAGCGACTGCAGCCGCGGGCCGAGGGTAAACGCGGTATCTCCGTTCTTCACCTGAACGGTTAGCGACGGACCGATGCCCGCGCCTGAGTAGTCGGCCGGGTGAGTCTTGTTCTCGTACAGGTGGTAGACGTACAGGCCGCCGACGACCAGCGGCGTGAGGATTACCACCAGCGCGATCCACGGGGCAAGGCGGCGGATCGGCCCGCGGCGCCGGCGCCCGCCGTCGTCCCAGTCGTCACGGCCACGGCCGCCACCGCCACCGCCACCTGACCGCCGCCCACGGCGGGTGTCGGCATACTCGTCCGCGTACCGGCCGCCACGGGCCCCGGCACCACGAGCTCGACGTCCGTCATCGAACTCGTCACGGCGCCCGAAACCAGGCACGAACGAGTCATCACGAGGATCGGACTGCCAGCCCTGCGGGCCGCCCTGGCCAGACCTTGGGTCGCCGCGGCCCTGGTAGCCACCCGCTTGGTAGCGCGGATCGTACCCGCGCGGCGGCTGTCCCGCCTGGCCCGTGCCACGCTGTGCCGGGCGAGGCCCGGTGCCGCCGCCCTGGCCCTGCTGCCACTCCCCGCCGCGCTGTACCGGCTGCGGGCCACTTCGCGGCGTGAACTGCGGCGTAGCACCACTCGGCGACTGACCCTGTGCCCGGGGATCGGGCCACGCGCCCTGCTCGCCATAGCCCGGCCCGTAGCCAGCGCCCTGCGCGGGCCCCTGACCCTGCCAGCCTTCGGCCTGGCCCTGCTGTTGCCAGTAGGGGTCGTCCCACGATGGCTGGGCGCCCGGCTGCCAGCCCGGCTCACGCCCGTCGCCGTACTCCTGCCCGCCGTAGTCCTCGTCGCCGTAGCCGGATCCGCCATAGCCACCTGGCCGGCCCGTGCCGCCGCGGCCGCCGGCGCCGTGACCGCTCACCGTCCGGCCCCGGCATGACCAGGCCGCGGACTCGCGGCCCCGGGGCCGCCCGGACTTACCAGCTCACCGGGAGCGATCCCGGTGCGGCGCTCGGACTCGAGCGCGGCCTCCAGGAGCACCGCGGCGGCGGCGGAGTCGACGTTCTGCCTGCGCGCACGTGAGTCGTGGCCGCCCGCCCGCAGCGCGTCGTGCGCCGTAGCGGTGGTGAAGCGCTCGTCGACGAGCCGCACCGGAAGCGGTGCGACGCGCGCCGCCAGATCTGCCGCGAACTGCCTGGCGGTGACCGCGGCAGGGCCGTCTTGGCCACCAAGGGACCTGGGAAGTCCCACCAAGATCTCCATCGCATCCTCTGCTTCAGCAAGCGAGGCGAGCGTGTCCAGATCGCCCTTGCCCCGCCGCACAACAGTCAGCGGCGTGGCGAGGATTCCGCCCGGATCACAGCGCGCCACGCCAATGCGGACCGAGCCCGGATCGACGGCCAGGCGCACTCCTGGCCTCACCGGAAGTCCGGTCTGCAAAAGCATGGCCTCACGTTACCCGCCCGATCGACCGCTGTCCCGCAAAGCGCGACGAACAGCATCAAATGACGCATTCACCTCACCGGCTCCAGCGTTGGGCGCACCCCCACCCTGTGCGATATCCGCTTTTCCGCCCCCGCCGCCACCTAGTGCCTTGGCCGCGCCGCCGACCAGAGTACCTGCCGACAGGCCCGCTCCGCGGCCTGCATCATTCACAGCGATCACCACCACAGGCCGGTCCGCGGGCACGCCGGTGATCATGACCACAGCCGGCCGCAGGGCCGGGATCCTGGATCGCAGGTCGAGCGCCAGCTTGCGCATGCTGTCCGGGTCGGTGCCTGCTGGCACCCGGTGCGTGACGAAGGCGACGCCACCGACGTTCTCCGCACCGGCCGCGATCGTTGCGGCGGACTCCAGAAGCTGCACGGAACGGAGCCGGTTCAGCTCGCGCTCTGCCTCGCGAAGCCGCGATACCACGCCGGAGATGCGCTCTGGCAGCTCTTCCGGACGCGCCCTCAGCTGCTCGCTGAGCTGGTTGACCAGCACGCTCTCCCGTGCGAGGAAGCGGAACGCGTCGATGCCGACGAGCGCCTCGATGCGGCGAACACCGGACCCGATGGACGACTCGCCGAGCAGCTTGACCAGGCCGAGCTGACCGGACCTGGCGACATGCGTGCCACCGCACAGCTCGCGGGAGTACTCGCCCACCTCCACGACGCGGACCTCGCCGCCGTACTTCTCGCCGAACAGTGCGAGCGCACCCATCGACCGCGCTTCCTCGATCGACGTGTGGAACGCGCGCACCGACAGGTCGTCGATGAGCACCCGGTTGACCTCGTCCTCGACCTCGCGCAGCACGCTGACAGGGACCGCGCCCGAAGCGGTGAAGTCGAACCGGAGTCGACCCGGCGCATTCTCCGACCCGGCCTGCGCCGCAGACTCGCCGAGCGCGCCGCGCAGCGCGCGGTGCACCAGGTGCGTGGCGGTGTGCGAGCGCGATGTCGCGCGACGACGCTCGATGTCGATCTCCGCGTACGCGTGCGCTCCGGTCGTCACCTCACCGGACCGAACCGTGCCGCGGTGCACGATCAGCCCGGGCAGCGGCGACTGGACGTCGGTGACCGTGATCTCGGCCGGCCCGCCGGGGCCGTCCGTCCTGATCACGCCCGCGTCCGGCAACTGCCCGCCGCCTTCCGCGTAGAACGGGGTCCGGTCGAGTACCACGGAGACCTCGGAGCCTGCGGCCGCGGACCGCACCGGGACGCCGCCGGACAGCAGGCCGACCACCGTGGCCTCGCCCGCCGCCTGGTCGTAGCCGGTGAACGTGACCCGGCCCGCCTGCTCGAGCAGCGTCGCGAACACCGAGATGTCGGCGTTCCCCGTCTTCTTCTCCGCGGCGTCCTTCTTCGCCCGCGCGCGCTGTTCCGCCATGAGCCGGCGGAACCCCTCCTCGTCGACCGACAGCCCCTGTTCCGCCGCCATCTCGAGGGTGAGGTCGATCGGGAAGCCGTAGGTGTCGTGCAGCTGGAACGCCTGCGCGCCGGATAGCACCGTGGAGTGCTTGCGCCTGGTCTCCTCCACCGCCACGTCGAAGATCGCGGTGCCGGTGCGCAGCGTGCCCGCGAACGCCGCCTCCTCCGCGTCGATGACCGTGTGGATGTT
>Ga0126371_10000968_pt1 | contig 23892 bp, 21 predicted proteins | sample PanSoiMetaPlot_4_FD_110145 | JGI IMG/M metagenome (GOLD analysis project Ga0126371, IMG submission 110145) | Tropical forest soil microbial communities from Panama - MetaG Plot_4 | ecosystem: Environmental > Terrestrial > Soil > Tropical forest > Bulk soil | place: Panama | collected 2016-02-17 | reverse complement strand
CGTCCTCATCATGGCCGACGTCGAGAAGATCCTCCGCGACGCGCAAAGGCGATCCGATTCGCTGTTCGACAAAGTCCCCAAGTCGCCGGTCGTCGCGCAACCGTTCCCCCGCTTCCGCGAAGCCAACGCCGCCGCCAATTACAATGCTCCCGCACCCGACGGCTCGCGCCCCGGCACGTTCCAGATCCCGCTGCGGCCGGAGCGCATGACCAAGTTCGGCCTCCGCTCCCTCGTCTATCACGAAACCGTTCCCGGACATCATTTTCAGATCGCGCTCCAAGTCGAGAACAAGGATCTACCGCGCTTCCGGCAGATCGGTGCATTCGGCGGAATCTCAGCGCTCACCGAAGGCTGGGGTCTTTACGCTGAACGGCTGGCGGCCGAATCCGGCTGGTACGAGGGCGATCTCGAAGGCCTTCTTGGCCAACTGAACTCTTCGCTCTTCCGCGCGCGCCGTCTGGTGGTCGACACTGGACTCCACTCGAAGCACTGGACGCGCCAGCAAGGCATCGACTACGGCATCGAAGCCAGCGAAGTGGAACGCTACGCCGTGTTCCCCGGTCAGGCCTGCTCGTACATGATCGGCCAACTCAAAATTGTCGAAGTGCGCGAGAAGGCAAAAAAGGCATTGGGCGACAAGTTCTCGCTGCGTGCATTCCACGATGTCGTGCTGAACACCGGCACCGTCCCGCTCGAGCTGCTCGAGCGCCAGGTGGACGCTTACATCCGCGCTAACGGCGGCAAGCTGTAAACGTTGGGACGCCGTCTCGGCCAGCACTTTCTCGCGCGGCAGTCCGTCCTCGAACGCATCGCCGAAGCCGCTTGTCCTGACTCTGCCGGCACGGTCGTCGAAATCGGTCCTGGCCGCGGTGCACTTACTTCGCATCTGTTAACACGCGCCGCACGAGTCATCGCGGTCGAAATCGACCCGGTACTGGTCCACTACGTCCGCGCTGAGTTCCGCAACGAGTCGGGCCTTACCCTGATCGAGTCCGATGTTCTCAAGACCGACCTGAATCAGTGGGGCCGCGTCGCGATCTGCGGCAACCTACCCTACTACATTACTTCGCCGATTCTCGAAAAGACCCTCGCACTCGGCGATAACCTGATCCAAGCCGTCTTCTTGGTGCAAAAGGAAGTCGCTGAGCGGCTGACCGCGCAACCCGGCACGCGTGACTACGGATTTCTCAGCGTGCAAACCCAGCTCCTAAGCGATGTCGAACTCCTTTTCGATGTCCCCGCCGACGCGTTCCGCCCACGTCCCAAAGTGGACTCCGCCGTTGTCCGTCTGATCCCCAAACGCGACTCCCCTGCCCCCGATCCCGCTCGCTTTCTCCAGTTCGCCAGCCGATGTTTTCGTTTTAAGCGCAAGACCATTCGCAACAATCTCGCCGCCTATTACGGCCGCGATCAGCTCGACTCGATTCCTGCCACCAAGAAACGCGCCGAACAGCTATCGCTCGCCGAGTTAATCGAACTCCAGGGTCAACTCGAAAGCACCTCGCGATAATACTGCTCATATTGCGGAATAATGGTCGAACTGGCGAAGCGCTCCACCGCCGTCCGGCGCGCGGCCGAGGCCATCTTCTCATATAGTTCATCGTCGGTCAGTAACTCGACCACCCGTGCAGCTTGAGCCGCAACGTCGCCCACCGGTTCGAGAAAACCATCCGCACCGTGCGTGATCAACTCCGGAACGCCGCCCACGCGCGTCGCAACCGGCGGGACTCCGCACGCCATCGCCTCCAGTGCCGCCAACCCGAACGACTCCATCTCGCTCGGCATCAGCAGCACATGCATATCCGGAAAAATCCGCTCCACGTGATCCTGCTTGCCCATGAACGTCACATGTTTTTCGATGCCGAGATCGCGCGCCACGCGATGCGCCTCCGGCCGGTCCGGACCGTCGCCCACCATATAGAGATGCGCTGCAGTCGTCTTCCGCACCTCAGCCAGGATGCGCACGCAATCCACGACACGTTTCACCGGCCGGAAATTCGAAATGTGCATCAGCCGCTTTTCGTCAGAAGCCCGTTTCTCCGCCGGCCGGTATAACTCGGTATTTACGAAGTTGTGAATCACTCGAATCTCGTTCGACACACCAAACACCTCGTACGTGTGCCGCCGCAGATCGTCGCTGATGCCCGTGATCCCATCCGACTTCTCGATGGAAAACTTCGTGATCGGGAAGTAAGACGCATCGGTGCCGACCAGCGTGATGTCAGTGCCATGCAGTGTCGTGATGAACGGCAGCCTCTTTCTCGCGGCCACCATCTGCTGCGCCAGCATCGCCGCGATGGAGTGCGGGATCGCGTAATGAACGTGTAATAAATCCAGGTCGTAGTTCTCGGCGACCTCCGCCATCCGCGACGCCAGCGCCAGGCAATACGGCGGATATTGAAAGAGCGGATACGTCGAGACCTCCACTTCGTGGTACGCAATGCGCGGAGTCCCCGGATCCAGCCGGATGGGATTCGCGTAAGTGATGAAATGGATCTCGTGGCCGCGATTGGCGAGCTCGAGGCCTAGTTCCGTCGCGACGATCCCGCTGCCGCCGTACGTCGGATAACAAGTGATTCCGATGCGCATCGGTGGTTAGATTCCGCGCTGAGCCAATTCGATCCTAGTTTGTCGAGACCGGCGTGAGCATCGCGTACCCAATCTGTCCGTGAATGCCATGATCCGGCGCGGCCACGTCGCCGCCGCCGAACCACACCCGCACGCTCCCGTTCTCAATCAATACCGTCGGATCGCACACTACTTTCGAATTCCACGCCTGGTCGCCCGCAAAAACCTGCGGCAGCTTCTCCCAATCCACGCCGTTGCGCGACCGCGCCATGCCGATCCGCCGCATTTCGTTCCGGTCGCGACCGGTGTACAGCATCCAGTAGTATCCGCGCGACGCCCACACAGCCGGCTCCCCCAGCCCGTTCGCGTCGAACGCATCGCCCTCGCCCAATTCGAGAATCGGGTTGCGGCGCAGCTTGTACCAGACGACGCCATCGGCCGAACGCGCAACTCCCAATCGCTGCCTTCGCGCGCGATCCTGCCCCAGGTAAAACATAAAGTAATTCCCATTTGCGCGGATCACATAAGGATCTGCCACCGCGCGCTCATCGAACGAACCGACCGGTCCCAAAGGAAGCACCGGCTGCCCGTTTCTGCGCCACTGATGCCCGTTTGACGACCGCGCCAGGCCGATCCGCGGCGGCTCGCCTGCCACATAGTAGTACAGGATTCCGCTCTCATCGGCGATCGCTGACCCGTTGGCCGCGATGTAGCTGCCTTCCCACGTCTGCTGGTCAGGCGAAATCAGCTTCCCTTCCTTGCGCCAAGTGATGCCGTCGGCGGACACAGCGAGACCGGTGTGCCAGGTTTTTCCGTCGAAGCCCGAGTACAGGTTGTAATAAGCCTCACCTTGCCGAATCACCGACGGATTTAATACGTCGACGGAATCCCATTCGCCCGCTGCGCCGCGCGTGAGCACCGGATCGGCGCGCGCCTCCCATCGCCAGACAGTCCCGGGGCCGCCCGGCTGTTGGGGAAGAAAGAAGTCCTGATAGCGTCCGCAGCCCGCGAGGAGCGCGGCGAAAACAACAAGAAAGCCCGCCCGCCTCACGTGGCGAGCCGGATCTTCAGGCCGGCGCCTTGGCCCGGCTTCGAATCGAGCGTCATTTGGCCGCCCAGCGTCCGCACACGCCGCTTAATGCTCATTGGACCCAGACGCAGCAACTCCAGTTCGTCGAGCGTATATTTCCCGCTGAACGGGAAGCCGCCGCCATTGTCTTCGATTCCAATCTCGAGCGCGTTGTCCGATTTCGCGATGCTCACTGCGACACGCGTGGCCGCCGAATGCTTCTGGACGTTATAGAGCGCCTCGCGCACGATCTGCAACAACTCGAGCGAGACTTCCGGCTCAGCCGGCTCCAGAAATTCGGCGCTGACGAACGTGGTTGGGATGCCACTGTCCTTCTGGAACTGCTCGACAACGCGCCGCAGCGTGGCTGTGAGGCTGCCCTCCACATCCACCGGCCGCATGCTTCGAACGAATGTGCGCAGCTCGTTCACCTGCGTCTTGCACAGTTCCTGCAACTGTTCGAGTTCTTCGGTCCCCGACGCCTTATCGCGCAGCAGAAGTTTGCGAATAATCTCGAGCCGCATCTGAAAGCTGATGAAGCTTTGCAGCGGCCCGTCGTGAAAATCGGCTGCGATGCGCTGGCGCTCGGCCTCGCGTGCTCGTTCGGCGTCGTAGCGGTAGAGCACGGTCTGGCGCGATGCGTTGGACAAACGCTCTTCCAGGTACTCGCGTTGGATGGCGAGCACCGACCCCAGAATCCCGGCTGCGATCAGCGCCGGGCGCATCATCTCGGCGCCGTGCAGCGACGGCAGTCCGTAAAACACCACAATGGCCGCCAGTGCAACCACCACCGCTTTCCACCATTTGTGCAGGGTCACTGCGGCCAATAAAACATAGGCGTAGAAGACAGAACTGATCCAATAGCCGTACGCCGCGTTGCTAGTTGCCGCGAGCAGGAAGAAACAGAAATCCACGGCGAGTGCTGCCGTCGGATAACCCCAGTCCTCCAAGCTCCTCCAGAACAGGCCCACGCACGCGTAGACCGTGTAAACCGCGAACAGGATCACCGAATTCGTCCAAATGAAGCTGGAGGAAATGAGCTGTGTCGCCAGACAGCTCATGCCGAGCAGAATTCGGATCAGGCTGAGCAACCGGCGCCAGGATGTTGGGAGCATCGCTACGGTTCTAAATACACCCGAACGTGATTGCTCTGCAACCCCTCGGCTTCGAGCACTAACTCGGATGAGCCAGCATTGACGATGCGGGGGAGCTGGATTTCCACCAGGTAGAAGCCGACATATCCAGGTGCGAGCGTTGCGCGCGTCACTTCCATCGGGGCGCCATCGAGCTGTGCGTGCACCGTCGCAATCACGCGCGGAGGATCGGTCAGCGGCGCGGCCAGGCCCGTCGGCCAATCCGGCGAGACGCGGCCGAGGCCGGTCGCGAGCACTTGGATCACGCCGTTGGCGTGCGCTGGTTTTGCGGAATCGAGCAGTACGCCATTAGAAGCGTCTAAAATCATCGGCGCGCCTTCGGGATCTACGAAAATTGCCGGCGAGACCGTCTGCAGCGGCAGCCCCAGCGTGACCTTCCCTGCGGGCGCATTCAGGTTCAGCAGAACGGAATTGCCACTAGCTTCGAAGGGTACCTGGATCTGCGACGAAGCGTCCGAGGCGTCCAGCACGGGCACTGTTGTAGCATCGGCGCTCGTTGCCGACTGCACGCGCGTTCCAAGCACGCTCATCACGGCGCCGGGCGCGGCGGGACGCGCGGTCAAGTCAGCCGCGCTCACCACTCGAGCATCGCGCAGACGATGCGGCGCGATCGTGACATAAACGCCGTAGCCGGCCAATGAGGCATAAAGTTGATTGGCGCCCGAGTCCAGGCGGACATCGCTCGCGGAGGCGGCAGGAAGATTCTGAGACAACGACGTCCAGGGAGTCGCGCTCCCGGCCTGCGCCAGATCGGTCAGCGTGTAATAAACTCCGGCGTCGGTTGCAACATAAATCGCTCCGGATGTTCGATCGGCTGCAACGCCATGCGCAGCAGAGCCATCGGGCAGATTGTCCGTAATGTCATCCCAGAAGATCCCACCGTTCATGGTGCGAACCACATACACCGGCCGGTTGGAGTCTCCCGTACTCGAGCGCGCACCCAAGGCCGCAATCGCAACCCGCGAATCGTTGCGGTCCACCCAGATGGATTCGATGGGCCCTGCGTCGCTCGCAGCCAGGAACGGCGTGCTCCAGGTCGCGCCTCCATCCGAGGACACCCGAAGCCGGCCCTCTGCGTCGCCCGCATATATGTAATCCTTCGCGGTCTGGATGGCCGTCACGGTTCGACTAAGCACGCCCGATAAGGCAGCCTTAAGATTCCGATCACGCTGCGCGTCCGGCGAATCGACTGGCTTCCACGCCGACTTCTCGCCCGGCGCCCACTCGATTTGCGCCGCGCCGTCGGCGACCGACAGACGCACACCGGTTGTGCCTGAGGGAACACCGATCAAACGGCCGGCTGGCAAGTTTGGCAGAAACTCATTGAGTCCGCTCCAAGTCATGCCGCCATCCACAGACCGCCAAACACCGTCCACGGAAGCAACGGCCACTTCATCGGGATCGCGAGGCGACAACGCGACGTCCGTGAGCGTACCGCCCAGGATCGAGCGGCCCTTGAAGGCTGTCAGGTTGGTCCAGGACAGCCCTCCATCGTCGGTCCGATATGCATTCAGCCCCGCGCCGTAAATCCTTCCCGAAGAATTGGTTTGCGAGGCAAGCTTCAACCCCGGTTCGGGTACGGTGGAGACTGCTGGAGTGACCGGTGCAGGCGGCGCCACGCGCGTATCGGTCACCGGCGCCCAGCGCTCGAAGTCGCTGGTCTGGAAGATCTTACCGTCGGAGGTACGAATTAACAAAGCGGAGCCATCCGTGGAGTACCAGATCCGGCTCACCGGCCCAGTCGCGACTGACGGTAACCCTAATTCTATCGCGGAGTTGCCGATATGATGCCAATCGATACCTGAGTTTTGCGCGTTCGGGCTTTGGGCCATCGCCGCTGGTCGCACGACCACAACTAAAAACAGCAAAAACGAACCCAACGCCTTGGAAGCTTGGCCAGAGAGATCGAACTGTGGCGTGCTTTCTAGCGGTAGGGCGAGATTACCCGGCGCTGTGACCTTCCGACACATGAGACGAGTCTATTGTATCCTTCCTCGGCGTTCGAGCATTGGAAAACGTCTGAATCTAAGACAGTTTTTCACAAAGAATGTGAGCGGGCATCTTTTTGCTACGCACTTTTGATGGTATTCTGTGTTGGTACCAAGTAGAGCAAGCAGCTCGGAAGCTGTAACGGTCATAGGACTATAGAGTGGCATCGGCCATACCGATCTACTCCTTTATGCATATGAGGGCAATCTCGGGTCTCATCTGCGGTTTATTCCTAGGCGTTACGGGCATGGTGTGTTCAGGCCAGCCTCTGTCGCTCTCGAATGATTCTGCGGGCTACGTCGTTTCGCTCACGGGCCAGGTCTCGGTGCTGCGCGATGGTGAGCCGTGGGGTTTGAATCTGGGCGACAAAGTCCAAATCCAGCAAGTCATCGTTACGGGTCCTGACGGCTTCGCGAAATTCCAGGTTTCCGACGGCAGCTTTTTTGAGGTCTACCCGAACTCCAACGTCGTTTTTCGCAAGAATCCCGGCAATCTGCGCGATCTTCTGGATCTCCTTGTCGGACGCGTGAAGATTCATATTCAAAAGTGGGGCGGCCAGCCGAATCCGAATCGCATTCTCACACCGACAGCAGTGATCTCGGTCCGCGGCACAACCTTCGATGTCGCCGTCGACGACGACGACCAGACCACTCTAGTTACGGTGGAAGAGGGCGCGGTGGATGTATACAATCCCGCCTCGCCGACGGCCCCAAAGCGGGTCAATGCCGGCGAGTCCGTCGAGATCTATAGGAACGTTCCGGTGGCGCATAACATCGACAAGGGCGATCTTACGCGACGCCTCCTCCGGATGATGACAGACGCCGCGCGGGTAGCAATGACGCAAGCCAGCCACACGGCGACCTCGGTTTCCACGGCTCCTGGCGTGGGCGGTCAGACTCCACCTCCGCCCCCGCCCAGCACGCTGCCTCCTCCGCCGCCGAGCCACTAAGCTCGATTCCGGACTCACTCGCGACCGCGCATCGGCTCAGCCACCGATGTGTGCCACACTGTTTAGGGATGGTCACCATGAAGTTCGCTCCCTGGATCGCAGTAAGGAACTCGCGCCAAATGGAGCGCGGCGCGAATTGTTCCTGGCCCCGTCTTGGGGTGCGCGCCACGCCCTTTGCGCTATTGATCGCCGCATCGGCTGCGATGGCACAAACCGCGCCTCCCTCCGCGGGAGTTTCCTCTGAGTGGGATGTTCGCACGCTGCTCGATGGGCTGAACCGCCAGGCCGAACACCTGAAGCCGATCATGGACCAGGTCAAGCCGGACGCCTGGGTCTCACAGGGAGCGCCTTCCGCCTACGTCGTACAGTGGAGGACAGCGGAGAGTGAGCTGCGCTACCTGCTCACATCGAGCCAGGCTCTCGCGCGCGAGCCGGAAAAGCTTACCTTTGCGCTCGACACCTATCTGCGCATGCAGGCTATGGAATCGACGCTCGGGTCTTTGATCGAAGGCATCCGCAAGTATCAGAATCCGGCGCTGGCGGACCTGGCCCAATCGCTGATGGTCGAGAACAGCACCAATCGCGACCGGCTCAGACAGTACCTGCGCGATCTGGCAGCCCAGAAAGAACAGGAGTTCCAAGTGGCCGACCGCGAAGCGCAGCGCTGCCGAGGAATGATCCTGAATCAGCCAACGCCGAAAGGAAAATCCAGCACTAAATGAGGGAAAGAGCATGATCACGCCTGCAATCCTTTTCACGTGCAGCATCTGCGGCGAAGGCTCTAAGGATATCTGCGTTCTGTGCACCAAGGATGTCTGCGCGAATCATCGTTGCGAGCGTTGCAAGCGCTGTAGCGATTGCTGCGAGTGCGACGTGCCCTTGTCGGCTGCAGAAGCGGCGGAAACAGCAGAAGCGACGGCCGCCACCGAGGCGCCTGCATCCGCGGACACTCCCGGGCCGCCGGCCCCAGTGGAAGCCACCTCGCTCCCGTCCACGCCAGCCGAACCCGGTGAACCCGTCGACGCTCAGACCGCCGCGACCGGCGAGATCCCACCGTACCTACCCGAATCGTTCGAAAGCCCGCGCGAGCCCGGCGAGTGATGGCATGAATCGCGGCCTGCTGATTCTCTCGATCGCTGCCCTATCGCTTATGCCGGCACATGCTGCTTCTCGAATTCTGGTCCACGGCCATCGCGGCGCACGCGCTATTTATCCGGAGAACACGATCCCTGCGTTTCGATATGCGATCGACTCGGGCGTCGATTTTCTCGAGATGGATGTCGCCGTTACCAAAGACAACGTGCTCGTGATTTCGCACGACCCGCATATCAACGGCGAGATCTGCTCGGGCCCGCATCCGGGAATCGCGATCCGCGAGCTTACGCTCGCAGAACTGCGCGAATACGACTGCGGCGCCCTGAAGAATTCGCACTTCCCCAAGCAGCATCCCGTGCCCGGCACGCGCATCCCAACGCTCGACGAAGTCCTCAACCTGGCGGACGGCAACAGCGTACAGTTCAATATCGAGACGAAAAGTTTTCCGGATCACCCCGAGCTGACGCCCGCACCCGATGTGTTTTCGAAGATGTTGCTGGACGTGATTCGCAAGCACAAGCTGGAATCGCGCTGCATCGTGCAATCTTTCGACTTCCGTACCCTGCACGCGATGAAACGATTGGCGCCGGACATTCGTTTGTCGGCACTGTGGGAAGGACCGGCGCGTCCGTTTGTCGAGATCGCGCGCGACGCGCACGCCCCCATCGTGTCGCCGGACTTTCACCTCGTCACGCCCGAGCAGGTGCAGCTTTCGCACGCCGCAAATATTCAAGTGGTTCCATGGACTGCAGATACACCGCGCGACTGGCAGCGTTTGGTCGATGCGGGCGTGGACGCGATCATAACTGACGACCCGGCAGAATTGATCGCGTATCTGAAGCAGCGCGGGCTGCGCTAAGCGCCCGCTTGCTTTTCGGCCATGGGGCCAATCACCGGCGCCAGGAATCGCTGCCCCTGGTAGGCTTTCACCGCCAGTACGATCAGGCCCACGAACAGCGCCAGTTCCACCAGTCGTGACAGCAAGGCCCACAGTTGCCAGATTCCGTAGGGCATCGCCGCGAACAGGACTGAACCGATAATACTTAGGCAGATGCCGACTACGATCCAGCCGGCCAGATAGAACAACGACTGAAAGGCATGAAAACGGATGGCCCGGTTTTTGTTGTAAGGGTCGACCAGCAGAAAAATGAGACCGATCAGCGGAATATAACAAAGGGCGGCCGCCACGTTTTCGTCCATACCCAGCCCGGCGGAGGTTCCCGGGGGTATCGGGCCCGCACCCGGAGTCGGGCCCGCGCCTACTGGCGCGCCGCACTTCTGACAAAAGCGGCCATCCGCCTGCGAGCCGCAATTAGCACAAAACGCCATGTTCGTCTCTCCCCGATGACACTGTATCCGAAGTCACGTAGTTACGCAACTTTGCTTTGCAATCAGTCACGCTGGCCCTTAATTGGATAACGCGCAAAAACCACGGACTAGAGGATCATTGGAGATACCGGCGGGTCTCGGCATTCGAACCTTGCCGGGCTGGATTCATCAGAAGGGTTAGGAGCGATTATTATGAGAATCCCAAAACAAGTAACAGCGTGTGCGGGCGTTCTGGCGTTGGGCGCGGGGGGATTCGCGTTCCAGGCCTTGCACGCTCAAAGACGGGCAGTGATGCAGGACCGTTTCGTGAACGATGTCGCGACCGTCCTAGCCATGACGTCCACGCAAAGGGATGAAGCCCAGACAGCGTTTACAGACGCGCGCAAGATGGCCGAACCGATTCGTGAGGATCTTGTGAAGACTCGGGTCGCCCTTCAAGATGCGGTCAAGTCTGACGACACGACTCAAATCCAACGGCTCTCCGCGGCGGAAGGCAAGGACGTCGGCGAGTTGGTCCGCATTCGCAGCATGGCAATGGCAAAGGTTTACAAAGACCTGACCCCCGATCAAAAGACGCGGGCGACGGCTTTGCATGACCTCTTTATGGAAAGAATGGAAGGCTCGGAGTCTCACGGGACTCGATCGGCAACTTAGCGCGAAGGCAAGGTTGCGGGCTGGCGACCCGCAACCTTCCGGCGTTACCTAAGACTTTATTCCGCGAATCACCGAAATCCAGGTGACCAGCCAGATAACCACTCCTGCGGCAGAGTAGCAGAGCCCCAATGTTTGAACGTATTTCCTGAATGCGCGAACGGCACTGGTCATTCGGCGCGCTTCGAGCAGCGCGAAGATGAGACAGATCACGGCTGCGGCCAACAGCGCAACGGCAAAGAGCGGACCGGATGGACTCAATCGCCAGGCATCGAAAAAATTCCCGTTTAGTGTGAGAACGAATCCACGGGTGAACCCGCAGGTCGGGCATGGGATGCCGAAGTGCTGCCTGGCAGCGCAGACGATATTGATCGGATGGCCGAGGATATAAACGAGGTTCTGGTCGGCGGTAAACGCCAGCCGCGCTATTGCGAGCTCAGCGAGCAGAACCAACCCGAGAATTGACGGAATAAATCCGGGCCGCGATGCCATTGTTCGTAGTGTGGTCATAACTTCAGAACGTAGCTGCCCACAGCTTTGTCGTGCAGCGTTTGGCGCCGCTCATCCCACAGCGGCCAACACAAATCGAGTAGTGGGCCGACGACGGGGACAAAGCTCAGCGCAACCTGGGCCAGCAGTCGAATGAACGCCGTGCCCATCGTGAGCAGCTTGCCGTTTGAATCGACCACTCGAAGCCGCATCACGCCTTGTCCGATGGACGCGCCGCGCGTGGAGACCAGATAGACGCGATTGAAAATTCCGACCAGCAAGCTGGCGACGGGGAAAAGAAAGATCATCATGCAGCACATAGCGCTGGCCGCGCCGTGACCGCCAAGGCCGGACATCATGGTCAGAAGCGCGCCCGCGAAGAGATAGAGAATTCCCATCCCGGCGCCGACCAGAACGGAATCGATGATGTAGCCAATGGCGCGGTCGCTCCAGCTGGCGTATGTCGCGCCGGGAGGCCAGCCCGCGACAGCCGGTGTCGACGGAAGAACGGTTTGAGCTGGGAAAGCGGGGCTCGTCCCCTGCGGAACGACGGGAACAGTTGAGCCGCCGAATCGCTGACCGCAGCTTGTGCAGAACTGCGAGTTTTCCTGGTTGGCAGCGCCGCAATTGGTGCAATAGGTCATCCTCGGACCTCCAGCCGTAGCGTGGTTATCGTGCTTGAATGCTTAACGCGAATTCATCAACTCTACTCGAAGTTCGCAAGTTTTGGCAACCTGTTACACGCTTTTACGCGACTTTACCGCACGGTGACGAACCGCACCGGCGCGAGTACGTCTCTTAGAGTAGGAGAACCAAACCAAATGCAGATTGTAAGTAAGAAATTCGCCGCCCTCGCGGCGGCGGCCACGATGAGCATCGCGACACTGGCCTTCGGGGCCGAGACGCAAGGCCGGAATTTTCACCGGTACAGCGCTCTCATGCAAGTTCTGACCGACTCTCAGAAGACTCAAGCCAAGAGCGTCTTCGAGCAGGCGCGAGAAACCGCGAAGCCTGTGAGAGAGCAACTGATGGCAACGCGCAAATCGCTCCACGCGGCTTTCGAGTCCGGCGATACAAGCCAGATCCAAAAGCTTTCAGCCACCGAGGGTCAGGAGATCGGCCAGTTGATGGCGATCCGCAGCTCGGCGTATTCAAAGGTCTATCAGACGCTGAGTGCGGACCAGAAGGCCAAGCTGGCTGAGATCCAGAAGCAGCGCGCGCAGGTGCGGCATAGTCACCGCCACAACGCGGCCGGTCAGAAAGCGAGCTAATCGCTTAGTGAGCGGGCTGCGGGATCAACCGGAGCCCGCTTGACGCGGTAGAATCGTTTCTCCGCGCTTGATACTCCTTATTGTCATTGCATCCCTGCTTTTTCTGCTGTTGTGCGGAGCCACTTACCAGGCGATCGGCGAAGCGCGCGACCGGCGGAGATTTCCGCCACCGGGGCGGCTCGTGAACGCGAGTGGAAAGCGCTGGCATATTATCGAGAGCGGACGTGGCGGGCCTGCCGTTGTCTTTGAATCCGGACTTGCGGCCTCGTGTCTGAATTGGACTCGCGTGCGGGAAGAAGTTGCGTTATTTGCTCGCGCCTGCGCGTACGATCGTGCGTCTCTCGGCTGGAGCGACACAGCGAAACCGCCGCGCGTGGCATCCACGCTGGTCGCTGAACTGCACGCGGTGCTCGCCGCGGCACAGATTGCTCCGCCTTATGTTTTGGTTGGCCATTCGTTCGGCGGACTTCTCGTCGGCATGTTCGCGACGAATCATCCCGAGGAAGTCGTGGGATTGGTGCTGATCGATCCTCTCCTGGCATCGGAATGGCTCAAGCCTTCGGAAGCGCAAATGCGAATGCGCGGGCGCGGCGTTCGGTTAGCGCGGCGCGGGGCATTGCTCGCACGCTTCGGCGTTGTGCGATTCGCGCTGAAGCTCTTTACCGGCGGCGCGCGACGGGTTCCACAAGCAATCGCGCGTGTCACGAGCAGCGGCTCCGGCGAGTCGCTGATTTCGCGCCTGGTCGGCGAAGTTGGGAAAATGCCCCGCGAAGTCTGGCCGATGGTAACGACGCACTGGTGCCATCCGAAGAGCTTCGAAGGCCTGGCCGCGGCCCTCGAAGCTCTGCCTCACAGCTCGGCGGAAGCCGCGAGTCTCGTGCTGCCTGCTTCGATACCGCTGACGATTCTCTCCGCAGCGAATTCAACGCCGGCGCAACGTGCCGAACGCGAGGCGCTCGCAAAGCGATCGGTGCGCGGCCAGCACCTGGTGGCTGCAAAATCCGGACACTGGATCCATCTCGACGAGCCCGCCCTGGTCGTCGACGCGATCCGGGATCTGATCAGGTGACCGCGTTACTTCGAAATCGCGACCGTTACGCCTGGCTGGCTGTACACGGTTCCAACCTGAATCGTGATCGGAACAACAGCGCCAGTTGTCGCATCGGCCGGAATCACCGCGTCCACCTGAAGAACACCCGCCGGTTCGCCGGGTGCTGCCCCAGCATAAATGACTTTCGCAGTCTCGCCGTTGATTTGAACGCTCACGGGCAGAATCGGCATCGGGAGCGTGGTGCCGGTCACCGATCCATCGATGCCCGCCGGCTGAGTTTGTCCTTCGCCAGTGGCGAAAATCTGGATTACCGATCCAGGCGCTGCCGGGTTGCTCGCGCCGTTGACGGTCGAATCCTGATTCAGAATCGCGCCTTGCGAGGTGCTGCTCAGCGTGAAGATGCCTGGGGCCGAAGTGGCGACCGGGACCGTGATCGCGCTCGATTTCACAGTCAAATATTCAACTGTAACCGAGGTGCTGGTCTTGCCCGCGATTTCATAAGGAACGATCGCCGAAATTTGGCCCGGCGATGAATAGATCATCGGCGCAGGCGTTCCGTCAAAGAGGACTTGGGTTCCCGAGAGCGTGGTGGCAACTTTGCCGGATTGATCGAGCTGCAGTGTGGCCGCGTTCACAGGCCCGAGCGCAGTGCCGAAAATGGAGATGATTTCGCCCGGCGAAACGGGGCCCGATAAGAAGCTGGCGCCGTTCAGCACCGAGACTGGAGCGGGCACGTTTTGGGTGACGTTGGCGGTAATGGTGACGACCAGGGGCGAGCCGGACGCAGGAGTGATCGCGACTGTGCCGGTGTAAGTGCCGACTGCGAGGCCGCCCGTATTGACGCTCGCGACCAATGTGGCCGGCGTCATCCCTTGCGCAGGGAGAACGGTCAACCAGTGGGCGCCGTCGTTGGTAGCCGCTGCCGCGGTGAAGCTTACCGGAGTCGCGCCGCTCGCTAGCATAACTTGCACCTGCGTGACAGGAGTCGAGCTCTGATTGGCGGATGCGGTTTGGGCCACGGTAACGGCGGCGGGTGACTGGAGAACGAGCATCGGGCCGGCGGTCACGGTCAACGTTACTGGAATCACGACGGGGCTGTTCGAAGCCGGCGAGGTGATGGTGATGGATCCGTTGTAAGTCCCGGGCATGAGGTTCGCGACATTCGTTACGCTGACGCTGAAGCTGGCGGGCGTGGTGCCAGTGGTGGGACTCTGCGCGACGAGCCAGCCGGCGCCTGACGTGATCGCTAATTTAACCGAGTAGCTGAGCGTACCCGAGTTCGCGCCGATATTGACGCTCTGGGCAGCGGGCGCGGCGCCTCCGATTTGCGCCGTGAACGCAAGCCCTGTCGCGCTCACCGTCATCTGTTGGACAGGAGCACCGGGCGTCGAGATGGTCACGGTAAACGAAGCTGAGGCGACCTTGCCGCAAGCGTCAGCGGCCTGGAGTGTGAATGAGTACGCCCCGGTGGTGGTGGGAGTTCCGCTGATGGACGCCGACCCATCAGGGTTATAAGTAATTTTCAAGCCCGGCGGCAGCGATCCCGAGACGACCGAGAAGACGACATTCTGCTGGAAGGGCGTGGTGCAGAAATTCGCGGCGGTCAACGGCTGCGAGTATGCCTGGCCGACGGCTCCGTTCGCGAAGGAAACATTGGTGATGGTGAAGCCGCCCGTGGATGCGCCATTGATCGTGATGCTGAGATTCTGTTGCGCGGTCTTGTTGGTGGCGTCAGTGACCGTTACCGAGAAGCCGTAAACTCCGGAGCTTTGTGGAATGCCACTAATCACGCCAGTAGATGGAGTTAGTGAAAGGCCGCTCGGCAGCGATCCGTTGACCGACCAAGTGTAGGGCTGCTGCCCGCCGGATGCCATAAGCGTGGTGTTGTAAGCCGCGCCCACCATGCCCGCCGGAAGGTTGGTTGTGGTGACGCTTGGGCCGCTCGGCGTCGTATTCGGGGCCGATTGGTTCACTGTAAAGGTCTTGCCGGCGATAGTAAGTGTTCCGCTGCGTGCTGCCCCTGTGTTCGCCGCGACATTGTAAGAGACGGTTCCATTGCCGGTGCCGCTGGCGCCAGAAGTGATGCCGATGAAGTTCGCGTTACTGGTGGCTGTCCACCCGCAACCCGTCGACGTGGTCACGTTGACGCTTCCTTTGCCGCCGGTTGCGTCGAAGGACTGGCTCGAAGAGGACAGAGAGTAAGTGCAGGCCGTCCCGGCTTTGATTTGCAGGTTGAAAACCGGCCCGAGATAGGTTCCGCCGATCACAACCACCAATTGCGTGGTGCCGGCGGGGCCGTTGACCACCAAATTGCAGGTCGCGTTTCCGTTGGAGTCCGTAAGGGCAGTTCCGCTTGGACCGGCGCAGGAAGCAGGCGCAGGCACGGTCTGATCCGCATTGTTAGCGATCGTGATGCCGACATTGGGGATTCCGTTGCCGCTGCTGAATCCGCCTTGCACCAGTACCTGAACCTGGGCCACTCCCGGTATGGTTGTGCCGGACTGTCCGGTGAAAGCTTGGTCATTGGTAGGAGCCGACGTAACGATGGAGAGATTGCCGGCGTTCGGAACCGTCGTGGAAATGAAAGTCACGCTGCTGGTCGCAGTGCTTGCCGTGATGTTGGCGACGAAGTAGGAATTGACCTGGTCTGTAGCGACGCCGGTGAAAAAGGTGCTGGTGAGACCGTTCGAGTCGGTGGTTGTGGTCAGATTTTGAAGTTCGCCGATTCCGCTCGTGATGGCCCAGTTGACGGTAACACCGGCGGCAGGCTGCCCGTTCGAGCCGGTAGCCTGCACGACTAATGGTTTCACGGACTGAAACTGGCTTAGCCCGAGTTGCCCGTTGCCTGAAATCATGGTCAGGGTCTGCGCGCCTGCAAGCCCGGCGCAGGTCAGTGCCAAGAGAGTGAGTGCGGTGAAACGAGACCGAAACAAGTTAGTAGAAATATGGCGCATCACGGTGAAATCCAAAATGGGGAAAATTACGAACGGCGAACGCGGCGAGTTAACCTAAAGCTTACCATCCTCCACTGCAGATCGGCCGTTGATGAAAACAACATGAGCCTGCTCGATGCCGAAGAAGTAGGGGACCTCGCGATAGTCTTCACAGTCGTAAATGACGAGGTCGGCGAGCTTACCCGGTTCGAGCGATCCGATTTCGTGTGCGCGGTTGAGGCTGTGCGCTGCGTTGATGGTTGCTGCGGTAATCGCTTCGGCCGGAGTCATCTTCATTTGGGTGCAGGCGAGAGAGAGGATCATCGGCATGGAAGGAGTGGGCGAGGAGCCGGGGTTGAAGTCGGTTGCGAGCACGATGGCGAGACCAGCCGCGATCATGTCGCGCGCGGTGGGGTAGTGCGTGGAGCCGAGCGCGTAAACGGCACCGGGGAGCAGGACGGGTTGAACTCGCGCGGCCTTCAGTGCGGCGATGCCGAGCGCATCGGTGTGCTCGAGATGGTCGGCTGTGGCGGCGCGGAGTTCAGCGGCGAGGGCAGCCGCGCCGGAATTGGAGAGCTGGTCGGCGTGCATACGGAGGCCGAGTCCGGCGTTGCGCGCCGCCGTCAGGATTTCGCGGCCTTCTTCGACGCTGAAGATACCCGGCTCGCAGAAGATGTCGCAGTATTCGGCGAGCTTGGACGCTTCAGGAAGCATCTCGTGTATGAGCACGCGGATGTATTCCGCTTTCCGGCCGCGATATTCGTCGGGGATTTCGTGCGCACCTAAGAAAGTCGGGACCGTACGGATTGGAGAGAGGCGGCGGATCGCACGGAGGAGTTTCAATTCGTCGTCGAGGGTAAGGCCGTAACCGGACTTGGCTTCGATTGTCGTGGTTCCGTTGCGCAGAAACCAGTTGACGTAGCGCTGACCGGACGCGACTAACTCGTCTTCGGTGGCGGCGCGGGTTTGGCGCACGGTGGAGCGGATGCCTCCGCCGGCGGCAGCGATCTCGGCGTAGGTTGCTCCGCTGGCGCGCTGTTCGAATTCGGCGGCGCGGTTACCGGCGAAGACCGGGTGCGTGTGGGCATCGACGAAACCGGGCATGACGAGACGGCGGGCGGCATCGATGACCGAGTAACTAGAGTCGATCAGGGGTTCGATCTGGGAGCGCAGGCCGGTGCGTGTGATGCGATGGTCTTCGATCAGCATCGCGCCGTCGGGGATGATGGCGAGGTCGCAGAGCTCGGCTCCGGTGCGCGGATGCTGCGGTCCTGCGAGCGTGACGAGTTGTGAGCAGCGGAGGATCGCGGTCTTCACCGCTCTTCATCCATCGGCATACGAATGTGCCGCTCGCCTGCCACTTCCTTCGCGCGAGCGTATCCGGCGTCAGCGTGACGGATGACGCCGAGACCGGGATCGGTGGTGAGGACGCGTTCAAGGCGGCGGGCGCTGGAGTCGGTGCCATCGGCAACCACGACCATGCCGGCATGCTGCGCGTAGCCGATGCCGACGCCACCGCCGTTGTGAATGGAGACCCAAGAAGCGCCAGCGGCAGTGTTGACCAGCGCGTTTAGGAGCGGCCAATCGGCGATGGCATCCGAGCCGTCGAGCATCGCTTCCGTTTCACGATAAGGCGAAGCGACCGAGCCGGCGTCGAGATGGTCGCGGCCGATGACGATGGGTGCTTGGATTTTGCCGCGGCGGACGTAGTCGTTCATGGCAAGTCCAAACTCAGCGCGTTCGCCGTAGCCAAGCCAGCAGATGCGTGCGGGCAATCCTTGAAAACGGATGCGGTCCTTGGCGAGACGCATCCAGCGGGCAAGCACGGGATTGTTCGGGAAGAGCTCGAGCGCCAGCCGGTCTGTAGTCTGGATGTCTTCGGGCGAGCCGGAGAGCGCGGCCCAGCGGAACGGGCCTTTGCCTTCGCAGAAGAGCGGGCGAATGTATTCGGGGACGAAGCCGGGGATCTCAAATGCCTCGTCGACGCCGGCGGATTTGGCTTGCGCGCGGATGTTGTTGCCGTAGTCGAACGTCACGGCGCCCATGCGCTTGAGTGCGAGCATCGCGCGGACGTGTTTGGCCATGGCTTCGAAAGAGCGGCGTGTGTAATCGGCGGGATTGGAGCAGCGAAGGGCGAGCGCGTCCTCGAGGCTGAGGCCATTCGGCACGTAGCCGTTCAGAGCGTCGTGCGCGCTGGTTTGATCGGTGAGAATGTCAGGGACGAGGTTGCGGCGGACCAGCTCGGGGATGACGTCGGCACAGTTTCCCACCAGCCCGACCGAAAGGGCGTCGCCGCGATGGCGCGCGTCATCGATCTGCGCGAGCGCATCGTCCAATTTCCAAGACATGCGATCGCAGTAGCCCGTGTGGAGGCGCTTTTCGATGCGGGCCGGGTCGACATCGATGCCTAGGAAGCACGCGTCGTTGAGCGTGGCGGCGAGTGGCTGCGCGCCACCCATTCCTCCCATGCCGCCTGAGACGATCAACTTGCCGCGCAGGGATCCGCCAAAGTGCTTATTCGCGGCGGCGGCAAACGTCTCGAACGTGCCTTGAACGATGCCCTGGCTGCCAATGTAGATCCAGGACCCGGCGGTCATCTGTCCGTACATGATCAGGCCGAGGCGTTCGAGGCGATGAAATTCTTCGTAGTTCGACCAGCGGCCGACCAGATTCGAGTTTGCGATCAGAACGCGCGGGGCTTCGTCGTGTGTGCGGAAGATGCCGACGGGTTTGCCAGATTGGACGAGCAGCGTCTCGTCGTTCGCCAGCATGCGGAGGGAGCGGACGATGGCGTAGAACGACGGCCAGTCACGCGCGGCGCGGCCGGTGCCGCCGTAGACGATCAGGTCGTCGGGTTTTTCCGCGACGTCGGGGTCGAGGTTGTTCATGAGCATCCGGAGGGCGGCTTCCTGATGCCAGCCTCGGCAGGAGATTTCGCGGCCTCGGGGTGCTTTTATTGGGGCCATACTGTCCTCCGGGCGTTCACACGAGTGTGAACGCGGCCCGCAAGAGCGCGTGCGCCACATTTGTTCACAACCACTATTTTTTCATGAAGAGCCATAGGCCGCGGATTGACCCTGTACCTCAGTACAGGGTGCATGATAGTAGGAATGAGAACGGGTGAGCTGGCGCGCCAGGCAGGAGTGAACGTCCAAACCATCCGGTTCTACGAGCGGGAGCGCTTGCTGGATGCACCGCCGCGCACCGCTGCAGGCTACCGCTGCTACAGCCAGCGGGACCTCGATCGCGTTGTTTTCATTCGGACGTGCCAGCAGTTGGGATTCACCCTCGAGGACATCCGTTCGTTAGCCAGCGTGCACGATCGCCTGAGTCCAAGGGCCGGCTGTCGCGCGGGAAAGGCCGAGCGCCTCAAGATTGCTGCCATCGCACAGCGCCGGCTTCGGCAGATCGATGAGAAGGTGCGCCAGTTAAACGAAATGCGGGCGCACTTGCAGGCGGTCTGCGATGCGGCTGAGCCGGATTCGGAACCGCATTGTCCCGCCACGCGCCTGCAAAATTCCACTTGACACTGTACTTCGGTACAGGGTGGAAGATTGGGCCATGCGCATGATCAGGATGCTCGCCGTTGCGGCCCTTTTCTGTTTATGGACGGACTACGTCCACAGTCAAGACGTCGCGGACCCGCCGAAATTCGAAGTAGCCACTATCAAGCCCTGCGCACCGGGGACTCCCGAACCTCCCGGTCAACGCATGGGAATGGTCCGGTACACGTACCCGGGTGGCAGGTTCGAGGCAAAGGCGACAACGCTCGAGTTTGTACTGGAGTGGGCGTATGACTTGTTGCCCTCTCAGCATTCACGTGGTCCCGGCTGGACGCAGAATGAAAGGTTCGACATGGTCGCCAAAGCAGCCGGAAATGCAACCGACGATCAAATGAAGCAGATGACACAGGCGCTGCTGGTGGAACGCTTCAAGTTGAAGTTCCACCGCGAGCGCCGCGAGGGTCCGATATTACTTGTGACGCTCGGAAAGACCGCTCCCAAGCTCTTCCCGCCAAAAGATGGTGAGACACATTCTCTGCGGATCATTCCACAAACCGACCCGGATCAGAAAGTCGTTTCTTACCACGTGGTCGCCACCCGCTTTTCTTTCGCGCAATTGAACCAGACCTTTGCGCGCCAGCTTGAACGCGTGATCGTCAACGAAACCGGACTGGATGGCGATTTCGATTTCACTCTGGACTTCACACCGGATGAGAACCGGCCGAACCCGCTGGACCCATCGCTGATCATCACGGCCATGCGTGATCAGCTCGGACTGAACATTAAGTCGCAAAAAGGGCCAGTGGATTACTTGGTCATTGACAGTGCAGACAAGGTCACCGCGGAAAATTGACTCACCGATTACCGCGAACTGGTCGTTTGGGGTGTGACGTGAAACAGTGCGCCAGGATTGGCATCTTCTAGCATCCAGAGCGAGCCGTCGGGTCCTTCTTCCACGTCGCGGATGCGGTGGCCCATATCCCAGCGCTCGGCGGGTTTGGCACCGCCGTGACCGTCAAAGACGATGCGGTTGAGCGACTTGGTCGACAGGCCGCTGACGAAGCCATTGCCGTTCCATTGGGGGAAGGTCTGGGTGCCGCGGTAGAACATTAGATTGCCCGGCGCGATCACCGGCACCCAATAGAGCACAGGCTTCGCGAGGTCGAGCCGATTGTCGGGATTGGGAATGGGCACGCCATCATAGTTTTTGCCATAGGAAACGAGCGGCCAGCCATAATTTTTGCCTTTCTCGATCAGGTTCAGCTCGTCGCCGCCGCGCGGTCCGTGCTCGACTTCCCACAGTTCGCCCGCGGGCGAAAACGCGAGACCGTAAGGCGTGCGGACACCGCTCGCCCAGGTTTCGGCTGGGGTCAGGTTGGGAGCAGTGAAAGTATAAGTGCTGACTACCTTCGCGTCCTTGGCGGTTTCGGTGTCGCGGGGCGGATCGATCAGATCAATCGTGGAAGCACCGGTCTTGCCGAAGTTAGGATTGCCGGGGGCCGGCTTGCCGTCGAGCGTGAGGCGCAGGATCTTGCCGACGGGCTGATTCGGATCCTGAGCAGGGGTCATGCGCTGGCGGTCGCCCACCGCGAGAAACAGATACTGGCCGTCGAGCGAGAAAGCGATCTGCGCGCCTTCCTGACCGCCCTTGCCTTTGGGCATCTGGCGCCACAGCACCTCAAAGTTTTCGAGGCTGGCTGAGGTCGCGGTGGCATTGAGCTTCGCGCGAGCGAGCGCCAGGCCGCCGCCGTAGTCGCCCGGCTCCGCGTAGGTGAGATAGAGGCTGTGGTCCTTGTCGTAATGCGGCGAGAGGAAAACGCCATGCATTCCGTTCTGGCCCTGATAATAGACGGCGGGCGTATTTTCGACTTGGATTTTTTCTCCCGTCTGCGTTACCAACCAAACGGGCCCGACCTTTTCGGTGACCAGCATGCGGCCATCCGGGAGGAAGGCGATCCGCCAGGGAAGTTTGAACGTGGCCACGGTAGTCACGTTGAAGGGCAGGCTGGATTCCGGTTTCTGTTCGCCGATGTTGACCTGAGCCCAAGCTGCCGCCGAGGCCAGGGTGAGAAGCAGCGTCGTTTTCGCTAAGTTCACTGTCGTTTCTCCTTGCTTAGTGAAGGCGACCGACCTTAGTGATCTGGGGCGCCGTTGCTAATTGATAAACTAGCATGCTCGTGGTCTTTGTGGGGGTTCGCCTGAGATGCGAGCACGAGATTGAGCGAACGGTGCGCCAGTCATGATCGTCGTGACCCACACAGTGTGAACCAGAAACTAGGTGTCCCCATGAGCCAGGACACGGCACGCACGAGTGCGTGCGCCGCAGGTTACGTGCGCATGCGGGTGAAGAAATACATGCCGGCCATGGCGAATAAGAGGTCGGGGGACCAGGCGGCGAGGGTGGCAGGCAACAGGTTCACGTCGCCGAGCTGCTCGAACAGTTTTTCGACCGACTTGTAGGCGATTGCGATGGCGAAGCTGACGCCGACACCAGCCATAGCACCACGATTGCCGGTCATGAACGCGAAGGGGACCGAGATGAGGGCCATGACGAGCGCGATCAGCGGCAGGGCGAACTTCAGATAGAAACGGACCTGGAGCGCGATGGTGTCGATGCCGCTGCGCTGGAGGTCGCGTATGTAGGCGGCCAGTTGCTGGAAGTTCATCTGCTGGTCTTGCAGAGCCTCCTGGAGGAAATAGTCGGGGCGCTCGTTGATCTCGGGGAAGGTGGTCGCGCGACCGCTGAAATTGTTGAAGCTATCGGCACGGTTGGGATCGCGGCTCCAGCCGTTCTCGAAGATCCAGGTTTTGAGCGCGGGCTCCCAGCGGGCCTCTTCGGCGGCGATGTGTTTGCGCACGCTGAAGTCGGTGGGGTCGAGCTCGAAGACCTGCGGCTTATTCATGACCTTTTGAAACGGGTTGAAGTACTTGTAGTAGAAAACGCGCGGGTCGTCGTTCTGGCCGGGATCGAAGACCCACTGACGCTCGGGGTGCAGATAGGTCTGGACAGGTTTGCCTTTGATCTCTTTTCGGATGGCGTCTTGTTTGCGGTTGGCGTCGGGAACGTAGTAGTGATCGAAGGCGAAGAGCCCGCCGCTGAGACCGAGCGCGGCCACTAAAACAGGAAGAGCCAGACGGTAGAGGCTGATGCCTGTGGCTTTGAAGGCCGTAATTTCGTTGTGCTTGGTGAGAATGCCGAAGGTGACAAGGACCGCGACCAGGATGCTGAAGGGAGCCGAGTCATAGATTAACTGCGGTGTCAGAAAGAAAAGGTAGGTGAAGACCCGCGTGAGTGCGATGTGGTTTTTGACGATGTCGCTTAGCAGCTCGAAGAAAGTGTAGACGTGCGTCATCAGCACGAAGCTGATTAGCAGGACAAGGAAGTAGAAGAGGAAACTCTGCAGGACGTAGGTGTCGACGATCTGCGGGATGAAGAAGAAGCGCCAGCCCCGGCCCTGAGGCCGGCCTGCGAATTGAGAACCAGGCAAATTCCGGCGAATTCGCTGCCAGAGCGCCGGCACCCAGCCGGTGAGAATGCCGATGATGTCGCGATCGCCGGGGCGCTCGAGGCGGATCACAAGAAAGACTCCGACAATGGCAAATACGGTGTTGGGAATCCACATGGCGACGGGAACGGGCAGGCGTTGGTCTTTGGCGAGCCCGTTGGCCGCGAGCAAGCCGATCCAGTAGACGAAGGCGAGACCGACGGTGACGACGAACGCGGAAGATTTTCCGCCTTTACGCGACGAAACACCGAGCGGGATTCCAATGAGTGCGAGCAGCAGGCAGGCAGGCGGCAGCGCGAGACGTTGGTGAAGCTCGACGCGGGCCTGGACGACCT
>Ga0126371_10000967_pt1 | contig 23895 bp, 25 predicted proteins | sample PanSoiMetaPlot_4_FD_110145 | JGI IMG/M metagenome (GOLD analysis project Ga0126371, IMG submission 110145) | Tropical forest soil microbial communities from Panama - MetaG Plot_4 | ecosystem: Environmental > Terrestrial > Soil > Tropical forest > Bulk soil | place: Panama | collected 2016-02-17 | reverse complement strand
GTTTCTGATTGAAGCGCGAACGTGCCCAGTTCGACGCGCGCCCGCTCGGGTGGAACGATTCCCATGGCGGCCTGAGCCATCTTTTGAATCAAGACAGTGAGATCGGGCGGGCCAGATCCCAGCAACTTGCTGGGCGAACTGAGCTGGTCGTTGGTCGATCCAAAGAACGGCGCGGCGAGCGCAGCGGGCGAATGCCCTATCGCCAACTTCGAGCCGACCACCGATCCCGCCGAAGTGCCGAGGATGAAATCGGCATTCGAAAGATCCAGGCCTTCTTCCGCCAACCCGGCGAGCAGTCCCGACTCCCAGGCGATGAAAACTGGGCCTCCGCCGCCAAGTACGAGCGCTCGTTTCGGCATGGGTCAGCGGGTGGTCAAGCCTTCAGTAAGCTCGATTCGCGTGCCCACGGGGTCTAGGATGAACGCGATCTTCAATCCACCAAGCTGGGGCATCTCACGATAGGTTAGATCGAACGGCACGCCTTGCGCTTGTAGATTTTTGCAAAACGCCTCGAGGCCTTTGATTTCGAAGCCAATGTGGTCGAGCGAGCGGCCCTTGGTAGGGGCCGGGGACGAAGCTTCCTTGCGGAAGTCGACCTCACCACCGGGAACGAAGGCCGCCAGATAGTCGCCGCGTTTGCCCGCCTTCGCGCCGAAGGTCTTCAGATACCATGCGCGAAGAGTTTCATCGTCGGATGTGACGAGATGGAAGTGGTGAAAGGTGATCGGCGTCTTCAGCGAAGGGTCCTCAGTGAACTCGACACGAACTTTCTCCGGGAATTCGGCAATGAACTGTTTTCCTGGAACATCGCGCGGATAGCTGGTGATGCCGGCCGCGGTCAGCTTCGCCTTCGTGTCGGCGTAGCTCTTCATCAGAAAGCCGAAGTGATTCACGGTGGACCCATCTGATCCTCCCGCCGGCGCCGTGCGCGCCTTACCGAGGACGATGAAGACGCCAGGAAGCTTGAGCATCTCGAGCGACCCCGCGCTCGTCACCTGCGCGCCGAGCACATCCACCCAGAGCTTCTTGTTCCCATCCGGGTCGGCGAGGATGAGATGCACATGTCCGACGGAAACTCCGGCGTCGTTGGGAGCGGCGAGTTGAGCCAACAGCGGTGCGATCGAAGCAACCAGAAGAATGAACCAGCGCATGCGTGATAGCCTATCACGCCCTACGAGGCGGTTTATCGCAATGCGCCGATCGTGTATTGAAGCACCGTGCTCTTGTACGTGGTGCTGACACTTCTTAACTCGACCTGCGTCTCGGGAAGGTAACGGTAAGAATTACCGCGGCACGGCTACAAGAAAGTGCGCCCGAGCGCTCGCGGCAGGCTCTTCTCTATTTCCAAGCTTTTGGCGATTCCAGACCAGTGGCATCGCGATTGGATGGAGTACAAAACATGCCTCCGATGGCACTGAATCTAATCGCACTGATCGCTGTATTCGCTTCGCTTCGGGTTATCCACGCCTACATTCCTTTGTCCGCCCGCTTGAAGCCAGTGGTAAATGTTGTACTTGTGCTCATCGTGGTCGGAATCCTTCTGTGGCTCAGCAACACCTATATTCCGATGGCTGGAAGTATCAAGGCAATTCTGAACATCGTAGTCGTCCTCGCAACCTGCGTTGGAGTTCTGCAAGCACTTGGATGCTGTCGAAAAACTCGTTTGGGGGTCTTGGATGGTTCAACAGAAGGACCCTAAATGCCTAAGTGATCATCGGCGATCGTGTATAGGGCTTCTAATCGCGTCGTTTTTTCTCCTGGTCTGAAGAGATCCGGCCACGATGACTTTTTCAACAGCATCACTTGGGCTATGGGACAAAATCGTTGGCTTTGTTCTCAACTACCGGGCTTATCGCACCGTGCGCGGGCATCGCGTTGTAAGACCATCGGAGCCGCACGCCTAGCCGTTACGAAGCCTTACTTGCGGGACGAGTCGATTTGCACCAGCTCGCTCTCGGCGGTTCGCTTCGCCGGGGGGGTGAGCAGCGATTTGGGAAGCTTCGCCGAATAGATCAGCCGCTCGATGCGCGGTAGAAATCTGCGCACGGTGCGGCCGTGCAGCAGCAAGCTTCCGGCCACCAGCAGCGGATGCGGAATCGTGGTCCGGCAGCGGGAACACATCTCGATCTCGCCCGCTCTTCCCGAGGCGTGCAGCGTACGCATGCGCTGCATCTCCAGCGCGTTCCAAATCTGAGACAACGGCCCGTCGTCGACATTGCCGATCGGTTGACCATCCAGCATATAGCTTTGGCAGCACGGATAGATGTCTCCGTTGTGCTTCACGTACACCGGACCACGCCAGAGGTAGTGGCAGGGATGCTTCCAGTCCTGCGGCGCGTGGCCGCATTCGGGCTGAAGCAAATCAGTTTCGTCCTCCTTAACGCGCACCTGGTCAACGCCCGGCACGCCGCTCCAATAGCGCACAAAATCCTCAACCTCGCCGGCGTTTCGCTCCATGCGCACCATCTGGACCACCACCTGAACCTTGGCGCCGCGCTCGTGCTTCATCCGCGCGAACCGGACGAAATTGTCGCGCACTTTCTCGAAATTCGCGCCCTTGCGATAGTATTCGTACGACTCCTTGGTAGCGCCGTCGAAACTCAGCGTGATGTGCTCGAGCGGCGTCTCAAGCAGACGCGCGCAGGTTTTCTCGTCGAAGAACGTGCCGTTAGTGGACAACAACGTCGAAATCTTGTGGCGTTCACAATATTCGATGCGATCGAAAATCTTCCGGTCCATGAACGGCTCGCCCAGTCCGATCAACATCATGTGTTCGGCGCTCTTGCCGGACTCCCGCACCAGACGTGTGAAGATCTCCTCCGTCATGTCTTCCTTGGGCTGCTTGTGCGTTTCGCGCGGGCACATCGGACAATAGAGATTGCATTTCGCCGTCGTCTCGACGATGTACTCCACCGGCAAGCCTCTTAGAATGGGCTTGCGGCTCAAGTACCCCCAGAGCAATTTCGCACGATTCCAGGCGCGCATCTCGGCAGTTCTCATTGTAGCGGCAGCTATTCGCCGAAGCCGGTTCCCAGACAGCTTGAAGCGAGGCCAAACTACACTGGTGTGGGGAAGATGAGAGGAGCTACTACGCTCAATCAGCGATGAAAGTCACGGTTACCGGCAGCTCAGGATTTCTCGGCAGTCATTTGCTTCCGAAACTGCTCGAAGCCGGTCACCAGGTTCATGTGGCGGGACGAAAGCGCGCAGCGTCCTTGCCTTCCGAAATCGCGTTCTCGGAATGGAATGCGAGCGCCGAACCGCCGGCCGGCGCCTTGTCCGGTTCTGACGCTGTCGTCCATTTGGCGGGCGAACCGATCGCGCAGCGCTGGACTGTCGAGGCCAAAGCCCGCATTCGCGAGAGTCGAGTGGAAGGAACCAGGCTTCTGGTCAGCGCCCTTCGCAACCTGCCGGAACGGCCTAGCGTGCTAGTCTGCTCGTCCGGAATCAGCTACTACGGTTCGCGTGGAGACGAGGTCCTCACCGAAACTTCCAGTCGCGGGTCGGGTTTTCTTTCAGATGTGGTTCGCGACTGGGAGGCTGCCGCTCGATCCGCCGAGCCGCTTGGAATCCGCGTTGTCTGCTTGCGTTTCGGAGCAATTCTGGGCCACGGCGGCGCGCTGGCCAAAATGCTCCCGCCGTTCCGGCTCGGTTTAGGAGGACCCATCGGCTCCGGCAGCCAATGGACGTCGTGGATCCACATTGCGGACGCCGCTGGATTGATCATGTTCGCCACGGAGAACGACGCCTTGCGCGGCCCAGTGAATGGCACGTCTTCCAACCCAGTCACAAATCGCGATTTCACCCGCGAGCTTGGCCACGCGCTTCATCGGCCGACTGTTCTTCCCGTGCCCGAACTCGCTCTCAAGCTGATCTTTGGCGAGATGTCCAGCGTGATCCTCGACAGCCAACGCGTTGTGCCAAAGGCCGCAAAACAAGCCGGTTTTCGCTTCCAATACCCCGATTTGCGGTCCGCGTTAAGCGAAATCTTGAAGCCCTGAGGCCGGTATGAGGCACAATAAGAATATGCGGTACCTCTTGATTCTGGCGTCGGCTGCCTGGCTATGTTGCGCCGCCCAGTTCAATCTCTCCATCGCGAAGCTGCGAGAGTTTCTCGAATCTTCAGTGAAGATGAAGGAGTCCGACATCCAGGTCGCGCAGTTCCTAAAGCAGGTGAAGCTCACCGAGAAGCTGGACGACGCCACGGTGGAAGATCTCCAGAAAAAAGGTCTCGGGCCGAAAACGGTCACGGCTCTGCGCGCCATGGTGGACGCGACTACGACCCTTCCTGAAGCGGCGCCTCAGCCTCCCAAGATTGAATATCGCCCGCCCGCCGACCCTACTCTGGATGAACAACACGGCGTCCTCGACGAAGTTCGTGAATATGTAGCCAACTACAGCAAGAACCTGCCGAATTTTATCTGCGTGCAAGTGACACGGCGGGCCGTTGACATGTCCGGTAAGGGGACAGCGTGGCATCCCACCGACACCATCACTTCGAAGCTGACTTACGATGGCGTTCGCGAAGACTATGAAGTCATTCTGAAGAACAGCCAGCCGGTGACGAATGTGAAGATGGAGCAGCTCGGCGGCACAGTGTCGGAAGGCGAGTTCGGCACGATGATGAAGGAGATCTTTGACCCCGCAAGCCACACCATTTTCGGCTGGGATCATTGGGCAACGCTCCGGGGCCGCCGGGCGTATGTCTTTGCCTACGACATCGCGCAGATCAACTCCAGGTATCACGTCGAGCAAATTGACACAAAGCAATCCATCGAACCCGCCTATCGCGGACGCGTCTACGTCGACCGCGACACCAAGATGGTCACGAAAATCACTCTGGATCCTTACGGCATTCCTCCCGATTTTCCGATCCAGGATCTGCACGTTACGCTGGACTACGATTTTGCCAAGATCGCCGAAGGCACCTATATGCTTCCGCTGAAAGCTGTACTGACGTCGCGCGCCGGGCGCGCCGCCACGAAGAACGAAATCGAGTTCCGGCTGTACCGCAAGTTCGAAACGGGCAGCACCATAAAATTCGACACGCCCGACGCTCTGCCGGAAGACCAAACCAACGAGAAGCCGGTCGAAGACGGCAAGCCTAAGAAGCAGCAGTAAAGCCAAGTTTCGCGACCAACTCGGCCACGGCACGTACAAGTTCCCGCGCCATCACGTCAGCATCCGCACGCACGGCATGAGCGCCGGGCGGAAGCCATCGCTGAAACATCCGCTCGGATGCGAATCCGAGGCAGATACTGATCTGCGGAATCGCGTACGCAGAGGCGGCATGACCGCCCGCCGAGTCATAACCTACGTACAACCGGCTGCGCGCAATGTGCTCCGCGAATCCGGCAAACGAGCCGTCCCACAACTCGATCTCCGGACCGGCGCAAGACACAGCCCGCTGGACGCGTTCGGCCTCCTCCCCTCCGGCACCTTTATCTACCAAGATTGGCCGCGGCAGGTGCCAAAGCACTTCCTCCTCGAACAGATCGGAAACGCGCTTCTCAGGATTTTCGCCGACGCCGAAGCTCACCGTCGTGGTAAATGCAGCCGCGTCCAGTCCGGTGCACATGTAGGGGCGCGCATCCACGGCGCCGAACGTCTCGGCCGCCCATCGGCTCGCGAGCATCGAGAGTGGTTCCGCAGTTGCCCCGCCGTAAGACCGGCTCTCGAAGAAATAGTAGTCTTCCTCGGGACAGATCGGCAGCAGACCGAGCTGCGTCAGCCGCGAATCCGGATCGATCACAATACCCGCCGGCCGCGTCACAGCGTCGCGCAGCTCGTGCCAGATCGAAAGCCGATCGTCCAAAGTCCCACCGCGTCGATAGGCGATCGGGAGATGACTCAATCGCGGATCGCCGCCGAAAAGCTCCCAGTTCTTCTCCGGGCCTGCGAACCAGACGCGAGCCACTGGAAACCGCTGCTTCGCCGCATCGAGCAGCACGCTCGTAATCGCCACATCGGCGCCCAGAGTCACGCGCGAGAGCACGAAAACATCGCGGATCGATTCCGGAGGGCGATCGAGCTTGCGAGGCGCGCGCACGCGTTCGTAGCGCGCCGCCAGATGTGCGGCGTGCAGACCATGAATCCGCCGGGCGATCACCTCGGAAAACATCTCCGCGTACACGCTGCACAGCTTTGGCTCGAAAAGATCTCCAAGCCGCTCGACAACGACGCGAAACAAAGGCCGGCTGCCATCGTCGTCGAGCAAGCCGTTCAGCAGTTCATCTGGCCAGGCGCGGCCTTCCAGGCAATGTTCAAGAAGCTCTTGAGCGCGCCGATCAGCCGAGATACTTTCCAACCAGCAGCTCCAGCTTCTTGCGAGTAGTCACCGGCACCGTGGCCGGATCGGTGATCAAAGCGTGTGCCAGCGCCATTCCGCATTTGCATTCACGCTCAGCCGGAATGGCGGCGACGCTCGCCGCCACCACCTTGCAGGCGTTCTCTGCATTTCGATTCAGGTTCGCCAGGATGTCCGTGACAGTGACCGCGTCGTGTTCCTCGTGCCAGCAATCGTAGTCCGTCACCATTGCTACTGTCACGTAACAGATCTCGGCTTCGCGGGCAAGTTTCGCCTCTTGCAAGTTGGTCATGCCGATGACGTCCATGCCCCAACTGCGGTAAATATTCGACTCAGCCAGCGTTGAAAACGCGGGACCCTCCATGCAAAGATAGGTCCCGCCTTGCGCGACGTCCACTCCGCTGCGCATGCAGGCGTTAGTGACTACCAGCTGCAACTGCGGACAAATCGGATGCGCAAAGCTGATGTGCGCAACCAGGCCGTCTCCGAAAAATGTCGACATACGCCCGCGCGTGCGGTCGAAAAACTGATCCGGGATGACAAACTTCAGTGGGGGATGCTCCTCTTTCAGCGATCCTACGGCGCTTAACGAGATGATCCGCTCCACGCCGAGCGATTTGAACCCGTAGATGTTGGCCCGAAAATTCAGTTCGGATGGTGAAAAGCGATGGCCGCGGCCATGACGGCTCAGGAACGCGACCTCTTTCCCCGCGAGGCGGCCGACAATGTATTCATCCGAAGGACGGCCCCACGGGCTATCGAGCAGCACCTCCTCTTGCGCTTCAAATCCCGGCATCGAGTACAATCCACTGCCGCCTATAATTCCGATGGTCGGTTTCATGAAAGGGTTCTAGGCCTGGATCAATTCGAGCAGGACGCCGCCCGTCGAGGCGGGATGCACGAAAACGTAGAGATGCCCTCCCGCTCCGGGCCGCGGATCGTTTAGCAGCCGCGCCCCGCTCGATTTCAACCGCGCCACGCTTGCCGCGAGGTCAGGGACTTTGACAGCGACATGATGCAGCCCTTCGCCGCGCTTCTCGATGAATTTCGCGATCACGGAATCGGGCTCCGTCGCTTCGAGCAACTCGATCCGCGAATCCCCCGCAGGCAGCATCGCGACGTTGACACGCTCGTGCTCCACGGTCTCGCGCAGTCCAACTGAGAAACCGAGCTGCTTCTCATAGAACTCCAGCGCGGCACTGAGCGACCGCACGGCGATTCCGAGATGGTCAATCGAGAATTTGTTTGATCCAGCCATCGATGGTTGTGTAAGGATCCGTCCGGCGCGCCGCGATGTCGCGGGCAGCCGTCTCGAAATCCAACCCGCTGAAGCGGTCCAGCAGGCGATCGCGCAGCATCTCGCGCAATCGGCGATTCCAGTTGGTCTCCTCGCGCTGCTTGCCGCGCGCGAAGTCCAGAAACGATCGTACCGCAGCCAGCGCCTGGCCGATCCCCTGCCCAGCAGTCGCAACAGTGTGCACGATCGGAGGCACCCAGCCGTCGGCGCGCGTCGAAAGGCTCTGCATAGATTTGATCTCGCGCTGCAACCGGTCGGCGCCGGGCTGATCCGACTTGTTGATCACGAACACGTCGGCGATCTCCATGATCCCGGCCTTGATCGCCTGCACATCGTCGCCCATGCCGGGTACCAGCACGACCACGGTGACGTCCGCGAGCCTCGCGATATCCACTTCATCCTGCCCCACGCCGACCGTTTCCACTAACACGACGTGTTTCCCTGCGGCATCAAGCAGCAGCGTCAAATCGGTAGTCGCGGCAGCCAGTCCGCCCAGCCAACCGCGTGTCGCCATCGAGCGAATAAAAACGCCTGGGTCGTCATGATGGCTCAACATCCGCACACGATCGCCGAGAATCGCGCCTCCGGTGTAGGGGCTGGTCGGGTCCACCGCGACCACGCCAACCTGTTTCTGCTCGCGCCGCAGTTCCCGAATCAACTGGTCAACGATGGAACTCTTCCCCGCTCCCGGCGCGCCGGTAATGCCGATCACAGTCGCGTGTCCTGTGCGTGGAAACAGTTCTTTCAGCAGTTCCTCGGCTTCCGGTTTGCGATTTTCTATCGCAGTCGCCGCACGTGCCAACGCGCGCGCGTCGCCCGCTAGAATCTGCTCCGATAGTGACGCCAACGTCCCTGTCGAAGACCGCGTCATGGAGTCTTCAACAATTGCCGCGCGATGACAAGCCTCTGAATCTCGCTGGTTCCTTCCCCGATTGTGCACAGCTTCACGTCACGATAAAACTTCTCCACCGGATAGTCCTTGATGAATCCGTAGCCGCCGTGAATCTGTAATGACTCATTCGCGGCACGCACGGCTGCTTCAGACGCAAACAGCTTTGCCATGGACGATTCCTTAGTGACCCGCTCGCCTTGATCTTTCATCCATGCCGCGCGATAGGTCAACAGCCGCGCCGCATCGATCTCGGTCGCCATGTCGGCCAGCTTATTCTGGATCGCCTGAAATTCGGAGATCGGCCGGCCGAATTGCTTCCGTTGCTTTGAATATTTCAGCGCGGCCTCATATGCGCCTTGCGCGGTCCCTACAGAAAGGGCCGCGATAGAAATCCTGCCGCCATCCAGAATCCGCAAGCTGTCGACGAAGCCTTCGCCCGGCTTGCCGAGAAGCTGCGATTCCGGCAGGCGGCAATTAGTGAACAACACCTCGCCCGTCGCGCTCGCACGCATACCCAGCTTGTTTTCTTTCTTGCCGGTCGAATACCCAGGCACGTGCTTCTCCAAAATAAACGCCGAGATCCCGTGATGTGACGCCGCCCGATCCGTTACAGCCATCGCGACGCATACGTCGGCGTACTGAGCGTTGGTAGTGAACGTTTTCCCGCCGTTGAGAACCCAACACGAGCCGTCCTTCACCGCGCGCGTACGCGTTCCGCCGGCATCCGATCCCGCTTCCGGCTCGGTCAGCGACCAGCAGCCGATCCATTCGGCCGACGCCAACCGCGGGATGTACTTGCGTTTCTGCTCGTCATTCCCGGCTAAGAAGATGTGATTCGTGCAGAGCGAATTGTGCGCGGCCAGAATTAGTCCTATCGAAGGATCGACGCGCGACAGTTCCTCCATGATAATCGCGTAGTCGATGTAACCCAAGCCGGCGCCGCCCAAGTCTTCGGGGAAAATCGCTCCCATGTAGCCGAGCTTGCCGAGCTTCTTGATCGTCTCGATCGGAAAAATCTGATTCTCGTCCCAATCGAGCACATGCGGAGCAATCTCGGCTTCCGCAAACTCGCGGACAGTCTTCCGAAGCTGGATCTGTTCCGAGGTAAAAGAAAATTCCATCGCGGGTTACTTCTATGTTGACACGCGAGCACGCGTCGTCGCCATCGGGCCGAACACGGTGGCTATTCTGTCTGAAGACAAAGATCCATGGACGGCACCGAGGCAGCCGATTTTCACGTTGGACAGAGAGGCGAATACCATTGGCTCACGGCCGGAGACGACGTCTACATGGGCACGATCGTCAGTCGTTGTCCGGAGATCGTAATGGGACGATATCTCGCGGTAACTTCGATCGACAGTGGTGAACCCTGGCTGACAGAACGCCAAGTGCAAGCGGGATGGCAATGTCGGTCGGGAATTGTTTATAGCCGCGCGGTCCAATCGCTAGATGAATTGTTTTATCAGCGCGACGGCTCTGACAGCCCTGGGTTCGACGAGTGGTATGTTTTCGAGAAGGTCGCAACGCTTCCTGGGGTGATTCTGACAGGCAACCCTTTCGTGGAGTCGAACATGCCAGGTCCAGAGCGCATTATGAGGTTTGTGTCACAAATCAGCTATCGGATCGACCGCGTCCAGGCGACCCAAGAGCAACATGACCAGTGGTTTTGGCAACAGATTGAGCGCATCCATCCCGAGTCCTATATTGCCGATGGGTGGGATTGCCTTACCTTTGTGACCAGGAACCCTGAACTTTTCAAGATCGTGACCGAAAAGTTCGAAGGAAGCTAACGGCTCAGATCGATGCCGAACTTCTTCAACTCCTCGGCGTAATAACGCCGGTGCAGCAGATCCCACTCCTCGGTGCCTTCGGAAATTTCCTTCTTCTGCGACCGGATCTTCGTCCGCGCCGCGCGATCTACTTTTTCCTCCACCGCCAGCAGCTCCGTCATCGATTTCACAATCTCCAGCCGCACGTCGTTGGGATCTTTCTTCACTCGAAACTCACGGCCTTTGCGAAAGGCGGCCACCAGCTTGTGCGAAATGTCATTGATTTTGTCGCGCGACAGCTTCATGTTGTCGCCCGTATCGCGCCCCGACGCCCGAATCACCTTGCGCTGCGAGATCAGCGTGTTCTTGATTCGGCGAAACATTTCCTGGTAGCTGACGCCTTCACGCCGCATGTACTCGCTGTATTGGCTCAACAGATCCCGCACCTCGTCGTTCAAACGATCTTCCACCTGAAGCTCGTCTTGAATGACGTTTCCGATCATCTCGGCCGCGGCATTCGGATCGCTGGTTTCAATAGTCTGCGGCGTCAGCCGCTTCACCAGCTGCCGGGAGAGGTACGTAATGAATTCTCGGCTCAGCAACATGCTTGGATTTGAGAGATCGACCCGCTAGAGAGACCGACTTCTTCAATTCTCGCATATTCAGTTCGGCAGGTCGCCTTGATGATGATCCAAAAACTCCTGATCGATCGCCTTGCGCCCGCGGAACCCTTCCTGAACGCCATGCCAGAATCTTATACCGGTCTCGCCGAGCTTCCAGCACAAATACACTTCTTCGCCGTTAAACAGCGTCGGAAAATCGATCAGGCCGATATCCAGGTCTTTTACCAGACACCCGTATTCCTGAATCTTTTCGACGGCTTCTTTGAGATGCCGAGCGCTGGATGCACGGCGTTGCTTCCGCTCAAGCAGCTTGGCATGATCCACAATGATGCCGCCCTGCAACATCACCCGGCGCTGAAATTCCTGGCTATCGGATTCGGCCTCGGCGTAATCCGCCTTGGCCGCGATTGCTTCACGGATAGCGGTCTCCACCTCGGGCAGCAGTTGCTCCGCTTGACCTACAGTGAAGAATCGCGCCACGACTTAGACGCCAGAGACCTGCACCGCGAGCGACCGGCTACGCGGCCCGTCGAACTCCGCAAAGATGATGCTCTGCCAGGTTCCCAGCAGCACCGTCGCGTTACGCACCTGAAGGCACAGCGTCTGGCCCATCAGCATGCCGCGTAAGTGAGAGTCCGCGTTCTTGCGCTCGCAATCGGAGTATTCGGGATCGTTGTGGCGGTAATACTGATTCCGTTCCACCATCTGCTCCAGGAACCCGCGCACGTCATGCAGAAGCGCATCCTGCCACTCGTTTAGGAACACTGCCGAAGTCGTGTGGAGCGACTGCAAGTGCACGATACCGTCGCGAATGCCGCTCTTGCGGACGATCTCGTTGATGCGCTCGGTGATGTTCAGTAATTGCAAGCGATCGTTGGTGATCCAATCGATTATCCGATTGAAGACTTTGTAGTGACCCACTTCGCCTGCCGGTGCAGCAACCGTTTCAATCGGTTGCACCTTGGATGTACTCATTGTAAGTTACCCACTAATCAGATACGCGCCGGGTCAAAAGATGGATTCATTTATTTCGATCCCGTTACTCGATTATATAACGCGCATCGCCCATCGGCCCCGAAAAATGGCTGCTAAGGACGATACTCGAGCACGAGTGTGGTAATGTCGTCGCTCGGCTCCATGTCTTCCGTGAAATCATTAACCGCTTCGATGAGCCGGTCATGTAACTCGATCGATCCGGCAGCCGAGTGTCTTCGCAATACATCGCGAAATGCGTTCCGGTCGAAAAATTCGCCTTCGCTGTTCTCGGCCTCCGATAAGCCATCGCTGAAAAGAACGATCTTGTCGCCGGGCTCGAGTTGCATGACTTTGATTTCGTATGCGGCGGAGTCGAGCAATCCGAGCGGGAGACCCGTGCTCTCGAGCGCTACCATCTCGCCGCGCGATCGCACTACGATCGGCTTGGGATGACCCGCATTCGCCCAACGAAGCTGGCCATTCCGGTGGATAGTGCAATAAAATACCGTCGCATACTTCTCGCCTTGCGCGCGTTCGTTCAGAAAGCGATTCGCTCTCAGCATTAACGTGTCCGTTTGCGCGGGATCCTCCGGCGTAATCGAGAACGCGCCCTGCAAGAGCGCCGCGAGCAGCGCCGCGCTCATCCCCTTGCCTGAAACATCAGCGATCGTGCAAGCGAAGGCATCGGGACCGGCGGGTCGCACGTCGAAATAATCGCCACCTACCTGCCGCGATGCGATGCTCGAACCTGCCGCACGAAACCATCCGTCGCACGGAAGCAGATTTGGCAGCAGGTCGCGCTGGATGGCGCGCGCGATATTCAGCTCTTCTTCGAGCCGCTGCTTTTCCCGCTCCTCGGCCAGCAAACGGGCATTCTCCAGAATCGTCGAGGCCTCCAGCGCCAGCGTCTGAAGGATCTCGCGGTTGCCGAGCGAAAGATCCGCCGCCGACATGCGTGAATCCATGTACAGCAGCCCGAGCGTGTCGTGTACCGACGCCGCTATCGTATCCTCGGTGGATGCCAGGCGCACCCGAACTAACGGAACGCACACCACACTGCGCAAGTCCAGATCCGCCACCGAGGTCTCGGGCCTTACGCCCGCCTCTCCAGCCGGATCGAAAGTCATCGATAACAGTTCGCGACGGGAGTGAAGCGCTCGGACGATGAGGGAACGCGGAACCTTAAGATCGGAGGCCGACAGCGGCGCTCCGTTCCGGTCGCGCGCGATTTTCACGTCCAATTCCTCGCTGGTCTTGATCAGCAAAAAACCGCGCTCGGCCCCGGTCACGGCGAGCGCTGCGTCCACAACCGCTGACAGCACGTCGTTATGTGAAAGCGAGCTTTGCAGAGCGCGCGCTACTTCCACTAGAGATCGCAGCTTGGAAAGGTTGCTTGCGGTTGCCGCTGGTGGCGAAAGATGATTGAGGAAGCGATGAATATCGGTGCTCTGGGCGCTGAAGACGAGTCGATACGAGTCCGGCAAACCAAAGTCGATCCGATCTAATTCGCTGAGTTTATGCCGGCGGACGCGCTGCCCGTTGACGTAAATGCCTTGGCGGCTCTCCAGGTCCTCCAAAAAATAGTCGCCGTTCTCGGCGACGATTTGCGCATGGCTGCGCGAAATCCGATTGTCGCGCAGCACCAGATGATTCGTGCCTTGGCGCCCGATCTGAAAAGGCAGCGGTGATACCGGCATGCGGCTGCGTTGGCCGGACGGATTCGTCACTTCGATTGACGGAACCCGGCGTTCGTGAGGCGCTTCGCCTTGAGAGTGGCCGCCCGCTTCCCGCGAATCGGGAACCGCCATCAGCGGCTCCGTCGATGGCGCGCGTTGCGCTCCCGGCGCGGCGGCGTGGAGTTCGCGGCGGCCATCATTTCGTTGGCTCGCAGCACCTGGCAGTGCGCGCAATAGCCGCCCACTTCGGTCCGCGCCAATATGATCTCGAAACCGAAGTGACTTTGGATCTGCTCTCGCATACGCTTGAGCGGATCGCCGAAAAATTCTTCCACTTTGCCGCAGCGCAGGCAAATCACGTGAGCGTGCTCCTGCTTGAGCCGCGTTTCATAATAGTGCTGCTCGCCGGAATGATGCATCAAGTCGAGCTCATCTACGAGCCCCCCGGCTTTGAGCAGCTTGAGCGTCCGATACACCGTGACACGATTCAGTTTGGGATCTTTTTCGCGCCCAAGCTGATACAGGCGTTCGGCATCCAGGTGCTGACCGGATTGATCGATCAGATCGAGCAGGATCTGCCGCTGCCGCGTTAGCCGTACACCTTGCTGTTTCAGCGAGTCTTTGATGCCCGAGACCGCCATCGCATCCATGAGGGTATCAGATCGTGACGTGCGGGTCGCTACAGGTAATCGAAGCTCAGATCTGCAATGAACTGAATCCCGGGAATATTCTTGCGCGCCAGGCGGCGATCATTGGTGAGAAACAGATCCACGCGGGCCTGCGCCGCGCAAGCAAGCTGGACAGCATCTGCCGGTGCGATCGACCGGTCCGCGCGAACCTGGCCGAACAAATCCGCCGTCTCTTCGGTAAAGGAGATCATGTCCACATTCGGTGACAAAAGCGCGGACCTATATACCTGCGCTAGTTCCTGACTGCCGTGCGCATACGGCAGAGCCAATAGCTCACCTAAGGTCAAAACGCTGGTGCAGAGCCGATCACCGCGGTCTAGCATACGCGTCCGAATTCCGCTCACTCGCCGGTGGAATTGCGGATTTTCCTCGACTAGGTACACGAATAGCATCGTGTCCCAAAAGACTAAGCTCATCCGGCGCGTTTCCTCTTTGACATTCGCGCCTTTGCCGGATCTTGTCTGCCGCCCGGCCCATACCAATTTGCCCGCAGTTCGTGGATGAATTTTTCACCTCCGCCAACCGCGCGCCAGAGTTCCTTGCCCAAGCCACGTAGAGCCAAAATCGGATCCTGTTCGGCGGAGGGTCGTTCCGGGACGGCATCTTTCGTGCGGTACCAATCGAGCAGGTCGTGATATTTTGCAGGAATTCGATTTGGTTCCGGTAAGATCTTTCCATTCTTCCGGCCAGGATGATACGGATCTCTGGACCAATGAAGCCGATAGGTCCCATCCGGATTCGGATGCAACTTGCGGTGCTTCAGCGGGTCCGGTTTCTTGGTCGCAACGCATTGGCTGCCGATGTGCGTAGGTATCGTGGAGCCGGAAAAATCGATGTCAGGCTCTAGTTCATATGCACGCCTGCGAATCTCGTCTGGAGAGAATCCGCTTCGATCGGGGAACTCGCGTGTCAGGGAAGCGACAGCGATCCAAACAAGATCCGCTGCGGTAATACTTTTCATGACTATCAATGATAGTCATTATTGGTTTGATAGTCAACCCTTGCTACAATCACCCTTCATGTTCCGCAAAGTCCTCATCGCCAATCGCGGCGAGATCGCGGTGCGGCTTGTCCGCGCGCTGCGAGAAATGGAAATCACAAGCGTAGCCGTCTTCTCCGACGCCGACCGCGGCGCCCTCCACGTTCGCCTGGCTGATGAAGCCGAGCATATCGGCCCGGCCCCCTCGGCCGAAAGCTATCTCAACATCGATCGTGTTCTCACGGCCGCCCGCAAACACGGCGTGGACGCGATTCATCCCGGCTACGGGTTCCTGAGTGAGAACGCAAGCTTCGCGGCTGCCTCCGAAGCTTCAGGATTCACGTTCATTGGCCCTTCGGCCGAGATCATTCGGCGCCTCGGATCCAAAACCGCCGCCCGCGCCTTCGCCAAGCAGGTCTTCGTTCCCGTCGTACCCGGCAGCGAAGATCCCGCCACCGATCTCGATCAGGCACGGAAGCTAGCGCGCGAGATCGGATATCCGGTTCTCCTCAAGGCCTCAGCCGGCGGCGGCGGCAAAGGCATGCGGCGCGTCAACGCCGAAGCCGAGTTGGAGTCAGCTATCCGCGACGCTTCGAGCGAAGCCGAACGCGCCTTCCAAAACGGCGAGGTCTACATCGAGAAACTGATCGATCATCCCCGCCACATCGAAATTCAGATCGCCGGCGACCGCTTCGGCAATCTCGTCCACCTCGGGGAACGCGAGTGCTCGCTTCAGCGCCGGCACCAAAAAATCATCGAGGAATGCCCGTCGCCATTGATCGCTCGCAAGCCCGAAATGCGCGCCGAAATGGGAGAGGCTGCGCTACGAATCGCGCGCGCTACCGGATACTACAACCTGGGTACGGTCGAATTTTTGGCGGACCAGCACGGAAATTTCTACTTCCTCGAAGTGAACACGCGCTTGCAAGTCGAGCATCCCGTCACTGAACTGGTCACTGGTCTCGACTTAGTCCAACTTCAATTACGAATCGCCGCCGGTGAAGCATTGCCGTTCGAACAAGGCGATGTCGAATGGAACGGCTGGGCAATGGAATGCCGCATCTGCGCCGAGGACCCGGAGAATCAGTTCTTCCCCTCGCCAGGTAAGATCATTCAGCTTCGCGAACCATCGGGTCCCGGCGTCCGGCTCGATTCGGGCGTCTACCCTGGCTGGCATGTCCCGCTCGAATACGATCCCTTGCTAGCGAAACTGGTGGCGTGGGCGCCCGGCCGCGACTGCGTGACCCGCCGGCTCGATCGCGCACTCTCGGAATACGCCATCCTGGGTGTCCAGACTAATGTCTCCTTCTTCCGCGAGATTCTGCGCGATCCGGAGTTCCAAAGAGCGGCCCTCCACACCGGGTTCGTGGCCGATCTCATGACTCGCAGAACGCCGCCTAGCGAGCCGGCGCCGCAAGTCGAACTGGCCGTCGCTCTGGCCGCAGCGGCCGGCGCATCGCGCAACGGCGCCAAGCACACTGAAACATCAAAATCGAGCGCGAGCAACTGGCTAACCGACGGCCGGAGCCACCTCCTGCGATGAAGTGGCAGATCGTCATAGACGGACGCACGGTCGACGTCGATAAAAATCAGCTCGACGGCGCGAAGGAAGTCGAGCCTGGTGTGTTTTCCGTCCTGGTCGATGGCCGCAGCTTCGAAGTCCGCTTGGCCGGCGAAGCACAAGCCGACGGCCGCCGCTTTCGGGTCGAAGTCCGCAACCCGCGCGATGCCGCCAAAGGCTCGAAATCGGCCCTCGGCGGCGGACGCCAGAACATCACCGCGCCCATGCCGGGCAAGGTAATCCGCCTGCTCGTCAAGAAGGGCGACGCGGTAAATATAGGCGCCGGCTTGGTCGTGGTGGAAGCCATGAAAATGCAAAACGAAATGAAAGCTCCGCGCCCCGCTCATGTCCTCGAAGTGCGTGTTCAGGACGGCGACACTGTCACTGCCGGCCAAACCCTGCTGATTCTGGAATAAACTAAGACTGGATTTTGGGACAATAGAAATTGCCATTCGATTCCAAGGTCTTCGGGACCCGTGTGGCGCAGATTCTGGCACTCGACCAGGACGGAAACCGTTTGATCCCATTGGTATCCGGCAAGTGTTCGCCAGAGGGGGCAGCGCTCTTGGCACAACAGAAAGCATCCGATTTGTTTCCGCAGGCGCATGCTCCTGATGCAGCACTCGCCGGGTTGTGGAGCTACTTTTCGTGCTTCGATCGCGCGCATGAAATCGCGCAGGAGATCCCAACGCCCGAAGGTAGCTTCTGGCATGCCATCCTGCATCGCCAGGAGCCCGACCCAGGGAACGCCGCATACTGGTTCCGGCATCTGGGCTCACACGCCATTTTCCCGGCTCTTTCCCAAGTGGCCGCTGAAATTGCGGACCGCCACCGAGCCGCCGGCTTTCGATCCTCCACCCGCTGGGACCCGTTCTACTTCGTCGAGTTTTGCGAACGCGCGCGCCAGACGCCCGAGGGCGCCGCCGAGCAAGCCGCGCTCGAGATCCAGCGCTCCGAATGGCAACTTCTGTTTGATCATTGCGCGAGGCCCCGTTCGTGACCCGCGGCCGCGTCTTTCTGGCTCTCATTGTCGTCGCGGCCGGCTTCCTAGTCGCCTGGCTGATCTCGAGGAAATCGCAACCGGTGGAGGTCGAGTTCACGCGTGTGAGTCGCGAGGCCATCATCAGCATGCTCTCCACCAACGGGAAGGTGGAGCCTGGGGAATGGATGCCGGCGCGCGCCGAACGCGCCGGTGTGATCACGCGCGTCCTGGTCAGCCGCGGCCAGCAAGTAAGAAAAGGGCAACCCCTGGTCGAGTTAGACAGGCGAGTCCCGGAAGCCGAACTCAGCAAAGCGCAGGCCGCCATTCAGCAAGCCCGCAGCGAAGAGCAGGTTCTTGACCAAGGCGGCCGCATCTCGGAACGTCAGCAAGTCGAAGCCGATCTGGCCCGTGCCCGTCTCGATCTCGACGTCGCACAAAAGCAGGTCCAGGGGTTGGAACGTCTTGTCGCCAAGCAGGCCGCTACGCGCGTCGAGTTGGACGCGGCCAAACAACAGGCCGAACAATTGCAACTCCGCATTAAAGCCCTCGAAGAGCACAAAGCTGCGCTCGTCACTGGCGCCGATAAAGAAATCGCGAAATCGAAAATTCAGGAGGCCCAGGCCGCCGCCCAGATTGCGCGCACCAATCTCGATCTCAGCGTCGTACCTTCGCCCATGGACGGCGTGCTCTACGATTTCGATCTGAAGCAGGGTGCGTTTGTGAATCCCGGCGACCTGATCGGCCGCGTTGGGAAGCTGGACCGCGTTCGCGTCACCGTCTACGTTGACGAGCCGGATCTCGGCCGCGTCCGCACCGGCGAGGCCGTGGTCATCACTTGGGACGCCATGCCCGGCCATCAGTGGAAAGGCGAGGTGGACAAGCTGCCGACGCAAGTGATCAAGCTCGACACGCGCCAAGTCGGCGAAGTAGGCTGCATCATTCAGAATCCCGATCGCGATCTGTTGCCGAACGCCAATATCACAGCAGAAATCCAGGCCACCGTGGCTGCCGATGCGCTGGTGCTCCCGAAGGAAGTGATCCGCCGGAAGGGCGCGGAAACCGGGGTTTACTTGCTGAACGGCGGACGCGTAAATTGGCGTCGAATTTCGACTGGGATCTCGAGTTACACAAAAACTCAGGTGCTGTCCGGATTGAATCCTGGCGATGCGGTCGCGCTTCCCACCGAACGAACGCTTAAAGAAGGCCTGAAGGTGGAACCGGTGTTTCAGTAACGCCAACGGGCGCCTCCGTGCTCAAAGGCGCCAGAGGGAACCCTAGCTCACGCCATGTTTCGATTCCGCCTTTGAGGGGACGAACGCGCATCACACCTCGCCGCAGCAGTTGGAGCGCCGCACGGGCACTCGAGGCTTCGCTTGGTCAAGAGCAGTAGAGCACGATTTCTTTCTCGCGTGGGATCTCTTCGTGGCGTTCGTCCAAATCTTCCGCAGCGATCCACAGCGCGCCCGGCAGTTTCACCGGATCCTGCTGCACTTCCATAGCGCGCCTGAGATCTACGATCACTACATCACAGCCCGATTCGATCATCTTGCGAAGCTCTTCCGGACGCACGCGGGCGATTCGCAGCTCGCGAATGAAGCGCTGACGCTGATAGTATTTCCAACCGATATACAGAGCCAGCATTCCGACCAACGCGAGCAGGACTCCTGAACCCGTTCTCCGAACCGCTTCCGCAGCGTCTTCCAGCTGATTGCGAAATAGAAAACCAGCGCCCAGGTACGCTCCGCTCCAAATCGCCGAACCCGCGCCGTCAGCGATCAAGAACTTCCACGCCGGCATACGCGTCAGGCCCGCTAACGGCGCTGCCGCCGCGCCCAAACCCGGCACGAATTTGGAGAATAGTAGCGCTGGGGCGCCGAATCGGGCGAACAAGCCTTTGGTATTGCTGACGCACGTGTCCGGTTCGAGCGAAAGCCGGCACAGCATGTTTAGAATCGTCCTCCCGCGCGAGCGACCTAGTCTGAACCACATGACGTCACAAGTCATCGCCGTGACGGTCGCAAGCAGGAGCGACACTTCGAACGAGCGGCTCCCCAATCCCGCCAGCGCTCCCATCGCCAAGAGCACCGGAAAGGACGGAACCGGCAGCCCGATTTGCTCGACGAATACGTTCAGAACCAGTACCCAGTAGCCATGCTTCAGCAGAAATGGGATCACCGCGTGCATCGCCCCATTGTAGATGCTCGACGCGATTCGGCGATGCGAAATCATGGGGACAAATGGAGGCGCTATAATTCCCACTTGAAGAAACTCGTCGTTTTTCTGGCTTGTTGCAGCGTTGTTCTCGCCCAACCCTACGACCTCATCATCAGCAACGGCCACATCGTCGATGGAACCGGCTCTCCCTGGTACGCAGGCGACATCGCGATTCAGCAAGGACACATCGCGGCGATCGGCCAGCTCAGCGCTGCCGTGGCCAAGAAGAGTATCGATGCGCACGGAATGGTGGTCGCGCCTGGGTTCATCGACATGCTCGGCCAGTCGGAGTTGACTATTCTGGTTAATCCGCATCTGCCGTCCAAAATCTATCAGGGTATCACCACCGAGATCACCGGCGAGGGGAACTCTGCTGCGCCGCTCAATGACGCCATGCGGCGCGCCGGCGCTACCGGCTATCGGCATCTGGGCATCCAAGCCAACTGGAGTACCTTCCGACAGTATTTCGCGCGCCTCGAAAAACAAGGCATGGGCATCAACTTGGCGAGCTACGTCGGCGCTACTTCGGTCCGCCGCGCCGTGATCGGCAGCGACAATCGCGCACCTACGCCGGCCGAACTTGAGCGGATGAAGCAGTTAGTGCGCGATGCGATGCATGACGGAACAGTTGGATTGTCGTCATCGCTCCAATATGCGCCCGCCCCTTACGCCAGCACCGAAGAATTGATCGCGCTGGCGTCCGAAAGTGCGAAACTAGGCGGAATCTACGCCACGCACATGCGCAGCGAAGGCGATGCGATCACCGCTGCCATCGATGAAGTGATCCGCATCGCGCGCGAAGCGAAAACGCCGGCTGAAATCTGGCACCTGAAAGCCGCCGGCAAGAACAACTGGGGACGTATGGCTGAGATCATCGCGCAGATCGAGCGCGCTCGCCTGGAAGGGCTTGACATCAGCGCCAACACCTATGCCTACCCAGCTTGGTTCAACGACTTTTCGGCATTCATTCCGCCTTGGGCGCACGATGGGGGCGATGTCAAACTCATCGAGCGTCTCAAAGATCCTGCCACACGTGCGCGCATACGCAAAGATATGGAGACGCCGAGCAAGGAGTGGGACAACGAATGGCAAGAAGTCCCGGGGCCGGAAGGGATACTGGTCAGCGTCGTGCAAAACCCGAAGCTCGTGCCGCTTCAAGGCAAAACGATCGCCGATATCGCCAAGCTTTGGAATAAAGATCCGATCGATACGATTTTCGATTTGCTCATTGAAGACCAGGCCTTCACGTCAGTTGCAGTCTTCGGCATGTCCGAACCCGACGTCGCGCTCGCGCTCGAACAACCGTGGGTCTCAATCTGCAACGATTCGCAGGGCACTGCTCCCGACGGTCTGCTCGGACGCGAGCATCCGCACCCGCGGGCTTACGGCACATTCCCGCGCATTCTGCGCATGTACGTTCGCGAGGAAAACAAGCTGCGTTTGGAAGATGCGATCCGGAAATTCAGCGCGCTGCCAGCACAAAAACTGAAACTCACCGATCGCGGAGTGCTGAAAAAGGGCATGTGGGCCGACATCGTGGTCTTCGACACGGCTACCATTCACGACGTCGCGACATTTGAAAAACCGAATCAGCTATCGCAAGGAATGCAATTCGTTTTGATCAACGGCGTCCCTGTCATCGAGGACGGCAAACAGACGAATGCTCTGCCGGGCAAAGTCCTGCGCGGCCCGGGCTACGTGCAATGATCCGCGCTATTGATACATCCGGCGTTCGCGCCGCATGAACGCCGGAATCTCGATGTCATCCACGGCCACAGGCGTCGGCTCCTCGATCTCGGGGGGCGCTTCGACCATAGGCGTCTCGCGGAACAAGAACGCACTCGGTGCGATCGGTTCCGGCGTGGACGCAATGGGCATAGGAGGCGGAGGAGGCGCGGCCGTCTCGGGCATAGGCCAATCGGACACACCAGCTGCTGCGCGCCGCGCCAGTTGCGGCAGATTGTCCCGCTGGAATCCGGTCGCGATCACTGTGATCTTCACTTCGTCCTTCATGGCCTCGTTCATCACGACTCCGAAGTTGATCTGCGCGTCTTCGTTCGCCGTGGCACCGCGGATCAGCGAACAGGCCTCGTTCACATCGTGTAGGCTGAGCTTGCTCGAACCGGTGATGTTGATGAGCACGCCGCGCGCGCCCTTCACGCCGCCTTCTTCCATCAGCGGCGAACTGATAGCTTGGCGCGCTGCCTCGATGGAGGCGTTCTCGCCCTTCGCTGACGCCGTGCCCATCATCGCGTAGCCCATGCCGAGCATGATCGCGCGAATATCTGAGAAGTCGCGATTGATCAACCCGGGCGTAGTAATAATGTCGCTGATGCCCTGCACTGCCTGACGGAGAATATCGTCGGCGATGCGGAATGCCTCGAAGAAGCTGGTCCCGCGCGGAACGAGTTCGAGCAGCCGGTCGTTCGGAACGGTGATCACCGTATCCACGGTACCGCCGAGTTCCGACAAACCGCGATCGGCCTGCTTCATCCGTCGTGGCCCTTCGAACGCGAACGGCTTCGTCACAACAGCGACCGTTAGCGCGTTGAGTTCTTTCGCCAGCGACGCGACCACCGGCGCAGCGCCCGTCCCCGTGCCGCCGCCAAGCCCAGCCGTGACGAACACCATGTCAGCGCCCTCCAGCACTTCGATGATCTTCTCGGTGTCCTCGAGTGCGGCTTGCTTGCCAAGAATCGGGTCCGAGCCGGCGCCGAGGCCATTGGTTACCTTCGAGCCGATCGACAATTTGTTCGGCACCGATGACGCATTCAGGGCCTGTTGGTCCGTGTTGAGGATGTGGAACTCAACGCCGGCCAATCCCTCGTTCATCATGCGCGCAACGGCGTTTGATCCTCCGCCGCCCACGCCCACCACTTTGATTTTGGTTCCGAGCAAAGCTTCTTCTTGAATGGCAAACTTTAACGCGTCCATGGGAATCCTCCTCTTCTTCGATTCGAGTGTTGGCGAATGGCGCAATTCATCGGAACAGCATCCTCATCAATCCCGGCGCCTTGCGCTTGGCGCTGCGGTTGGTCTTGAGTTTCGCGGAATATTTTGCGAGCCCAGCGGCCGTGGTCCAGGCCGGATTGGACAGCTCCTCGGGAAGATCCAGAATCCCGCCGGGGAGCGCGTTGCGCGCCGGGCAGTTGAGCACGCGTTCGGCCATGTCGCACATGCCGTTCAGCAGCGCTCCGCCGCCGGCGAGCACCACACCTTCAAGCAGTTTCTGATCCATGCGGATGGTCACCAACTCCGACCCGACGTGGATGAACAATTCCTCGGCGCGCGCTTCCAAAATCTCGTTCAATTGCTTGCGCGGCGCTTCCCGCATCGCTCGGCCGTCGGGCGAAGGAAGCTCGATAAAGCTGTTGTCGGCCGTGAGTCCCAGAATTGCGCAGCCGTATTCAATCTTCAGGCGCTCGGCATCTGCATATTGCAGAGTCAACCCGACCGCGGCGTCACGCGTGAAGTGATCGGCTGATATGGGAATGCTGCGCGCCAGCAGAACCGCCTCGCCGTCGAAAACCACGAGCTCGCTCGAGTGCATGCCGATGTCCAACACAGCCACGCCGCGGTCCCGATCGTCACGCGAGACCGCAGCGTAGGCGGCACCCACCGGCTCAAATACCGTTTCTTCCACTGCGTACGAAGCTTGCTGCACGGCAGTCAGAATGGAATCGTGCTCCTGTTCCGATACCGTCGCGATGTGGACGTTGGCTTCCAGGCGCGAGCAGGTTGCTCCGCGCGGATAGCGTTTCCCCGCGCGTCCGTCGAGCGTGAAATCCTGCGGGAACAGTTGCAGAATCATGCGGTCCTCTTCGAGCCGCACATTCTCGGCGCGCTCCACCGCGTAGGCCATGTCGTCGAGGGTGATCGCGCGAGGGCGGCCAAACTCATAAAGCCCCCGCACGTCATGCCCGTCGACGCT
>Ga0126371_10000966_pt1 | contig 23896 bp, 26 predicted proteins | sample PanSoiMetaPlot_4_FD_110145 | JGI IMG/M metagenome (GOLD analysis project Ga0126371, IMG submission 110145) | Tropical forest soil microbial communities from Panama - MetaG Plot_4 | ecosystem: Environmental > Terrestrial > Soil > Tropical forest > Bulk soil | place: Panama | collected 2016-02-17 | reverse complement strand
TTAGAACAGGAGCCTGAAGATTTCACACACCGGGCGCTGGTCGGTCATTCATTCTCGGCATAGTCGTAGGCACCACGCCCGGTCTTCCGGCCAAGGCGGCCTTCCCGAACGTACCGGCGGAGCAGTGGATTGGGTTTGTATTTTTCACCGAGCGATGGCCCCATCGGGTGTTTCAAGCCCAGTTTGCTGGCCTTATCAATACCCTCGGCAGAGGCCGCTCCCGTTTCGAGCATGGAGAACGCTTCATTGCCGATGAGCGCATTGATACGCGATGTGATGAAGCCGGGCGCTTCGTTCACCTTAACGGTTTCCTTGCTCATGCGCTGGGCAACGTTCGCGCAATTGGCAACCGTTTCGTCGGCAGTGTAGAGGGTGCGGATGATCTCGACGAGCCTCATTTTGGGCACAGGATTGAAAAAGTGGATCCCGATGCAGCGTTTGCGGGAAAGGAGACCGTGGGTAAATTCGTTGATGGAGAGCGACGAAGTATTGCTCGCAAAAATAGTCTCAGCCTTGGCCAGCTTCTTAGCTCAATCTCTTCGGGCACAGCTTCGATGATCACATCGGCCTCACTGACGGCGTCTTCTATCTTCAAACTAGCAGAATGCACGCAAGGGCCGCTTGGCACGTAGAGGCGTTCAGTTTCCCGCGACGAACGCCTTCCTCAAACGCTTCACGGATCCAGGCCATCGCCTTGTCGAGCATGTCGTCAGAAATATCCTGGAGCAGAGTGGAATAGCCGCCAAGAGCGGAGGCGTAGGCGATACCTCGGCCCATCGTACCTGCGCCGACGACGGCGATGGTTTTTACTTCCATCCGAGGCTCCTTGTCTTCAGCGGACCACTGCCTACGATTTGGCGCGCAGGGCGAGGATGCGGTAAGCCGCTTCATCGAATCCGATGATAACGCGTGAGCCGTGCGTTAGAAGCGGCCGCCGAATCAGATTGGGGGTCTTCGACATCAGCTTGATGGCATCGGATCGCGGAGGCGGTTTCTCCGCCATGTTGCGCTCGCGATAAAGTTCGTTGCGCGGACTCAAGAATTCCTTGTAATCGCGTTCGCCGACCAGCTTATCGAGTTCGGCTTCCGAGAGGGGTTGTCGGTCGAGGTCGCGGGAGTCGAAGTTGAGCTTGAGCTCGAGCAAGAGACCTCTTGCTTTGCGACATGTGGTTCAAGTGGGCTTCTGGTAGAACATGAGCTTGGACGCCATGCAATCCTCTCCCGAATGCAAACGAATAAGCGTTCTAGTAGCGAGGAACCTTGGGATCTACTTCGAGTGACCAACGATCGATCCCGCCCGCCAGAGACTTTGCGCCGGAAACGCCTTGGCTGCGTAGCCAGTTGGCCACATCCATACTCCGCATCCCGTGGTGACAATAGCAGACCACGGGTTCATCCGTGTCCAGCTTCTGAAGATTCGCTGGGATCGTGCCCATCGGAATGAGCACCGCGCCTTCAATGCGGCATTGCGCGTGCTCCCATGGCTCGCGAACATCCACGAGCAGGATTTTTTCCCCGCGGTCGAGGCGCTGTTTCAACTCAATAACCGAGATCTCTAAATCATTCATCTGTCAGAACACCTTTTTTAAGGCAGATTGCCGCGAGGTCTATTGATCTCCCATGAGGAGATTCCCCAGCACCACGAACATCATGAACAGCATGACCACGACGACCAGGCCGCCGAAAAGCAAACCAACAACCTGCGTGGAGCAAGACGCGGCACGGTGCTTTCCTACTCAAGAGTTGCAGCGAAACAGTCCGAACCGAACCGCCAACTCACTTGGGATTGTAACCGATTACTGGATAGAGCCCTTCGCCGCAATCCACTCTTTCTCGAGAGCCTGGATTTCGTTCACCAACGCAACGTCTTCCGGCTGCGGCAACATTTCTTTGCAATGCTCGGCATGGGCTGCCTCGCTGAGCAATTCACCGTGAACGCTGTACGGCTTGCGCGCATGCTCGCCGATAAAGCGGTTGAATTTGAAATCCGGTACGTAGAGCAGCGGCTGGCCAGCCGGCACATTTTTGTTGATCATCTCCACCAGTTTGATGCACTCCTGATAGTAGATCTCGCGGCTGTGCTCGTTGACACATTCGAGATTCACTTCCGTCTTGGCGGTCGGCTCGTCGTAGCGCGCCTTCAATCCCCAAACATAGAACCAGTGAGCGGAACTGGAGCGGTCCACACCAAACAGATCCAGGCTGACGGGAATCCACTTGTTGATGTATTTCTGAATGATCTGCGTGGGAATTACACTGGCCTTGACGATGCGCTTGATGCCGTCCTGTCCAGTTCCCAAATGAAACGACTCTTCCTTGAGCATGGGAATCATGGATTGCGCGAGCGGCGCGAAACCCGAATAGCTGAGCATGGTAAGCTGGTATTTCCCGTCGCGATCCACGAAATCCGTATAGACGAAGAAGTCCAGCCAATTGTTGACGTCCTGATTAAATGCACCAAGCAGGCGTTTCTGATCAAACGCGCGCCGCTCGAGCATTTTCTGTGCTTCCACTCGGCCGCCGTAGCCGAAATGGCTCATCAGCAGGTAGCACATCTGCCAGCCATGGCGCATTTCCTCGGTAACCACGCGGCAAAGGGACTGGCGGTCGTGTTCGCTGGGAGCGGTTTCGAACAAGCGGCGTTGCTGCTCCACAGAGGCAAATTCCGTATCGCCTTGATAGACGATCAGGTTGAGCAGCGCGTCGCGCATGCGCTGGTCGGGAATGTTAACGACCTTTTCCCATTTGGGGCGGCCCTTGTAGGCGCCAAACTCGATTTCGTTCGAGCGGGTCGGTCCAAACTTGGCTTCGAATTTGTATCCGGTGATTTCCGGGTAGTCGACACCGATATCTTTTTGCCAGACGCGGAAAAGATCCACCCAATCATCAAACGTGGAAAGACGTGTTGCCGGCATGAGTGATGGCCTCCTTAGCGATATTGCTTCGACGCTAACTCAACTCCCTTGAAACTTGGGCGGGCGCTTTTCCAAAAATGCGCGAATGCCCTCCATGCAATCGTGCGAATGGAAACACTTCAATTGAGCCTCTACTTCCTGTTCCAAGGCTTGCATAAGCGCGTCTTTTTGGGCGTGGAAGATGGCTTTTTTGACAGCACGGATAGCGAGCTGTGGCCCCTCGGCAATTTTCATGGCAAAGCCGGCAACCGAGGCTTCGAACTGATCTGCGGGAAATAGATGATTGATGATGCCGAGCCGGTGCGCTGTGGCCGCGTCAATCATTTCACCGGTGTAGAACATCTCCGCTGCGACCGACGGGCCGACGAGCTGCGGCAGAAAATACGTGCCGCCGTAGTCCGGGAACAAGCCGACTTTTGCGAAATTCTGTCCCAACACGGAACCGTCCACAGCCAAACGAATATCTGCCGCGAGGGCGAGATTCATGCCAGCGCCTGCCGCAGGTCCGTTGATGGCCGCGATCACGGGTTGCGGCATGGTGCGGAGATTCAGCACCGCCTGCATTCCGGAGCGCAAGATGGGGGCGAGTTCGGTGGAGTCGCTACGTTCCCTTCCCTTGCCGATGGCACCCAGATCGCCTCCCGCACAGAAGGCGCGGCCGGCGCCGGTGAGCACCACCACATGCACGGAGGCATCGTTGGCAACACGAACCAGAGCCTCATTGAGGGCCGTCGAAAGTTCACTATTCAGCGCGTTGAGCTTGTCCGGACGATTCATGACTAGCATCGTGACGGACCCCTGACGATTCTCGAGTACGACCGGAGAGGCGGTTTGTGGTGCGTGGCTCATGTTCCCTCCCAAGACGTGCGGCGAAGCGGAAAGTTCATCGTGGCATCGCCTCCCGTAATCTCTCTGTCTGCTTTACCAGGTCTGCCAGTTTGCGAAAGTGTTTCAAGCGCTCGCCGCGGTTGCGAGAATTCAACTCGATGGTCGTGGGTAAAACGTAGACGCGCGCGCCATACAGCAGCTCTTTCTGCACGCCGTATTTGCATTTGCGCTGTGCAAATTGTTCGTAAGGTAGTTTTCCGTTGAATGCGACCACCCGCGGAACGAATTCCTCAAGCTTCCGGGAAAGCACGAACCGGCCTTCGGCAAAATCCTCGCGCTCCAGTTCCTCGATGGTCTTCGTGGGCCGCTTGACCAGGTCGGTGAGGCCGATTCCAAACTCGATGATTCGCCGGTCGTCGGGATAGTCGAACGGCTCCGGCACCACCCCGCTGTCGTACAACAAAGGCCAAAACGGATTACCGCGTCCGGCATAGTAGTGGCCGGCGCGCACCGACGACTCCGAGGGATTGCAACCCACGATGACCAGCTTCATGCCTTTGCGGAGATAGTCAGGGAGTGTTTTCATTCGGGCTGTGCTCTCGCAGTCAGCTTATCTGTAAGAGTTTACTTCCCTTTAAAATTGGCGACACGTTTTTCGACGTAAGCGGCAAGGCCTTCCTTGGCATCTTCGCTGGTGAAGAGGAGTTGCTGGAGCTCGCGTTCGAGCCCCAGCGCCTCGGCGAAGGGCATTTCCGCTCCAGTTACCACCGAACGCTTGATACGGCCGACTGCGCGGGAGGCCTTGTTGGGCGGGCAAAACTGTTTGGCGTAGGCTAAAACGTCATCCCAGAATGATTCTTTTTCGTAGAGATAGTGGATCAACCCCATTTCGAGCGCTTCTTCGAAACTAAAGGTACGGCCCGTAGCCATTAACTCAAGCGCGCGTGCTCGTCCCACGGCTCGCGCAAAACGCTGCGTGCCACCAGTTCCGGGCAACACGCCGAGGTTCACTTCGGGCAAGCCGATCTTGCCGCCCTCTTTCTTGGCGATGCGAATGTCGCAGGCCAGCGCGATTTCCAAGCCCCCTCCGACGGTGTGCCCGTTGAGCGCTGCAATGACCAGCTTCGGAGTCTGCTCGAGCCGAGTGAGGGTCTCATTCGCATGCAGGCAGAAGTAATACTTAAACTGAGGGTCGGCCTGAGTCAGCATCGGAATGCTCGCGCCCGCGGAAAAGAATTTTTCTCCCGCGCCGCGCAGAACGAGAACGTGGACACGCTCATCCATGCGCGCCTTGAGGATCGCGGCGTCGAGTTGCTGCATCATTTCATAGCTGTAAGTGTTGGCTGGCGCATCGTCCAATTCGAAAATGGCCACGCCGCCGTCCTCGACATGGTATTTCACCAGTTGTCTGGTCGTCACTTCGGTTGTGGTAGACATCGTTTCCCCCAGTCTCCCGCTTTGAGATCCTTCCTAAAACCTTCAGCCCCGCTGGGCAGCGCCAACTTCCCGATCAAGCGTGGATCTTACGCTTGGCCCCTGCGGTAGTACGCCACGCAAAAAGATGCCAACAATCGCCGCGGTCAACTCCTGTGCGTCCGGGTCGACGCCAGGCTTGTGCCATTTGTAGGTCCAATTCATCATGCCGAATAGGCTTAGGACAGCGACGCGAGGGTTGATGCCAGGAGACAACCCCTCGGCAACGATCGCGTCGAAGATTTCGCGTGCCAGGGCGTAATAGCGGCGTTTGATCGCCTCTACCTTTTCACGGTGAGGCGCTCCGAGGGCCTCTTCCTCATGGGAGAGCACTTTCATCTCGTTCGGATGTGAGAGGAAGTACTCCATGTGGTTGAAGACCAGGAGGCGAAGGCACTCAGCTGGTTCGCAGACCCCTTGCAGGCGGGATCTCAGATTGTCTAGAACAACCGTAAAGGTAGTGCTTTGAATTAGATAGAGGAGATGCTGCTTGCTCTCAAAATAGTAGTACAGCCCGGAAAGGGAAACCTCCGTCGCTCGGCTGATATCGCGAATAGAGGTAGCCTCAAAACCGTGTTCGGCGAAAATCCGAGCCGAAATGTGCAATATGTGCTGGAGTTTGGCCTGGAAATCCCGGGGAATGGAGAGCGAGGTAGGCATTGGGGACTCTCGAACGCTCGTTCGACAAATGTAGTCTGTGCCCACCTTGCCTGTCAAGCCTGGATTTGCTCAGAACCCCTGCCTAGCGCTTCCCCGCGGCCTTCACGGCAGCCTTCATGTCGAGGTTGGAGACTAACCGATGGAGGTAGTTCGCGTGCAAACCAAGCAGCTTCGCGGCCTGCGTGAAGCTGCCCTGGGACTGCTCGAGCGCCTGGAGGATGAGTTGCTTCTTCGTATTACGAACCGCCTCATGGTAGTTCGCAGCGCCGGCAAGGGTGCAAGCGGTATCGGCCAGTGCTTCGGGCAAATCCTCCGGGAGAATGTAGTCCGACGATCCTACGACAAGAGCGCGTTCGATCGCGTTTTCGAGCTCCCGGATATTCCCTGGCCAGTCATAGGCAGCCAGCGCCGCGCGAGCTGCGGGAGACAACCCCTTGACCCTGCGGTTCGCACAAGAGGCATAGCGCGAGATGAAATGGTCGGTGAGTAGGGGGATGTCCTCGGGACGCTCGCGCAGGGCTGGCATGGAAATGGAAACAACGTTCAACCTGTAGAACAGATCAAGGCGGAATTTTTCTTCGCGAACGGCCTTCTGAAGATCCTTGTTGGTCGCAGCGATGAAGCGGACATTCAGTTTGAGCGGCCGCGTTCCGCCAACACGCACAAATTCCCGCTCCTGCAACACACGAAGCAGCTTGGCTTGGATGGTGGCAGGCATTTCGGCGATCTCGTCGAGGAACACGGTGCCGTCCTCGGCAACTTCGAGGAGGCCTTTCTTCTGCGCTACGGCGCTCGTGAAGGCGCCGCGTTCGTGTCCGAAAAGTTCGCTCTCAAGCAACGTTTCGGTCAGAGCCGCGCAATTCAAGGCCATGAAAGGGGCAGCTTTTCGTCGGCTGTTCGAATGGATGGCGCGCGCGGCAAGTTCTTTGCCCGTACCGCTCTCGCCTAGAATTAGAACCGTCGAATCTGAAGGAGCCACACGCTCGATGAACTGATAGACCTGGCGAATACGTGGGCCGCGGCCAATCATGTCGTGCTGCAGATGGGCCTCCGCGCGCAGGCGTTGATTCTCGCTGCCAAGGCGCTCAAACTGACGCGCGTTGACGATGGCGATGGAGGCTAGCCCGGCGATGGCCGTAAGAAGTTGCAAATCGTCATTGGTAAAACGCGTGGCGGGATTGCGCGAGTCGAGATAGATCAAACCCAGCGTTTGCGCGGAGGCCACCAGGGGAACGCAAAGCAGGGCGATCCCATCCGTGGAGATCCCTGCCGCACCCGCGTCTGGCGCACCGGAAAGTTCCTCAAAGTCGAGAACGGCGACGCGCTCCTGAATCACTCGCTGCGCCAGCGGGCGGCCGATGTGCACGGGGTGATCTGGTCCTGCGGCGCGGTCCCAGGCCACCGGAGGGGCGAATTCTCCGGTCGCCTCGTCCATGAGAAGAATGGCTCCGCGCTCTGCAGGGATCACGTCGAAAAGCATCCCGAGCAGTTGCCATTGCAACGCATCAATATCCCGCAGGGAGCCGATGGCCGAACTGATCTTGAGCATCGTAGAGAGAGTACGGGCGAGACGTACGGCGGGAGGGAGTGCTGTGAGCGACTCCGGGGCGAGATGAATGACATCATCCGGATTCAACTCTTGCGCGGAAAGTCCAACGGCGGAGTCTTCATCCAGTTGCACGCCGCTCTTCTCGATGAGCGTGGTGTTTTCCTCTCGAAAAAGAAATGATGATTCACCCACGGTGATCTGGTCGCCAAAAGCGAGCAAGCGCTCGCAGACAGGAATACCGTTGACGAAGGTGCCGCAAGGGGAATCCAGATCGCGAATCGTGAAGCCGGATGAGTCCTCCGTGATGATGCAATGTTGGGCAGCTACGGCGGGGTCTTCGAGCCGCACCTGGTTGGATGAATCGCTGCCGATAGAGAGCGGCGCAATGACGGGGAATTGGCTGTATTTCCAAGGTCCAGTGATAACGCTTAAACGGGGGCGCACGGTAAAAGCCTCGGCATAAACGGTTAGACACAGTGCAAGCCGGGGAGGGTATTCTACCCCGAGAGTAGCAAAGAGGCCAGAACGGGCTATCCGAACGGCTTAATAAGCTATCCATACAGATAGATGCCTTAAACCAAGATTGGTGTGCGTCCTGAGACCTAGCCGTAATCGTCTTAATTTCAGTCAAATACAGTCGCCTTCGCACCCGAAGCTCCAGTCCAAGGGCGAAACAGAGGGCCATCGAGAGGGATGGCGGTACGGGGTGGCCACCATTCGGATAGGAAAATGAACTGCTGCAATTCGTCGCCGTTTAAATCAGTCGTCGATTTATGGAATGGCGGACGCCGCCAACTCATTGAATCTTCTATGGGTGTCGGAAGCTCTCGTTCTGGCGCAAAGCCAAACACAGGGATGGCACCACCCGTGCATCTATCAAATGCGTCGGACAGTTAAGAAAAACTGAGGTGGACCATGAACTTCACAAGAAAATTTAAGTGGCAAATGATTCTGTTGGCGCTCGGTGCTTCGCTGGTGATGACCGGAAAAGTTTATTCTCAGGAAATCGAGAACACTCGATTTGACACTCCAGCAACTTCTGTGGGAACTGGTTTCAATACGCCGGCGCCGGTAGCCGCCAACAGCACGGCTGCGAACCCTCAGACTACGGTGAAGCCTACGGCCGCGATCGCCATACAGCCAGCCAATGCGATGGAAGGACTCGGCGCGGAGAGTTTCTCTCTGACGGCAGGCCCGCTGATCGCAATCGCGATCATCATTGTCGGTGGAGTGATTGCAAGGAAGATCTCTCTGAACCGCCGCAGCACGCCGCAGAACGCATGGAATGCCAACTCCGCCAAAGCGCTAGCAAACCGCAAGCCCCAGGTGCTGCAGAGCTGAAGCGCATTCCGCCCCTCATTCCGGGAGACCGACAACCAGCCTTCCTCTCCCGGAATGAGGAATATCGGTATCTTCACCCTCAAGCCCTCCTCCGACAGTTAACTTCCCGAAGCAAAGAACGTCAATGGCCTTCCGAGATTTTTTTGCTTGGCGAGCAAGAAGACTTTCTGAGCAACGGCAAGATCCCACGATGCGATGCCATTCGATTTGAACAGCGTCGTTTGCTGGTTGGAAGTTCGGCCGGGCACCTGGCCGGCCACAAGCTGATACAGTTCGCGCACGGAATCCCACCTCTGCGGATTCTTTTCGAAGGGAATAATCAGGTCCCCGGCTTCGTGTCGGGATTGCTCAATCGAGTCTACAAAGATTACGTTAGCGCGCGAAATTGCGGCGTCGTCGAGTTCGCGCTTGTGCGCATGATTGGCGCCGATGGCGTTGACATGCACACCCTCGGCGAGATCGTGGCCATCCAGCACGGGTTTTGAGGAAGTCGTGGCCGTGTTGACAATGTCCGCGCCCCGGACAGCTTCGCTCGAAGAGCTCGCTGGTTGAACATCGGCTCCCAGACGTGCGGACATTTCCTCGCAGAATGCCTTGCGGCGCTCCGGATCGCGACCATAAACGCGCACCATGTCCAACTTTCGCGCTGCCGCTACGGCTTCCAATTGCGTTTTGGCCTGGCCACCGGTGCCGATGATGGCGGCGCTTCGCGCGTCCTGCCTGGCTAGAAACTTCGTGGCGACTCCAGACGCCGCGCCAGTGCGTTGCTGGCCCATGAAGTCCGCCTCGATCAACGCAAGCAGCGCACCGGTCGAGGTTTCATACAGCGGCACCAGGAATCGCAGAACGCCATTCACATAGGTGTACTGCTTCATCGCGATAAGGCCCGCTTCGGTGTCCAGTGCCGCCATGTAGTGGAAAAATCCTCCTTCCGGCAGTGCGAAACGCCGTCGCGGATGGACGATAACCTTACCAGCAGCCTGTTTCCGCGAGACCTCTTCGACCGCTTCGATGGCCATCCCCATGGTTAAAATCTGGCGAACTTCGGCCTCGTTTATGTGCAGGGTCATTGATTTGCACCGTCCTCGGCAGACGTTCTCTGAGCGGGATGGAATTCTACAAGGCTTACGTTCGTATCGGCAGTGGTTCCATGATGATGGTACTCGTAGCTAAGAATGCCGATACCGGGCGAAAGCTCAAGCTGCGTGTCGTCAGGGTTTGTGGCATAGCGGAGAAAGAAGGTCTCGGCCACGCGGGAGGGAATGCCTTTGATGCCGGAGAGATTCTTTTTCTCATGCTCCATGACTACCCAGCAATACTTGCCGTCGTCACGACTCACGCTATCAGCATCTCCAAATTTCATACCCGTTTTCAGCGGCCAGCGGAACAAAAGGTTGTCTTCCGCAAGAAACGCCTCTAACGAGGCCGCGGGCTTCTGCAGTTTCGTGTAGTCAAAATCCGGAGGCAGCGCGTTCAGAAACACTTCATGCTTGTGGGTCTCGATCAACAGCGAGGGCTTGGGCGTCGCTTGGCCGTTCGACCAATCCAAATCACCCGGGTACCCTGAGATAACCGCCAGAGCGAACTCCGGTTTTCGGTACACCTTCTCGACTTTTGTCGTGATGGACACCTTGGTCGTCACATCCTGCACCGAATCGGATTCGGTATCGGCCCACGTAACGGTCCCCGCATAGACCCAGTATGTTCCCGGTTCAAGAGGCAGGAACGTTTCGTCCGAACTCGGCCTGGAAGCTTGCGTGGTTGAATTTTGCGAAAAGGCAAATGTCAAGACTACGAGATTTCCCGCACCAAACAGAACGAGTGCGAGTAGCCACTTCGAGGATTGAGAGTTCATTTCTTAACCGGCGGCTTGCCTTTGGAGTTTTCCTTCGGATGCTTGCCGGCGGCGCCTTCTTCCCTTTTGACGCGGCGCACCACGGTTTGGATCAGGCGGTAGGTGCGTTCTTCGTTTTCGCCCATGACGTGGAAACGAAATTCAGGCTCGCCCTTGTCATCCTTGCCGATGCGGATGGGGAACGCTCCACAAAGATTGTTGTCGATGAACGCCGTTTCATAGCGGCTCTTGCGAGGATTCCACGTATAAACGCGTGTGGTCGTGAAGTCGCAGGGAGCACCTTCAGGACCTTTCGTCGCAGCGACAAGATACTGGGGATGCTGGCCGTCGCCTTCGGTCACGCGGTTCAACTCGAACCACGCCAAAGGCCGAATATTAGCGGATTCCGTGCCCTCGCGTACTGGGTCCGGCAAATCAAGCGAGATGAAACGCGCTACGACCCATCCGGCGATGGGAATCGTCTGATCGCCCGGTTGCGTCGTCGTGGTGATCGCCGAGTTCCGCACTATGCCCTCTCCGGGCGGCCGCGTAGCTGTCCCACGTACCAGGAACCAGTCTTCTTTCTTAGTTTCGCTGGGCTCGCCGCCCGATTCCTTCTCATCGGATGCCTGCACCCAATCCGCCGTGGCACGGCCCACAATCTCTACCGGCGTGTTGCGAGAAAACTGGTAGAGGCGTGGCTCTGTGCGACCCGGGCGCACACGAAGATTCGTCGGCACTTTGGTTCGCCCTCGCGCCTGCACCGGAATGGCCTCTGCCTGTTTCAGCAACTTGCTGCTCCTCTGCCAAAGATCCGGCTCCATCAGGTAACGTCCATCCACCCAGCCGGTGAGCCCGGCGGCGGTGCGAACTTTCACGTTTTCGTTGCGGCGGGCGAGCACGTCCACATGATCACCGTATAGCAGGACGCCGATCTCTTGCCGCACCTGGGCCACGCTGCTCCACAGGGTGACGCTACGCTCGCTTACGTACGCGTCCCCAATCAGTTCGTGCTTAGGCCGGAAAATCCAAGCAAGCAGCGCCACCAGACAAAGCAACGGCACCGCCACCAGCAGCTTTCGCTTCATGCGGAGTCCCCGAAGGTGGCTCCCGCGGCGCGGGCAGCGGGTACGCTCTCACACGCCGGGTCCACAATTTTTTCAAGTGCCTCATCCAGCGCCACCGAATCGATCTTGCTGCCTTTCAGGCAGACCGCGTGGGCAAACCGCTGCTTGGCCATGGGGCGGGTGGCCGCAACGCCAAGGCGCGTTCCCGGGACGCGGCCGAGCGCGCCGGGCGATCCGACTCGGCGAACATGGCCCGGGACCGCCACGCAAATCTTCTTTTGCGGCCTTTCGCGCAAGATAAAAGCGAGGGTATTATCCACGCTTCCGGATGCCGTGGAAGGAATGGGTTTGCCGCAGGGATCGGTAGCCGAAAGTTTGACGCCCGCTGCGACAACAATCAAGCTGGAGCGCCTGAGGACCACCGGATTCAGGCCCGGAGCGTCACCTCCGCCGTTGACAATTCCGATTCTGCGAACAGGTTTCATGGATCCTCAGTAGCGATGGTGAAGATTGTACCTGAAACAGACGGCCTCCCGAGGTGACACCTGCCCAGGATGAAACGCTAGAATCAACGTCTGGCGAAGATTTGGCGTGAGGGGGAAGGCATGAGATTTCTAAATTCGTTGCGGCCGATGGGGTTGGTCGCTCTGCGCCTGGCACTAGCCTTGATTTTCATCTACCACGGCTATCCAAAACTGGTTCGCGTAGATGCAGGGATGCATGAGTTTTTCATGCAGCATGGGCTCCCTAGCTATTTCGTGGGGCTAGCGGGCATTCTCGAGTGCTTCGGCGGCGGTTTGCTGGCAATTGGCCTCTTTACGCGGCCAGTAGGGTTGCTTCTAGCGGTGGAAATGGCAATTGCCATCTGGAAAGTGAAATTGATCCACGGCGTGATGGCCGTAAGTGAATATCAATTTGAGCTGGTACTCGCAGCCGCATGCTTTGCTGTGGCTACACTTGGAGCCGGGCCGTTGTCTCTCGACCACGCTGTGTTTGGAGAGAGCGGAAGGAAAAGAAAATCGGCAAAGAGCCCTATGGATTGAGCTCCGCGCCGAAGAAGAAACCGGGGCTTGAGGAATCACAGACTGAACTCCGTGACCCCTTGGCGTTAGACTCGCGCGGGTGAATTGGGAACGGTGATAGCACCGTTTGCCGGGGCCAGAGGCAGCGCAATCCACAGGACGATGTAAATCAAGAAGCCGGTTCCCGCGAAAAAGATGGCGAGCAACCAGACAATCCTCACCACTGTCGGATCGAGGTCAAAATATTCCGCCAGACCCGCGCAAACACCACCGATCTTCTTATCACGGCTGGAACGCATCAGGCGCTTGGCAGGCACGGCAGATGTGCTACCAACAGGAGCCGCTTCGCCAGCTAGTTGTGCGCCGCAGTTGTAACAAAACTTTGAGCCTTCGGCGACTTCTTTTTGACATTTCGAACAAAGCATCATTCACCCCCAACAGTAGGCTGTCACCCGCATTCTAAACAATGTTACGAGGGAGAGGTCAGGAAAGTTTCCGAAGGGGTAAATCGGACCTAGTACTCCAGCAGGCGGGTAACTGCAGCGACGATGTCGTCGGTCTGCGGCAGGATTTCGTCTTCGAGTTTTGGCTGGTAAGCGCAGAATGTGTCGGTGGCCGCCACGCGTTTCACCGGCGCATCCAGTTGGTCAAAGAGCTCCTCTGCAATGCGGGCAGCAATTTCTGCGCCGTAGCCCCAACTCAGCATATCTTCATACGCCACAATGACGCGGTGGGTCTTGCAAACGCTGGCAGAGATCGCAGCCCAGTCGTAAGGAGAGAGCGAACGCAAGTCGAGGATTTCGACCGAAACGCCATTGCGCTCGAGAGAAGCTGCAGCCACTTCCGCGCGGCGAACGACCGCCCCGTAAGTGATGATGGTCACCTGCGAACCCTCTTTGACCATGCGCGCTTTGCCAAAGGGCACGGTGTAGTCCGGGCCAGGATATTCCGAGCGGTTATAGGGCTGCCGGTAAAGGTGTTTGTGTTCGAGGAACATCACCGGATCGTCGCAACGTATTGCAGTCCGCAATAATCCAGTGACGTCGAGCGCCGTCGAGGGCATCACCACCCGTAATCCAGGGCAGTGGGTGAAGATCGATTCGCCGCTCTGGCTGTGATAAACAGCACCGCCTGTGAGGTACCCGCCAATTGCCACCCGCAAAACTGCGGGACTTTTGAACGTGCCGTTTGACCGCCAGCGCATCACGCAGAGCTCGTCGCGAATTTGCATCATCGCCGGCCAAATGTAGTCGAAGAATTGGATTTCCGCGACGGGCTTCAGACCCCGGGTGGCCATGCCTATGGCGCGGCCAACGATGCTCGCTTCAGCCAGAGGGGTATTGAAAACGCGATCGGAACCATACTTGCGCTGCAACCCTGCCGTAGCCTTGAAGACGCCACCTTTCCCTTTCACGTCCCTGAGATTCTCTTCACGGCTGGCGTCGGCGACATCTTCTCCAAAAACGGCAATGCGTTCGTCACGCGCCATTTCGTCGTGCAGCGTGGCCGCCACCATTTCCACCATTGTTTTCGGGCCGCCATGCAATTTGGGTTCCGCGACAAAGGAAATGGCCGTCGGATCAACGTCGGGCGAATAGACGTTTTCGTAAATGGACGAAACCGCCGGCGGCTCCGCGGCGAGCGCTTTGTCGGCGGCGTCGCGGACTTCGCAGTCGACATCAGCTTCGAGCGCCTCAATTTCTTTCTGGTCCATCAACCCTTCGCGAATCAAGAAAAGCGAGAACTTCGAGAGTGGATCGCGGTGTGCCTCGCCCTCACGTTCTTCGTGAGTTTTGTAAAGCTTTTCGTCGTCGGAAAGCGAGTGGGAATAGGGGCGGGTCACATGCGCGTGAATCAGAGCCGGGCCGCGGCGATCGCGCACGTACTGAATGGCCTCCTTGCAGATCGCGTAGCTTTCCAGTGGATCGGTGCCGTCGCACTCGGCGACATGCAAGCCCGGAAAGCCGCGTACCAGTTTCGAGATGCTGGAACCGGCCGTCTGCACCTCGATGGGAACGGAAATGGCGTAGCCGTTATCTTCGATCAAGTAAAAGAGCGGGAGTTTTTTCGCGCATGCAACGTTCAACGATTCCCAGAACTCGCCTTCGCTGGTAGCGCCGTCCCCGGAGGAAACGTAGACAATCTCTTCGGGATGATGATCGATTCCTTGCCCTAGGGGTGCCTTCTGCGCTTGCGCAAGAGCCTTGGGGTGGTGCATGTAATAAAGCGAAGCCTCCGCCGCCCCGACTGCCTGAACAAACTGCGTTCCCGTGCAGGAAGACTTACTGACGATATTCCACTTGCGGTGGCCCCAGTGCGACGGCATCTGGCGCCCTCCGGAGCTCGGGTCGTCCTCGGCGCCCACAGCCTGGAGAAGAGTATCGAGCGGCGTAACGCCCATCATCAGGCAAAGTGCGCGATCGCGATAGTAGGGATAGAGCCAGTCTGTGCCCGGACGAAGAAGTAAGCCGGCCGCAGCGGTAACCGCTTCATGGCCGGCGCTGGAAATCTGGAAGAAAATCTTATTCTGGCGCTTGAGCTGAATTTCGCGATCGTCGAGGCGGCGGGAGAGGTACATCGTGCGGTAAAGGTGGATGAGGGTGTCGCGGTCGAGCCCTTGGTGTCTGGGGGCTTCCGACTTGCCTACTTTTACGCGCGTTTGTACCGCCATGCAGTCGGCCTCGTGTCGGAATGGGAAGGTTCTCTCACCGAAACCCATTATAGCGTGTGCCGCATTGGGCTGCACGTGGGACGCAAGGCCGGTTGTTGAAAAACGGAAGTACTAGGCCAAGTTATCGAATTGCTGTTCGGTTTCCGGAAAACGCGCGTCACCTGCCTTGAAAACCAGCGGAGAAGCCGAGTGAAACGGTTCTTCGGTCGGAATGCGTTGTACCCAGCGCTGTTCAGATAGCTTTTCGTGATTTGAAAAAGCCAGCCTTAGTAGCAATTTCACTTGTTCCTGGGAAGTCGGCGGCGCGACGGGCTCGGCAGTAGCTCCTTCCTTCGCATTTGCCTTGGGTTTGTCCTTACCCTTCGTTTTCTCCGCCTTTGTAGGAGCTGGCTTCGCCTCAACGGGCTTGTCGGTGACAGCGGCCGTCCCATCGCCGGTCCGTTCAAATTTGTAAAGTAGCTTCTTGTCGAGCCGGAAGGCCTGCTTCCAGGTTTCTATTTTGTGCCGAGCGGCCTGGGCCTTCTCCTCGTCTTTTCCGAAGTCGAACTGCATGTAAATATGGGCCATATGTTGAGTCTGTTACCAGCTCGCCTCAGTGTCAAGGTATGGCGGGTTCATTCGCCTACTCTCCTTTTTTGCTCCTCCACCCGGCTTGAGCGGAATTCACTCTGCCTTGAAGTGGTGGAAGCACAACATCGCAGAGCAGGTCTTCTGCGATTCGAATCACCGAAAAAATATTGATTTGGGGATTCCGAGTACGTGCGTTATTCTGCGATTGCAACCCGATGAAAGCAAGCCGCCGCCATTGCAACGCTCTTGGAAAGAATTTCGGAACATACCTGTGTTTACTCGCTGTAGTCATGCTCTGGGCACCGGCGTGGGTAGCGGCGCTTCAAGCGTCGCAGATGGCTTGCTGCACGGCGGGTATGTGCCCCTTGGATGGGCACTTTCCGAAGAGAAGTTCGGGTAAGGAAAGCGGCCGAAGATACCCGCAAACCGCCGACTGCAGCCAGCATCAACGCCAAGCCGCGATGGATTGCAACGCCGGGTGCTGCCGTCCGCCCGACCCCGCGGTTACCGGGGCCGTGGTTTTCGTGTTGCCGGCCGCAGTGCCAATTACCGTACCATTGTTTTCCGGTAAAGCCGCTCTCTCTGTGCTGCCGCGTGCCAATTCTCTCATCTACAGTCCACCCTCTCCTCCTCCCCGAAGCTAGATCGCCATTCTTAGTTTTCTGTTCCCGAATTTCTCTTTGACAACCGGGAGTATTCGCTCGAAAGCGGTCTTTGCCGCCGGACTATGCCTATCCAGGAGAAGAGCTGATGTTTCGACGAGGTATGGTTCTGTTTTGCCTCGCGTTGGTTGGGACCGGAATGTTGCTTGCAACGGTCTTCGCTACGGTGCGCGGGATTGTCCATGACCCGCAGCACCGGCCCATCGCGGACGTGGAGATACTCTTGAAGGCGGCAAACTCCGAGTTCACCCAATCGACGCGAACAAACGCAGACGGAGAGTTTCACTTTGATTCGATCCCCGTGGGCGAATACACCGTCACGGTGGCGAAAGCGAATTTCGCCACGCAGGAAGAAAAGCTGACCGTTCTCTCCGGCACGGCCCCCGTCGTGCACCTTGAGCTTCGCGTCGCGCAGCAGGCGCAAACCGTCACTGTTACCTCCGAAGCGCCGCCGGCTCAAACCGAATCCTTGACGCCCACGACGCTAGTGACTCGCGAGCAAATCGCCGACACGCCGGGAGCCTCCAAAAGCAACAGCCTAACCATGATCACCAACTACGTGCCGGGGGCCTATATTACCCACGATCAGTTGCATATTCGGGGCGGGCACCAAACAAGCTGGCTTATTGACGGCGTCGCAATTCCCAACACCAACATTGCCAGTAATGTCGGTCCGCAGATCGATCCGAAAGACGTTGACGTGCTGGAGATGCAACGCGGCAGCTACTCGGCCGACTACGGCGATCGCACCTACGGTGTGTTCAACGTCGCGCCGCGCTCAGGGTTCGAGCGCAACAACCAAGCCGAGCTGGTTCTGAGCGCGGGGAACTTTTATCAGACCGACGATCAGCTGAACTTCGGCGGCCACACCAACCGCTTCGCCTATTACACGAGCCTGAACGGCAGCCGCTCAAACCTCGGGTTGCAAACGCCCACCCCTGCGGTAATTCACGATCAGTCAAATGGTTACGGCGGCTTTGCTTCGCTAACCTACAATCTCGACTCAGCCGACCAGTTGCGGTTTGTCACGCAGTTCCGCCGTGACTACTACCAGGTACCGTTCGATCCGAACGATCCCAACATCGACCCAGGAACCTTTCTCAAGGACTTTAACGAGGAGAAGGACGCCTTCGTACTCTTCTCCTGGGTGCACACCTTCAATCCCGGCCTAGTGCTGACTGTCTCGCCCTACTATCATTACAACAGCGCGGATTATGGAAGCAGTGCTCAGGATTTTCCAAGCGCCGCGACGCAAAACCTGAGATCCAACTATGGCGGCGGACAAGCCGTCGTTTCCTGGGTGGCCAGGCAGAACAGCGTTCGCGCAGGGTTTTCTGGCTTTGGCCAACAGGCCAACGATTTTTTTCGGTTAGTGTACACCGACGGGTCGGCACCCGAACCCATCGTTGACCAGACTGCATCGGGAGGCGGGTTGGCGTCGGTCTTTGTTGAGGACCAGCTCAAAGCCACTTCCTGGCTCACAGTGAACGCCGGGTTGCGACAGACCCATTTCTCCGGTGGCGTGGTCGAGAACTCCACCGACCCGCGCGTTGGCGCGTCGCTACGCGTTCCGAAGCTCCACTGGGTATTCCGGGCGTTCTATGGCCACTTCTATCAGCCGCCTCCTCTCTTGACGATCTCCGGACCGACCCTACAACAAATCCAGGATTCTCAACAGTTACAGTTCATCCCGCTGCATGGTGAGCGCGACGAAGAGCACCAGTTCGGCGTGACTATTCCTCTTTGGGGCTGGACCATCGACGCCGACACATTCCTGACCCGCGCAAAGAATTTCTTTGATCACAACAACCTGAACAATTCCAACGTATTTTTCCCCGTCACCATCCAGGGCGCGCGCGTCAACGCGTGGGAACTAACCCTGCGATCACCCGATTTCTTCAAACGCGGACAGGTGTATCTGACCTATTCCAACCAGCTGGCGCAATCTTTTGGCTGCGTCACAGGGGGCTTGATTGCAGCCTGCCCGGTTCCCCCGCCGGGATACGACTTTCTCGACCACGACCAGCGAAACACGCTGCACGTTGGCGGACAACTCCGCCTGCCCTCGAGGACTTTTGTTTCGTCGGATGTTTACTACGCCTCCGGATTCACTAACGGCGACGAGAATATACCTGGCACCCACCTAGAGCCGCACACGACCTTTGATCTGACTCTTGGCAAAGACTTCGGCGAGCGCTTTTCGCTCTCCGTCACTGGCCTGAATGTTGCCAACCGGCGAGTTCTACTCGACAACAGCTTCACTTTCGGAGGAACCCACTACAACAACCCGCGCGAGATCTTCGCGCAACTACGCTATCGTTTTCACTATTGAGAGGGCGAAAGGAAAAGGCTATTCGGGCTGATATCAATCGGCGTTGCAGCCTAGCCGCTGCGCGCCAATCTGTTCCCGAGGTAACGACGGCGCTATCGGCGCTGGTGCAGAAGGCTTCATGAAGGTCACGCAGGAGACCGAGCATCTTTTCCGGTTGACGCAGTTCGGATTAGTGAACTGCTATCTCCTGCGCGAACCCGATGGACTGACACTGATTGATGCCGGCCTACCCGGCGGTGCCAAGTTCATCCTCCGGACCGTCCAAAAACTGCATTCCCCTCTTCGAAGAATCGTTTTAACTCACGCACATTTCGACCATATTGGTGCCGTCGACTCGTTGATGGCCGTGGTCCCAAACCTCGAACTTCTCATCGGCCAGCGCGAGTCCCGTCTCCTTGCTCGCGATTTACGCCTCGACGAGGGCGAACATGGCAAATCCCTGGTGGGCTTCCGAGGAGCAAAATCGAAGCCGACCGGCCTGCTGGGTGACGGCGCTCAAATCGGTTCCCTGAAGGCCATCGCTTCTCCGGGGCACACACCGGGTCATATGGCGTTTCTCGAAACGCGTGACAACACACTGATTGCAGGAGACGCCTTCACAACGCAGAACGGATTGCTAGTGGCAGGGGTTTTTCGCGCGACTTTTCCCTTTCCGGCCATGTTTTCCTGGAACGGCGCTTTGAGCCTACGCAGCGCGTTTCGTTTGCGTCAAGAGCAGCCGGCGATTTTAGCAGCGGGCCACGGAAGACCTATCACTGCTCCGCAATCAGCGATCGACCGGGCAATCGAGGAAGCCCTGCAGCAGTATTCGGACGCCAAATGAAACTCGATGGGCTCAATGGTTGCGAACCGGCGACCAGAAAGTTAGACTGAATCGAATTCAACGGCGATGGAGTTCGCCGCAACCGCCCCGACTAACACGCCGGGGCTGATAACTCCTGGCTGCCAGGCCGCACCAGGAGTTTTTTTTCTGTGCCGCAAGGCCGCCAGATCGGAGATATCTTGCGCCTGGTACTGATCGGTGCTTTCGGAGCAGTCGGAACGCTTTTGCGTTACGGCTTGCAAGGCCTCATACAAATCAAAGCGGGCAGCACGTTCCCGTACGGCACGCTTGTGATTAATCTCACAGGATGTTTTTTTCTTGGACTGATCGGGCAGCTTCTTCTCAATCGAATCATCGTACCGCCGGAATGGCGCATGGCCATTGCCATCGGCTTTTTCGGCGGCTACACAACCTTCTCCAGTTTCGGGTGGGAAACCGCTAAGATGCTGGAAGCTGGCGAATGGCTCTGGGCCACAACGTATGTGGCCGCGAGTGTGATTTTCGGTATATTGCTTTCGGTTGCTGGAATACGTTTGGCTTACCGCTTCTAGGAACGCGTCATGACCCATCAGAAATTCGAGGGTGAACGCACGCTGATGCGCATTCACATCGGCGAATCGGACAAATGGCATGGCCGTCCGCTCCACGAAGCCATCGTGGAGACGCTCCGCAAAGAAGGTTTCTCCGGTGTCACCGTGCTGCGCGGCGTGGCGGGCTACGGTTCTTCGAGCGTCTATCACACCGATAAACTGCTGCGGCTCTCACAGGACCTGCCGATCATCCTGGAGGTAGTGGAAACCCAGGAGCGCATCGACCAAATTCTTCCGCGCTTGGATGAAATGGTTGATGGCGGACTTATTACCCTTGAAAAAGTCCGCGTGATTCTCTACCGGCCAGCGAAGCGTTAGTCGCTGCGCTACACTAACCCGCGTGAATTCCAACAAATCGGCGGATACAGCTCGTGCAGGCTGGCTTAACCGTACCGTGTTTGGCGTTGGCCTGACTAGTCTGTTCAGCGACTGGAGCCACGAAATCGCCACCGCCCTTCTGCCAGCCTTTCTTGCGACCGTCGGGGCCGGGCCCGCCTGGCTTGGTGCGATCGAAGGAATCGCCGATGGATTGTCGAGTTTTGCGAAACTCGGCGCCGGCTACTATACGGATCGCTTGAAAAGACGCAAACCGCTGGCGGCCTTGGGCTATGTATTCACCGCGCTCGCCACCGCGTCGTTCGCGTTTGCTACCCATCCCGTGCATGTTTTAGTAGGCCGCGCTGCAGCTTGGCTTGGCCGTGGCGTTCGCTCACCAGCGAAGAAAGCGCTGCTGGCCGCCGATGTTTCGCCGGATGCCTATGGACGCGCCTTCGGCTTCGAGCGCTTGATGGACACGGCCGGTGCCATCGCTGGACCGTTGACAGCTCTTTGGTTGATGCAAGTGACGAACCATAAGTATCGTGCCGTGTTCCTATGGACCCTGCTACCGGGCATGGTTGCCGCACTCGCTTTCTGGCTCCTTGTCCGGGAACGGCGTATGGAAGTGCGAAAAAAAGCTTCCTTCTTTCACGGTCTCCGCGATTTGCCGAAGGCTTTCCGCGAATTCCTTCTGGGCGTGGGTATTTTCGGTTCGGGCGATTTCTCGCATACGTTACTCATCTTGTATGCCACGCGAATGCTAGGCCCGGCTCACGGTGCGGCGACGGCTGCCAGCATCGCCGTCGGCCTCTATACGCTGCACAACGTCTTTTATGCGGGTTCCGCCTACATTAGTGGATGGATCAGCGACCATCTTCCACACCGCAAGGCGGTCCTTGCTGGAGGCTACGCTCTAGCTGGGGTAACGGCAATCTTTCTGACAACTACGCCTACGTCAATCTGGGTTCTTGCTGGTCTGTTTGTGCTGGCGGGTATTTACGTCGGAACCGAAGAAGGACTCGAGGATTCGTTGGCAGCAGAGATTGTGTCACGAGAACAGCACGGCATGGCCTTCGGCACTCTGGCCGCAGTCAACGCCGTGGGCGACTTTCTGTCGAGCTTGCTGGTGGGCTTTCTGTGGTCCGCAGTCTCGGCAAGGGCCGCGTTCTCGTTTTCCGCGGTTCTATTTTTCTTCGGAGCCTTCCTCATCCTCCGCTTGCGCAAGTGATTCTTCCCTCGAAACAGCGGATTCGTCTTTCGCTCCGCGTTTTGAAGCTTGCATCCGGCGGTGCACTTCCGTCTGCAAATAGTTTCGTAGGTTTGCAGGTACAACCCCAGGTACGGCCAGTTCGCGCAAATCGGCCACCGTTAACTGAGGCAGTAAGCCGAGCACGATGGAGAGCGGTGTGGATGCGTTTCTGACCAGAGCAAGCCGCACGTTATAATATTGCGACCACTTCCGGTGATTCGCCACCGTCAGCACCACGGTTTGCGGCAATTTATCGCGCCACAGCACTTTCAAGACTTGCCCCTCGGTGAGCCGAGGATTCTCCAGAGCGATTTCCAACACCTGCGCGTGCCCCGTAGCCACCAGGGCGCCAGCCACCCGCCCAGGCCCGCGGCGCGCCAGAGTGATTCGCTGGCCTAACGGCAATTGCGGCAGTCGCGCGATGATGTATTCTTCGGCATGGCGCTTAAGCTCTGCGGGAACCGCTGGCGACAACGAGTACTGAACGAGGTCCATCAAATAGAGGTCGCGTAGCAATCGCAACCCCACTAGTCGTGGCGCCCTGGGATGAAACGCCAACGCTTTTTTGACACCGTAGCTCCTCAAAAAAGTCTTGTTAGTTGCAACCGCCTCGATAATTTCCGTCGGCAGGTCCTTTCTAGCGAGCAATAGGCCAAGTTGGCTCTCGTCGAGGGCAGGATTTTCCAGCAAGCCGAGCAGGACTTCCACAGAAGGGTGATAGAGAAACGATTTGAGTTCCTCACCATGGGCGAGGCGAGCGCGTTCGCGTTGCTGCTCGAGTTGAGACACGCCGCTCTCCTCACGCAGGCGCCAACAGCCGCAGAGCCATCCGCGCGGCTGCTTCTGCTGGAGTCATTTGCAAGACGCCAAACTGGGCGAAGGGAAGGGCTTTCCGCAGTTGCTCATCAACGCGTTGATCAAAATATGCCGAACGGCCGAGCATCCCCCCCGACTTCGCCAGCAAAACCTTCTCGGACTGCAGCCGAAGGCGTTCGGCAAGGTCTTGCACCAACGCAGCCAGTGCCGCCGCACACTCGTCCAGCACCGTACGCGCAGAAGTGTCCTCTGATTCCGCGGCTCTGAGTACTATAGGAAACAACCTCGGGAAAATCTCGTCCGGCGCTGCATTGATCCGCGATTGCAACTCCAGCCACGAAGGCTCTCCGGTTTCCGCCAGGATGCGTTTTCCCAATGCAGTATCCTTTCCCGTGCGCTCGAAGTGTCGCAGTGCCACGCGGACGGTTCGCTGTCCGACATGGTAGGCACTGCCTTCGTCACCTAGCAGGTAACCGTGCCCACCCACGCGCTCGGTTTTGCCTTGGGCGTCGCGTCCGATCGCAGCGGAACCTGTCCCGGCGACCAGCACGATCGCTGCTTTCGTGCCCGCGGCCTCCAACGTCAAATCCAGATCCGTGCACATACGAATGGCTTTGCATGGGAACTTTTCTTCAAGCAGCCTTTTCATCTTCACTGCGGACTCCGGATACGCCGTTCCTGCCAGTCCTGCGCAGAGGGCTTCGATATCGTCGATGGAAACACCGGCATTGGAAACCGCCAAGTGGCCCGCCTCGCACACCGAAGCCGCCGCACCGCCAAAACCCACACGATTTGGATTCGACGGTCCCCCGTGGCTTTGCGAAACTACATGGCCCGTCTCGTTCATCAAGACACACTCGGTCTTGGTCCCGCCACCGTCAAAGCCTAGGACATGACGCATGCAAAAAGGATACGCGAGATGTGCGCGTTTGACGGAGGCGAAGACACGGGTGGTGCTGAAAGCGTCGTTGTTTCAAGCAACAAAGAAGGACTGCTTTCTTGACGCACTGGAACTCAGTTCACTATTCTCGTGACACTTCGCAGGACCATTTCGCGGTCGGCGAAGCTCGAGTTTCATGCACATCCATTCTCTTGACCTGGCGATTGTGGTGGTCTACCTACTCGGCGTCACGGCGCTGGGCGTTTATTTTCGCCGGACGCAGCACGGTGTGCGCG
>Ga0126371_10000965_pt1 | contig 23914 bp, 15 predicted proteins | sample PanSoiMetaPlot_4_FD_110145 | JGI IMG/M metagenome (GOLD analysis project Ga0126371, IMG submission 110145) | Tropical forest soil microbial communities from Panama - MetaG Plot_4 | ecosystem: Environmental > Terrestrial > Soil > Tropical forest > Bulk soil | place: Panama | collected 2016-02-17 | reverse complement strand
GTGAAGTTCATCACCATGGAGTTCATCGAGGGAGAGGACCTGCGCAGCCTCATCTTCGAGCGCCACAAATTGCCGCCCGAAGAGGCGGTCGCGATCATGGAGCAGATCTGCCTGGCGCTCGACGCAGCACACAGCGTGGACGTTATCCACCGCGACCTGAAACCGCAGAACATCATGCGGGACAAGACTGGCCGGATCCTGGTGATGGATTTCGGTCTTGCGCGCACGCTCGAAGGCGACGGTATGACGCAGACCGGCGCGCTGGTGGGGACGATGGAGTACATGTCCCCGGAGCAGGCGCTGGCCAAGGAACTCGATCAGCGGTCCGATATTTTCAGTGCTGGACTGATCTTTTACGAACTGCTCACCGGGCAGATGCCGTTCCGCGCCGACAGCGCCTTGGCGTCGTTGATCAAGCGAACGCAGGAACGGGCGCGGCCGATCTCGGATCACGACAACACGATCCCACAGACCCTGAGCAGCGTCGTCAGCAAATGCCTGGAACGAGAACCTGCGTCCCGATATCCGACCGCGAAAGCGCTGCTCGCTGATCTCGAAGCCTGGCAGGGAAAACGAGCGGCGGGAGCTATTGCATTTGAAGCGGTGAAGCCTTGGGGACAGACGATTCCGTGGCAATGGCTGGGCGGCGCGTTTGCAGCGATCATACTCGCGGTGGTGGGATACACCTACCGCGGGAAGATCTTCAGTCCGGTAACACCGCGGAAAGCACCGGTGGTGGCATCGGAGTCACTGGCGATCCTGCCCTTCCACAATGCCTCGGGGGATGCAAGTTGGGATTGGCTTGGGCCGAGCCTGGGCGACATGCTGAGCACCGACGTCGGGCAATCGGCGCATCTGCGTACTGTGTCGCCGGACCGGTTGCAGCAAGTGCTGCATGATTTGCGAATCTCGGCTGGGGCAAATCTCGATCCTAGCGCACAACGACGGATCGCGGAGTTCACCAACGCGGACATTCTTGTTTCGGGTCAATACGTCAAAGTCGGTGAGCAGATCCGCATTGACGCCACTGTTCAGGACCTGAAGCGTGGGACAACAAAAGTGCTGCAATCGCAGGCGCCGAATCAGGATGGCCTCTCCGCTGCGGTCGATCACCTGGCGGACGGCATTCGGCAGAACCTCGCGTTGTCGTCCGATCTAGTCAAAGAGCTACAGGCCCAGTCTTTCAAGGCGATGTCGACGTCAGTAGAGGCATTGCGCGGCTACAACGAAGGCGTGCAGTTATTGCGGCAGGGGAACAGCCTGGAAGCACAGAAGCGCCTCGATGCTGCGACGAAGGCGGACCCGAAGTTCGCGCTGGCGTTCTCGAAGCTTGGTGAAGCGTACTCAGCGCTCGGCTACGAGAATGAAGCCGAGCAGGCATCCCGCCATGCCGTGGAATTCAGCCAGGATCTGCCGCTCGCTGAGCGCTATCTGATCGAAGCCAGCCACGCGCGTATCGTTAAGGACAACGCAAAGGCGATTGCCGCTTATCAGAACCTCGAGAAGAGCTTCCCCGACAACATGGACGTGCAGTTTGCGTTGGGAAGCTTGTATGAAGACGCAGCCGATCTGCCGAACGCGCGCACGCACTACGAAAAGGTGCTGCAAGCGGATCCCAACAATCTCGACGTGCTGCTGGCGATGGGGCGGGTCGAGATCAAGTCGGGCAACGCGCAAGCGGCGCTGGAACCGCTCAACAAGGCGCTGAATTTATCCATTCAGGTCGACAACCAGGAGCAGAAAGCTCTGATTCTGCAGGCGACCGGCATCGCTTACCAGTACATGGACAAACTGGATGAAGCGCTGCGTAATTTCCAGGATTCGATCGACATCAATCGCAAGCTTGGCAAGAAACGCGGAGTAGCGGCAAGCCTGGCGCAGATGGCGCAACTGCAGGGCTTGAAGGGAAAGCCGGATGCCTCTCTCGCGTCCTATAACGAGTCTCTGAAGTTGTTCGAGGAGATCGGTTCGAAGAAGGAAGCTGGCGACGTCATGATCGATATCGGCGGCCTCTATCTGGACCGCGGGCAGAACGACAAAGCGCTGCAGATGTTCAAAGACTCGTTACAAATTCAGCGCGATGCCGGCGATGAATCGAACCAGGCCGTTTGTCTCAATAACATCGGAAGCGTCTACCTCAACAACGGCGAGACTCAGGACGCACTAACGTACTTCCAGCAGGCGCTGCAGCTTCGCGAGAAGCTGAATGTGCCAGACCAGATCGCCGAGACACTGCACAACCTGGGACTGGTCTACGCCAGCGACGGTGACTCCGAGAAGGCCATGGCGTCTTACATGCGCGCCCTCGACCTCAAACGGAAGGCGAATGACGGACGGGGTGCTGCGCTCGAGGATAATCAGATCGGGGTGCTCTTCCGCGAGCAAGGACGATACGGCGCGGCTATCGGCTCAGGCCAGGACGCGTTGAAGGCGTTGCGTGAGGTCGATGATCAAACCACGCGCCTGGTGGATGTGCTCCTCAACTTGTCGCAATCGCTCGCGAAGGCCGGACGGGGTGATGAAGCGGGTCCGTTGCTAAACGAGGCCAGGAAGGTCATTAATGGGCTCAAGAATCAGGCTCTCATGGCCACTCTGCTGAATACGGAAGGGGAGGTCGCGTTTTATCGCGGGGATACAAAAACAGCCCGCGATAAATATCAGGAAGCGCTGCGAAACGCTTCGCAATCGAAAGCCAAGAATGAAGAGTTAACGGCCAAGATGAATATAGCGCGCATCGCGATCCAGGAAGGCCGCGGGAAAAGCGTGGCCGGGGATCTGGCAAACCTCTCTCGACAGGCCGACGCTGCCGGGATGCCTTTTCTTGCCGTCGAAAGCTCGGTTGATATGGCTGAAGGCCTGGTGAGTGGAAAAGACTATTCCCGTGCGATGCCGCAACTCGAACGCGCGCTGAGCAAGAGCGACAAGTACGGCTTGCGTGCTCAAACAGCCCGCATTCACTACTTGATGGGCACTGTTCAGAGACTTTCTGGAAAGAAGTCCGATGCGGCGAACAGTTATGCGCAGGCGCAGCGACTGCTCGATGAGATGCAGAAAGAGCAGGGGGCTGAAAAACTCCTGAACCGTCCTGATTTCCGCGTGATGTACGACGAGTCGAAGCGCTGGTCAACGGCTGCATAATTCTTTTACTTGCTACGAAAGCTCGACGAGTCATTCGTTTAATGCCCCCCTGCTCTTGAGGGTTCGCGAAGCCCCGATCGGATGGCAATTCCCTTTCAGGCCTGTGAAGTACTGTAGTCCATCGGGTCCTTCGACTTCGTTCGGCTAGCGCCTCACTTGCTCAGGATGACGATGAAGATAAGGGATCGGCTGTGTGAAGCTGGTGAACTGAATGCGCGTCTTCATTGCCGTTTTCGAGATCTGCGCTTACCCACTACCAAAATTCGAGGAGTCCTTCGTCGATGACTCTCCGCTCTTGAGGTTCGCGAAGCCGCGTCGGATGGAAATCCCTCTTCAGGCCTGCGAAGGTACGGTAGTACATGGGGTCCTTCGACTTCGTTCGGCTAGCGCCTCACTTCGCTCAGGATGACAGGAAGACAAGGGAATCGGCTGTGTGAAGGTGTTGAACTGAGTGCGCGTCTTCATTGCCGTTTTCGAGATCAGCGCATCGTTTACCGGTGCGGCGAGATGCGCGTTGCTCCTGCTCGGCGAGCAACCGGCCAAAAAAATTGCGGAGAGCCGAATGGCTCTCCGCGTCGAGTTTTTGAGGTAAGTCGCAGTTACTTCGTGAACCGGAAGTTCAACGCGTGGATCACTCCATCGCCCATATTCGCCTGGAAGGTGATGCACTTCCCGGCGAAGGTTGACGAGGTCTTCCAGTTGTAGTCGTAGATGCCAAAACCAAGGTTCAACAGGCTGCCCGAGATCGCGACTGGGGTCGGGTTGGCTCCGGTGCAGTTCGTTGAAGCAAAGCCGGAAACCGCGATCGATCTCAGGTTGGTGATTGGTTTCAGATTTCCGTCGGTCAACAGGAACCCGGCAGGAATCACGATTCCAGCTTTCACCGTGTTGATCCCCGGGAAGAAGACCTCGGGAACGAACCCGAAGAATTGATAGGTGATGTTGTAGTTCACCGAAGTGGTGCTTGTGTTGCCAGCAGCGTCGGTGGCCGTCACGCTGAACACGTGCGGTCCCACGCTGGACGTACTCAAAGGAACGTTCACGTTTGGAGTGGTGGGAACTGCTGGAGTGTAATTGACCCCTCGGCAAGTAGCTACTCCTGACAGCGTATCGCTGCAGGTATAGTTCGCGCTGAGTGGGCTGTTGAGGTATACGCTCGAGGCTAATGACACCGATTCGGTGGGCTTGGTCGTATCGATATTGACCGCCAGCGTCTTGCCTGCGGTCGAGTAGTTGTGGTTCGCATCCAACGAGAACAGCAACTCGCGCGTTCCGTGATCATCCTGGCCTTGGTAGTTAAGGACGTATCGCCCATCGGCCAGTGAACCCAGACTCTGCACCGGGAAGGTATAGCTTGTAACCGCCGATGGCGGAACAGGCGCCGGCAACACTGTGCTCGGAATGAGCTCGCTTGGCGGATTCGTGTTGGAGAAGGAATACATGAGCCGCGCGACATCCGACTGCACGTAGTTGTTCGGATTTGGAGAGGGTGGCGGCTGCGTCGAAGTGGTAAAGGTCGCCGACACACTCGGATATGCAAGGCTGTTGTTGTTGATCCAGCCGTTGCCGTTTGCCGCCGGGTTCAAAACGATGTTGGTGCCCGGCTGAGCTACACCGTAAATGGCAATGAACGTCGAGTTGAAGTGAGGAACGGTGCCGGTGGGGGATGGGTCTCCAGTGAGGCTGGTGAGGACGTTCTGCGGGCAAGGTTCCCCGGCGGCTGAACTCGGGACAGTGAACGCACAAGGTCCGCCCTGCCAATTGTCAGGCGCTTCGAGCAAGCCGAAGCCGGTGTTGGGTCCAAGCGTACTGGGGTCTATCTTCGGGCCACTGAAGTTGTCGGTGACGAGGATGCTGGGCGGATCCGAGGTCGGGCAATTCGCGCCTGCCTGTGTTCCGGAGTTGTTGTTCGTGCAAAGATCGATGTAAAGCTTGCAGTTGTTGCCTTCTCCGTTATGCGGCCAGCAACTGCTGGTGGCGAACGGCGTTCCGGGCACCCATGTTGGCTGCCAGGTAGAGGGCACGATCGCCTGGTTGGCGACGTTCATTTGAGTGCCATCGATGATCCTGATGCTTCCGTTTCCGAACGCCCCGCTGAAATCGACGATCTCCTGCACAACATTGTTCTCAGCGTTATTGAAGGTTGCGGTCACCGTTGGCGAACCCGGGGTGATGGTCTGCGAAGGCGGAGCTGTGGTCGAGAAGCTCCAGTTCAGGATGTCCTGGTTGGCATCGAGTGCGCCGGTCCGACCGACAAAGCCTACGAAAGCGTCGAGGCTTGGGTCCAGACCCAGTGTGGCCAAATCGAAGGTGGCAGCCAAGACCTGGCTTCCATCGAGGAAGACTTGCAGATTATTGGGATTCTTGCAGGCCGGACCGTCCGGACCCTGCACGCAGTTAGGAGGGGAATACTTGATGACGGCGCTGTGCGTGCTTCCATTGGCGAGCAGGGTCTGAAGAGAGGTGTTTTGCGCGATCAAGCACTGACCGTGATTTGAGGTATTCGCGGATGCGCCGCAACTCTGGATCGCGACGTGGTTATTGTTTACGTCCCACGCGTTCTTAAAGTCGTCAAATTCTATGGCGAGGCTATGGGTGAGATTGGTGTAGCCGATGTCACCCCCGCTATTAATATCCGGGCCCTCGAAGGCGAAGATGCCACTGGAGCCGTTCGGGGCAGAACACGGTGCTGGCGCGTTACTTGGCGGAAACGAGCCGTTCTGAATCACAAACGCCAAGCCATCCGCATCTGTGTTCGTCTCAGAATTGGCTGGCGATATTTGAAACTGAAAGCTTGTGGTAAAGCCATTCACAAGCGACACCGATTGTGGACCGTCGGTGGTACCGCCGTAATACCAGACACTTCCCGACTGCGCCGGCAAGGTGGTTGTCAGGCGCATGACATTGCCAACACTTCCGGCGTTGCAGTTCGCCTGCAGATTCGCCGGAGCATTGGAGCCCTCTGGAGCTGTGAAGTCGTTGTACGTGAATACAACTTGCCCGAAAGCCAAGCTTCCAAAGAAAAGAACAAAAAGGATTGAAACAGTGAAGAAGAAACGGGCGGGCCGACATCTCATGACGTTTTCCTCCGCGCGACGCTTCTACGCGCACCTGGTATAGGTCTAACGAGTCGCGGACCGGGGGAAAGGTCAACGAGTACTACCGCCGCAAGTGAACCGGGCAACGATCAGTCAGTCGTCGCCATCAGGGAAGCAATTGGGGGTCTGGGAATCTGTTTCTGCCCGACCTTCTTCGAGGTCGTTGCCGCCGCCTTGGGATTCAGCAGCTTGGAAAAGTCATCCCTTGGTCGAAAAGCCAAGCCCAGAGCCAACTCTGGCAACACTCTTCCTTCAACTAAGGCCTTCAAATTCTGCAATTCGCGGCTGCCAAAGTCAAGAGCGCGACAACAAAAAGTATTGGAAATGTTGCCCAGACGAGAACTGCAGGTCCCGCTTTGGTACGAACGCCATCGGCGTATAATCGCGAATTCTTAAAGTTGATTCTGTGCAAAAGTTTGCTGCACCTGACCAAATAAGGGGGTTCTGATCATGAGTCCACGGCCGCCGCAAGGGGTCAATCGTCGTCAATTCATCGGTGTCACCGGCGGCACAATCGCCGCCATGGCGGCTGCGGGGCCCCGGCCAGCCGGCGGCGCAACGGCGAGGGGTTCGGCTGGGTCGAAGCCGGACCAGGAGAGTCATAAGCGCAAGAAGATCCCGATCGGAGTGTTCGACCCCGTGTACAAGGACCTCACTCTAGACCAGATGCTGGAGAAGGTTTCGGCGTTGGGCCTGGAGGCGATGGAGATCGGGACCGGCGGGTATCCGAACTCGACTCACTGCCCGGTCGCGGAACTACTCGAGGATCCCGCGAAGGCGAAGGCATGGAAGAAGAAATTTGAGGATCGCAATATCCGGGTTGCGACGCTGAGTTGTCACGGAAATCCGATTCATCCGGATTCGCAGCGCGCGGCGAAGGACATCGACTCATTCCATCACACGATTCTTTTGGCTGAACGATTGGAAGTTCCGGTAGTCGTTGGATTCTCCGGCTGCCCGGGAGGGACGCCGGCCGATACCCAGCCCAACTGGATCACGTATCGGTGGCCCGACGAATTCAAAGACATGCTGCAGTGGCAGTGGAACGAGAAGGTCATTCCGTATTGGAAAGAGGCGGCCAAGTTTGCGCGCGAGCACGGAGTGAAACGGCTGGCTTTCGAGATGCATCCGAACTTCGTGGTCTACAACCCGAAGACTCTGCTGCAACTGCGCGAGGCAGTCGGCGAAGAGATCGGTGCCAACTGCGACCTGAGCCATCTGTTCTGGCAGGGGTGTGATCCGGTCGAGGTGATTCACTTGCTCGGCAAGCACGGCGCTTTGTTTCATGCGCATATGAAGGACACTGTGCTCTATCCGGATAACGTTGCGAAGTACGGCGTTCTGAACTTTGCTTTCAACAAGGAAGAATTGCCGGATTCGTCGGACACGTTCCGCGCGGTTGGCTACGGGCACAGCGCGAGTACGTGGAAGGCGATCCTGCAGGCGTATATGGACGTCGACTATGAAGGGATTCTCAGCATCGAGAATGAGGATCCGATTCTGACAGGCGAAGTCGGCGTTGAGCGGGCGGCGTACGTGTTGAAGAACGTGCGGAACGAACTGCTGGGCTAAAAGGCTGGCTTAGTGCGTGAGTGTCAGGAGACGGGGATCATTCGCTTTTCGTCGCTGCTCTGCTTCGCGAGTTCGATTAGATGTATGACTTCCCTCGCCTGCTCCGGCTTGATGATCAATTCTTCTTCGCCGCGAATGGCCCTCGCAACGTTGGTGTAATAGTTGGGATAGCACCCAGCTAGGGTGGGATAGCGTGAGCTTTCAATGGTTCCATCGCACTGCGTGTGCATGCCCCAAGCGTCTTCACTTTCCACGCCCCACTTCGGTTGGGCCGGAGACTGGCCGTTCTTGAGGGCTTCTTCCTGCGGATCCAGGCCGTATTTCACGTAACTGCCGCGCGTTCCATAGAGCACGAAGCGCGGGCTCGGCTCGCAAACCAAAACTCCCGCCTTCAGCATCACGCGCAGTTGCGAATATTCGAGGTAGACGACAAAGCTGTCGTCGGCCACCGCGTCTTCACGTTGGCGGCGCACGTCGGCGTAGATTCCATCAGGCTTTCCGAAAAGCGCGAGAGCCTGGTCGATCAAGTGTGATCCGAGATCGTAGAGAACACCGGAGCCGGGCAGCGACTGTTCGCGCCACTTTTGCGGATTTACCGTTGGTCGAAAACGATCGTAGCGACTCTCGAATTCAGCGAGTCGACCGAGCCAACTCTTGCTGAGAATTACTTTGATTGTGAGAAAGTCGCCATCCCACCGGCGATTCTGAAAGACGCTGAGGAGGCGGTCGGATTTCTTGGACAGAGCGATCAGCTCGTCGGCATCGCTTGTTGTGATGGTGAATGGCTTGTCGACCACGACGTGTTTGCCGGCCTTGAGTGCGCGTGAGGCGAACTCGAAGTGAGTCGTGTTCGGCGTCGCCACTACGACCAACTCGACTGATGGGTCGGAGAGCATTGTATCGAGATCACGAACGACCTTCGCTTGCGGGTACGCGGCGGCGGCTTCGTGGCCATGGCGCTGCACGATTTGCGCAAGGTGCAGGTGGGGATTCGCATTAATCAAGGGCGCATGAAACACGCGCGCCGCCATCCCGAAGCCGACGAGGCCGACATTGATCGGAGAATTCACAGCGCGTATTCTATGCGGAAATGCGCGTCTTAGGTCTCAGGTCTCAGGCGTCAGCTCTCAGATGTCAGGACAAACGCGCGGCAAGTAAACGAATTCAGGATTCGCGCAGAGCCCTGCTTCTTGCGACCAGAGACTCGACACGAACAGCGCCGAAACGGGGTGCAGGAAATTCTCGATTGTTTCGGCGCATGAGCGCCATTCGTTTTATGAAAGGCCTCATCGCAACTCAAAAAGCCGACTCGTTCAGTGCTCCGCGGACTATAATCGGCCACTTCATTAATCCATTTCATCGCGAGGGTTTCCATGGCGCAGGTCGTTCGTTCCCCGAGAGTTTATGACGTTTGCATCGTCGGATCGGGGGCCGGCGGAGGCACTGCCGCGAAAATTCTCACCGAAGGCGGACTGAACGTGGTCATGCTCGAGGCCGGACCGCCGCTCGATCCGATGGTGGATTTTAAGGAACACGTGTGGCCCTACGAACTTCCACATCGAGGCGCAGGCGTTGGCGGAAACGCACTCAAGCCCGGCAATGGACTCGAAGAGGAATTTCTTGCGCCCACTGGCGCGTGGACGATCGAAGGCGAACCTTACACTGCGGCACCGGGTTCCAACTTCCGATGGTTCCGCTCGCGCATTGTGGGCGGGCGCACGAATCACTGGGGGCGCATTGCGCTGCGTTTCGCGCCGGTCGATTTTCGCTCCAAGACCCGCGATGGCCTCGGCGACGATTGGCCCATCACGTACGACGACGTCGCGCCCTATTACGACAAGGTCGAGAGCTACATCGGCGTCTTCGGCACCAAAGAAAACATCCCCAGCGCACCCGATGGCGTCTTCCAGCCACCTCCAAAGATGCGGTGCAGTGAAACGGTCATCAAGAAGGCGTGCGACAAGATCGGCGTCATCTGCATTCCTTCGCGGATGGCGATTTTGACCAAGCCGCTGAATGGACGCCCGGCGTGCCATTACTGCGGGCAGTGCGGACGCGGCTGCCGCCTCGCTTCGAATTTCAGTTCCAGCCAGGTGATGATTCCGCCGGCGCAAAAAACCGGGCGGCTGACGCTGATCACGGGCGCGATGGCGCGCGAAGTTTTGATCGGCAAAGATGGCAAAGCCACGGGCGTCTCGTATATCGATAAAGCATCGCGCTCGGAAAAACGCGTGCATGCAAAGTCGGTGATGCTGGCGGCCAGCGCATGCGAATCGGCGCGCCTGCTGCTGAATTCGAAGTCGACGCTCTTCCCAGATGGCCTCGCCAACTCATCGGGGGCGGTTGGCCGATACCTGATGGATTCGGTGGGTAGCGACGGCATCGGGTACTTTCCGCAGATGGCCAAGGTACCTCCGCACAATCACGACGGCGTGGGCGGCATGCACATGTACATGCCGTGGTGGAAGTTCGACCGCAAAAATGATTTCCCGCGCGGCTATCACATCGAGTTTGGCGGCGGCCGCGAGATGCCGGGTGTTGGCATGTTCCACGAGACTTGCGATCTGTTCGAGGGCTACGGCGCAAAGCTGAAGCAGACGTGCCGCTCCGAATACGGTTCGTACATCGGATTCGCCGGCCGCGGCGAGATGATTCCGAACAACGACAGCTACTGCGACATCGATCCATACACCGTCGACCAATGGGGCATCCCCGTGCTTCGTTTCCATTTCCGCTGGAGCGACTACGAGATCAAGATGGCAAAAGATATGCAGGAGACGTTTCGCGGGATTGTGGAAGCGGCCGGCGGAACCTATGTCACCCGAACTTGCCCGGACGGTGACAATCCCTTCGGCATCGCGGACGGCGGCGTGATCATTCACGAAATCGGAACGGCGCGGATGGGGTCGGATCCAAAAACTTCAGTGCTGAACGGATTCTGCCAGGCACACGACGTGAAGAATCTGTTCGTCACCGATGGCGCGGGGTTTGTTTCCAATCCTGACAAGAATCCGACGCTAACGATCATGGCGCTCTCGTGGCGCGCGTCGGAATATCTGGTGGAACAGGCCAAGCAAGGGAGTATTTAAAGCGATGCCCTCCAATTCGATCAGCCGCCGCGATGTTTTGAGAACCTTAGCCATGGGCGCCGTGGGAGGTTCCGTCCTGCACGTCATTCCGCTTGCGGCCGCCGAGCAAGCACATCGCATGGTGAAGCAGGAGAAGACGCAGTCACCGTCCGGCGCGTATAAACCCAAGTTCTTCCCAGCTCATCAATATGCGACGCTTCGCGTGCTCTGCGATCGGATTATTCCCGCCGATGACCACTCCGGGGGCGCGATCCAGGCGGGTGCTCCCGAATTCATCGATCTGCTGACAAGCGAGAACAAGGAATACCAGGTCGACCTCGGCGGCGGTTTGATGTGGCTTGACGGTTTCTGCAGCGATCGCTTCGACACCACCTACCTGAAATGCTCAGCGGAGCAGCAGAAACAGGTACTCGATCTCATCGCCTACCGCAAGAATGCGCAAGACGATCCGGGACTCAGCCAGGGCGTGGAGTTCTTCGCATTCCTCCGCAAGCTGACGACGGACGGGTTCTACACGAGCGAGATCGGCATCTCCGATCTGCAATATGAGGGGAATACCTTCCTGCGAGAGTTCTCCGGCTGTCCACCCGTCCCCGAAGTCTCAGACTAGATCGGGTCACGACATAAATTTCCTCTTAGGGATGCGCTGCGCACTTGGAAGTGACGGTGTGTTCGCGTAGTATGTTCGGTCGCTCTTCGACACATTTCGGAGCCTTCATGAAGAAACTCGCCAGCATTTTTGCGGTTCTCGTCCTCGCGGCCACGTGCACGCAAGTCTCCCATTCGCAGGAAAAAGTTGACCTCGAGATGATCAGCCGGATCCGCTACGAAGGCTTCCGCAATTCGAAGATCATGGACATCGCGAGCGGACTCATGGATGGGATCGGACCGCGGTTGACCGGCTCGCCCAATGCCAAGCGCGCGAATGAGTGGACTCGCGATCAGTTGACGTCGTTCGGTCTGGCGAACGCTCATCTCGAGTCATGGGGGCCCTTCGGCCGCGGATGGTCGAACGAGTACGTCAACGTGCGCATGACTTCACCCGACATTGCGCCCATCATCGCGTACGCGAAGGCGTGGACTCCGGGCACGAACGGCGTCATGAAAGCGAAATGCATTCGGGTGAAGATTGAGGACAAGAAAGACTTCGACAAGTACCGCGGCAAACTCGCGGGCTTGATTGCCATCTTCGGTCCCGACGTGGAAGTGAAAACACCGACGCAGCCGTTCTTCGATCGGCTCAGCGACAAGCAACTGGAAGATATCGGCCAGTACCAGATTCCCAACGAGAAGATGGCGTTCCGGTTCCGGCAGTACTTGAAGCGGATGCAGTTTCAGAACGATCTCAACAAATTCCTCGCCGATGAAAAAGTGCTCGCCGTGGTGGATCATGGTTATGGAGCATACGGCGGTGGCGCGGTGTTTGTGCAGTCTGGCGGTACGTGGAAGACGGGTGAAACAACAACCGTTCCGGGGATCACGATCGCACTCGAACAGTGGGATCGCATCGCGCGTTTGATCGATCAGAAGAAAGATGTCGAACTGGAACTGAACGTCAGCAACACGTTCTATGACAACGATCCAACGCAGTACGACACGATCGCGGAGATTCCTGGCGGCGACAAGAAAGACGAGATCGTGATGGTGGGCGCGCACCTGGATTCGTGGCATTCGGGTACGGGCGCGACCGACAACGGCGCGGGCACCGTGGTGATGATGGAAGCGATGCGGATTCTAAAAGCACTGGACATCAAGCCGCGGCGCACGATTCGTATCGGATTATGGACTGGCGAGGAGCAGGGATTGCTGGGATCGCAGTTCTATGTGCAACAGCATTTCGGATCACGACCGCCCATGGAAGAGCCGGACATGAAGGGTATGCCGACACTGCTGCGGCGCGAGGCGGGTCCGGTGACTGTGAAGCCTGAGCAAGCGAAAGTGTCCGTGTACTTCAACGTCGACAACGGCAGCGGAAAATTGCGCGGGGTCTTCCTGCAAGAGAATGCGGCCGTCGCGCCGATCTTTGAGGCGTGGATGCAGCCCTTCAAAGATCTGGGAATGAACACGCTCACCATGCGCAACACAGGTGGCACGGATCACCTGTCATTCGATGCTGCCGGCATTCCCGGCTTCCAATTCATTCAGGATCCGCTCGATTACGAGACGCGCACGCACCACTCGAACATGGACGTCTACGATCGTCTTCAACCCGATGATCTGAAGCAGGCGGCAGTTATCGTCGCAAGCTTCGTGTATGAAGCGGCGATGCGCGATCAGATGTTTCCACGGAAGCCGATTGAGAAACCACTGCCCAAGGACGAGAAGCCGGACGATCAGTAGGAAGTTCAAAAAATCGAGCGGAATTAGCGGCGGTTACTTCGGGTCGATTCGCGTGGAGCATGGGACGCTCGTCCGCCCGCCAAGCATGGCATAACGGGCGGGGAATCAGTAATTTACCTTCAGGCAAGACCATTGCCAAATTGTGTCGTTGCGACCACCCCAAAGTCGTAGTACCATCGTGTTCTCCCCTGAATTATCGCTCAGTCTTGTCTTCTCCCCGGTTCAAGATGCGCGATAGATCCCCCGGAAAAGGACCCCATGTATTCGGCACTGAAGTCGCTCACCTTCTGCACCTGTTTCGGACTTGTCAGCTTGATGGCAGTTGCCCAGGGGACAACCTGCGCAGGGGACGGGGACAATGCCCAGGGTTCACCGATCGCGTGTGTTACGGGCCAGGGAGTCGAGGTTAAAGCCGCAGCCGCACCGGTGGCGTCACAGAGTTCTGATGTACTTCCGCTAGCGCCCGAGCAACGACCGGCGATGCAGCCCACAGTCATTTTTGCGGACGGCAAGCTGACGATCATCGCGAACAATTCGATGTTGAGCGACATCTTGCAAATCGTTGGACAAAAGACGGGGGCGACGATTGATGTGCCGGGCGAGGCGACCGAACGAGTGGTCAGCCAGTTGGGGCCGGGACAGCCGCGCGAGGTGATTGCCTCGCTGTTGAATGGCTCTCATTTCAACTACGTGATGGTAGGAAATGAAACGGATGCGAACGCTGTGTCCCGCATCGTACTCACCGCCAAGAGTGACAAAGGAAGTACTGGCGCACCTTCACCAAACGGCGGGCCCGCCGTCGCTGGAAATATTTCGCGACCGTCAATTCAGGCACGGACAGCTTTGCAGCAGGCCGTGATGCAGCCTTATCAGGAGATGCTGCAGCAGCAGCAAGCGCAGCAATTGCAAACGCCCGACTTCCAGCAGCAACCGGTCGCTTCCACCTCTGAAGCACCAGCGCCCGCCACGCAGGCGACCGCGAGTGGGGAGTCAGGAGCACAGGCGACACCTGCGGCTCAACCGGGTCCGACTGGAACTGAAACGGCTGCCATCGATCAGCCTACCTCCGGCGAGGCAGCGGCCACGCAAAAACCGCCAGGGGAACGCACTCCGCAGCAGATGTTGCAGGACCTGTATGAGACGCGGCGACAGATGATGGCGCAGCAGCAGAAGGCCACGCAGCCAACACCGCAACAATAGCAGCGCGACACCGATAAAATTTCAGCGAGTCGTGATCAGCCGCGCGGAGAAATCTGCAGCGGCTGGACGTCCGTGCCGGACCTTCCAAACGCATAGCGAAGATACCACTGGCTGGGAACCGGCTGACCAGCCTGTTGCGGCGCTTTGAACTTCCATTTCACCGCTGAGTCGGACGCCATCTTTGCGAAGTAGGGACTTGGTCCGGGCGACTCAAGATGCGTTCTTGTCACCTTTCCGGACGCGTCCACATCGACCTTCACAGTGACGCGAACTTTTCCCGTGATCGTATTGCGCGATCGCGGCGACACGGATGGAATATTTCTCTCTTCGACCGCTCCGGGCACCAAGCCTGACGTAGTATACGTTGACACGTTGGGCCGCGACGCCGTTACCGGCGGAGCCGCTTCTTTGGGAGCGGGCTTCGGTCGCTCGGCTGGCTTCGCAGGTGCGCTCTCAGCTGCGCGGGGAGTTGTGGCCGTGTTCGTGCTCGAAGGTGGAGTGGCTGCACTGGTCGGCGAAGGCTGCGTTGTTGCAAGAGAGTCAACAGCCGGATTTGGGGCGTGCGGACTCACGGATCTGGTTTCAGAGCTGGGGCTGAGAAATTTCTGCCCGAGGAAGATCGCGGCCAGCACCAACGCGATCACAACTGCGGGGAGCCCGAACCGCTTCGCGACTCCAGTCTCTGGGGGTTCTTCGGTAGGAAGCAGGCGCGCTGCGATGTCGGACACGGTCCAACGACGCTGTGGATCCAAACGAAGACACTGCCGACCGATCTCGAGAAATGGAGAGGGCATGGTTTCCGGCAGCGACGGATCGCCCTGACGAATGCCTTCGCCGACGGGTGGCTTTTGCGTTAACGATTCAACAAGTGTTACGCCAAGCGACCAGACATCGCCAGCGGGCGAGAGGCCGGTTGTGGTTACCTCGGGAGGATCGTAGATGGTCGGTGGGCCGGGGCGCTTCTCGTTCGGCTTCGAAATAGTGTCGCAAGCGATCTTCAATTGTTCGTCGACGGCCATGATGTTCGACGGCTTGAGGTCGCCGTGCACAAGTCCATGACCGTGCAGATACGATAGCGCCTCAAGAGCGGAGCGCAGCATGTACTCCGCCTCCGCGGAAGTGAGCGGACGAGCCGGCAGAATCTGGGAGAGATTTTCCTCGGCAAATTCCGAGACGACGTAGAGCATCGTCGCACGGCCGAGCTTGCAACTGCCGAAGTGAAAGATCCGAATCAGGTGCGGATGTGACAGCTTGGCTGCACGCTCCCAGCGCGCGAGTTGCGTTTGCGCGCTGGCTGCATTCGCCTCGAAGAACTTGAGCGCCGCCTTATGCGGCGGCTGACCGAATTCAGTCAAGAAGACTGCGCTGTGATCTGAGCTGCCGAGAAAACGTTGGAGTGGAAATCGCCCTTCGACAACTTCACCCTCCCACTGCTTCCACGCCTCAGACATCCTGAGTCTTTCCGCTGGTGCACTCATTGATGACCTTGACCTATTCTATCCGCGTCCTCTGCCAGAACGGAGCTTAGTGCGGTAAAAAAATGAAAATCTACACGCCAGACTGCCGTGCTTCGGCACCATCAATCAGGACTTTTTAGTATGCGGACTGGTTGGGTACGCAAAAAGGTGTTGGACGGGACGGACTACGTGGGCGGCAGTTGGCGAAAGAATCAGCCTGCCTGGGCTTCCAGCAGGTTCGCGTCGCGGCCCGGTGAAACCATCAGGGCAACCGTTTCGGAAACGATTCGATCTACGGCATCCGCCAGGGCGGTCGGAAACTCGGTAGTAAGCAGGTTGACGTCGAGTTGCAGCGGATGTTCGGCGTAGCGGCGATGAACCGACATCGACCCGCGCTTGCGATTCGAAGTTGTCAGCAGATCGAGAGACAGCGACCACGCACCGTAGAGGCCGGGCGTAACGAGCGTACCTTGTTTGTTCCAGCGAAAGTGGATGTCACCATGATTGGAGGCCATCGGTAACTTTGGAAGGTGCGGATGCTCGTGAAGAAGCAGTTTGATATTCAAATCGAACGCATCAAAATCATTGGAACTGAACGCAGCCACCAGAATTCTGCAAAGCTGATCGTAGTCCTTTGCGACCTTCAGTTCCTCGGTAGCACGCCGGATCGACAGATTGTTGATGACGATTTGACGCTGTTCGAGAGTGCGTTGCGCAACGCGGCGGATCTCGCCGAATTCGAGATATCCCAAATGCTGAATTCCGAGCCAGACGCCGGTGCCGACGACCGCAAGCACTAACCCCAACGACGACCCCGTGGGCCATAGCAGGAAGAGACTCAGCAGCGCGAACAGGGCAGAAACCGCATAGAGAATGATCACTACCTGCCGGTGTGACAACCCTAGCGCCAACAGTTTGTGATGGATGTGCTCGCGGTCGGCGGTGAAAACCGGTCTTCCACTTATCCACCGACGCAAGACAGAGAGGGACGTCTCGAGAATCGGGAGGCCAAAGGAGACGACTGGAATCGCAACGGCGATGACCGTGGGCGCTTTCTGTGTGCCTTCGAGAGCGAGGGCGCTCAGCAGGAAGCCAATGAAGAGGCTGCCGGAGTCTCCTAGAAAAATTGTGGCGGGATTGAAGTTGAATCGGAGAAATCCAAGGATGGCACCCGTCAATGCGATCGACATCAACGCAACGAGCGAGGAGTGCGATAAGAGAGCCACCACGAAAACGACCAACGTGGAAAACAACGCAGACCCGGCCGCGAGGCCATCTAAGCCGTCGATAAGGTTGAATGCGTTGGTGATTCCAATCACCCACAGAATCGTCAGGGCCAGACCGATGAACCACGGGAATTGGCGTGCGCCGAACAACACGGGCAGATCGAGAATGCGCAATCCGCCGAACCAGAGCATGGCGCCGGCAATCGCCTGAATGGTGAACTTGGGATAAGGGCCGATACTGCGAACGTCGTCGTACAGGCCCAGCAGGAAAATGAGAAATCCGGGTACCAAAATCGTGGATAGAGTTCGCCACGAGGAACCGAACTGCAGGTTCGGGCGTAGAGCTGCGACTACGACGGCCGCGCCGAGACTCAGCACGAACGCCAGGAAAATGGCAACGCCGCCTAACCTCGGAAGAGGAGCCTGATGCAGGTGCCTTCCTTGACCGGGAGGTGACACCCATCCCCGGCCCATCGCCGTGTTCCGTATAGATCGAGTCAGGAGGAACGACAGAGCCAGCGAGAAAACAAAGATGCCCAGATAGAGAACGGTCAACTACGTCTCCCTCAGTGCGGAGCTGTGGGATTCAGCCGCAATCAGGTCTTGCCCTTGTGCCCTAAGCCGATGCCGTTGACCGGCATTGCCGAATGTCTAAAACGTGAACCGATAGTTCGAAGTAGCAAAATTGGTCTACGAACTATAGCAGGTCTCAAAAGCGGCCTGCAATTTGGTTTCAGTACGTGCGGGTTCGTCGGTCGCGTCGTGGTGGCGTGTCCATTCGGCCAAACCGCCATGTTAGACTTTTGATTCTTCCTGAGATTTCAAGGGGCTGTGTAATGCAGTTTTCGGAAACGGATCGGCCCGACAAAGTCGCTGCGCTATTGGTCGTATGCGTTCTAGCCATCTGTGCGAAATCCGCACGTCACGATCTTCGTGGACGAATACTCCTGGCAAGGCGTCACGCTGCTGGGCGAAGTAGCGAAGCCGGGTGTGTATCCCGTGCTCGGCGATCGCCGTCTGTTTGATCTGTTCTCATATGCTGGCGGCCTTTCGGATAAAGCCAGTCGCACCGTTGTGATCACGCACCGCACGGAACCAGACAAGCCCGAGATTATTCACCTTGCACGCAATCTCCTTGATGACCCCGCAAGCAATGTCTACATCCGGCCCGGCGATACAGTTGAGGTGAGGAGTGCTCCAATCATTTATGGGGTTGGGGATGTTGGGAGGCCGAGTGGGCGACTGATCGAACACGGAAGTTTGACGGTACTGCAGGCCGTGGCCCTCGCTGGCGGACCAAATCGAACGGCGAAGCTGAATGACACGCGGGTTATTCGAAAGGGCCCTGGGCCGAACGGAATGGCCGAGACGGTGGTCCCGCTTCAGAAAATGTTGCGCGCGCAAGCGCCAGACGTTCCACTGCAAGCCGACGATATCCTCGTCATCCCAGTCCGCGGAGGAAAGGTCGCAGCAGCTCGAGCGGCCGAGGTAGCTATTTCACTCACGACCGCTGTGAGTATTTACGCGATTCACCCTTAAGCCTTGACCTGCTGATTCGCGTTGGAAAAGCTCCGGGCAAGCATCCGACACCAATTCTCGTTAGCTCTTTTGCAAGAGCTGTTCCAGAAGGTCGATGTACACGCGGGCCGTCTGTGCACGCGAGCAGTGTTTCAGGATGTACGCCCTTCCGCTCTGACCCATCCTTTTGCATGCGGAATCGTCATTAGCGAGACGAGATATTGCGGAAACAAGTTCAGCGGCATTTTCCGGTTCGACCGCGATGCCGGCCTGGGCTCGATCCAAAATGTCACGGGCTTGTCCTTCGACACCGAGAATGACGGGGCGTGCACAGGACATGAATTCGAGCATTTTCGTAGGAATCACTGTTTTGAACAGTTCCGTCTTTTTGAGAAGAACAAGACACACGTCCGATGACCGTAGATAGGCCGGAATGTGATCGCGCGGCTGTTGATCAATGAAGCAGATATTTGTCAATCCGCGCGAGTGAGCGACGGCTTTGATCCGTTCCTTATCCGCTCCTTCCCCGACGAGCATCAATGCAACTCTTGGGTTCGCGGTCTGCAGACGCGAGGCGGCATCGATCAAGGTATTGAGTCCGTGAACCATTCCCATCGTACCGACGTAGCAGACGACAAACTTCCCCTCCAGATGTAATTTGCGGCGCAACGCTCGCTCGGGGTCACCGGGAGCGAAGAGGTCGGTCTCCACGCCGTTCTCGACGATCGAGATCTTGTCCGCGGGAACTTGCCACTCTCGAATGAGATGTTCCTTGAACGCAGGAGTCACTACGACCAGGTGGCTTGATTTCTTGTAAAGAAACTTCGCGATTGCAGCAAGAGCGCGATGCAGGACGGAGCCTTCGTTGCCGACTCCGACCGCGCCGAGCGATTTCGGCCACAGGTCTCGCACTTCAAAGACGAAGGGCACGCCTTTGATGCGAGCAATCCACCAACCTGACAGACCAACCAGCAACTGCGGCGAAGTTGCGATCACGACGTCGGGGCGGTCGATGGTTATTCCGCGCAGTGCTGCTGAGACAAAGAAGGAACTGTAATTCAGCATTCGTTCGTGAGCTTTGCGATTGGGAAGTGGAATGAGCCAGGTGCGGAGGACATCAATGCCGTCGACGGTCTCGCGATAGAAGAGATGCCGCAAGCGCGGGCGCCATTCCGGCGGAACAACGCCGGTGGGATGGTTGGGAAACCCTGTCAAAACCGTGACGCGGTGCCCAGCTTCCACCCAGTGATGCGCGAGTTCCACAGCGCGCGCGGAGGGCGCACCCATTTCGGGAGGAAAGTACTGCGAAACGTAGAGGATCTTCACGAGTGGACAAGGCCGCGATTAGTCAATTGGATACCTTGCCGGCAACGACCGATTCTATGGGTGTCAGGCTCACACGATCCAAGTTGGAGTTGTGCCGATAGATGATTACTTGCGTCGCATCAGACTCAACACGGAAATGCTCCCCAACCAGCAATACAGTGATCAGGCGCACAGGCAACGATGATTTCACACGATGGACAAGCGAAACGGCAGGTTTGTGACTTCCCCACCGCGCGCGTTTTGAAGAACTTGTTTCATGCTGTGGCCGTCTGGTGCGCGTGTATGGCATCTGAAGCCATCCGCCGGGAATCTCCGTCTAGAAACATCTTCATCCAAAGTTCGAGTGTGAGGAATTGCCAGATCTGGCTCGACCAGTCCTGCACGCCGCGACGCTGTTCTTCAACAAATTTCTGAACCACATGCGGGTGGAAGAGACCGCGCGCACGAATCTGCGATTCAGAGAGGAGGTCATCAACCATATCTCGCAAGTCGTTCGCCAGCCAATAGTCTACCGGAGCCGCAAAGCCGGCCTTGGGCTGCTGGAGCACTTCGCGGGGGAGCACGTCGCGCATCGCCTGGCGAAGGATGTATTTCGTGGTCGGACGAAGCTTGCCTTTCAATTTGAGTGCGGGTGAAACATTCCATGCAACGAATTCCGCGAGCGAACGATCGAGAAAAGGCACGCGGACTTCAACCGACGAGGCCATGCTCATCTTGTCGTTGTAGGTCAGGTTGAGGCTGACCATAAAGATTTTGGTGTCGAGATAGAGCATCTGGTTCAGGAAGTCGGTGTTTTCAACACGGGAGAATGCGGCGTGATGCTCAGTGGCAGGATCGAGATCGGACAAGTGCACGGCGAGATCGTCGGAATAAAGCTCCGCTTTCTGATCCTTGCTGAGATACGTGCAGTTCGCAATGAAGCGATCGGGCGGATTGAGCGATGCACTGCGCGCCATCTTCTTGGCGAGGCGCGTCGTCCCTTTCATTGGAGTGCCTCGAAAGCTCGGCAAACCAAGAACTGCAGGCTCCAGAACACCTCGTGCGGCAGCGGGAAGCTTCTTATATTTTTCGCCCCAGTAGTGAGCGATGTGCTTGCGGTAGCCTGCAAAGAGTTCATCGCCACCAACGCCCGAGAGAAGAACGGTGGCCTGCTTGCGAGCCTCGCGGCAGACCAGATATGCCGTAATGAGTGCGGGATCGGCCGTAGGCTCGTCCATGTGCCAGGTGAGGCGCGGCAAGAGATTCGTCACATCAGGTTCAACCACGATTTGTTCGTTCTCGCACCCCAACTGCCGCGCCAGCCTTGACGAAACTGATGGATCGTCCAGTGCGGATTCACCGACGCGATATTTGCGCGGAAAAGTGACGGTGTAGGTGCGAACGGGCTGATCGGTGGATCGCGCCATCATGGCCACGATGCTCGAGGAATCGAGACCTGCACTCAGAAACGCGCCGATGGGCACGTCGCTCACCATCTGGGACTTCACCGAGTCCGCGAAACGCTCGCGTATCTCGCTCGCGAGTTCCTTCTCGGATTTCGGAAACGCCTGCCCGCGGTCGGGAAAGGTGAGATCCCAGTACTGATGAATCGTGAGTTCGCCGTTCTTCAAGATCGCGCAATGTCCAGCAGGCAGCTTGAAGATTCCACGGAACATCGTTTTGGGATCGGGAACCCAGAGGAATGTCAGGTACTGGTGAAGCGATTCGACATCCAACTCAGGCGCGATTCCAGGCACTTCGAGCAACGCCTTGATCTCGGAGGCAAAGGCCATCTGGCGTCCGCGATACCAGTAGTAAAAGGGCTTCACCCCAAAGTGGTCGCGAGCAAGAAAGACGACCGGCGAACCGGAGCGAAGATCACAAATCGCGAAAGCAAAGATGCCGTTGAGACGCTTAACGCAATCAGGCCCCTCTTCTTCATAGAGGTGAAGAACGACTTCCGTATCGGTGTTCGAGTGGAAGATATGACCTTTGCTCTCGAGTTGGTGACGAAGGTCGGCGAAGTTGTAGACCTCGCCGTTGTAGGTGATGAAGATCGATCGATCACGATTTGCCATCGGCATGTGGCCATCGGCGGAAAGATCGAGGATGGCAAGCCGACGACTGCCGAGACCTACATAGGAGCCGTCCGGGGAGCGATGTTCCCACACACCAGAGTCGTCGGGGCCTCGATGCGACTGGACGTGAGTCATCCGGGCCAGCGTTTCCCGGCTCCCACAATTCACCAATCCGCTAATGCCGCACATCCCTGACCCCTTTAAAAGCCATGACTAAAGGCGCATTGCGACCGCTTGAGCCTTTCAATTAAATCATGGTTTGGAAAGTTTGCGAGTTAGAGGTGCTGGTTCGCACCAGTTACGGAGCACAAATAGTGACCACGGCCGAGACCACGAGGTAGCTCCGCGCTCAAAATCCTTCCATGTCTACTGCAACGCAGAGGAGTGGAGAACTGCGCCCAGTGGACCGTCGATCGACTTCGTGAGGGCTGACTCTACTTGAGGACGCAGGGACTGGCGAACCCAATGCTCGAACGGCAAAGTGAATCCTCGCTTCGGCCGGTGAACGATTTTAGCCGGCAATGCTCCGTTCAGGGAGTCAACGAGAACGGGCTTGGGGCGGTCTGGGTTGAGCTTGGCTGAGCCCGGCAGGGCCATCAATTGTTCTGCCAGCATGTGATCGAGCAGGGGCATCCGGACTGCAAGACCATGCGCCATACTCATCACGTCAGAATCTCGGAGCAGCGTATTCAGCATGTAACAACGGACTTCAAGGTACGAAATACGGTTAATTGAGTCCAGGGTCAGCGTATCGGCGAGAGCCGTGCGCAAGGAAGAAGTAGCGCGGGACGCAAGGGCGTCATTGTTGCTTTGCATGAGGGTCGACTGCTGAGCCGGGGTGAACAACACGCGAGAAAGGAAGTAGGGGTGAATCAGGCGTCCATTTTCCCGGATAAGGGCTGCCAGCTTTCGGTTCCGGTCGGAGGTTGGCGCGAGCGCTCCGTAGAGGCCGGCAACGGTTCCACGCAAGCCCCCCGGAAAGCGCTGCCACAGCCGACGGAAGCGCTCCATCTGCGGGACAGTGCGGAAGCTCGAGTAGCCCGCAAACATCTCGTCGCCCCCCAGGCCGGAGAGGGCGACTTTGACTCCAGCGGCACGTGTTTGCTGGGAAACGAAATAGGTGTTAATGCCGTCCATGGTGGGTTGATCCATGGCGCCAAGTGCGGCCGGGATCGCCTCGAGCCATCCTGCTGCGAGAGGAGCAATTCGTGATGATCCGTCTTGAACTGCGTCGCGATGGTGCGGGAACAGTCAGCTTCGGAATAGTCGGCTTCGCGAAAAACAATCGAGAATGTATTGGGACGAATGCCGCTGCGGCTGAGAATTCCTACGAGCGCGCTGGAGTCGATCCCACCGGAGAGAAAGACTCCGACTGGCACGTCGCTGACCAGTTGCATGCGCACAGACTCGTCGAGCGTGGCAGCGATCACTGCCTGGGCAGCTTGTGAGTCGGACGATCTCCTTGACGCGATGAGCGGTTGTTCAAGTTCCGCGCTCTGTGCGAGGTCCCAGTACTTGTTGACGACAACCTTGCCGTTTTCCCACGCGAGACAGCGCGCCGGGGGGGCAGGACCGAGACGCCTTCGATCAGCGTGTTCGGTTCATACACTGATCCAAATGCGAGATAGCTCAGCACACCAGCTCCGTCGAGATGCCGCGGAATGCGCCCGGTCCCGAGCAGTGTTCGGATTTCAGAGGCAAAGAGGAAATGCTTTTCTGATTGGAAGCAGTAAAGCGGCTTGACGCCCATCGGATCGCGGGCGACGAAAAAGCGATTGCGACTCGCATCCCAGATTGCGAACGCGAACATGCCGCGAAACAGAGTTAGACACTGCTCGCCCCAACGACCGTAGGCCTTCAGGACGACTTCGGTGTCGGACTCGCTTGTGAAGG
>Ga0126371_10000962_pt1 | contig 23980 bp, 16 predicted proteins | sample PanSoiMetaPlot_4_FD_110145 | JGI IMG/M metagenome (GOLD analysis project Ga0126371, IMG submission 110145) | Tropical forest soil microbial communities from Panama - MetaG Plot_4 | ecosystem: Environmental > Terrestrial > Soil > Tropical forest > Bulk soil | place: Panama | collected 2016-02-17 | reverse complement strand
GATTGGGACGTGCACCACGGCAACGGCACGCAGGACATCTTTTACAGCGATCCGACGGTGTTCTACTGCAGCACGCATCAGTGGCCTCTGTATCCGGGGACGGGGCGGGCGGACGAAACCGGGGCCGGGGCCGCCAAAGGGACAAAGATGAATTTTCCGTTTCCGGCAGGATCAGGGAGGAAGGAGATTCTGGGAGCGGTGGTGGACTCGCTGGCGCCGGCGGCGCAGCGGTTTCGTCCGGACCTTGTAATGATCTCCGCGGGGTTCGACTCGCGCGTGGGGGATCTGCTGGGAAGCTTCACATTGACCGACCAGGATTTCGTTGACCTGACCCGTGCGGTGATGAAGATGGCGGACGAGCACGCCGGAGGGCGGGTGGTGTCGGTGTTGGAAGGGGGATACGCGCTCAGCGGGCTGGCGTCGGCGGCGCTGGCGCATGTGCAGACGCTGATGGCGGCGCCGTGACGAAGCTGCGTGAGAACCCCGCGCTTACGAGTCTGTGTGGGAAACCCCGCGCTTACGCGGCGGGGCTGAAATGGCGGACAGGCTGAAATTGCGGACAGGAGATTAAAATAGAGCGGGAAGGGAGGAAGAGGACGACGATGACTCTGAGGAGGAGTCTGATGATAGCCGGGATCGCGGCCGGCATGGCCGCGATTGCTTCGGCCGAGGAGGTGAAGGGAGTCTTGATGGACCAGATGTGCTCCGGCAAGGCCGAGGTGCGAGTGCTGTCCACCGGGATTGAAGGGGGGATGATTGTCGCGGAGGCGCACACCCGGGAATGTGCGCTGATGCCGTCTTGCCAGAAGAGCGGGTATGGCATCTTTACGTGGGACAACAAATTCCTGAAGTTCGACGCGGCCGGGAGCCGGAAAGCCCAGGAGGCCATTAAGGCCTCGAAGAAGCTGGACGACCTGGAAGTGACGGTCACCGGCGAGATCAAGGGCGACACGATCAAGGTCGAGAGCTTGAAACTGCTTTAGGGCAAAACACCGGCGACCAGATCGCCGGCGTATACCAAAATTCGCGACAAGAGGCGGAGTCCGGCGTCAAACGTCCATGATGTACCTGCGCACGGCACTTCGGCTCATGGGCAAAACGCCATCCGTTTCGGCCACCATCATCGCGACGCTGGCGTTGGGGATCGGGGCCAATACGGCGGTGTTTTCGGCGATCGACGCCATTCTGCTGCGGCCGCTGCCGTTTCCGAACGGCGACCAGCTCATGGACCTGGGCCAGTTTAACCGGAAAGGGAAGAATCCGCAGACGCCGGTGGCGCCGGTGCGGCTGGAGGACTGGAACCGGCTGAATTCCACGTTCCAAGCGATAACCGGCTACTACACCGAAGATGTCTCGGAGACCTCGGGACCGCTGCCGGAAAAGGTGACCAAGGCTTCGGTGGCTCCGCGGTTCTTCCAGGTCTGGGGTATCTGGCCGGCGCTGGGACGGGAATTCGCTCCGGAAGAGCAGCAGTTCCGAGGACCGAACGCGGTGGTGGTGAGCGACCGGTTCTGGCGGCGGCGGTTCGGCGCCGATCCCCGCGCGGTGGGGAAAAAACTTCGGCTGGAGGGATTCACCTATACGATTGTCGGCGTGATGCCGCCGTCGTTCCTGTTTCCGGAGCGCGACGTGGACCTGTGGTCTCCGGTGCCGGTCAATTTTCCGTTTGCGGTGGCGAACCGGCAAATCACGTGGTACACGTGCGTGGGGCGCCTGAAACCGGGAGTGGGCGTGGACCAGGCGCGCGCGGATCTGGCGACGGTGCAGGCGCAACTGGGGAATCAATTCCCGCGGCCGGACGCGAACCTGGGGGTGAAGATCACGCCGTTGAAGGACGTGAAGGTGGGCGGGGTGCGGAGTTCGTTGTGGGTGCTGTTCGGCTCGGTGTCGCTACTACTCCTGCTGGCCTGTTCGAATATCGCGGCGCTGCTGCTGGCGCAGACGGCGAAGCGGGAGCAGGAGATCGCAATTCGTTTTTCGCTGGGGGCTTCGCGAGCGGCGGTATGCCGGCAGTTGCTGACGGAGGCATTGGTGCTGGCCCTGGTGGGCGCCGTGGTGGCGCTGGCTGTGGCAGCAGGGGCTTCGACGGCGCTGCATGCGCTGGCGCGGAATGTGCCGCGCGCCGACGAAGCGCGGCTGGATTGGCGCATCCTGCTCTATACGCTAGGCAGCGCGATCGGCGCGACCATGATTTGCGGACTGTTGCCCGCGCTGCGCGCGACCAGCCAGGACGTGCGCGGCTCGCTGGCGCACGCGAGCCGCAGCCAGGTCTCGTCCCGGCACCCGTTGCAATGGGCGCTGGTCAGCGTGCAACTGGCGCTGGCGGTGACGCTGCTGGTGGGCGCCGGGCTGCTGCTGCGCAGCTTTCAAGCGCTGGCGCGGGTTTCGCCGGGCTTTGAGCCCACGCATGTGCTGACGTTGAGGGTCAGCGGGAATTACGGGGAAACGGGGGACATGAAGGGCCTGGCGCAGCGGATCGATCGCACGCTCGACGGGCTGCGGGCGGTGGCAGGCGTGGATGCGGCCGGGGTTTCGGCAGCGATGCCCGGAACGGCGTTCGATTTCCGTGCGGAATTGCGGGTTTCGGGCGAGCCAGCCGAGAGCGATCGAAAGATCGTAGTGGATCCGCGCTATGTTTCTGCGGGTTATTTCGAGGCTATGGGGATGCCGCTGCTGTCGGGCGAGACCTGCCGGTCCACGGTAAGAATGGACACGCTTGTGGTGAATCGCAGTTTCGTGGACACGTACTTGCCGGGTGCGGCGGTCATTGGCAGGCGGCTCCAGCCCGCGAATCCGGGTCCCTATTCGGCGCCACCTTCCGAGATTTTGGGAATCGTCGGGGATGCGCGGGAGCAAGGCCTCAATCGCGAACCGGCGCCGACTGTGTATTGGTGCATTAGCGCCGCGACGCCGAACCCCATCTACCTGGTGCGGACGCGCGGGAACCCGACGAGCATGGCCGAGGCGCTGCGGCGGCGGATTCACGAGATCGAACCGAGCCGGTCGGTTTTCGACGTAACACCGCTCACGCAGCATTTGAGCGATAACTTCGCCGAGAACCGGCTGCGGGCGGTCCTGCTCTCCTTCTTTGCAATGACGGCCGTGTCACTGGCATGCGTGGGGCTGTACGGAACGCTGACATATTTCGTGAGCATGCGGCGGCGCGAGGTGGGGCTGCGGCTGGCGCTCGGGGCGTTGCGCAGCCAGATCGTCACGAAATTTCTGACGCAGGGAGTCCGGGCCTGCGTGATCGGGTGCGTCGCCGGAGTAGGCCTGGCGGCAGCGTTCGCGCGGGCTCTGGCGAGCATGCTATTTGGGATCTCCTCGTGGGATGCCGTGACCTACGCCGGCGTGCTCGCGCTGGTCCTGCTCACGGGAGTGGCGGCATCGCTGATTCCGGCGCTCCGCGCGTCGCGCGTGGAGCCGATGCAGGTGTTGCGGAACGAGTAGGCACACCGGCGACAAGATCGCCGCCGCTACATCAATTGAACTTTGCGGCCAGCCAATAGCCGAGGCGGGTCTGGACCTTGGCTACGTCGCGGCGGCCGGACACCCCAACGGTGATGTGATGGAAGCCGCCTTCTTCCTTGTTGCTGGGGTTGTAGCTGATCAGATATTGACTGTGCAGCTCTTCGCCGATGTGCTGGACGGCTTCCTCAAGCCCTTTCTGGCGGTAAAAACTGAACTCGCTACCGCCGGTTCCCTTCGTGAATAACTCGACCGGGTTGTCTTTGAAGATGGCTTTCACATCTTTCAACAGCTCGACCATGAGGGGAAGGAACTCGGCTCGGCCACCCTCGAGTCCGTACGTCTGGGCAACAGTCGTCGGTGTCGACGGGACGCCACCGGGAAGGGGACGCGAGGCGGCGGGCTGCTGCTCGGGGCGCGGCTGCACCGGCGGAGCGCTCAAAGTGCTGAGGAAGCGCGACATATCCGCGCTGTAGAACACGATGTTGGCCAACTGCAGGCCGATCAAGGCTTCGCGGGCGCGGCTCTCGCTGCTGAGGTCGCGCGTCTCGCCGATCAGCAGCATGATGCGGCGGCGGTTCTTAGGGCGCGAGTCCAGCATGCGGCCGCCTTCCACCACGGCATCGATCAGACGGTTGGAGGTGCTACCAGGCGTGATGCTTTTGACGGCTTTGGTGATTTTCTCGGGGTCGGAGGTGAAATCCTGGAGCTTGCGGATGCGCGAATCGTAGGCGATGATGGCGGCCTCTCCCTGATCGCCGATCACCAAGGGCGTAATCAGGTTCCCGATCTTTTGTACCTGCGGCAGGAGCGATTCGACGTGGGAGTTGGCCTGGATGGCGATCACGATCGAAATCGGCTGGTAGGCGATATCGACGTGGATGTTCTGCTCCTTGTCGTTGTCGTAGAGGTGAAACTCTTCGGGCTGAATTCCATTGATGTAGCTGCCGGAGCGGTCAAAAACGGTAACCGGAGCCACCACGAGGTCGGTACTGACACGGAAGGGAGGCGGCACCTGGATGTCATCGCGGCTCTGTGCGAAGAAAAGGATGGGCAACAGTACGATCGCGAACAGTCGAGGCATGCTACTCCTGACGGGCCGCTGCGTGTTCGGTATGCCCGTGGAGTAACTCCAGCACGTGCGGCACCACTTCCACGATAGCATCCAGCGACTCGATAGCGCCTTTGGGGGATCCGGGCAGATTCACAATCAGGACCTTGCCGCGCGTCCCGGCCACGGCGCGAGAAAGCACGGCCAAAGGAGTGGATTCGCGGCCGTGGGCACGCATCAGTTCCGGCAGGCCGGGAATTTCGCGGTCGATCACGGCGCGAGTGGCCTCTGGGGTGACGTCGCGGGCAGCCAAGCCAGTGCCCCCGGTGGTAAAGATGGCGGCGATCTGCTCTCGATCCGCCAAGGCGGCCAGGCGCGCCGAAATGGCGGCGGCTTCGTCGGGAATCACCTCCAGGATTGAGACCTTCCAGCCCAGTTGTTCCAGGCGTTCACGGACAGCGGGGCCAGAACGGTCGATGCGCGTGCCCGCGGTTACGGAATCGCTGATGGTGAGGACGGCCGCGTGGATCATCGAGCACCCTTGCGGCGGAAGTCTCCGCTCTTGCCGCCGGTCTTCTCGAGAAGAAAGAGGTCCTGGATGGCAATGGATTTATCCAGCGCTTTGGTCATGTCGTAAACCGTAAGCGCCGCCACCGAGGCGGCGGTGAGTGCTTCCATTTCGACACCGGTAGGTCCGGTGGTGGCAGCGCTCGAGACGATGCGCACGCCTTCTTTCTCAAGGGATACTTCGACGTCGGCGTGCGAAAGCATCAGGGGATGGCAAAGCGGGATCAACTCGGAGGTGCGCTTGGCGGCGGCGATTCCGGCGATGCGAGCGATCTCGAGGGGGTCTCCTTTGGGATTCTCCGGCAGTTTGCGCAGCACGGCAGGATCGATTTTGACGAACGCATGAGCGCGGGCGGTCCGTTTGGTTTCGGGCTTAGCGCTGACGTCGACCATCCTTGGGCTGCCAGCCGAGTCGTAGTGGGAGAGCTTCTTCATTTGAGCAGGACCTGAATGAGTTCGCCTCGCGGGTATTCGGCGCGGTCGGGATCGGCGACCAGAAACGCGTTGGCGCGAGTGAGCGCCGGGACATCGCCGGAGCCGCTCCAGTGCAACGGCGTCACCTCGCCGCCGGTGGCGCTCAGGCGGGCGGGCAGGAAGCGGGTCAGACCGGGTTTGTGGCGAAACTCGTGGGTGAGGCGTGCGAAGGGCATGTGGAGGGCGATTTCCTCCTCGCCCGAAAGCAACTCGAGGGCGGCGCGCGCGAAGATTTCGAACGTCACCATGGTGGAGGCCGGGTTGCCGGGAAGACCGAAAAAGAATTTCTCACGGGCCCGGCCAAACACCAGAGGCTGGCCGGGTTGGATGAGAACTCGATCGAAGAAGAACTGCGCGCCGAGGCTGTCCAAGACTTTCTCCACGACGTCATACTTGCCGGCGGAAACGCCGCCGGAGAGCAGCAGCATGTCAGCGGCAAGCCCCTGTTCGATCATCGTTTGCGTGTGGTCTTCGGTGTCGCGGGCGATGGGAAGGATGCGCGCCACTCCGCCGGCGCGATGCACCTGCGCGGCGAGGGAATAGATGTTGGAATTGCGAATCTGAAAGTCGCGTGGCTTCTCATCAACTTCGACGATTTCATCGCCTGTTGCGATTAAGGCTACAGCCGGTTTGCGGTACACGGAAACCTGGCAGTGGCCGAAAGCGGCAAGCATGGCCGCATCGGTGTAATCGAGACGCTTGCCGCGGTGCAGGACCACCTCGCGGGCGGCGGCCTCGCAGCCGCGCGGATTGATGAACTGGCTGGGCTCGGCGGAGCGGTCGATGCGGACGCGGCCGTTGGCGCGGCTGGTATGTTCGACCATGACGACGGCATCGGCTCCGGCGGGGATGGGAGCGCCGGTCATGATTTCGACCGCCTGGCCGCGGCCCACGGCTCCCTGAAACTGCTCGCCGGCACGAACTTCGCCGATGACTTCCAACTCGCCGGGGAGATCGCCAGCGCGCACGGCGTAGCCATCGCGCACCGAGCGGGACAGGGCCGGCGTGTCGCGGTCGGCAGCTATGTCCTCGGCGAGCACGCGGCCGGTCGCGTGCCGGAGATCCACGCTCTCGGTAGGCGGAACCAGGCGCGCATCGCAGACATTGGTGAGCACGCAGTGGCGCGCCGCGAGGAACGTGAGCGGGGGCACAGTGCTATTCTACCGCCAGGATTTCGGGCCTTCCGCGGAAACGGACTATTCGGCCGCGGCGGGCTCTTCCGAGTTGGCCTCGCGGACCGCCTCGAGCTGCTGGCGGTACCGCTTCTGCAGGAGCCTGCGATAAGAGTGCACGGGCATGCCGGCGTCGGCGGCGCGGGCGTTCAGGCGATCCTCGGCAAGCTGGATTCCCGCTTCGATGCGGCTGCCGCCCCAATGCTGATACTCGGGATTGTATTCGAAGCCGGACGCCCACAATGCCGGCAGCGCGCGCTGGTAATTGTCCGGCAAGCCGAGTTGTCCGAAAGGAAAGCTGGAGGCCCAGTCGACGTGGAGGCCGATCTGCATGTTAGCGGGATTCACGGAAACCTGCGCGTGGGTGACGCAGTTGGCGGCAGCGATGTGATAGCGGCTCCGCAACATCTCGGTGAGCATGGCGGCGGCGCGAAGCTGTGCCGGGCTCATTTCCGCCTCCACCTGCCCCGGCTCGGTCCTGGCTTCGATGGAGACACCGAAGAAGCTCTGGTTCAGGTTGATATAAAGCCACTGATCGTCGGCCCAGATGGAATTGCCGGAATGGTTGGCGGCGTCGGTCTCGGCGACGATTCGGTAGACGCGGCCGAAGCGGTCGATCAGGAAATGATAGGCGCGCTCGCGGCGGACATATTCCAGCAGCGATTCGCCCAGCTTTTTGAGGACGCGGTTCTGATCGGGCTCGAACGGCGCCTGCCGGCTTTCCGTGGTGTGGAACACAATACCGGCCGGCACGGAGCGTTGGACGCCCTCGGTCTGGGCGGGACGGTCCATCGGAAAGGCGAGATAGGAGCGGGGGTGGTTCTGTACGGCGAAGCGCGTGTCAACTCGCAGGCCGTTGCTGTAGACCTCGGAGCTGGCGGTTTTTTCGACCTGCCAGACCTCGGCGGGAGTCTGCGGAACAGCCACGCCCGGCGCACTTGACCCGCTCGCGCTCTGGACGGGACGAACCTGAATTACCACGGGCTGGTTCAGCTTGTTGTGCTGGAGCAGAAAGAACGCAGCCAGGCTCGCAGTGACTCCCAGCGCGGCCACCAGTCCCATCATGCGCCACGGGATGCGCACAGCCGGCCGCAGACGGGGTGCGGCCTTCTGCAAGAACTTCAGGCGCGCCACAGGATCCTGAATCTGACCCGCATACCAATTCACGCCCTGACGGGAATACCGGCTCAGCGGTGACGGCGTTTCCGGTTTTGGCGGGCACAAGAAGAGCTTCGACTCCGGAGGTTTACCGGCGCCGCTCTCGCTCTTCGGCCGATTCAGCCAGCTGTCGCGTTTGGCGAAGGACACGGTTCAGGCACGGCGCTGCCGTTCCAACGGATGAGGCAGCTATGCAACTTGCATGCTAGCGAGGAGGCCGTCAAGGGCACAAGGGTATCGATTGGCGTAAGCGTTCCGGATAACCGAAGTTAAGTAGGTGACTGAAGAAGGCCGCTCGACCCCTAATAGAGGTCCGGTTGCGGTCCTGTGAGCACTTGCGTCAGCAGGAACTTCCCAGTACTCTCATAGCGCCGTAAGCCTAACTAACGATGGTCTATTATTCAAAAGCATCAGACTCCTAATATGCTAACTGCGCGGCAGGCAGGAGCCGCCGCGAGGGTCACACGCCGTCCTGCGATCGAGGAAGCGCCAGGAGTCTACATGCTACGGAAATGGTTTTCAGTTCCCGAGGAAGAAGAGATAGCGCCAGCGGCGCCGGCGGTCCGGAATGGACCAACGGATCCAACGAAGGAGCACACGCCGCAACACGAAGGGTCGGGAGCACACCCGCTCAACGCGGCGGGGCCAGCACCGGCGCCGGGCGCCGCGCCCGGCCGGTACAGCTCGTTCGAGCAGATCTATCAGAGCGTCGCCAACAAGCTGCCGCGCGTCAATTACAACATTTTGAAGGTTGCGGACATGATGACGAGCCCGCATCTTTCGTCCATGTCGACGGAGGCCAAGCGCTGTTCCTTATTGATGGCATTGGAGGCGGCCGGAGTGGCGGTCGAGGATGTGCTGCAGGACGCGGTTCTCCGGCAGAAGGCGCTGTCGGAATACGAAGAGGTGCAAAAGGCGCGGCTCAAGGGCTTTGAGCAGACCAAGGCCGACGAGAACGCCAAGATCCAGGCGGAGCTGGAAAAGACCACCAAGGCACACATGGCGCGGATCCAAGCCAATCTCGATGAGATCGCCCGCGAGCAGGATAGTCTCCGCTCGTGGCAGAAATCCAAGAACCATGAATGCGACCGTCTCACGCAAGCGGCGGAGTACTGTGTGCCCCAGAGCAACGGAATGAGCGTCAGCAGTCTGGCCGCGGTGTTGGAACGAGCGACGTCGCAGCAATAGAGGGTAAGAGATGTTGATTGTAGTCCCGATCCTGACCATCGTGTTCCTGGCGGCCGTGTCCGTAATGCGCGGCAAGGAAATGCCGATGGACCGCGAGGTAGTCCTTCGGATCAGACGTTTCGCTGACGACCTGCGGCGGGAGCAACTGCTTCCGTACGAATAGATGTTTCTTTTTCTTGGGGAGGACCTAACCAAATGAGTAAGCCCGAAACCGAATACACCCAACCGATCGGCCTGGATGTAGGCACCAGCCGGATCGTCGTGGCGCGAAACATGGAGAAGAAGTATCAGTACGAGACCGAACTCAACGCGTTTCTGACGATACCGTATTCGAAATTGGCCGAGAGCCTTCTGCAGCGCGAAAAAGTCTTTCACGAAGTGCAAGGCCCGGAAATCCTGGTCGCCGGCAACGACGCGCAGAAATTCGCCGAAGTCTTTCACGTCGAGACGCGGCGGCCGATGAAAAACGGCGTGCTCAACCCGCAGGAGCCGCACAGCCAGTCGGTGCTGCGGCTCATCGTTACCCGGCTGCTCGGCAAAACCTCCACGGCGGGACAGAAGGTTTTTTTCAGCGTACCCTCGGCAGGTCCGGATGGAGAAGGCGGCCTGATGTACCACGAGGCGACGGTCCGCCAGATCCTGGTCGATTTGGGCTACGAGCCCACGCCGATTGCGGAAGGGCTTGCGGTGGTTTTTGGAGAACTGGGGAACTGCAACTACACGGGGATCGGCATTTCCTGCGGCAGCGGGTTGTGCAACGTGTGCCTGGCGGTGCTGTCGGTGCCGGTGATCAGCTTCAGCGTGCCCAAGGCCGGCGATTACATCGACGGCAAAGCGGCCGAGGTCACCGGTGAGATCGCTACGCGGCTCCGCGTGCAGAAGGAGGAGTCGTTCTACCTGAACGGATTCAGCAGCGACCGCATCCATAACGCGCTGACCGTCTATTACCAGGAGATGATCACGCACCTGGTGGAAACGCTGCGCAACCACATAGCGGCGGCGCAGCGGATGCCCAAGCTCGATCAAGCCATTCCGCTCGTGCTGGCGGGTGGGACGGCCATGCCGAAAGGATTCCTGGACCAGTTCGGAAAGGCGTTGAACGCCAGCAATTTCCCGGTAAGGCTTTCGGACGTCCGCATGTCGGCCGATGCTCTGCACGCGACCGCGCGCGGCGCGCTGATGGCTGCGCTCTGCTAGAGGTTCTCCGTTGAAGGCCAGCCGCGGCTCCGTGCCCCACACGGAACCGCGGCCTTTTTTTTAGAACGTCAGTTTCGCGGCGATCTGGATCCGCCGGGGCGCCCGGAACGTCGTGATCTGGCTGAACAGCGAACTGGTGATGTTGGTGCTGCCGAATCCATCGGGGTTCGGATGATTCAGGAAGTTGAACGACTCTCCCCGAAGCTGCAAGTTCACCCGCTCACGGATAGCGAAGCTCTTCTTCAGACTCACATCCCAGTTTTCGAATCCGGGTCCGCGCACCGTGCCGCGTCCGACGTTTCCCGGACGGACCGCGCCCTGAGGCACTGGGGCGAAGCAGCTTTTGTTGAACCACTGCGCCACGGAATGCGGCGCGCCGTCGTTGGGATTGCAAATCATGTCCGGACGCGAACTGGCTGAACTGCTTCCCAAAATGCCGAGGCCCGCCGGGTCGACGCTTGAAGTGGTCACTGTAAAGGGCGAGCCCGAGTAATAGCTGGTGATGCCGGACACCTCCCAGCCCTTCAAGGCGTAGGCCGCGGCGCCGTGACCGTTGCGGAAGATCGGAATTGTGTAGACGTAGTTGAACGTAAACACGTGGGTGCGGTCTAGAGTGGCGGGGCCGTATTCGCCTTCATGCCAGTTGTAGGCGTTCTGAGGCGCGTTGGAGCGGTCGGATGCGTTGTCGGTCAGATTCTTGGAATAGGTGTACGCTCCGCTGATCTGGCCGGCACCGCGAAACTGCTTCGAGACGCTGGTTTGCAGCGAGTGATAGTTAGAATCGAATGCCGTTTCCAGGGCGTTGATGTAATTCCAGCCGAGATACGGACGCACTGCATTGATATTCGGATCGTCAGCGGTTGTGAAGACCGTCTGGCCGTTCGCCGCATGCAGGCCCGCGGCCAGAGCGGTTCCCGGGTACGCTTCGTTGATATCCACGATTCCGAACAGGTGCGTGCCTTTTGAGCCGTAATAGCCGACATCGAGCACGACTTCCCGCGGCAGCTGCCGCTGGATATCGAGGCTCCATTGCTGGACGTAGGGAGTGCGGAAGGGGACCGGGGTAGCGTGCAGGCCGAGCGGCGCCGCATTGACGCCTAGCGTCCCTCCGCTTACGTTCGAGAACGAAGCGTTGCTATAAGTCACGCTTTGCACATAAGGCGGATTGGCGAACGTGTTCTGTTCATAGACACCGAACAGCGGCGAATCATAGTAGATGCCGTAGCCGGCGCGGATGGAGGTGATGCCGGTGCCGAACGGATCCCAGGCGACCCCGATGCGCGGCGCGAAATCCTTGTAGTTGCTGTTGCTAACCGCGGCGCCGAACGGCGATCCCTTCCCGCCTACGATAATGCCGTTGGCGGTAATGTTTGTGCCTGTTCCGGGGACGAGGTTTCCATTGGCAGGGTTGATCTGCGGCGCGTTGGCGCGGTTGTAGAGAGTCGGATCGAAGTTATCCAGCAGATTATTCGAATCGGTCGGCTGGCCGTAGAACTCCCATCGGACGCCGGCATACAGAGTCAAGTGCGGGGTCAGCTTCAAATCGTCCTGGGCATAGGCTTCATGCTGCCAGGCCCAGACGTTGGGTGTGATGTCGGTTGAGGGCATGGTGAACGTGGCCACGTTGCCGAGCAGGAAATTGGCCCAGGATTGATAGAAGCTGGTGGCGGAGGTTCCGGGATTCCCCACATTCGAGAAGGTAAACACGCCCTGTTGGCCGGCCGCGTTTTCCGTCTTCTGATACCGGTTCGAGGTAAAGCCGAATTTCAAAGTGTGGCGTCCCCGGATCCAGGTGAGATTGTCAAAGAAAGCGTAGTTGCGGTTGTACTCGGTGTAGGGCCCGTAGCCGAGGAGGCTGGTTCCGCCGGTAAATTGCAGGGTCGGCACCACGCCTTGCGTGTTGGCGAACGGCTCGGCCGGATTGACGTCCGGGTTATTGGTCTTGTTCGTCACTCCGGCCGGGGTGGAAAGGATCGCACCGCGCGAGAAGTTGAATCCATATTCGTTGAGCAGCGTGGGACGAATGGTATTCAACGCGTGAACGACGATGCTGCGGCCGGGAGCGTTGGTGTTGGTGGTGGCGCCGTTCGGGATCAGCGAGCCCTGAAACAGGCCTCCGGGTTCGACGGTGGGAATGTTGTCGTTGAGATACCGGCCCCACACGGAGAACTTCTCGGTAAAGGAGTGGTCGATGCGGACCAGTTCCTGCCGGCTGTTGTACACATTGCGCTCGGGATAGAAACCCCCGGTGATGCTGTTGGAGGGAAGCCCCAGATTGGAAAAGATATCCTTAATGTAGGCCGCCGAGTTCGGGTTGAATTGCGCGGGAGCGATCTGCGTCGCGGTCTGCTGGCAGGAAGTCGTATAGCTGACGCAAACCGGGACCGGGAAATTGCCCTGGAGCATCGCGGTGGTGGGCACCGTCGGCTGGAAGGTCGTATAGGTGATAATGCGGCGGAACTCCTGCGAGAAAAAGAAGAATGTCTTGTTCTTATCCTTCTTGTAATACCTGCCGAAGTAGACGGGACCGCCGATCGTGTAGCCGAAATCGTTCCAGCGAAGCGGCGGCACCTTGGCGACGCCATTCACCAGGTTCACCTTGTTCGTATTGTTGATCCAGTTGTTGGCGGCGTACGCGTCGTTACGGTTAAATTCGTAGGCCGTGCCGTGGAATTGGCTGGTCCCGCTGCGCGTGACCACCGAGATCTGCCCGCCCCCGGCCCGGCCGGAATCCGCCGTGTAGAGACTGCGCTCGACCTTGAATTCATCAATCGCATCGATGCTGGGAAAGTTGAGCAGTGTGAGATTGCTGCCCCGGTCGACGTTATCGGCACCGTCCACGGTCCAGTTGTTAGCCGAATTGCGGTTGCCGTTCATGGAAAACGGCAGGGTTGCCGCGGTTCCCGCCGGAGCTGATACGCCGATGAACTGTTCGTCGCGGGAAGTTGCCGTAACGCCGGGCATCAACGCTACCAGCTGCTCATAATTCCGTGTGGCCAGCGACAGCTCGCGCACCTGTGTTCCGTTGATCGTGGTCGAACTGGCAGTGGTACCCAGTTCGACGGGCGTCGCCGTTTCCCGGACATCGACCGTTTCGGTCACCTGCCCCACCTCGAGGGTAATGTTGATCTTTAAATCGTCGCGCACGTTCAGAACGATATCCGACCGGTTAGCAGTCCGGAAGCCGTTCGCTTCCACTTTGATGTTGTAACGCCCGACCGGGATGAACGGCGCGGAATAGGTGCCGGTGGCGTCGGTCGTGATGGTGCGAACATGCTGGTTGCGATCGGTATTGGTCACCGTCACCTTCGCATTCGGCACTGGAGCGCCGGTCGGATCGAGAATCGTGCCATCGATCGTACCGGAAATATCCTGTGCGGCAAGAATTCCCGCCAAGCCGAACAAAAGTATACAAAAAAAGAACTTCCCTGCCAGCTTTCCTAACGGTGTCATAAGACCCCTTTCCCTGATTTTTAAGGGAATTGTAACGCAGGGCGCAATCGAACGCTAGGAATTTTCGAACTGGTGGGGATTTACGAATGCAGCGGGTAGCCGCGGATGAAATGGAACGTCCGTCCCCAGCGGGTCTTGGTAAAGAAGTGAGTGACCACGTCGAAGATGTGATCGACGCCGATATTGGGATTGCTCAGGTCTTCGGTCGGCGCGTCAAACGACCAATAGATCACCACGGGCGTCCCGATGATGTTCTCACGCGGGATCAACCCGATGTAGCGGCTATCGTTGGAGTTTTCCCGGTTGTCGCCCATCGCGAAGACGTATCCGGGCGGCACGACCAGTTCTCCATTAACGACGTTCTGCGCCAGCATCTCGGCTGCGCGCGGGTTCAGCCCCAAGGGCGGCTCACCTGGGAAATTATCCCGATAGGGATCCATATGCGGATCGATGTGGAGGGTATACGGCTCATCAATGGGTTTACCGTTCAACACGAGTTGCTTGTTTTGGAGGCGAATGTGGTCGCCCGGTATGCCGATCGCGCGTTTGACCAGAGTCAGCGGCTCCACCGGAGACGTGAACACGATGATGTCACCGCGGTGCACATCCCGGTATGGCAGCAGATGACTGGAAACGCTGCCGGGAGGGGCGTAGACCAGACGGTCGACCAGCAGATGATCCCCAATCAGAAGCGAATTCTGCATGGAACCGCTGGGGATGACATAAGCCTGTAAGAGTGTGCTCCAGCCGAAGAGCAGCAGGATCAGAGTAACCGCCCATTCCGCGACAAAGCCGCGCCGCACGTCGCGAAGACCCGCAAGTTGCGTACGAAGCCCCGGGGCCGGTTTTGTCTCAGTGGACTGCATGTCTCTATTGTAGCCCGCTCGCTCCGGTTCGTTCTGCCGCGGCGGTATACTGAAAATTCCAACAATTCCTGTGCAAGATGCGATTCGGATTCGCGGTGCGCGAGTCCATAACCTCAAGGACATTTCGCTGTCCATTCCCCACAACGAGCTGACCGTGATTACGGGCGTCTCGGGATCAGGGAAATCCTCGCTCGCTTTCGACACCATCTACGCCGAGGGGCAGCGGCGCTACGTCGAATCGCTTTCTGCATACGCGCGCCAGTTCTTGGAGCGGATGGAAAAGCCGGAGGTCGAAGAGATTGATGGCATCGCGCCCGCGGTGGCGATCCGGCAGAAGAACACCAGCCGCAATCCGCGCTCGACCGTGGCGACCTCGACCGAGTGCTACGACTTTCTGCGGCTGCTGTTTGCGCGGGTCGGCCAGACGTTCTGCCCGAATTGCGGCACGCGCGTTCGCAAAGACACGGTGGACGAAATTGCCGCGCGTTTGGTAGCGCTGCCGGAGGGTTCCCGCTGGTACGCGCTGTTCCCCGTGGGGACCGCGCCCGGCGCGCCGGCGCAAACGGCGCAGTCCTTGCGCGATCATCTCTTCGACCTCCGCAAGAAAGGCTTCAACCGTCTTTTCCAGGCCGGGCGCACCTTTGAATTCTCCACACCCGAGTCGCTCCTCGATATCGATTTCTCCAAGCCGGTGTTTGTCCTGGTCGACCGTCTTGCGATCGGCCCCGGCCTCCACACCCGCCTCGTCGACACGATTGAAATCTGCTATCGCGAAGCCGGCGAAGTGATCTTCGAGCCGGCCGGCGGTGGCGAGGGCCTGCGCTTCAACGAGAAGTTTCAATGCAAGACGTGCGGTCTGGAGTTCAACCAGCCGGAGCCGATTCTTTTCAGCTTCAACTCGCCGTTCGGCGCCTGTCCGCGTTGCCAGGGATTCGGAAACACGATCGACTTCGACATGAACCGCGTCATTCCCGATCCCGGCCTCTCTCTCGATGACGGTGCGGTCGACCCCTGGAACAAGCCGAAATACCGCTCCTGGCTCGCCAATTTCCGCAAGTCGGCGCAGAAGAAAGTGCGCTTCCGCGCGCCAGTCTGCGATCTCAACGACGGCGAGCGCGAGCAGGTCTATGATTTCATCCGCCGCTTCTTCGATCACCTCGAAACCAAGAAATACAAGCTGCACGTGCGCGTGTTCCTGAGCCGGTACCGCGGTTACGCGCTGTGTCCGGACTGCAAAGGCGCCCGTTTGCGCAAGGAAGCTTTGTACGTCAAGGTGGGCGGCAAGAATCTTGCAGAAGTGGTGAAGCTGAACATCGCCGAATCTCAGGAGTTCTTCGATGGCCTCGCGCTCACGCCCGAAGAAACCGCCATCGCCGACAAGATCCTGCTCGAGATCCGGCAGCGGTTGAAATTCCTCAACGATGTCGGCCTCGACTATTTGACGCTCGACCGTCTGTCCGCCACGCTTTCCGGCGGCGAAGCGCAGCGCATCCAACTCGCCACGTGCCTGGGCTCGCGCCTGGTGGGCGCGTGTTACGTCCTCGATGAGCCATCGATCGGCCTGCACACGCGCGACACGGGCCGCCTGGTTCGGATTCTTGAAGAATTGCGCGGCTTGGGCAACACCATCGTGGTGGTCGAACACGACCCCGACGTCATGCGCGCGGCCGACCACATCGTCGATCTCGGTCCCGGCGCGGGCGAGCACGGCGGCCGCATTGTGTTCGAGGGTTCGTTATCAAAGCTGCTCGCGAATGGCAATGGCTCCCTTACCGCGCGCTATCTGCGCGGCGAAACGCGTGTCTCCAAGCCGCGCGCCCGGCGGGCACTGCAGGCCAAGCACATGCTGCGTTTCTTTGGAGCGCGCGTCCACAACCTGAAGAACATCGATGTTGAGATTCCGCTGGGCATGATGGTGGCGATCACGGGCGTCTCCGGTTCCGGTAAGTCCACGCTCGTGCACGACGTGATCTACCGGTCTCTCGAAGCCCTCCACAAATCCCGGGAGTCCGATCACGAGCCGGGGTTCGATGAGGCCGCGGAAGCCCTGGAAGCCGCCCCGCAGGTCTCCTGCCGGCGCGTCGAGGGAGCCGAACGGATCGCCAACACTGTGATGATCGATCAGTCGCCGATCGGCCGGACGCCCCGTTCCAACCCGGTGACGTACATCAAGGCCTTCGACATCATTCGCGGCCTTTACGCCTCCACGCGCGACTCCGAGAAGCGAGGCTACACCGCCGGCCACTTTTCCTTCAACATCCCCGGCGGCCGCTGCGAGGTGTGCCAGGGCGACGGCACGGTAACTGTCGAGATGCAGTTCCTGGCTGACGTCGAGCTGATCTGCGACGAGTGCAAAGGCACCCGCTTCAAAAGCGGCGTTCTCGAAATCCGCTACAACGGCCTCAATATTCATGAGGTCCTGCAACTAACCGTCCGCGAAGCGATGGAGTTCTTCCACGCCACGCCCCGGCTGGTGCACCGGCTGAAGGTGCTGGACGATGTCGGCCTCGGCTATCTCCGGCTGGGCCAGTCGGCCACGACGCTTTCCGGCGGTGAGGCGCAGCGCGTGAAGCTGGCCGCGCATCTCGCCCTGGCGAGCTGCGAGCGCACGCTCTTCATCTTCGACGAGCCTACCACCGGTCTGCACTTCGACGACATTGCAAAGCTGCTGAGCGCGTTTCAACGCCTCATCGAGAACGGCGGTAGCCTGATCATTATCGAGCACAACCTGGACGTGATTCGCGCCGCCGACTGGGTGATCGACCTTGGTCCCGAAGGAGGATACCGTGGGGGAAGCGTGGTGGCTGCAGGAACGCCGGAAAAGATTGCGGCGACCGCGGCGTCGTACACAGGTCGGTATCTGCGCCCCGTGTTGGAAGACGAAAAGTCAAAAGCTAAAAGTCAAAAGTAAGCAGGTGGGCGGCCGCGCCGCGTTTTTTATAAATGCCGAGCCGCAGGCGAGGCATACCTATTCACTTTGACTTCTTGTCTTTGTTTTAACGCGTGGTGTAGTTCTCGCTATACCCGTTTCGCCCGTTCGTCACGGTGAACTTCCCGTCCTTCGCAATCGACGCCTTAATCCAATTCCCCTTGCACTGATCGGTCGGCTCCAGGTTGGCGATCCGCTTCTCATCGGTGTTGTGATCCTTATCCGTGGCGAGCGCGAGATGCGATTGCCACACTCCCTGTAGCCCCTGGATCTTCTGAATCGTGTCCCACGCCGAAACCTGCAGCCCTTTGCGCGGACCATCATTGACGATTACCACTTGCGGCTTCAGCCCCCAGTAGAGCGGAGGAAAGCCGGAAAAGTCATTCACGAAACCGTGATGCGTGGCCTGCAGCAGCGTGACCGTGCCAATCCGGTTTACCGGGCAGCCCATCTCGGTTTCTTTGTCCCACGTCAGGTCGCCTACATCGAAGAACTTGAATTTCCCATATGTCAGCAGGATGCCGGCGCTGCGCTGATTCTCAGTTTTATCGGGATCGTGGTGCTTGGCGTCGGCGCAGAACGAATTGGGGCCGCCGCCTTTGAGCGGCTTATCGAGTAGCGCGCCGTTGGACGAAATCACTTCGACTGTGACGCCCGCCAGCGGGAGCCGGTCACCTGGTTTGACCGCCGTGCGCTTGCCCTCGGCCACCGATTTGTATGCAGTGAAAAGCTGTACCGCGCTCGGTGTGGTCTCGATAGAATCGCCATGGTCGTAGTAGCGCTCGATCGGGATCATCTTCGAGAGCGCGGGCGTGCCGCCTACGTGATCCCCGTGGAAGTGCGTGGTCAGAAGCATGTCGATTTTTTTGAGGCCGGCCGTCTGCGCCACGGTGAAGACGCGCTTGGCGTCTCGATCGTCCGGGCCGGGATTGCCCGTGTCCACCAGCAGCGATTGCCCGGTGGGAGACACGATCAAGGTCGATCCGCCACCCTCCACGTCGATCCAGTAAATATCGAGCGTGCGCGATTGCGCGCCCAGCAGGGCGGCCGCTCCCGCCAACAGATAAATTAACGTTCGTCGCATGGCAATTCCTCCATAATAAAATGTGCTTCCGGTATACTTATGCCAATGACGGCTTACGGATTACCGATCATTCTCCTTGCGCTTACGGCGTCCGCGCAAACCGCGCAGTTTGTCGGGTCGTCCACGTGCAAAACCTGCCACGCGCAGATCTTCGATCGCTGGTCGAACACCCGCATGGCGAACATCGTCGTGGACCCCGTGCAGCATCCCGAAGCCATCATTCCCGACCTCACGAAGCCCGATCCACTGGTGAAGTTTACCAAAAAGGAGATTGCGCTCGTCTACGGCAGCAAATGGAAACAGCGCTATTTCACCAAGGTCGGCGACGACTATTTTCCCTTGGGTGCGCAGTGGGATGTGACGCACAAAATCTGGCGGGCTTACATGGTGCAGCCGGGCACGGACTGGTGGGTGCAATACTACCCCGCCGACAACATGAAGCGGCCGACCGGGCCCACATGCGACGGCTGCCATTCGGTGAATTACAACATCCAGACCAAACAGGTGACGGAGTGGAATGTCGGCTGCGAAAAGTGTCACGGCCCAGGCAGCGCGCACGCGAACAAGCCCTTGCGGGAGAACATCGTCAACCCGGCCCGCCTCGATTACGTGCACGCCACCGATGTCTGCATCCAGTGTCATTCGCAGGGGCGTCCGCTGCAGAATCCGATCGAGGGCAAGTATTATGACTGGCCGGTGGGATTCGTCGTCGGCAAGAATCTAAGCGACTCCTGGCAGCTGGAAGATCACAGGCTCGGCGAGCTTTCCTTCACCCACTTCCCGGACGGCACGGCGCACAAGAACCGCATGCAGGGCAACGATTTCGTGCAGAGCGAAATGTACATTCACGGCGTTACATGTTTCAGCTGTCATGATGTGCACGGGACCGGAAACAACGCGGACCTGCTGAAGCCGGCGAACGTCTTATGCCTGCAGTGCCACGGCCCGTCGTCGCCCAACGGCCCGCGCGCCGCAAGCATCGAAGCGCACACTCATCACAAAGCGGGCTCATCCGGCAACGAGTGCGTTGGCTGCCACATGCCGAAAATCGAACAGACGATCGCCGACGTCAACGTGCGCAGCCACACCTTCAAGTTCATTGCGCCGGCCGACGCCGAGCGGCTGAAGATGCCGAATTCGTGCAACTCCTGCCACTCGGATAAGAACGCCGCGTGGGCTACCGACGCGCTCAAGCAATGGAAGAACGAGTCGCCCTGGCGCGTGGCGAATTAATTTACTTCCCCACCACCAGCACGTGGAAGCTGTCCGGCAGCACCGACGGCCGCCCCTTCTTATCCCCCGCCTGCGGCGGCCCATATTCGGCCGCGAGCAGATAAACGCGGTGCGTCCTCGGATCCACCGTCATCGTCCGCGCCCCGCGCTCGGTAGTGACCGTGTCCACGGCGTCCCACTTGCCGCCGGAGTTCTTCACAATCGTTAGCGTGCCGTCGCCGTTGGAACTGAACGCCAGCCCCCCGCCCGCGTCATACGCCGCCGCGTCCGGCCCGCTGCCGATCGCCGGTGTCGCCACCACCTTCAGGCTCTTGACGTCTGTTACCGCCATCATCTTGTTGTCGCAGACCGAGAACAGCACGCCGTCTTTGCTGTCCAAGGCGAGGCCCGATGGCGATTCGCACGGCGCAAGAGACGCTGTGCGTAACACCGCCGGCTTGGCGGCGTCGATCTCGACAATCGAACTTTTGTCCTCGAGATTGACGTACAACTTCCCCGCGCCGTCGGCCACGCAGAACTCGGGCTTGCCGCCCACCGGGAACGTGCTGATCGGCTCGCCGGTCTTGGCGTTGATCACGGTCGAATCGTTGGAGCGCCCGTTGAAGGCGAACACGCGCTGCGTCTTTGGCTCGTAGCAGATCGAGTCTGGATTCATTCCCGCAGCCGGCTCACCCCCCTTGGCGAGAGTCTTCAAATCGAAAACCGTCACGCTGCCCGATCCGCCGTTGCTGATGAATCCCTTGCCCAGATCCGGCGCCAGCGCCACGCCGTGCACGTTGTGCAGTTGCGCGATCTGGCCCACGGGCTTGCCGGAATCGAGATCTACCACCTCGACGAACGTCGCGTGCGTCGCGTAGAGCCGGTGCGCGTTGCTGTCGACCGTGACGTAGTCCCAGCCGCCCACCCCGCCGATTTTGATCTTGTTGAGCACTTTGTATCCCTCGGCGGCGAACGCAACACCGGCGACGAGGGCGATCGTCATTAGTTTCTTCATTTGTGTTCTCCTTCCGCCGGGCGCTAGACCGCCGGCGTTGCTAATCTCATTCCCGGCCGCCGATGTAGTAGTGGACGGCCGGAGTTACCACCAGGGACAGAATCATGGAGGCCAGAATGCCGCCGATCACGGCAATCGCCAGCGGTTGCAGCATTTGCGAGCCCGCTCCCAACCCAAGCGACAGCGGGATCATGCCCGCCACCGTCGCCAGCGCCGTCATCATGATTGGCCGCAACCGGCGCTCCCCGGCCTGCAGCATACTTTCTTCAGCCGGAATGCCCGACCCGCGGTATTTCTGGTCGGCGTCCAACAGCAGAATGCCATTCTTGGCTACGATGCCGATCACCATGATCAACCCCATAAAGGAAGACAAGTTGAACGTGGTGCCGGTGACCAGGAGCGCCACGAAGACACCCGAGGTCGACAGCAGCGCCGAACAGATCACGGCGATGGGAGCCGAGAAATCTCCGAATTCGAACAGCAGCACGATGAACACAAGCAACACCGCCAGAACGAGGGCGAAAAACATGTCACGGTAGGATTTCTGCTGCTGCTCGAACTTGCCTCCGTACGCCACGCGAATCGAAGGTGGCAGGTTCAGGTCGGCCACCGCCTGCTGCACCTTCCTCATGCCCTCGCCCAGGCTCATGCCTTCGAAACTGGCGGTCACCTGCACATTGCGCTGCAAGTTCTCGTCCCGGATCTCGGTTTCGCCCGGGATCTCGCTCACGCTCGACAGCGCGCCCAGCGTTGCCGTTTTGCCGGTGCCGCTCACCAGCGGCGTGTTGCGGATCGAATCGAGCGTCGCGCTCGTCGATGGGGGAAAACGCACGCGAATGGTATACGACCGGGCGTTGATCACCACCGGCGCCGGCGCAGGTTCGCCTTGCAAAATAGCGCTTGTGTTCAGTTCTACTTCCTGAGGAGTGAAGCCGGCGCGCGCCGTAACGCCCGGGTCGATCGTAAACACGCGCGCCGGGCCGCTGATCGTATTCTCAATCCCGTTTGCCACATCCACTACACCTGGGAGCTTCTTGATCGCATCTCCCACCTTCGGCGCCCACTCGAGCAGCACCTTTGGATCCTGCGAAAACAGCTTGATCACGCAAGGCTCGGGCGCGCCTTGCAGATCGCTCACCATATCCTGCAGCAGGGCCGGGAATTCCAGATCGAGCACCGGCTCCGCTTTTTTGATCTTGGCGCGCACCTCGGCCACCACCTCGTCGGCGCTGCGTTTTCGATCGCGCTTCAACTTTACAAGAATGTCGCCGGTATTCGGTTCGGTTACCGCGAAGACCCCCAATTGCAAGCCCGTCCGGCGCGACGTGCTTTCCACTTCCGGCGTGGCGCGCAAAATCCGTTCCACGCGCGTGATCACACGGTTGGTGTCGTCGAGCGACGAGCCGGCCGGCATCACGTAGTCCACAATGAAACCGCCCTCGTCCATGGCGGGCAGCAGGTCGTTGCCCAGTTGGTTGTAGCAGAAGTACGACGCGCCGATCAGCAGCACCGCGAACAGCCCCAGCACCACGCGATGCTCGAGCGCGAAACGCAGCACGGCCGCATACGGCCGGAAGAGCCAGCCTGGAACGCCGTGCTCGGCGACTTCCCCACGGTGTTGCTTGCGAATCAGGTAATGGCTCAGAGTCGGCGTCCACGTCAGCGCCAGCGCGAGCGACGTCAGCAGCGCCATTCCCACCGTAATCGCCAGGGCACGGAAGAATACGCCGTACACCCCAATCATCGAGATCAGCGGAACAAACACCACAATCGGCGTCAGCGTCGAGCCGACCAGCGGCACTCGAATCTCCCGGATCGCGTTGCGAATCGCCTCCGCCCGCGTCTGCCCGGAGTCGCGGTGCAGCACGATATTTTCCACCACCACGATGGCGTCGTCGATCACCAAGCCTACCGCTGCCGCCAGCCCGCCCAGCGTCATCAGGTTGAAGGTCTGGTTGAGCGCCTTCATCGCCAGGAACGTCAGCGCGATCGTGGCGGGAATCACCAGGCCGGCTACCAGCGACGTTCCCCAGTCGCGGAGAAACAGCACCATGATGAGCGAAGCCAGAATCAAGCCGATCAGGATCGCGTCGCGGACGCTATTGATCGAATCCTTCACCAGCTCCGATTGATCGTAAAAAGGCCGCAGCTCGATGCTCTTGGGAAGCGTCTTGCGGATCTGATCGATTTCCGCGTGCACCGCGTCTGCCACCGTGACCGTGTTGCTGTCCGGCTGGCGAAACACGTTGAGCAGAACCGCGGGTTTCGTGTTCGCCGTCACCACCGTGTAGACCGGCATCACCGAGCGCGTCACCGTGGCGATATCGCCGATGTGCACCAGGGCCCCGTTGGGCGCCGTCTTCACCACGATGCGCGAAATCTCGTCCGGAGTGCGCGCCTGCCCGCTCACCAGGCTCAACACCAGCTGGTGCTGCATTTCGATCAGGCCGGGCGAATCGATCAGGTTGCCGCGCCCGATGGCATCGAGAATATTCGGGATCGTAACGCCGGTCTGGATCAGCTTCGAGGGATCGGGCTGCACCAGAAATTCCGGCTGCTGGCCGCCCTGCACTACGATATTCGACACGCCGGGCTGGCGGTTGAGCCGCGGCTTCAGCTCGTAATTCGCCAGCTCCCAAATATCGGCCTGCGAGACCGTATCCGACGTCAGGCTGTACCCCATGATCGGAAAGGCCGCGAACGTCATGCGGTTGGTGGTGACCTTGGCGGTGGAGGGAAGCGTCGGCTGTACGCGCGCGATGGCCGCGTTCACCAGCTCGAGCGTCCGGTACATATCCACGTTCCAGTTGAAAAACAGATCGAGCTGCGCCGTGCCCCGGCTGGTGGTGGTGGTAATGTAATCCAGCCCCTGCACCGTATTGACCGCCTCTTCGATGGGGCGCGTCAGCGCGACCTGCATCTGGTCGATCGGCATTACCCCGTTGTCCACCCCGATCGTGACGCGCGGAAAATCCGTGTCCGGGAAAACGGCGATGGGAATTGTCAGCGCCAGGTAGATGCCCACCGCCACCAGCGTCAGGATGACGAAGATGATCGGCTTGCCGTGGCGCGCCGTCCAGTGGCGCTCATCCACCTTGGGGGCGGCCGGCGGCTGGGTGGAGAGCACGCTCATTTCTTTTGACCCG